>WLWD01001152.1_pt1 | contig 82248 bp, 44 predicted proteins | sample 6712731 | NCBI WGS metagenome assembly WLWD01 (sample SAMN12718690, study PRJNA576275) | sponge metagenome | isolation source: marine sponge | host: Mycale hentscheli | place: New Zealand: South Island, Marlborough, Capsize Point | collected 2014-11-01
ACTCTGTAATAGACAGTGTAATTACAAACCTCAAAGTGCTCAGAATTTGATCTACACCTTGCTGTGGTTTCTTTTTCATGCAGATCTTTGTAACTGCTTTGCTTCCTAGAGCTGTAGTCAAACACCTACATTTCTTCACATAGCATCTTTCTCTTTGTTGAATGGTTTCTGTAGGCATAAACATCTTCTGCAACTTCTGGTATACTAGATTCACCATCTATAAAACTAGTTCGGGCTAGAAAGACAGATTTTTTGGCCAACCTTGTTATTGTATATGAAGTAATTTTTTGAATTAATTTAGCCTATTGATACCTGCTGAATCCAAATCTTAATTTTTAGTATTTTGAAATCAAATAAAGCATCTCATCTACCATTTACTCAAGTATTAGGCCATAGTAGCTTCTCAATGGAATTAGTTCTTCTCTGACATAGATATTAATAATGACATCAAATTTATATCAGCTGAGTTCCTGTTTGTGCACATTATTTCCTTATATGGTAATTTCCGTCACTTTGTATGTGCTGCGTGCCTGCTTATGCTCAAACTGATAGTATAGTCTAGTTTAACTTGGTACTTCCTTCAAGAAACAGAAAGTTTGTAATTTATAGCAAAGCTCAACTTTATCTTGAAAGTTAGATGTTTAGGTGACAATAAAGTATTATGTGCAAGGGAGAACAAAAAAAAACCAGCAAAGCTTATCCAGAACAAGAATCTAGAGTTTCTATGCAGCAAGTAAGCTTCATAAGCTACCAGATGGTGAGTTGCACCTGACAAGTATGTATTAGCTAGTATATATTGCTTGAATAGTCATATTGAATGATACTTTAGAAGTGCAAGATAGAAACAAGTGACTATCTGAGTTTTACAAAACTACGAAAAAAAACTTTGCATTCAACTATCTTAAGACTGCATGTTCTGTTGTCAAAAATGCACAGTAAAACGTCCAAAAATTTTTTCCGTATCTCCATGTAGAAGACATGTGTGTAGAACTGGACGGGAGGCAACTTCTGATAGTCTAGTGAGTAGTCCTGTTGGCATAATACACAGAGTAATCTGGAGTCCTATGCAGATAAGCTACTGACTATGAAGGAAATGTATTACATAGTAGAATTCTTTTCTGATTGTATTTTTCAGCTCAGACACTGCAAAATTTCAATTGTGCAGCTTCTGCTTAAAATAAATATATGACTTAGTCAGAGTTCTTGTATAGTGTGTTGTATTACAGTAAGTTAAGTTATCATGCAAGAAAGTAAAAGGTGTAATAATAGCTATTTGTTTAATAATTAACTACAGAGCTTTAGGACTGTTTATAAATCTTTCTTTCAGAGTTGAAACGAAACACATGCAGACTGGTCTACTTTAAGAAGTTTCCTCAAAGAACTACTAAATATGTTGTGTATATTTTCCTGCTGTCACTAAAGGCTTCTTGTCTAGGATTACACGCTTTTATTTAATTATTCAGCTACACACTACATGTGACATATATTTAACAATTCTTAAGACAGTGTAATGCTTCTCATTGCCTATCTTGATTGCCATTGGTTGAGACAGCATTTTAGTTACCTGGATGGTCAACTAATAAAACCTACCTTAGCCTCTGAATCAAGAGTATGTATTTTGAGCAGATAAAGAGAGGTGGAGAACATATCGTACATCCATTTCATGGAACAAGCTTGGCTAGTTCCAAGATAGCTGTTTTGACAGCTGCTAAAGCTGCCAGTTTTTAGTATGGTGAATGTACTTCATGGTGAATGTACTTCATCTGGTTATTGGCAAAAGATAGCTATATATGTTACGTGTTGTGAGAATGGTATTATTGTAGATATGAGGCAATAATAAGAGGACTGAACAAGTAGGTGGTAGATTTTAGAATACACTCAAATCCTAGCAAAAAACTATTGTTTCATTGCTTATATTCTTCAACCAAAATGAATCAGCCTGCCTTCTCTCTCATGTGTCCAGCATGTGCACCAGTGCATATCCTTCCTATTTGACACTAGTATGTCAAAGTTTCATACCATTGAAATATTTTACCAGCAGCTTTAGTGAGTCCATCATTTGTAATGTAGTAGCATTATCCTCAACATGTATTTTGCTACTGACTTTATGAAACAGTAAATCCATGTCATAGCTATGTAACTCTATCATGGGAAAAATCAGCTGTCACAATTGTATTTTCAAGGCTTGGTGTTTTGCATTGTCCAAGACCTTAACTGTAAACAATAATATTTAAACAAACATAAACTCTATACTAGAGGTATTCATATAAATTCTTAGAGTTGACCATATTATTGGCAGCTAATTTGCAATTTTCGCTGTGTCTGAGGCCTCAGATTGAAAAAAATACCATCAGAAATGAATTTTGTACACCAAATAACCATATGCTAGACATATAACTAGAAAAATACTTTTTTGAACCAGGAATATTCATCGTGAAAAATTAAAATTTCTCTATTTCCCGGAGTTTTCCAAAGTTACAACTTTGGCAAACCAAGTTAAATTCTAGAACCACTTGGGGATGCAAATCTGTAAAAGTAACTTTCATATAGGAGTTTGTAGACTTAAAGTAGCAATTCCAATAATATTTGAGATACACTTTTCGTTATTTTTTTATTTAAAACAAAATGCTCAATGTTTCATCACTGGCACTCAGTTCTAACAGTGAACACTGGCACCTTGAAAATATAGGAAAATATTTTATAGAAATCGTCTTCAGCTTCATTGAAGATTGATTAGATGGATATGTAAAATTAGACAGTCTGCAATTAACTTGAAATGCAATAATTGAATTAATTCTCTCAAGCTATTTTTATTGTAAGAAATTATAACTACATCTACTCCTACCATGTTAGGAAATTCGATGTGTTGTTTATTTCAGACCACTATCTAATTAGTAAATGATTAATCTTAATCAGGATGTGTAAAATATTGAAGTGCAATTTTCACTATACTGAACAACCAAGTTCATACATTTACTTTTCATTCTATTTGTTTAATATTTGCCACTTCAGATAGTCAAATTGCCGCAGCCTAGATATGGTCACTGTGCTGCTGCTTTTGTTATTTCTTCTGAATTCACTGAAGTAGTGCTATTTGGAGGAGATGAACAGCTCAATTGTCACCTCTCAGACACTACAATATTAAGAATTGGTGAGTTTACTGTTTTTTATAAAATAATTTACTTTTAGCTGAGGTATAATTGATATATTTGAAGTTCTGTTTTATAAACATTGTCTCATTGTAATTTATCCTTTATTTTTTTAGCAGACCATTGTTTACACTAATAAAAAATATTTTGGTCATTACATAGAGAATATACAATTTCATTCTCATATTTCATTACATTTTACATATTTTTGATGAGTTAATGTTACTTAATTAGAAAAAATAGCTGATGTTATATAATTGGGTAGTAACATTTTTCAAGCATACTAGACTGTAAGTTTCTCAAGAAAAGGCAATCTATTGATATCTTTACAATTTAAGACCATAACTGTTTATGTCTCCCACTCACAAAACTTAAAAAACAACAAAAACATGTTACTTATACTTTTTATGGAAATCAAGCAAGGTACTGTCAATCATCAAACACAATGTCTGCTACAAATACATGATTATTTAATTAATATTTTCATACTATAGTCTGATGGCATGTGTGTTATTTTATTCACTGAATCATTTTAGTGCATGTGAAAATAATTCACATAATTTATTGTGTTACTTTATTTATTATTCCACACAGTTGAATAATTTCTAGCCTAATACATTATTTTTACTGCTGTTAACATGGGAAGCTTAAACTGTGACTAATTTTATAATTGCCTTTTCAATGTAAATGTAATGTTGAGATTTAATTTATTGGATGAACCATTTAAATTTCTTTTGAGTTTAAATTTGAGTTTTTTTTTATTGCTTTGGTATGTGGAAATAGAATATATAGTGCTATAGAGAAGTGATAGCTATAACTAATAAATAATTAGTTCATGTTTATGCCTAGCATTCTTTATTTAATTTGTATAATGAAATTTAACTAAGACATAATTACATTTTATATTATAGAAAAAGTAACCTCCTCCACTAAATGGAAGGTATCTGAAATTATACATTCTTCAGAGTTGAGAAATAAAGATAGACTTATAGAAAAGAAACTACTAAAAGGTAATATTATAATTCCAAGTTGTAGACATGATTTAATGCATTAGGCATTATAAAGATGTAAGTAGAATAATACATTTATAACTATACTTGATCTTTGAAACATAATGAAATGTTTTTGATTCTGAATAATGTCATTGGTAAACTGGTAAAACAAGCGAGTCACCATTAATAGTTAACGATATTATGTGAATATATGAATTAATGATACTTAAACTTTTAAGAAACTGCCAAATTAGTTCATGTAGTGTCTATAAATACAAATTAATTGGGTCTAGGGTGATGCACTGATGCAATTCACTAATCAATGGATTATTTGATGTTTGCTTCTTCAGCACTTAAACGCATCATATTAAAGTATTGCTGCTAGAATAAGCTAAGTGCTTTATAATTATCATCTTTCATTTACTTGTTTTTCAATTACTTTTATATTTGCCTTTGCCAAATAAATGTAACATTCTTTACTCGACCATTTTAAGTAGGGAATGTAAAAAAGTTGAAGTTGAGATTTATCACCAAAATTTTCTTTGTTATAATTGAATCAGATGCATATCTAGTTGATTATTCCTCTTTTCTAACTCTGGTTTTTTTTTGCCAAAAAACAACAACAAAGCTTCAAATTCTTTAGTATAATTACCGCATGCTAACTTTATATGTATTATAATGTGTTATACAGTGCAATTATCATATACAAACAAGAGCATAATAAAAACATCCAACAATAAAAAGCAATTATGAGCCTTAATCTTTGCACTGTATTGAGGATATTACATTTTAATTTAGCATACTATATAATAGTTTAAGCATAATCACAGAGCTACAGGTAGATTTAGAGAATTCCAGCCCTGGGAGCGTATGGGCCTTGGGCTTGCGTGCACGAAATTTACCAGTAGCTACGCACGTGCTCTAACTATTTTAGATCCCATTTACGTAAATTTGTTTACCAGCATTTTCGAAGAGATGGCAGTGTCAAGCAACTTTTTTAGTGAGAATATTGTGGATATCGCTCAAAGCACATGACTCTAGTTTGAATCATTGTGAAGGTGGTAAAATAACTCCATGCCGCTGGTCCCCCAAAAGTGACTTAGCTTACAAGAAATGAGAATTCTGTCTCTAAAGAACATTCCTAAGAATAGTAAATGGGTTGTTTTGGATAGAAAGCCACATCCCACACCCTAGCAAAAGTGTCAGATAGAGATTATAGATCATCAAGATCCAGAGACATTGAATCATTGGCTTAAAATATTCACTGTGAAAGTGAATGGAGAACAATAATGTCTCTAAATATAACACAACGAGAACAGGGAAAACTATGAAAAAACACATGAAGGATTATATTTCAACTCCTGGGACCTATGGCCCTTGGGTTTGTGTGCTCTAAATTCACCAGTAGCTATGCACACACCCTAACTATTTCAGATCCTGTTTACACAACTTAGTTTACCAGCATTTTCACAGAGAAGGCGGTGTCAAGCGACTATTTCAGTGAGAATATTGTTGATATTGCTCAGGAAACTGAAGGTTTTTGTCATCCTTCACCATTAAATGAAGTACATGACTTTAGTTTAAGTCATTTTGAAGGTGGTAAGGTATGTCCATGCTGCTGGGCCCCCAAAACTGACTTATCTTAGCTCTGAAGAAGAAATACGAACGCTGTCTCTAAAGAACATTCCTATGAAGACTAAATGGGTCATTATACTTGGATGGAAGCCACAACACACACTCTAGTAAACGTGTCAGATAGACATTATAGATCATCAAGATCCAGAGACATTAATCATTGGCTTAGAATATTCACATTGGAAGTGAGAAAAGTAAATGGAGAACAAATAACAAGAACAGGGAAAAATACATTTCATTGTAGCTGTAGCTAACCTCATTACACATTATTAGTTACAATAGCAATGGGAACTAATGAATATATAATGTATTATAATGTATAGAATGTTATTAATATTATAATTTGTAATCTTTGTAGTTACAGAAAAAGAAATTGAAAATGCCTGTGAAGAAGCCATAAAGAAACAAGCTTGTGTACATTTGTTTGTAGGACGCTTAAATTTTGTTGGCTTACCTCGTTCAGGAAAAAGTTCCACTCTACGTCGATTACTTGGAGAATTCATTAACTTTATTGAAGCTAAAATGAACAATGAGTTACCAAGTACTGGAGTAGCAGACAGAAAGCAACTCTTCGTTCAGAGCATTAAAAAATCTGTTGGATTTGTGAACCAAGGACAATGGAATGAGAAGAATCTAGTGGGGGAAACTACTTTTCTCAATGACATCATTTATCAATCTATAAATGGTAAGGTCAGAAATGTGATCTCAATATCAACACTTTATTGTTGCCTCTTATATGCAACTATAGAAATAAATTACCATTGTTTTTCATTTACTATGTAACAGCTTGTGAAATGCATTCAATTATAATTATAACTCTATATGTTCGCAAATGTGTCAGTCACTCCACGAGTGCTAAATTCCCAAATTACAAGCACACAATTTTCAGAAGACGGGAAATCAAATTCTTCACCTAAAATCACTGTGAAAGAAAAATCATCCACAAATGAGTCAGACAGTCTACCTGCACTCATTCAAACACATGAAGCTAGTAAAAGCAATTTTCTACCTATAAATATTGCTCAAATATATCCCACATATGAAGAAGCAATGGCTAATAAAGATTATGAGAGAGTACAATGTTTACTTGAAGATGTCATATATTTGACTACTACAGACCATGGAGGACAGACTGAGTTTTTAGATCTTATGTCTCGATTTCTCATGTGGCCTTCACTAAATCTCATATTTAGTCGACTTACTGATTCATTTGGTCAAGTTTACAAAATATACGCTACTGATGAAGAAGGAGTCTGTACAGACAAGGAAGACTCTATTGTAACTTTAGAGGAAATAACATTCCAAACACTAGCTAGCATAGCTTGTTTAGATGTTCCTGCTGAACAAGATCATTCTTCAACAGTAACAGAACTAAATGAGGCAGAAAACTGTATACCTTGTTCTTCTAAGGCTATGTTTGTGGGTACATTTAGAGATTTGATATCTACAGAAGAATTTAAAGAAAGAGATGAAGCGTTGAAAAAAACAATGGAATGTACTGACTTTTATGACAAAGGAATCATTCAGTATGCAACTGAAGAACAAATTACATTACCAATAAACAATATGAGCGGTACTAAAGAAGAGATTGATAAAGCCAGACAAACTTTCGAAAATTGTATAAAGAAGAACTTTTGTAAACTACATATTCCTTGTACGTGGTTAATGTTTAACATCATAATGCGATCCAAAGACAAACAAATTATGACCCTAGATGAGTGTAGAGACATTGCTAAAGATCTTGGAATTAGCCATGAAGATTTGCCTAAAGTTTTGTGGTTTCTCCACTATCGAGTAGGTTCACTGTTATATTATTCTGAAGTACAAGGATTTGAAAACATCATTATTTGTGATACTAAGGTTAGTCAGTTATTGTGTTTCATTGTCTCATTAAGTTTGTAATGTGTATGTGCTATAGTTATTGTTTGAGGCTGCAACTCAGCTAGTAAAGAAAACATTTGTATTTAGCAATGTACAAAAAGCAGCTGCAGAAAAGTTTAAGTCAAAAGCTCAGTTTACACAACTAGATTTGGAAAAAGCTGCTCATCGCAATACACAAGATTTAATACCCATTAAAAAGCTTGTTATACTATTTCAACATCACAATATTATAGCTCCACTTCCTGTGGCAGAAGATAGAACTGAGGTCACTTACTTCATGCCTAGCATACTGAGAAGTGCTACAAAAGACGAACTGTCAACCATTTCATCTTCAGTGGAGGTAGCACCGATTATGTACAGATACAAGAGCGGCTATTTACCCCTCGGAGTATTTTCATCTCTCATAATAGCAATTATTTGCCAGCAGAATTCTAAATGGACACTCAAAGAAGATACTCCTTGTCGAAACAAGATTGAATTTCTTGTGAAGGATGACTATGACACAGTAACTATCATAAACTGTGTTCACTTTATTAAGGTCGTTCTATTTCGGGAGTGTGATCCAACCACGCCCACTTCTGTTCAATGTACTCACATTAGAAGTACTATATATGATATGCTTATGGAAGTTAATAAAAACCTCAAATATACCAACGCCAGAGTTCAGTATGGATTTGAGTGTGTACATGACTTGCCCAGTGAGAGTTCATTTCATCTATGCACACTAGAATATGAGAAATCTACAAAAATGATGTGCTTGGAGAATCGAAGAAAAACAAAAATTGTGTCGCTAAAAAATGCCAAACAAATAATTTGGTTCCAAATGGTAAGTAAATGTATATTATATATATATATATATTTTTTTAATAATGCTTTCATGACTATCTATTTATAGACAGACGATACAGTATCTGATAAGATTCAAACCAAGGAGTCAAAAGGTGAGATATTGTACAGCTACTACCACTCAATGGTGTAAATTACATTTAAAGTAATACGTTTTAACTAAGAACTGTGTATTTTAACTGATCTACTCAATTGGAGTCATTTTCTGAATGTTTGTGATATATAAATGCATTGTTGTAACACTTTATGGGGTTTTTTGGCACGACACAGGTATACTTTAAGATTGATCTACTTGAGTAGAGATATTTTTCTCGATAATTTTGCAGTACAAATGTATTATAGTAACAATTAATTGGTTTAAAGCAGTTTTAAAGTTGTCACAAATAGCAATAAAATCAAACTCACATTATCCAGATTCCCCTTTACCGAGCACTCCTCTCTACCAGCTACAAATATGGTATGAGGGTAAAGGGTACAACAGTGAAGGACCAGCTGGTCAAGTACTACAAGTAGTGCACACATTGTAATGAGTAAAAGGGTTCAGTTTATTTACATTAGCTGGGACCCTAAAAGGTGTGCAAGCCTACTCCATGCCCGCTAATAGCATATATTTTGTCCCGAAAGGCCAAATACGCAATTCTGCTACAAGAAAGGGGGTAATAACTGTTCAGGTCCAGCAACAAACAGACCAGAACAATAATAGATCATAATTGAAACTCATCATGTTAATTGATCATGCAATTTATACACACTACATAAGGGCTGCCACAGCCATATGTTTTTTGTTCACTTGCTGTTCAGTTGTCATTGCTCACTTGCTGTTCAGTTGGCATTGTTCACCTACTGGTCAGTTGGCATTAAAAAAAAAAAAAAAAAAGGTTGAATTGAAACTTTTTACTGTGGGAATTGAGCAAACCTGGTCCTTCGGCAAAGCTAACAAAGACACCATATGCAGTCTCTGACATAAAGTAAAGTCTCAGAACTGTACATGGTCCTTCGAGCTTGGAAAAGAAATCAGTGGTTGCAGTGAATTAAGAAAGCTGTAACTGGACTATCAAGACAAGAAATGGCTACAGTCAAAGAAAGCGATATTCTCAGAACAAAAAGAGGATATGGCAGACAAAAAGCTACAACAGCCATCAACGCGACAAAGAAGATGATCAAGACAGAATGGTCAGCAATCAGGATTAAAGAACTGAAAATCAAAGGTGGTATAGCAGTAGCGGCTGTAGCAGAAGTTGCTAAACTGCACCAAAACTACATCATTGCATTGGAGAGAGAAGGAAAAACTCCAGAAGACAATCAAAATGAAGAAGAAGCTCAGCAAGTGCATCAAGAACAGTATGAAGACGATCTTGAAGAAATAGAAGATGCAATAGCTAAAGCACAAGTAGCTATTCAGTGTAATTTGGCTCATACCAAATCCAATGTATGGCTGAAATTGGAGTTGAAAGACTCAGAGAAAGGTGATGAATTGGTGGAATCATTGACTTACTTTGTTGAGTGAGCTCAATCCATTTTCTGATGATGGCTGGTTTGAAGACAAGATCAAAGCAACTGAGGCACTTGTGAGTGAAATTGGCAAGCAGTTGGCTAAGAAGTCAAGTTAAGCAGCAGCAGCTAAAGATGATGATGACACTAAGGTGAAACCGAAAAGTGAGTCACCAGCAGCTGTTAAACCAATTCCACCGTACAAGGCATCACTTCCAATGTTCAATGGATCACCAAGGGAGTTCAACAACTTTTACAAACGTTTTTCCACCATCATGACTACACATCAGGACTATTACACTGATGATGACAAAGTGTCTATTCTGGCGGAAGCTATGCTTTGTGATGAGGCTAAAGAAATGGTGCTAAACTTCCAGGTAGCTGGCTACACGGCAGCCATGGAAGAGCTACAGGAAAATTATGGCAAGAAAAGTGTGATCTATCTGATTTTGGTGGAACAGCTGATTCAAAGGCAGAGGTATGATTACACCACTGATGGCATGAAAGAAATGATTAGAAGATCTCACAAAGTACTTGAGGAAATGAATGACATAGATGGCAAAGATACTGAAATGTTGGATGTGGCTTTAGTGGTGAAAGACATGGATGCAGAAGTTAGAAAAGAATGGCAAAAGTTTCTGGGCAACAAAGATGACTTGCCAAACATCAGTGATCTGAAAAACTTTGCCATGCCACTAGCTAAACATTTGGATAAGAGGAATTCAGAGTCAACTTGGGTGAAAAGAAACCCTCAAACTTTCACTTCTTCACAATCCAATCCAACATCAAAAATGACTATAGAAGTTAATAAATCTATAAAGATGGAAAATAAATCCTGTGTCATTTGCAAAGATCAGTCACATTCGATTTACAAATGCAACAAATTCACAGATGCATCAGTCACACAAAAATGGAACTGGACAAAGCAACACAAGATGTGCTCAAATTGCCTCAACACCAATCACCAGCTGGCAGACTGCACGTCGACGTACAGGTGCAGGCACTGTGGTGAGAAGCACAATTATCTGCTGCACTAGGATAAAGAGATCAAGAAAGGAGGTGCCAGCTTGACCACTGTAAAGACCAAGAATCTGAAGAAGAATGGTGCTGGCTTCATCCACACAGCAGTCGTGATGTTGAGGAATGGCAGCAAGTGCATTCCAGCCAGAGTTGCACTGGATGGGTGCTCCACTGATTCCATTTTTACTGAGGCTATTGCTGATGCATTGAAACTGGACAAAGAGCCAATGATTAAAACGGTTGCTGGAGCAGTGAAAAATGGAAAGACGACACACTCAAGCTCTGTAACAGTATCCACAGTTATTCCATCAGCAATGGCTCAAGATATAGACATTGCACTAGTTCAGACATTGCCAACTGTGACTCCTCCTGGTAACGTGAAACACATTAAAGCATTGGAGTTACTCAAAGACAAGAAATTGGCTGATCCTGAGTTAGGTGGAAAACTTGATGGAATCATTGGAGCTCCAGAATTGCCATACTTTTGGGCAGTTGGTGGACATCAGTTTTGCACTCTTGAGAGGCTCACTGTAATTGACACATGCTTTGGATGGTCAGTTTCAGGATGGTCAGCAGACTCAAGCAGTGAAAATGACACAGCCACCTTGAATTCAGAAATAAAAAATGATCAAGATATTGATGACATGTTTCACAAGCTGTATGAGTTGGAAAAGGTGCCACAAGCCTCACTGCTGACAGAAGACGAAAATTATGCAGTTAAGCAATTTGAAGACTCCATCAAACAACACCCAGATGGCAGATATTCATGTGCATTGCCAAGAGTAAAGTCACCACCACCAATTGGAGAGTCAAAACAGATGGCAATCTCTAGATTTTTTTTCAAAACGAGAAGAAAATGAAAAAAACTGGTGTACTGGACTTATTCAATGATGAGTTGAATTCCTATCCAAATCTTCGTCACTCAGAAATGGTGCCAGTGGCAGAGTGTGAAAATAAGTCCTTCTACTTGCCAATTCAAGATGTGGTAAAGATGGGTTCCACCACCACAAAGGTGAGGCCGGTCTTTGATGGCTCTGCAAAGTCAACTTCTGGGCATTGCATCAATGACTTATACCTCACTGGGCCAAATCTCTACCCACTAACATCTGACATTTTACTGAAATTCAGATGCAAAGCTATTGGGATGACTGCTGACGTGGGTAAAATGTACAGGCAGGTGAAACTGGCAGACTGTGACAAAGGCAATCACAGATACATCACCAGAGATGGCAATGGAAACCTGGTGACCATGAGGATGACTAGAGTCACGTTTGGCATCAAACCGTCTCTCGTGGCAACAGCTGTCATTCGCCATCATGCCACCAAATACATGGATAAGTTTCCAGCTGCACACATTGAAATCATCCAGTCATTCTACGTTGATGATTTTGTGTCTGGTTCTAATTCTGGTCAAGAGGCCAAGGAGCTCTGCAGTCAACTGTGTGAATTATTTCTGGATGCTGGTATGGTTTTGAGAAAGTGGAGGTGTTCATCACCTGCTGTGATGGATGCAGTTCCGGATGAGTTGAAAGACAGGGAATCAGAGGCTGGCAGTCATTCCTTGAAAGCTCTTGGCATTCATTGGGATACCAATCAATATGAGTTGTTTGTGGCAACACCAGAAGTTAATCAAATGGGCATCATCACCAAAAGAGATGTTGCCAAAGCAGGGGCCAGCATTTATGATGTGCTTGGCTTGCTATCACCTTGGACGATCTCTGGCAGAATTGTACTACAGAAGTTATGTCCTGAGAAGACAAAGTGGGATGAACAAATTCCAGCTGCCTTTCAACAGCAATGGGAGTGCTGGCTTGGTGATATGACAGAAATCAAGAATCTGCCAATCAAGAGGTTCACTCAGCCAGTGATTGACAAATCCAGTATCATTTGCGGCTTCTGTGACAGCAGCAACAACGCCTATGCAGCTGTTCTGTACCTGAGAAACAATGATGGCACAACCAACTTGATCTTTGCAAAAGCTAGAGTGTGTCCAGTCAAGTCGAGAACTCTGCCGGAACTGGAACTGGAATCAGCAAAACTGTTGGCTCAGATGACAGCACATGTGGCCAACATATTGGCAATTCCGTTGAGTCAGTGCAAGTGCTGGACAGACAGCGTGATAGTGTTGGCATGACTGCAAAAACCGTTGCACAAAATGAAAGTGTTTGTGGCAAACAGGATTGCAATGATCAGAGACCTCTTGCAAGACAGTGAATGGCAACATGTACAATCAGAATACAACCCAGCAGATTTACCAAGCAGAGGTGTTTCTGCCAAGGAGTTGGCAAAGTCTGAGTTGTGGTGGAAAGGCCCGCCATGGCTGTCTCTGCAAGTGCAACAATGGCCATCTCAGCCTGAAATCACTGTCGAAGAACTGCCAGGAATTAAGAAAGAGCCTGCTGTAGTTCTGTTATCAACTGAAGATGAGAAATTCCAGTTGTGGTCTCACTATTCGTGTTATAACAAACTGACCAGAGTTTTGGCATGGGTTTTGAAGTTTGCACACAGATGCAAGTCATCTGCAGCTGCTGATAGAACAGACTCAACAGCAAGTTCTGATCATCCTGAATTGCATCTGATGTTTGATGACTACTGAATGGCAGAGACTGCACTACTGATTCAACAGCAAAAGGAATCATTTTCTGATGAATACCAGTCATTGCTCATGAACAAGTCTGTCTCACCATCTTCAAAGTTGAGGGGGCTGAGTGTTGTCATGTTAACAATATGAAGATGATAAAAGTGAGAGGAAGAGCAAGTGAGAAGTGGCTAACTCCAGTGAATGCAAGAAGTTAACAAAGCTGATGCTGGAAACAGCACACTGAATGTATGGACATGCTGGAGCTGCCACCATCATTAGCATCAGTGCAAGTGCTGGACAGACAGCGTGATAGTGTTGGCATGACTGCAAAAACCGTTGCACAAAATGAAAGTGTTTGTGGCAAACAGGAAAATATAAAAAGAACACAAAAATGTCCCAAATTAACTTATTAATGATTTACAGTCAATGTCATTGGCCACATTTGGATGTTTTCTAATATAAATCTGAAAAAACCGTGTGTTTTGTCTTCTAACAGTTCACCTTTAAAAGTTGCTGTTAGTGTCCATTCTTGCTTCATTCATAACCATTACTCATATCTCTGAACTTGTCTTCTATTGTAAGCTCGTGACTAGCATGGTGAAGCTAAGCAACGCGAAGTGGCACTCCAAGGACACTACAAGATACCAAAAATTCACTGTTGAAAACTGGAGCATGCAGGACTTTCAATCCATTGAGGAATAGCAAGAGTAAGCTTTTACCAGCAGTTGATCATTAGAAACTTTATGTCCAGGCCCAATTGTTTCTCCACTGCAAAGTCAGAAAATTGTTTCTCCTGTAAGGATTACTTCCGGTGGAAAAAATACGGCGGCTAGCGGCACCACAGTTAAGTAATAATTCAGCCGGTAATCGGTTATTAAAAGAAAACAATGTGTGCTATTATCAGGTACTAAACTACACTACAGATTATAATGTATCACAATATGACAAAATTGCAGAGTTCTTAATTTCTGCTCCTAAAGCTAATACAATGCTTTTAATTGTTATATCTAAAGTGTATTTCAGTGCCAAATGCAACCTTTATGGTAGTGGTAGTTGATTACTTTAGTTCAATGAACAAGCATAGAAAATATTATAGTGTGTACATTATAGATGCAAAGACTCACTCTGACAATTATATGAGAATGCACCATGAATTAGTAAGCTTTCATGCTAATATTCTTTACTATGAAAATTATGAAATTCTAACTTATTTTTGACAACTTTTTGTTAGTAGTAGTCTTAAAGATGCCCAATGCCAGTGTAAATTGCAAATTATTCATATTAAGTAAATACCATTATCAATATTGGCCTCTATGATATGAGTTCAGAAGAAGCCAAGTCTGCATCACTCTTTCTTCAGTGTTGGTAAAGCTTTCACTGGCACAAACTCATTGCATATCACAAGAACGTTATTTTTTTAGTGAAAACAAGAGAATTGATGTGATAATTTGCCTCAATTTTAACTATATTACCTTCAGAATGTCTAAACATAAGCTGAGTAGTACCTAAAATTCTATCTCCATTATCTTTAATTCATTATCTGCCTCTTTAGTGGAGTAGTTATGTAATTCATCCAAATCAGTAGTACAGAATGTGCAGAAATTTCAGTAATGATGAAGCAAAACAGATGTTTTAATTTTCTTACTTTCTTTTCTTCATATATTTATCCAGCAAGCTGCTTTTTACACTTTTTTGTGCCTACTCCAGTCTGACTAATTTCAAATGGACTTACGTCACTTCAATTTGTGTCCCTCCAATTGCGCTTAGAGTCCCTCATATTGCGTTGTTAAAGAGCAGTCACTACATTCGCCCATCGATGAGCGCATATATATTATATGATGCATTTCATTGGCAAAATTACATGCGGAGTTGAAGTGCCTCAACAATTCTAGAAAGTGACAATAAATGTCACAGCCATACCCCTTGGAAAAGTCTAATGGACATTTTAAATCCTCACCACCATTTTGGCCACATGCAAAAGCTCTTAGACAAATCCAATGTTAAGCAACCAGAAGCCATGTGGTTAACATAAAAGTCCAATTAGAATAAAAAATTTCACGCAAATTGTTTTTGTGCAGCATTCTGTATTGATTGCAAAACAAAATATATTTATGTGAACCATTTATTTGTTTAGTATGTGTGTTATGTGACCATAAAAGGCCCTCAAATTCTCTATAAAAGCAATTTATATCTTGATATACTGTTTTCTATTCATAGATGAAGAGAAGGAAATGCCGACCATTGTTGGAATAGAATATCCACAACTACCCATTGCAGCAGTAAAAGGTAAATATTATTATCATGGTATGTTAGTGAAGTATAACAGAAATGAAAAAAAATTAGTTCATGAGATTAAAAACTCCTATAAGCTGTTTTAGTCACTGCGTTCACTTCCCAATATACTACAAAAAATTGTGTGGCATATTAGTTCTATTATACTTACTGGACAGATTTTCAAGCTCTGCAAAGTTTGATTATTGCTAAGGTATCTAAATATATCGAGTAGTTGCAGTCTACAAGTATCTTAGAGGCAAAAGTATGACACTTGTTCTATTCAGTGTACCATCACACCTCTGCTTCACACTTGACTAGACTAATGTATTTTTCTGAGTGGATAAAAAACACTCTGATTCCTTGTGAATAGAATAAAACAATCTTTAGTGTAAGTATTAATTTGTCAGATGCGGTACATGTCACATACTTGTCTAGATAGGAGAATTTTTTTTACAAACTTTGAGACTTTATACATGTGCAATCATTAAAATTGTTTGTCAATGGTTTGTAAGTTGACTCCACTGCAATTATATATATAAATATATATATTATACTAGCAAGTACCCCATCACACAGTGGCATTTGGCATACTGCAAAGTAAAAATGCGGTAACATAAGTTTTTATTTAGTTATACCATCCTCTACCATTTGTTCAAATCACATAAGTCCATTCCTGCTCTCTTTATTCCTGAACTACTATCTCAGCTTTTCTTATCCCCACCTCCTATATTTCAGCTCTTCTTGAATCATGGAGGCCCTTCTGTTCTGAATCTCTCTGTCCTTCTATCATGGTTGTGGACTTAGGCTAAACGGAACTGTTGCCTTCTTTCTCGTACTTTCGCCTGCCTTTCTGAAATTTACATACGTTCACTCAACAATTCAATTCCACCCGCTTTTTAGTTTCATTTAATCATTTTCTTCTTGCTTTCTCATTCGTACTTTTGCCTTCTTTTAATTATACCACCTTGTGTTGTTTTATGTAAAAGTTGTTAATTATAGTAAACTATTTAGAAGGTTATTGTATGTAATACAAATGTTTAATGTGTATACATTTATTTTTTACAGAAAGTACCTTGCCTGGGTTTATTCAAGATGAGACCATTTCTGTGTCTTACAATGGACACAAAAGCTCTGTGGACTGGAAAGAGAATGGAATACAACTTCAATTTGAAGACAACAAGTCTGAAAATTACAGTAATACTCGTATTCAAATATCTACAGGATCATTGGGTTACACCCGAATGCCTAATGAGGTTGAGTCAGTTAGCAAAGTTTATCACATCCACAGCTCCAAGATACCCGAGACCTCTGTAACGATTAGAATTAAACATAATGAACCAAATGATATTCATAATTTATATTTTTTTACTTGCTCTGAAGACATACCTCCTTATGACTTCACTTATCTTCCTGGAGGAACTTTTACATCTACATATGGAGAGATCGTGGTTTCAAAATTTTCATTTTTTAAAATAGGTAAATTTTTCTCTGGACATCGTGTAAGAAGTGTCCTGAGTTGGTGGGAAAAATCTTATGATGTATCTCTATATCGTGGTACTGTACCATATAGTAGGTCATCTGAGCTGTGTTTTAACCTCTACGTATCACTCGTAAAGAATTGCAACACTTTCAGACAAGGAGTAAAGTCTTTTATCAAGGAAGAGTACAAAGAAGATGTTCAATTAGTGTCTAATTTTGTTACTCGCTTTAATCCCACACACACCAAAGTGACCGTATATGGGGAAATTACTCCATCTGATGCTAATTTGGATGAACCTGATTGCACATTTCTACGTAAAACTCAAATAAACAATTATGTTAATGCTTCTCCTCCTTTTCTAAAGTATCGGCTCCGTTATAAATCTGGTTCTTCAGTGACAGTAAAGTTTAACCTAACAGGACTTCAAGATATTGACCATTTAACTATGAGTCCGTACGATCTACCAGGTAATAAGTACAATATATTAGGAATATATTTTATCCTCAAATTATTGTTTAACAGATTCTATTCCAGCCATAATGCATAGCAGTAGTATTCAAAGTGATTCAAGTAAGTAGCTATCATCTAGCTAGTCGTGTGTGCTTCAGCAAAAATGGCAAGCTAGCTAGTCTAGTAATTGGCGAGCGAGCGTAGCGAGCGAGACACTTACTGGGTGAACACAATTTGAAAATCGGGGATGTTTGTTTATTTATATATATGTTTGGACGTACGTATGTCATCTTGTACTTTGACCCTCCGTATTTTTGTGTTCGCTCAGCGTTCGACCCCGTCCCAAATTTCACTAAACAGAATCCTCTGGTTTAGCGACCATTACCTGTATCACTTTACCGCTTTGAATTGTTTTGCGGGTGCAGTTAAAACTCAAAAACTTATGGGAGCTCCATTTCTATTCGAGTTAGTGGCGGTGGTAAGTTAATACACTATTTGTCACAGTTATAAGCCCTACTCAACAGCATTTACTTGAAAATTCATTGTCCGCTAGATGAACCACGAAGGTAAGTCTTGCATAGGTATAATCAGTTGTGTGAAAGTATTGTGTGTTACAACTACCATTAAGAATATCACAAAGAAATTTTTAAATAACGTGACTTGATGTTGCTTTTTTTTTCAATTCAAACAGTTGCGGGGAGCGATTACTATGGCATTGAATCCCCTTTACCGCAAATACTTAATTTAAAAACTCGACTTTATTTTTGTATCTTGAGTTAGTTGTTAAAATCAATCATTTAACAATAGTGTAGTTTAAGGCTCGCTCGCCATTTGTGCTCAAAACTTCCAAGTCATTAGCTATGCCACATATATGAAGTGGTACTCTACAGAGAATCTCATCCAACAACACCCACTTCTGTAATCTGTGCACACATTAGAAATACTATCACTTCTATGTTAACACAAGTCAATCATAATCTCAAGTACCACAATGCAAGACTTCAATATGGGTTCGAATGTCCTAATCATTTATGGGATTCTCTGTTGAACTTATCGAACTTAACTCCACTTCATTTGTGCATAATAGTAGATGAAACCTCTCCGAAAATGAAGTGTCTGAAGGACCCAAATATTACTAAAATAAGTCCACTTATAGATTCAAGACAGACATGGCTTGAGGTAAGTCAAAAGTTTAATTAACTCAGTGTTATAAATAATGTACTATACACCATTAGGAAAAATATGATGCAGTGACTACAGACAACACCTATAAAGGTAAAAGTGACTAACCTCTGATTAAACGAATGTTTATTATTACCTAATCAACAATTTTCACTTTACAAAATAGTTTTTAGTAAAGCATCACCATTTTTCGTAATCTAAGTATATAGGGTGGTTAAAATATTATTTAAAAATTAAATTGCATTTTTTATAAGTGTTATAAGAGTTAATGCACAATTTGGCACATAAACTACCGCACTGTCTTTGATGTTCTAGTAGCTATGTGTAGTTGCTGTTAAAACTATCTATTGGCCTGAAAAATGCTAAGGTGGTGTTATCTGACAATGTGTATCGAATTTGTCATACTTAACTTATTATTCTACAGCATTTAAAGTGGAGTAAGACTTTATAGAGACCAATGATGCAGAACAGCAATGGTCAAGTGGTAAATAATCTGATAAAACGTTCTCATGAATTGAAATTAATTCTTTAGCTTCAAAACACTAGTTGACAAGAATCTGAGACATGCGACAAATCAGACAACCTGGCTAATAGTCTGAAAGAGAGGCATACACAAAGTTATGAGCATTGTAAATATATATACCATGCATAAGAGAGCACTATTGCTATTACAAAATGATACTAGTCTTCAATGAAATTTTAACCAAATACATTATTACTATAAATATTCCACAACCTATATAGTGAAGTTATTTTAAACTAAGTATTAACAAACCGTAGCTAAAGAACTATGCTTAAGGGTAGCTGTCCCTGAGCTGCACGACAACTATGTGTGTGATATAAAGTAAATGAATTGTTCCCAGGCCTAAACTGAAGCTTGTACAATAATGTCACTATTTTTACTTCCAATGTAATTTAGATTATCCCTTTACTATGAGCAATCTTGTTCTTCTAAAGTGGACTGACTCGGATCACAATATGCACAGAATTCAAATAATCTCAGAACTTAGTCCCAAATGGAGTGACATAAGTGACCTACTTGGATTCAGTACTGCTCGAATTCAACAGATAAGACAAGACAATAACGGAGTACAAGATCGTTGCAAAGAAGTCATGCGTTTATGGCTAGACAGTGAAGAAGGAACATATCGTTATCCCACCACATGGGAAGGTCTTATTGAACTATTAGAGGATATTGAATTATCAATTTTAGCTTCAGACATTCGAAAAGTAGTATGTCAAAGAACAGTATAAATAAACCTTTAGAATTACTCATCATGTGATAAAGTTGTGCTGAATGTGCACTAGTTCCCAAATATACATTCTATTGATACTTAAAATTGTTTTTGTACTGTGTTCATTAACTTATTTGGCAGTTTGCTTACACTAGTAGTGTATTCCTCACACATTTGTTTGGATTATGAATAATATTTTTAGTAGATATAATCATGCAATATTCATTGTATTAAACAGTATTCTTTGAGTGTCCTTTCTTAGGGAACACTGTAGGTCAGACATGACAGGGAATTCATCTGTGTCAACACAAAATTGTTCATCTTAGTAAAGAACACCAACTGCTCCCAATCCTGCACCTGAGGCATTATTATGTATAGGGAAAACTTGTCTGATTGTTTTGACTCTTTAGTTCCCAATCCTGCACCTGAGGCATCATTATGTATAGGGAAAACTTGTCTGATTGTTTTGACTCTTTAGTTCCCAATCCTGCACCTGAGGCATCATTATGTATAGGGAAAACTTGTCTGATTGTTTTGACTCTTTAGTTCCCAATCCTGCACCTGAGGCATCATTATGTATAGGGAAAACTTGTCTGATTGTTTTGACTCTTTAGTTCCCAATCCTGCACCTGAGGCATCATTATGTATAGGGAAAACTTGTCTGATTGTTTTGACTCTTTAGTTCCCAATCCTGCACCTGAGGCATCATTATGTATAGGGAAAACTTGTCTGATTGTTTTGACTCTTTAGTTCCCAATCCTGCCTGAGGCATCATTATGTATAGGGAAAACTTGTCTGATTGTTTTGACTCTTTAGTTCCCAATCCTGCCTGAGGCATCATTATGTATAGGGATAACCAGTGTTGTTTTGGTTTAGTGATTCCAGACTTTCTTTGTTTTAGTTATTCATACTAAAAAAATATCTTGAATGCTTAGTTTTAGTTTTTTTCCCAACTTCTCCCTGAAGATTTAGTTAGTTTTTAGTTTTTCTTCAATACCATGTAGAAGATTTAGTTAGTTATACCATCAATTGTCTTAGTTTTAGTTAATTTATGTTGCCTCTCAAATTCTGCAATAATGAGACTCCTTAAAGGAAGTTGTTCATGTAGTTTTCCCAAAGAACTTCAAAAACGGCATATTTCTGTGAAAACTTGGGTATTATTAATAAAGTATGGTATTTGTTATGTAGTTTAGAGAATAATTACTTGATGGGAATTTATATTTTCATTTAATAATGACATAATTCAAGGCGAATTGTTTACAATAAAATTGCTGAGTTTTAGTTTCTGTCATCCACTCTACTGGTAGTTTTAGTTATTATTGAATTTACTGTCTTCTAAAACAATTAGTCTTAGTTTTTTTTATATTCTCTACAGCTTAGTTTTAGTTATTCTTACCAAAAGTAAAATACCCCAAAACTAAGGGGTTTTGGTTTTAGTTTTGGTTAACTAAAACAACCGGATAACTTGTCTGATTGCTTTGGACTGTTTAATTGTTTATCATTTTTGGTTGCAGAACAAAAAACAAAAACAAAATCAGTATAAAACTAACACTCCAACATCACTTTATTTCAAGATGCAATGATTTTAACTTATTTTGAAAGCTGAGATTCATAACATCCACCATAATAAAAAATTAGTCTGAAAATTTCATTAATAATACTGACTAGACATTCACACTATATCTCACAAGGAGAGCCAACATGATTATTTATGCAGATAATCAGATTTTGAACATAAGCCTCACAATCAATATAATCAGAATATACATAAACTTATGGCACTCCTTATCTTAAATAAATGTTTTTCAGTTCCTTTCTTAACTTGCAAGATGTTTCATCTACATAGTGGTTCCATAACCCAAGTTTAAGTGGAGCCGAATTTATAGTTCTTCAAAGAATCCTGTACAAGTTGACCACAGTTCAGAAAAGAACTTATGTTGGATTAACCGTGGAACCTGAAGAAGATGGGATGCTACAATTTCATCTTGATTGGGCATTGAAGAGAGACAGTGAGTATGATGGTAGGTGTACTTCCACTGTTTACTGATAACCTACACATCCAGACAGATTATATATATATTATACCTTTACTTTAAGTCTCTTCTTACTATTCATGCTGTTCAGGTCTTGAGCCTCCTGACATGTCAGGATCAAACACAATAGACTGTAAGTGTGCATACATTATTGTCTTGTACATTACAGACTATCACACTCAATGATATTAATGATTACAAACCTACTATACTACATGTCATTGCCACTCATTTACAGCTGTAGTTAATGCAGTTATTTGGTTGTTCTTGCCATAATCAATTAATTTTTTGTGACAGTTACGCCCCTACACATGCTAAGAGGGAAATTGCAAGATGCTTGTCAGAGCGATAGGAAGGAAACTAACATGAGTGAAATCTTGAATAAAAGAAATACATACAACGAAGTACATCAAAGAAATAGTTGGCACTACAATGGTAGGCTCAATAATTACTTTCTAAGATACTGACTAAACGAAAAATTTGTTTCATATTCCATACATAATTATTCACAGATTATGTAGCGATTACGACATCATCAAAACAGCATTAATTTAAGTCGGGTAAGTTATTACGATTAGATTTATACACTGAGTCATCCATTGTGTATAGTATATGCTGCCCAGTGATAAAATATATATAAATAAAACAACTAGAAGGTTTGAGCAACGATCATCAAAGAACATCAGGAAGCTTGCAAGTGAGTTGATGAGAAGGTTTCAGCTATTGCTGAACATAGTTGGCAGCAGCATCACTTCATTAAATGGGAACTAGTAAGAGTTGTGACAGAGCCACTCAAAGAATTGTGAGTAGAAAGTCAATCAAGTTCTATCCCTTCAGATGACACCAGATACCCACCAAGTTAACTGAGACAATATTGGTATAGAGTCGATTCCTGGATTCTGGCTGTCTGTGCTACATGCTAGTCCACCTTCAAGATATGTTAACCAGTTAGAATTCACTCTATTTATCTGGGAGATTATATTATAGTTTTTAGTAATTATCATTCTATACTAAGACCATGTCACTACATAATCATATTTTTGTTGTATGCCATTTTGAATGAAAAAAGAGACTATTGTGTTGAAAATATTGACATTCTTTTGGAAAGCTAGATAACTAAGAAGTCTGAGAAATTTATAAAATTTTCCACCCATCAGTTAACTAGTGATGTGCTTAAAGCTGTCTGTGATGGGTCATGAGCGTGCAAAAAAAAATGGGAAAAACATCTGGTGCTCTTTTACTTTTTTCATGAGGCTTCATATCCAGTATGGAACAGTTTGCAAGGCTTGCTTTGGTATCCTCCTTATTTCTGACTGACTTATGTGGAGATATAGTGCTCAATTGTTAATAATCAGTGATTAATACTTTGAGGTAAGGTATGTGTTGGCATAATTTGATTGACTCTAGCTACAGACAATGCAGTACAGAACTCCCCATATTATTCCCAGGCAAGGTTATGACACAGGTTATGGCTCCTGAGACTACTTTACATTAATGTTCCAACCAAACCAGCAGTTAAAACTAGAAGCCATAATAAATTAAACATGGCACAATTCTTCTTTTTTAACTTTGCATACAGCAACAACCAACCACAATCCGGTATAAGATGTAAGCTCAAGAACTATTAAAAAATTATGCTATGGATCTTCTGAGTTTTGAAGTTTAAATCACGCATTAGCTCTCACAGTATTGATTGATTAATGTTCATGCTACTGCTACTGCTAGTTAACATGATAATGGTCACTAAATCTAAATCTGACTAAAGTTATCTCAATACCATGCCCATTGCTTTAGCTACCTATTTTGCTAAAAATTCTGCCAGTAAAATAAAAACCCACAGCTATAGCTAAAATTGAACTTCTGGTGTGACCCCTGCGTAAGAAGAATGGGCTCGCTAGTAACGATTTGGGTGGGGCAGATTAGGCGAATAAACGTTTGTAGCTAGTAGTTATTGCAGTGTTTGAATGGAAGAACTACTAGTGTCATGTGCTATACGTTATTTGGTCTTGTCCAAATATGGATTGGAGCTGAGTTCGGAAGCTGCTGGACTGTCCTCCCTAGTGTCTTCTTCGCTCCTACTCCGAGTTTGTCGTCTCGAGTGAGTTTGTCAAGTTAACTGAGTGATGCTATAGCACCAGTCTATAATAGGTCACATTAGATTTACTTGAGATAGCTTCGACTTCTCTCACAAACGTTGCTCAAGAAAGTTCTTTACCATCAGTTCAAAGCAAGTTAGTCAAAGTAAACAGTCTTTTCAGGATTAAATTTATTTTAAGATTGTGGGTATTATTTTAAACAGATTCCATTCCTATGGAAATGGGAAATATGGCAGGACTAAAGTTTTTTCTCAATAATATTCTTCACCAGGAAGTTGGCTTTATAGTGACTTAGACTCAGTATAAGTAGATTAGTAATAAACTCTCATCTCTATTTTTATTCTAGTAACATATAATATGCACCCAAATATAAATTAATCTGACAATGCTTTAATAGCCTGTTTGCACTCAGTTTAGCTAAGAGTTTGATTCAGTGACTTCTTCATTCCTTTTATGTTATTATTATAAAATTTACAAAAATGCGATATATTATATTTATCAATATCAGTGAATAGCAAACACCTAATTTTATTTTATTTTTGTTGTGTCTAGGCTTAGTCAAAAGCAAATATCTATCTGGAATATTCTGAGTTGCAATACAGTTTGGCTGACATTGTTCATTGTCGTTATCGCTTGTAGTGTGGGTGTGCTGATATCGGAGCTAATAGGTGATTACATAACAAATATGATGGCGAGTAGAGAAGGGGGTATAACAAAGGGATGGTGACGCAATAGGATGTAAGAATTGTATGATTTTTCTTGTCTCAAACATTATACCTGACTGTATGTGTGTATAGGAATTAAAAATACTACTACTTATGAGCTGCTGCAACTAAAACCTCGAGTTCATTGAGCAACAGTTGGTCAGTTTCATGGATAAAAAATTGAAAGTCGACCAGCTGTCCATGACCTTGCCATTATTGCACATAGAACCACACTCATAAGTTTAAGTAGCTGAGAGCACATTTTAAAAGATTGCATTATAAGAATAGTTATTCCATGAATATTACAAGTGTTACGAAATATTCGTTCACAGCTTTAATCAGCCCCAAAACAATAGCTTTCTTTAGTGCCAGTTTTAGCAAACTGTAACTAAGCGTGATAAAATTGGAGACACTGTATACAGTGTGATAGTGGATTATTATATCCATAATTAGAAATTTATTCAATAATTATTGATTATTTAAGAAAAATTGTAATGCAATAACTTCTATCAATATATTGAAGCCACTGGGTAATTAGCGTAACCATTTGGTTCTCTTTAATGCTTGTTGATTTCATAAAGCTCACGAATGCTTCCACTTTTCTAAAAACTATAGGTTCAAAATACAGGTTTTTTTGCTATGAGAAAAAATTTCATGAAATAAATATAAATTCAATTGGAAGTAAAGTTGCCTCACAATTTTTAATCATCCATCAGCAACCAATGCTATTGTTGCCAGTTCATTGCATTAAATTTTTTTTTTTTTTTCACTAAATACAGGGTTGTAAAGTTCAGTCTAGAATTAACATTGAATAAATAAAATAAATGTTTGAACTGATTTGTTTAGTATAGTTAAAGATACACTTCAATATTTTACACATGTTGATTAAGATAAATCATTTACAAATAAGACATATACAAAATTACAACTATAATGTTAAAATAGATAGTGGTCTGATATAAACAACACATAAAATTTTCCTAACACGATAGGATGAGTTATAATTTCTTATAATATAAATTATGTTATCAAATTTACAGATACAGCATGGGTCGCCATCGTTATCCAGCTCCACACTGGGAAAGTAGCAACAGAAGACTATACAGATCAACGCTCTGGGAGACTCGTTGTTCATATATCAATCAACCTCAATGTTTCTCTAACACTCAATATCTGTAGCCATCACAATGATCTGGATTTTCAGAAGGAAAACTAAATCTCAATATTCCAAACTCTGTACTGTAATAAAGCCACAAAAGACAAATAATAAAATAGAATTGCTATCTCTACCATTGATCTGGTCCATTTGGAATGGTTCAATAAATATCTTAAAAGAAATTCATTCCAGAACTACTTCACTAAAACAGAAACTGTTATTACTATGTAGAGATGTAGAAGCCAATCCTGGCCCCTATAATAAAGGTAAATTAACCTCTATTTAATGTGATGTTAAAATGGAGTCAACCATAACTACAGCCACTTGTAAGGCAATCGATATATTAGGTGAAGATAAATTTCTGTTTTTCTTTATTATTGATATATAATAAAAAAACTTGTAGTATTCTCTCACTTTCACAGGGTTTTTAAACAATATAGAATAAAAAATATTTGGTCGCCACCAGGAATCGAACCCATTATTGCTTGCTTGACACGAGCACTCTGCCACTGGGCTATGACAACCAGCCAGCAAACATACACTCTAATTCTGTATTTATACTGTTAAAGTATACTGCTATGCTACAGTCTTACTCTCAACAGACAAACGAAAATTCTCTTTTTTCAAAGATTTTATTTGTTGAATTTTTTTAATCCACTAATTTATAACTTTTGTATTTCTTTCTCAGCCTTCTTTTACTCATTAGATGTATTGCCTTACTTTCACAGGCTTTTTAAACAATACTGAATTAAAAATATTTGGTCGCCACTGGAAATCGAACCCAGGAAGAATACATATAATGAGTAAAAGACAGCTGAGAAGGAAATTATGAATTGTAAATGTTCATCAGAGTTTTAAAAAGAATTATGAAAATATTCATATTTGACATGTACACCATTGGTGCAGATTAGTAACCTGCAGACATTGGAACATGTAGTAACTCTATTTTAGTAGCAAAATTGCTCACTTTAAATCGGTTATATTTCTGATGAAATTCAATTAAACAATAAGATAATAATCATTAGCTATTATTGTACTTATTAATATGCCAGCCATATTCCCTTAATTTTCTCCAACAGCCTATCGAAGCATAATTAACCTGATGTGTATTTACTATTATTGAATTGCATATAATGGTTTTTAGCATTTCATTAATTATGAGTGCAAGTATAATCCACATTATATAGTGTTGACAGCTGCTTTTGGACTTTAATGGTAGCAGCTGCCTGAGATGACTGAATGATTGGCAGTTAAACAATATTTTCCATTATGTATTTACAATTTGTAACTTACCTTGGGAAATATGGTACTTATGAATCTCATTTGTCCAGCCAAAACCATCTTGATGATGTTTATCCTCAGTAAATTGTGATCCAGACTGCAGTTCACCTGATGGTATGCCTAAGCCTCCAATAACTGTTAATGAATCATTATAATATAGCATTTGACACTCAGTTTTCCTCATGGGTCCACTATCACATTGTGGTGAGAGTTGCTTCCATGTCATAGATCTGGTGTCTAGCTGATGTAATGAAGAATAGAATGATGTACCATCATAACCACCAAACAAGAAAAGAGCATGACCTGAATAAGTGATTGGAAGGATTTTTTTTCATATCTGATACTAAACTGTATGCAGCTAATTTTGAGTTCAGTATAACTACTTTTTCCTCATGCAGATCTTCATACTGCTTTGTCTCCTAAAGCTATAGTCAAACACCTACATTTCTACACAAGTAGCATCTTTCTCTTTGTTGTTGAATGGTTTCTGTAGGCATAAACATCTTCTGCATCTTCTGGTATACTAGATTCACCATCTATAATACTAGTTCGGGCTAGAAAGACAGATTTTTGACCAACCTTGTTTTTTTATATAAAGTAATTTTTTAAACTAATTTAAGTCAATTTATAACTGTTGAATCCAAATCTGATGAGTGCCAGTTGTAAAAACTTGAGCATTTCTCGATGATTAAATTATAAAACATACCTTTTAATTTTTAGTTTTTAAAATCAAATAAATCATCTCAGCTACCATTTACTCAAGTATTAACCCACAGTAGCTTCTCAATGGAATTAGTTCTTCTCTGACATAGCAGTTATAATGACATCAAATTTTTATCAGCTGAGTTCCTGTTTGTGCATATTTATTTTCTTATATGGTAATTTCCGTCAATTTGTTTGTGCTGCGTGCTTGCTTATGCTCAAACCGATAGTGTAGTCTAGTTTAACATGGTACTTCCTTCAAGAAACAGAAAGTTTGTTATTTATGGCTATTCAACTTTATCTTGAAAGTTAGATGTTTATCTTGCTTGCCATTGGTTCTCCAAATAGTTCAACAGAGACAACATTTTAGTTCCCTGGATGGTCAACTAATAAGGCCTACCTTAGCCTCTGAATCAAGAGTATACATTTTGAGCAGATAAAGAGAGGTGGAGAACATATCATACATGTCCTATCAATTTCGTGGAACAGACTTGGCTAGTTCCAAGATGGCTGTTTTGACAGCTGCTAAAGCTGCCAGTTTTAGTATGGTGAATGTACTTCATCTGGTTATTGGCAAAGATAGCTATATTATATGTTACATGTTGTGAGAATGGTATTATTGTAGATATGAGGCAATAATAAGAGGACTAAACAAGTAGGTGGTACATTTTAGAATACTCAAATCCAAAAAGCTATTGCTTCATTGCTCATATTCTTCAACCAAAATGCATCAGCCTGCCTTTTCACTCATGTGTCCAGCATGTGCACCAGTGCATATCCTTCCAATTTGACACTAGTGTGTCAAAGTTTCATATCATTGAAATATTTTACCAGCAGTTTTAGTGAGTCCATCATTTGTAATGTAGTAGCATTATCCTCAACATGGTTGCTACTTACTTTATGAAACAGTAAATCAATGTCATAGCTATGGAACTCTATCATGGGAAAAATCAGCTGTCACAATTGTATTTTCAAGGTTCGATATTTTGCAGTGTCCAAGACCTAACTTAAAATTATTGTTTTAATTGTTAACAATTATTATACATGAATATATAAGTGAAGAGTGAGTCACACAAGTAGCTCACATGTGGGATTGAACTCAGTCATTGAATAGTGTTCTCACGGTGAACACTTGCACCTTGAAAATATAGGAAAATAATTTTATAGAAATCGTCTTCAGCTTCATTGAAGATTGATTAGATTGATATGTAATATTAGACTGCAATTAATTTGTCATGCAATAATTGAATTAATGCTCTAAAGCTATTAGAAATTATAACTACCTCTACTCCTACCATGTTAGGAAAGTTCAATGTGTTGTCTATTTCAGACCACTATCTAATCTATTATGCATAGCATTCTTTATTAAATTTGTAGAATGAAAGTTAACTAAGGCATAATTACATTTTATATTGTAGAAAAAGTAATCTCCTCCACTAAATGGAAAGTATCTGAAATTATACATTCTTCAGAGTTGAGAAATAAAGATAGACTAATAGCAAAGAAACTACTAAAAGGTAATAATTATTATAATTCCAAGTTGTTGACATGATTTAATGTATTAGGCATTATAAAGGTGTAAGTAGAATAATACATTTATAACTATACATTATACCTCAGCTTGATCTTTGAAACATGTTTTTGATTCTGAGTAATGTCATTGGTAAACTGGTAAAGGAAGCGAGTCACCATTGATAGCTAACAATATTATGTGAATATATCAATTAATGGTATACTTAACTTTTAAGAAACTGCCAAATTAGTTCATGCAGTGTCTAACAATACAAATTAATTGTGTCTAGGGCGATGCACTGATGCCATTTATTAATCAATGGATTATTTGATGTTTGCTTCTTCTGCAATTTAACTACAGTAAAAATGTTACCACACCATATTAAAGTATGTATTGCTGATAGAATAAGCTAAGTGCTCTGTAACTAGAAAATGCTCGTGTAGCATTGGTTGGGCGAGCGAGGTTCTGGGGAAATGTTGACACTTTCAATTGCATTGGGGTCGTTTGATTTGAATTTGCATTGGTTTTCTTCCTGCAGGTTGCCAAATCTGAATTCACATCTCATTATTAGTAGTAGAATATGTAATGACATGTAAAGGGGGAAATGATGATTGGTAAAGGGTAAAGAATGGTACTCCTCATGATAAAGTAACAATTGGTAAAGGGTAAAGAATGGTACTCCTTCTGGAGAAATGTTGACACTTTCAATTGCATTGGTTGGGCGAGCGAGCGAAGTTCTGGAATGAGCGCGCGCTTTTAAACGACCACGTATTTAAACGACCACGTATTTAAACGACCACGTATTTAAACGACCACGTATTTAAACGACCACGTATTCAGGATTTCCATAGGCGAGCGTGCGAAGTTCTGGCATGCGCGCGCGTTTAAACGACGACGTACGTATTCAAAAAAAAAATGAACGTATTCAAAAAAGACGTATTCAGGATTTCCATAGACTACATCTTAGAGTTGCTCGCTCGCTTCGCTCGCTCGCCAATTATCATCTTTCATTGACTTGTTTTTCAATTACAATTATTTTTGCCTTTGCCAAATAAATGTAGTATTTTTTACTTGACCATTTAATTATAGTATTGTAGTAAAAAGTTGAGGTTGTTTGAGATTTATCACAAATTTTTTCTTTGTTATAATTGAATCAGATGCATATCTAATTGATTATTCCTCTTTTCTAACTATTTGGTTGTTTTTTTTCCAAAAACAACAAAACTTAAAAGTCTTTAGTAATTACTGCATGCTAACTTTATATGTATTATAATGTGTTAATACAGTGCAATTATTATACACAAACAACGGAATAATACAAACATCAATTATGAGCCTTAATCTTTGCACTGTATTGAGGATATTAGATTTTAATTTATTGTAATATGTAATAGTTAGAGCATAATTGGATAGCTACTGGTAGATCTAGAGTAATCAACCCCTGGGAACTGTGGTGCTTGGGCTTTCACGCACAAAATTTACCAGTAGAGCTACACACATGATCTAACTATTTTAGATCTTGTTCACTCAACTTTGTTTACTAGCATTTTCATTTTGCACTATTACAGTTGTAATACTCACTGCAATTGTCTTCCATAAATTAAATAGAGTTGTCAAGGAGTTTCATGGGGTGTGTGGGTTCCCCACACAACCGCCATTGGTGCCTGCACTCTACTGTGCACTGTATACTTTCTGGTGCATGTGGACTGAACTGGGCTCTTACACTTCATTCATTGTGTGTTTGTGTGTTTGTTTGGTGTGTGTGGTTTTTCATGCATATGCCTGCAATTTTTGGTTTTGTTCAAGTGCTGTTCTGTCTAAGTTTGAATTATACCAACTTAAGCCTAACTTGCTTAACTTTCCATAGCTACTCTTAGCTATCTACTTCCCAACACTGTTGGGTGGTCCTTCTTGAGCTCAGGGATTTACACCCCTGAACAAGGGGCTTTAAAATGAGCATTTATCAGTGGTTAGGGTTTGAAAAAGATTGGCAGAACAATTTTGACAATTACTACAAATATTACTTATTTATTTTCAAGTCAAATAGTTTATTTGAAATCACAACGATAAATTAGCATACTATTTTATAGCTAGCTAATTACTATTATTACGATTCACATGAAACACCGTGTACAACAATAGGCAATTGAAACTTCCACATGGTGGTGAGTCAAAATAATTTGTTATGAGAGTATTACGTTTGTGCTGCAATTTTCACTCCTCCCACCCACTCCTAAAGTGATGTGTATTAAACGTGTATTGGAGATTTATTAATGACATGGATGTGTAAGTAGATACTGCATTGTCTAATTTGGCGAGCGAGCGTAGCGAGCGAGACACTTACAGGGGTAACACAATCGAAAATCGGGGATGTTTGTTTATTTATTTATTTATTTGTATATATGTATGGACGTACGTAAGGCATTTTTGTACTTTGACCCTTTCGTTTTTGTGTTAGTTCGGTTGTCGACCCCGTCCCAAATTGCACTAAACAGAATCCTCTGGTTTATCGATCAGTACCTGTATCACCCTAGAAATTGATTTGTTTACCGTTTTGAATTATTTTGCCGGTGCAGTTCAAACTTGACAACTTAAGGGACTTCCATTTCTATTCGAGTTAGTGGCGGTGGTAAGTCAATGCGCTCTTTGTCATGGTTATAAGCCGTGCGCACAGTATTTACCTGAAAATACATTGTCCACTAGACTACTGCGAAGGTAAGTCTGTGTAGGTGCATGTCCAGCTGTGTCAAAGCATTGTGTGTTACAACCACTACTTAACTAAAGAATGTCACAAAGAAAACTTTTAAATGACGTGTATTGTTTTGTTGTTGTTGTTTTTTCCTTCAATTCAAGCAGTTGCAGAGAGTTGTTACTATGGCACTGAAATCCCTTTACCCTGTATGCTAAATTTAAAAACTGGACCTTATTTTCAGTAGCTTCAGTGTTAGAAGTCAATAAAAATAGTATAGCCTTTAGGCTCGCTCGCCATTTGTGCTCAAGCACACCACTAGTATACATACAGGACATTAATTGTTGTCATATTATTGGGGAGCGAGCGTAGCGAGCGAGACACTTACAGGGGTAACACAATATAAAATCTGGGATGTTTATTCAGCGAGCGAGCGAAGCGAGCGAAGCTGACTATCAGTCGTGTTCAATTGAGATTTCAGATATAATATGTATATGTATGCGTACGTCAAAAAGTTTCGCCCGCGCTTCTAATTGGCGAGCGAGCGTAGCGAGCGAGACACTTACAGGGGTAAAAATGAAAAAATCGGGGATGTTTATTTGTATATATGTTTGGACGTACGTATGTCATTTTGTACTTTGACCCTCGCGTTTTTGTGTTAGTTATGTGGTCGACCCCGTCCCAAATTGCACTAAACAGAATCCTCTGGTTTATCGATCAGTACCCGTATCACCCTAGAAATTGAATTGTTTACCGTTTTGAATTCTTTTGCGGGTGCAGTTAAAACTTGAAAACTTAGGGACTTCCATTTCTATTCGAGTTAGTGGCGGTGGTAAGTCAATGCGCTCTTTGTCATGGTTATAAGCCGTGCGCAACAGTATTTACTTGAAAATACATTGTCCACTAGACTACTGCGAAGGTAAGTCTGTGTAGGTGCATGTCCAGTTGTAAAACTTTTAAATAACGTGTATTGTTTTGTTGTTGTTTTTTTCCTTCAATTCAAGCAGTTGAAGAGAGTTGTTACTATGGCACTGAAATCCCTTTACCCTGTATGCGAAATTTAAAAAGTGGACCTTATTTTCAGTAGCTTCAGTGTTAGAAGTCAAAATCATTCATATAAAAATAGTATAGTCTTTAGGCTCGCTCGCCATTTGTGCTCAAGCACATCACTAGTAACGTAAGTTAGGTAAAGCGTTCACAGTTCCAGTATTTTTCAATTAAGGAGCGCGGAGAATCCTGCTGCACTGCCTTACGCAACTTTGAAAAAGTTTATAGCTTGTACTCTCTTCTTAAAACAATCGTGAAGTATTTATCAAGCTGCGCTTCTTTGCCACTGCTTTCAAAGTTTATTCAGGTAATTCTGTTATTGTTAACTCTTCATGCCTTAATCATTGCTATTATTTAGCGATTTCTTTCACAAATCATCTTTAGCTACGTATACTTTATATTTACTAGGTGTTTGTGTTTAGTTAAAAATGGAAAAAGAAATTTTAGACAACAATAGAAAACGTCCTATTGAATTAATCAGTGCAGGAAACAAAAGGGCAAGATTAGACAGAAGAAACCAAAAAGACAGGGATAGAAGAAAGAATGAAAGTGAAGAGGAGAAGAATATAAGGCTAGCAAAAAGAAGACAACGAGATAGAGCTAGAAGAGCTGATGAAACTCCCCAACAAAGAGGTGCAAAATTGGTAAAAATGTCTACTCAGCAGCAAAAACGTCTTACTTCTGAAACACCAGAGGCAAGAGATGCCAGACTTCAACAATTAAGTACTTCAAAGAAACAACATCTGGCTACAGAGACACCACTGGAGCGATCTTCTAGGCTGCAAAAGTTGAGTACTTCACAGAAGCAACGTCTAGCTATGGAAACCTCAGAGAAGAAAGCTTATAGGCTGCAAAAGTTGAGTACTTCACAGAAGCAACGTCTAGCTATGGAAACACCAGAGAAGAAAGCCTATAGGCTGCAAAAGTTGAGTACTTCACAGAAGCAACGTCTAGCTATGGAAACACCAGAGAAGAAAGCCTCTAGGCTGCAAAAGTTGAGTACTTCACAGAAGCAACGTCTAGCTATGGAAACACCAGAGAAGAAAGCCTCTAGGCTGCAAAACTTGACTACCTCCCAGAAACAACATCTAGCTACACAAACATCTGAGGAGAGAGCTGCTAGGCTACATAAGTTAAGCACTTTACAGAAAGAACGTCTTGCTACGGAGACTTTAGAAGAGAGAACTGAAAGACTGGAAATTTTAGAAAGAAGCAGGGCTGTACGGCAAGCCACATATCCTGGAGCACACCTAGCATTACTGGAGCAGGAAAATGTCCAGAAAAAGATGGCAAGGTTTCATCAGGACATGTCATTAATTGAATGTCATACTTGCTCCACTTGCATGGAGAAATTTCCAGGGGTCAAATTTAGTACACATACATCTCAATGCCTGCGTTGCTCTCGTGACAATATTACTCCTAAACTTTATTCTGCTGAAAACAATATGCATCCTGGTTCTGCATCACCACAACTACAGGTACTTTATATAATTAAACTCTCTTTAACAATATCTATGACTACTATTCAAACATCAATAAATAACAATTTCTTTAAAACTCAGTATTTTTAAAACAAAAATATGAATATTATTTTTAAACTTGATACTTACTTAAAACACACTTGTATGCTATTATTAAAAGTACTCTAGAATAAATCAAACAATTGTAATGAATATAGTATCACAACAAAGTATCAAACAGGAGTAAAATAATATACAGAGAAAAATACATTTATTTCAAATGGTAGTCTTTATCAATCTGCTATTGCTATAGAAATTCATTACAAAAAAAATTTAACACGCAGGGTCTATCACAGGCAGAAGAAATGTTAATATCTGCTGTAATGCCTTTCATGACAGTATACCGTCTTCCACATGGACAGTATGGTTACAGGGGACACGTAATCAACTTGCCGCAAGACATTACTTCATTTGCAAGTAAACTTCCCAGGCTGTCTTCTGAACTTGATGTGGTATTTGTTAGAAAGGAAGGCTCTGTCAACTCTCACCGTGACTTTCGAGTTAGAAAGTCTGTAGTACACAATGCTTTGCTGTGGCTGAATCAGAACAACAAGTACTACCGCAGCATTGATATTGATCTTACAGCATTAAATCAGTTACCAGATGATGGTGGTAAGTAACATGATTGTTGTCTTTTTGTATTGGAAATGAAAGTACTTTTTTGTCATTAGACTTGACAGAACAATGTGGAGTAAAATACTTGATACCAACACAGAAATTGAGGAAGAATTGAAGTTGATTGCAGATGAAGATGATGTTGAACCTCGAGATGTTGCCACGTTTGTACCTATTGTGGCCCAGAAAATAACTGAGCAAGAAACCATCAAGAAAAGTGTGGAACAGCGATCCTCAAACTTTCAAAAGCAAACTGTGCCGTGGCCAAAGAGTGGAGATACTCCAGTCAACGAGTTTCAAACGGAAGGATATATCACATGCGCATTTCCAACTCTGTTTCCTACAGGTGCTGGTGACTTTGTTGTCCCCCGCCCTCGCACAGTCACTGCTGGAAATTACTTTAAGCACCTTATGATGTATGGAGATGGCCAATTTGCCAAACATCCTCGCTTTAGATACTTTGCACTCAATACCGAAATGCGATGGCGTGCACTTCAAACTGGCCGGATCTATATCAGGAAACACCCTAAAGATGGCAAACTCACTCTTGATGAACTGAAAGACATGGTAGGATGCGAGGGTGAGCGCTTTGCAAACAGGGTCCTGCACTTTGCTAATTCTCTGCGTGGGACCAGCCAGTAGAAATTTGATTTCAATGGTAGACACACTGGGAATGCCAACTGTGTTTTTCACACACAGTGCTGCTGACAGCCAGTGGCCTGAACTGTTCCGCTTGATCTGTCCCAGTAACCAGCAACATAGTACTACTCATCGCAGCAGGGCACTATCTGAGAATCCTGCAATTGCCGACTGGTTTTTCTTTCACCGCATAAGCAAATTTGTTGAAGCCTTCTACGTCAATGTTCTTGGGGCGGTAGATTACTGGTTTAGATTTGAGTGGCAGCATCGTGGAAGCCCACATGTGCATGGTGTGGCATGGTTTAGAGAAGCACCAGATGTCGAGAAGTTGCTTTCTACCAAAGATGATACAGAATTCTTGGATGCAGTAGAGAAGATCATCAGCTATGCAGACAATCTGGTCAGCACAGTCAACCCTGCAATATCTCCTGATGCAAGTGATGCACACAATGCTCCACTCCCAAAGATCAAGCCTCATGTTTGCAACAAGTGGTATGCCGACGTAGATGATCTTCACATTGATTTGGTTGAGCTAATTGCAACTTGCCAACGCCACACTCGGTGCTCCACAGCATACTGTTTGAAGAAGAAAAGAGATGGTCAGCTCCAGTGTAGATTCATGTATCCCAAAGACTTACAGCCAGTGACAAGGATAGTAACGAGTGACGATGGTGAACCTACCATGCTTACACAACGAACAATCCAGTGCAACTGTCTGCATGGAGAGCTAATGTTGACATGCAAATGATTGTGTCACGCAGGAGAGTCATTAACTACTGTGCAAAGTATGCTACCAAGCCAGAACCTCGATCCAAGGCATTGAAATCTGTCTATGGGAATGTGCTGAAGAGCCTCAAGGGTGATGATGCCAGTGCATTGAAAGTTGTGCAAAAGGTGATGATCAGCAGTGTAGGAGAAAGAGATTTCTCTGCCCAGGAGACATGCCATCTCCTCCTACAGCTTCCAATGTTTAGAGCTTCCCGTGACTTTGTTGTACTGAGCTTGGATTATTCACGGCAGCTTGAGGATCATTTTGAAGAAAATGAGTGCGTCACAGTCGATTCACCTATTGAGCACTACTGTGCTCGTCCAGTTACACCAGAATTTGCCAATATGACTCTTTTGCAGTTTGTTCAGAGATTCAAAACTTCGAGGAAGGTTGGTGAAGGTTTAACCTGCAGGAAAAAACATGTCGTGGTCATAGTGCGTCCGTGCATATCTCCCGATCCTCAAGGTCCAAACTATGAGCAGTACTGCAGGCAAAAGCTTATGCTATATCAGCCTTTCAGAAAAATTGAACAACTTCTTGGTACCTGTTACACGCATGCAGATGCATATCTCACCTATCTTCAATCAAACACCGTTCCGGCAACCCTTGCAGATGACATCCTTCGTCTAGAAGCTGCTGAAAGGGAAAACAACAACTCAAATACTGAGGAGGTAAGCTTAAAATGAATTGCCTGCTGTTCAATTGTTAATATATTGTAATTATTGTGGCAGGAATGTGATGATAATGAGCTCAATGATAACAAGTCAGTATTAACCATACAAGACTGGATGCTCATCTGCCGACAGAAGCCAGATTTTCCTCAATATGCAGTAGATCAGCAAGACTTTGATTGGTCACTTTCAGCAACAGCATATCCTGATTTTCTGGAAATGCCATCATTTGTGTTGAAGCAACGTCAACTATACACACCTCCAGAGACAGCTCACTTGAGTGTCAACCCAAACAGCCTCCAAGGAAAGCAGCTTGAAGCATACAGCATTGTACGAGAGCACTTTGAGAAAAGAACTTTAAAAAACTCGGCTCCTCTCAGGATGGTGGTATCTGGTACTGCAGGAACTGGAAAGTCTTACCTCATTCAATGCATCAAGCAACTTCTGCAGGACCATCTTGTGGTTGCAGCACCAACCGGTGTGGCAGCGTTCAATGTAAATGGCTACACTATCCATTCTCTGTTGAGCATTCCTGTCAGGGGAGATTTCAAGCCTCTCGATGGTAGCCGTCTTCACACTATTCAGCAGACTCTGAAAGATATAGATTATCTCATTATCGATGAGATGTCCATGGTAGGAAGGAAGCTGTTTGGCCAAGTTGATCGTCGTCTGAGGCAAGCCTTTCCTCACAGGTCTGAAGAGTCGTTTGGAGGATGTTCCTGTCTGCTCATAGGTGATTGGGGCCAGCTACCACCAGTCATGGATCTACCTCTATACACCACTTCACCTCGAACTGAGCTGTCCGATCTGGGTAGTGCAAACTACCATATGTTTGATCGTGCTATAGTCTTGGACATTGTGATGAGACAGGCTGGAAGAAATCCCAATCAGGAACTCTTCCGTGACATTCTTATGCGTCTGAGGAATGGAGAGTTGGCTCAGGAGGACTGGAAAGAGTTTATGAAGCAAACTCCAGCAGAACTGGGGGATACAACAGCATTTGAAAGAGCACTACGCCTTTATCCCACAGTTGAAGCCGTAGCTGAACACAATGCCAGCAAACTACGTGCAAATGGTCAGCCAATAGCCGTCATCAGGGCTGCACACACTGGTCCTGAAGCATCCAGAGTCAGTGCTGATGAAGCTGGAGGACTGGAGCCTGTTGTCTGTCTTGCACAAGGGGCACGTGTAATGCTGTCTGCCAATATCTGGGTTGAGGTAGGATTGGTCAATGGTGCTCTAGGAAGTGTTGTAAGCATATGCTATGCAAGAGAACATTGCCCACCTGACTTGCCAATTGCAGTCACGGTGAAGTTTGATTTTTACACTGGTCCAACTCTGTCTGATGGAACAGTACCAATCTGTCCACTTCAGAGGACATGGTTTTCAACTGCTAAGCAGTGTTCACGTCTTCAGCTTCCACTGAGATTAGCATGGGCTGTCACTATCCATAAATCACAAGGTTTGACCTTAGACAAGGTGGTTATTGACGTGGGTAAGAAAGAGTTTTCTTCGGGTTCAACTTTTGTTGCTTGCTCTCGTGTCCACCGCCTCTCAGACTTGCTCTTTGTTCCCCCTTTTCCTTACCAGCGTGTGCAAAACTTAGCAAAAGCAATCGACTTAAAGAAAGACGTGAGGAGGATGCTAGGTTGAATCAGATAATGAGTGGAAAGAAAACTACTGAAGTTGTGATCTGTGAGACAGATTTCAGGAGTGAAGCAATATTATTCAGCAAAGTAGTATCAGGTCCCATCATCCTCAGCAATCAACCTGCTCTACCAACTTCACCAGCACATACATATGAACTTGAATTCGTGTCGGCAAATGAAACTGCAGCCATTCCAAGTGCCAGTAGCAATGAACCAGTTATACCATCTTCACATGTGGCAATAGTACCAGACAGTGAAACTGCAGCTACAATATTGAGTGGAAGGAAAACTGCCGAAGTCATGATCTATGAGACAGATTTGAGGCCTAACTGTGTGTACAAATTTTATCCAGTGGACGAAGCATGGAGAAGGAGTGTATGTGAATCACTGAATCTGACATACCATGGTGAGAATGGGGTTGCACAAGGTGGCCCCAAAATGGGCCTCAAGCGTCCACTTACCATCCAGAGAATATCGGGAGATGGGAACTGCTTCTACAGGTCCATTTGCTACATTCTTACTGGATCTCAGGATGAGCATCTTGTTGTGCGCAGAGCTATTGTCAGTCATATGAGAACCATTGGCGATAATCTGACAGGGCACCTGGGTATTGGAGTCGACCAGTACATCTCTAACAACTCAGTGGAGAATGGTGGAGTTTGGGCAACAGAAATAGAAATGCTTGCTACATCAAGCCTTCTGAAGGCATATATATACTCTTATGTTCCAAACGAAACCAGCACAGATGGAACTTGGCTGCGAATCCACCCACGGCTAATGGAACCATCACTTTCTGAAGAAGCTGTTAGCAAAAGGGGGATATACATTCGTAACCCAACTAATCATTTTGAAGTAGTTCTCTCTGTTGCAACTTGCAGTAATTGCAGAAGGAACTGTGAAACCGAGTTTCCAGCCTCTGATTTCAATAATCCAATCTCACTTGACACACAAGCTTCGCCATCCACACCTGAAGCAATATTAGTCAGCAAAGTAGTATCAGATCCCATCATCCTCAGCAATCAACCTGCTCTACCAACTTCACCAGCACATACATATGAACTTGAACTCGTGTTAGCAAATGAAACTGCAGCCATTACAAATACCATTAGCAATAAATTAGCTGTACCATCTTTACCTATGGCTGTAGTAGTACCAGACAGTAAAAGTGCAGCTAACCCAATCTCACTTGACACACGAGCTTCGCCATCCACACCTGAAGCAATATTAGTCAGCAAAGTAGTAGCAGGTCCCATCTTCCTTAGCAATCCACCTGCTCTACCAACTTCACCAGCAGATACATATGAACTTGAATTCGTATCAGCAAATGAAACAGCATTCATTCCGATTAACATTAGCAATGAACCACCTATACCATCTTCACCTGTGATAGTAGTACCAGACAGTGAAAGTGCAGCTACTCCCATGATTTTAAGCAATCAACCTACTAAAAATTTTCAAGCAAGCTGAATTTCTGCAGTTTATTCTCCCAGCCATTGGCATTCAAAGTGTTTCATTGTTTAATACACATTACGATCATTGTGACACAAATGCTTTAACTAGAATAAGATAAGTTTAGCCATATTTTCATGAAATGATCAAACAGCCACCAGGCTCTAATATTCACTGACTCCATTCCTTTTTTCCTGTAAAAATATTATTTGTGACCACGCCTAGCATGAAGGTTGGTAGACTAGCTGCTAAACTAGAGAAGAGGGCTACAATGCATGGGTCCACTTCCGTAGTCTGGGATCAGAGACTTTAGATTCTCTGATTCTTAACTGAGAATGGAATGGGTTACACTGTGCACTACAGTTAGATGTAATTTCTGTCCTATTTTTCTGTAAAAAGAGTCTGCTCGCTCGCCATGCATTTGCGCTATTCGAGCGCACCACTAGTTTATTTATTCAGCGAAGCGAGCCAAGCGAGCGGAGCTGACTCTCTAATGAGTTCGCGATATATATATATTTGGCGAGCGAGCGTAGCGAGCGAGACACTTACAGGGGTAAAAATGAAAAAATCGGGGATGTTTGTTTATTGGCGAGCGAGCGTAGCGAGCGAGACAGTATTAGGGGTGGATAATGCAAAATCGGGTATTATTGGCGAGCGAGCGAAGCGAGCGAGACACTCTCAGGGGTAACACAATCGAGATTTCGCTATATTTATTGGCGAGCGAGCGTAGCGAGCGAGACACTTACAGGGGTAACACAATCGAAAATCGGGGATGTTAGTTTATTTATTTATTTATTTGTATATATGTATGGACGTACGTAAGGCATTTTTGTACTTTGACCCTTGCGTTTTTGTGTTAGTTCGGTTGTCGACCCCGTCCCATATTGCACTAAACAGAATCCTCTGGTTTATCGATCAGTACCCGTATCACCCTAGAAATTGAATTGTTTACCGTTTTGAATTCTTTTGCGGGTGCAGTTCAAACTTGAAAACTTAACGGACTTCCATTTCTATTCGAGTTAGTGGCGGTGGTAAGTCAATGCGCTCTTTGTCATGGTTATAAGCCGTGCGCACAGTATTTACCTGAAAATACATTGTCCACTAGACTACTGCGAAGGTAAGTCTGTGTAGGTGCATGTCCAGTTGTGTCAAAGCATTGTGTGTTACTAGCTAAAGAATATCACAAAGAAAACTTTTAAATAACGTGTATTGTTCTGTTATTGTTGTTTTTTCCTTCAATTCAAGCAGTTGCAGAGAGTTGTTACTATGGCACTGAAATCCCTTTACCCTGTATGCTAAATTAAAAAACTGGACCTTATTTTCAGTAGCTTCCGTGTTAGAAGTCAATAAAAATAGTATAGTCTTTAGGCTCGCTCGCCATTTGTGCTCAAGCACACCACTAGTTTATTTATTTATCTGTTTATGGGGTACGTGAGACCTCTGTTTTCGCCCGCGCTTTTAATTACGTAAGTTAGGTAAAGCGTTCACAGTTCCAGTATTTTTCAATTAACGAGCTCTGAGAATCCTTAGTGGCGCTGGTAAGTCAATGCGCTCTTTGTCATGGCTATAAGCCTTGCGCAACAGTATTTACTTGAAAATACATTGTACACTAGACTACTGCGAAGGTAAGTCTGTGTAGGTGCATGTCCAGTTGTGTCAAAGCATTGTGTGTTACAACCACTACTTAGCTAAAGAATATCACAAAGAAAACTTTTAAATAACGTGTATTGTTTTGTTGTTGTTTTTTTCCTTCAATCCAAGCAGTTGCAGAGTTGTCACTATGGCACTGAAATTCCTTTACCAAGTATGCGAAATTTAAAAACTGGACCTTATTTTCAGTAGTTTCAGTGTTAGAAGTCAAAATCATTCATATAAAAATAGTATAGTCTTTAGGCTAGCTCGCCATTTGTGCTCAAGCACATCACTAGTGTTATATGTATATATGTATGTGGGAGGGTACGTATGCCCTTTAAACGCGCTCGCGCGGAACTTTTTTCTCCAAAAAACACGGCTTTTTAGGCTTGACCCTCAGTTTATTCTGAAACTACAGGATAAGCAAGCCTTACTTTATACTTAAGCTCCATAGTGTGAGAAAATTCCTGCGAAAATGCTTGCTTTTCAAGAAACAAAAAGTTGATTCGACCGGTTACTATGGCATTGAAGACCCTTTTCCAGACTTAATTTCAAAACTTCGCCGTTTTATGGGGGGGATACGGAGTGCTGGTTGTTGGTTGTCAAGAGCTGTTGGTAGTCAGAATGCCGTAGTATTAATGCTAAGGAAGCTACTACTTCTCGAGGGAAGCTGAGGTAAGTACGTAATTCCATATTTGTTAGCTAAATATGCAAAATTAACTCTGGCCTTTCTTTTTTGTAGCTAAGAGCTTGTCAACAGTGACTCGTAAATTCAAATAGTCAGATTGGCTCAAATTTGGTACTACAAAAGTTACCACTGCTCAAGAAAATGAGGTAAGAAAATAATTTTGTATTTGTGTGCTAAAATTGATTGTTTTTGTTTTTGTAGGTGAGAGCTTGTTGTCAAGAATTCAAGGTAATTCAGATGGTCAAAGTAACTTCAATTTGATACTACAGAAGTTATCAATACTCAAGAATGATGTAAGTAGTAATTCCATATTTGTTGGCTAAAATTACACTGGTTTATTTTTTTATCGTAGCTGAGAGCTTGTTCAAGGGTTACTGGTGATTGAGATTATCAGAATGGTTGATGTTTGATACTACAAAAGTTACCATTAATCAGGTAAGAGAGTGATTTTGTATTTGTTTGCTGAAATAAAAGGTCATAACTGCTATTATAGTGTTTGCATGAACTAAGCTAAAACATAGTAACAATACTTAGTTTTATGTTACCTAACATCAGGCTCGCTTTGTGCTCAAGCACACCACTAGTTTATTTATTCATTTGTATATATGTTTGGACGTACGTATGTCATTTTTTACTTTGACCCTCGCGTTTTTGTGTTAGTTATGTGGTCGACCCCGTCCCAAATTCCTTTTGAAAGCATTTTCTTCCTCTACTTCCAGAAGCCATACTGAACTGTTGTGTTAATTATTAATAAACACCAGCTATTAATGAAGTGGGGGATTACCCAATCGGTTCGCGCGCATTTGGGGAAATTCCCCAGCGGGGAGTCGGGCATAATGCGTAAGTTTTATAACTGACGATTTGTGACGAATGACAGCGATTTGGTGACGTCAAAATAAAATGGCGCTAATGTATTGAAAGTCTATGTAAGGTGACTGATTCTATGACTTCTGTTGAGCCAATTCTTGTTGTACTCTGGAAACTGGTGTAGAATCTAGAAAGAAGAGATATGTCACAGGTATGGTAAAGTATTCTAGCTTAAATAAAGAAAAAAATCAATTTTTTGTTCTTTAAGCTGGATGCACTGTATACGTACGTCAAAATATTTCGCCCGCGCTTCTAATTACGTAAGTTAGGTAAAGCGTTCACAGTTCCAGTATTTTTCAATTAACGAGAGCGGAGAATCCTGCTGCACTGCCTTACGCAACTCTGTTTCAAACAAAACGTTTATAGCTACTCTCTTCTTGAAACAATTGTGACGTCTTTGTCAAGCTGAGCTTCCTTGCCACTGCTTTCTAAGTTTATTCAGGTAATTCTGTTATTGTTAACGCTTCATGCCTAATCAGTTAGATGTAATTTCTGTCCTATTTTTCTGTAAAAAGAGTCTGCTCGCTCGCCATGCATTTGCGCTATTCGAGCGCACCACTAGTTTATTTATATATATGGACGTACGTATGTCATTGTGTACTTTGACCCTCCGTATTTTTGTGTTCGCTCCGCGTTCGACCCCGTCTCAAACTTCACTAAACAGAATCATCCGGTTTAGCGACCATTACCCGTATCACCTTAGAAATTGAATTGTTTACGGCTTTGAATTGTTTTGCGGGTGCAGTTAAAACTCAAAATCTTATGGGAGCTCCATTTCTATTCGAGTTAGTGGCTGTGGTAAGTTAATGCGCTATTTGTCACAGTTATAAGCCCTACTCAACAGTATTTACTTAAAAATGCATTGTCTACTAGACGAACCACGAAGCTAAGTCTTGCGTAGGTATGCTCAGTTGTGTGAAAGTATAGTGCGTTACAACTACTATTAAGAATATCACAAAGAAAATTTTAAATAATGTGATTTGATTTTGTTGCTTCTTTTTCAATTCAAACTGTTGCGGGAGCGGTTACTATGACATTGAAGCCGCTTTAGCTCATACCTAATTTAAAAACTCGACTTTATTTTAATAGCTTGAGTATTAGTTGTTAAAATCAAATTTAACAGTTTAAGGCTCGCTCGCCATTTGTGCTCAAGCACACCACTAGTATGTATGTATGTATGGATGGTACGTATGCTCTTTTAACGCGCGCGCTTCTAATTACGTAAGTTAGGTAAAGCGTTCACAGTTCCAGTATTTTTCAATTAACGAGCGCGGAGAATCATACTGCACTGCCTTATGCAACTTTGTTTCAACCAAAAAGTTTACAGCTACTCTCTTCTTGAAACAATTGTGAAGTCTTTGTCAAGCTGCGCTTCTTTGCCACTGCTTTCGAAGTTTATTCAGGTAATTCTGTTAGTTTAGTCTGGGATCAGAGACTTTAGATTCTCTGATGCTAACTGAGAATGGAAAGGGTTACACTGTGCACTACAGTTAGATGTAATTTCTGTCCTATTTTTCTGTAAAAAGAGTCTGCTCGCTCGCCATGCATTTGCGCTATTCGAGCGCACCACTAGTTATATATATTTAGGTATAGAAATTGTTTTTGTTCTTGCGTGGGCGTACGTGTGTACCCTTTCTCCTACGCGCTTGCGCGGGCCGGGTAACCTTCGTAGCAACATTTTGTTTTGTTTACCCGCCGTACGAAGTCGATGCCCAGTAGACAAAACGTTAGAAACGCTCGGTCAAGAGCTTTGAGGGCGTTAGAAACTCCAAAAGAAAAATTAGTAAGGAGAGAGATAAGAAATGAAAAAGACAGGGCAAGGAGGAGGAGAGCTAAAACTAAACAGAAACAGGTAGCAAAGTAAAGAATCTTTCTTTTTGAAAAGCCATTAAATGTTCCTAATTTATTTATTAGACTATTCCTGAGGATTACGGTACCAGGAGCCTTCATCATAGAAAAAAGCTACCACTATTGTTTTCTCACTTTGACAGTATTTTGTAGCCACACCAAGCATGCATGGGAATAGCTGCAATTACAGGGAACATGCATCGCTCGCTTCGCTATTTTGTGCTATTAGAGCACATCACTAGTTCAGCGAGTGAGCGAAGCGAGCGAAGCTGACTATCAGTCGTGTTCAGTTGAGATTTCAGATATATATTATATAATTGGCGAGCGAGCGTAGCGAGCGAGACACTTACAGGGGTAAAAATGAAAAAATCGGGGATGTTTGTTTGTTTATATATATGGACGTACGTATGTCATTTTGTACTTTGACCCTCCGTATTTTTGTGTTCGCTCCGTGTTCGACCCGTCCCAAACTTCATTAAACAGAATCCTCCCGGCTTAGCGACCATTACCCGTATCGCCTTTGAAATTGAATTGTTTAGGGCTTTGTATTGTTTTGCGGGTCTCAACAGTATTTACTTAAAAATTCATTGTCCGCTAGACTTACCAGGAAGGTAAGTCTTGCGTAGGTATGTTCAGTTGTGTGAAAGTATTGTGCGTTACAACTACTATTAAGAATATCACAAAGAAAATTTTAAATAACGTGACTTGATTTTGTTGCTTCTTTTTCAATTCAAACTGTTGCGGGGAGCTATGGAATTGAAACCCCTTTACCCCATTAACTTTAAAACTCAACTTTATTTTAGTAGCTTGAGTGTTAGTTGTTAAAATCAATCATTTAACAATAGTGTAGTTTAAGGCTCGCTCGCCATTTGTGCTCAAGCACACCACTAGTGTAGGTATGTATACGTCGTCAAAATATTTCGCCCGCGCTTTTATATTACGTAAGATTGTGAATTTCTTTGCAAGCTGCTCTTCTACTCTTTGGCCACTCCTTCGAATTTTATTCAGGTAATTCTTTATGTTACCACCTCTTCATGCCTAATCATTTAGATGTAATTTCCTGTCCTTTTTTTTCTGTAAAAAAGTCTGCCTCGCCTCTCCCTTCATTTGCCGCTATTCGAGCGGCCCACCACTAGTTTATTTATTTGTTATATGTTTGGACATACGTATGTCATTTTTGTACTTTGACCCTCAGCGTATTTGTGTTAGTTATGTGGTCGACCCCGTCCCAAATTGCACAAACAGATCCTCTGGTTTATCGATCAGTACCCGTATCACCCTAGAAATTGAATTGTTTACCGTTTTGAATTTTTTAGCGGGTGCAGTTCAAACTTGAAAACTTAAGGGACTTCCATTTCTATTCGAGTTAGTGGCGGTGGTAAGTCAATGCGCTCTTTGTCATGGTTATAAGCCATGCGCAACAGTATTTACTTGAAAATACATTGTCCACTTACTGCGAAGGTAAGTCTGTGTAGGTGCATGTCCAGTCGTGTCAAAGCATTGTGTGTTACAACCACTACTTAGCTAAAGAATATCACAAAGAAAACGTTTAAATAACGTGTATTGTTTTGTTGTTGTTTTTTCCCTTCAATTCAAGCAGTTGCAGAGAGTTGTTACTATGGCACTGAAATCCCTTTACCGTGTATGTGAAATTAAAAAAACTGGACCTTATTTTCAGTAGCTTCAGTGTTAGAAGTCAAAATCATTCATATAAAAATAGTATAGTCTTTAGGCTCGCTCGCCATTTGTGCTCAAGCACACCACTAGTATTTTAGCTACCATGTTGTTTAAATTACTGTGGACAATGGCTCGCTAGCCATTTGTGCTAAAGCATATCACAAGTATATATATTAATATCACTAACTAGCATACTTGTGTCATTCAATAGATAAAGAAATAGAGAAATCTTGTCAAGAAGCCATACAAAAACAGATATGTGTGGACCTATGTGTAGGACGAATGAATTTTGTTGGTCTTCCAAGATCTGGTAAAAGTTCAACTCTACGTCGACTACTTGGAGATTTTATAAACATTGATCAATCTAACATGAAAATTAATGAGCCAAGCACTGGAGTAGCTGAGAGAAGGCAGCTATTCATTCAGAGTATCAGTAAGTCATTTGGATTTGCACAGCAGGGGCAATGGACCAAGAAAGACATTGTGGGTGAAACTTCAATTCTTAATCAGGTTGTACAAGAAGCTGTAGAAAGTAAGTAGAAAATATACCAATTCATCATGGTAAAACATAATTATCATAGTAGTATGCCTTTAAATTACAACCAATTTTATCATTTAGAACTTGAGCTTTATTTCAGTAATGGGTCGTGAAGTTAATTGAGTAGCTCCCACATATGAAGTGTGACACTTAACCATACGTCTCCAGTAATCAGAATAATTAAACCCAGTTTCATTTCAGATAATATGAAATCTACAATTTTATATACCAATAACAGTTTTTTTGTATGGACTTTGTAATGCATAAACTTGGATAAGAACTTGATGAGTACAAGAAATATTTCAAAATGTATCTGTAGTTATAAATATTAGTTCTTTTCTGTTAGATTTGCTTACGTTATAATAGTGCGTTATAATTGTGAAAAGTTGTAACTCTATAAAACAACAAGTATTATTTATTTAGCATAAATGATCTAAGTCAAAAGAATGCTGACAAGCTCATCAAAATTTACTGTTACAGTTACAAAACACTTATTCTCTTTCATAAATTGAATGAAATGCTTATTGAATTTGATTGATCATTTTATGCAGATACAAAACCAAAATTCCAAATCCAACTAAGTGTGTCATCAACTGAAGAAGTTAAAGATGCCAAATCTTCAAATGATGCTAAGGAAGTGTCTTTAAATTCAACTGTAGAAGATATAAGAACACCAGCTGAAACATCAGCAACTTCTGATAATGAAGAAAAGTTCAAAGAATCACATGTCATCAATTTAGCTGAAATTTATCCTGCTTATATTGAAGCTGCAGCAGAACACAATGAAGAGAAGGTAAAGTATTTACTGAAAGACACTATATACTTGATAACAACTGATCATGGAGGCCAAACTGAATTTCTAGACCTCATGTCTCGATTTCTAATGGGGGCTTCTTTACATCTTATTTTCAGTCGACACTGATTCCTGGGACAGTGTTTTTAAAATGTATTGCACCAATGAAGATGGAGTTTCTACTGAGAAAGAAGACTCTATAGTAACTCTAGAAGAAGTCACCTTTCAAACTCTAGCTAGTATAGCATGCATGAAGAATACGAGTGACAATTGACCTCAAATCAAGCCTCTAATGCTGACATGGAGAAAACCAACGTAGTTACTAAAGCTATGTTTGTGGGAACATTTAGAGACAAGGTGACTCTGTCACAGTTTAGAGAAAGGGATCAAATTCTTAAAAACAAAATTAAACAAACAGAGTTTTACCACCAAAAAATTGTCGAGTATGCCTCAGAAGAATTCCTGACATTAGCACTGGACAACAAGAAAGGAACTATAGAGGAAATCAACAAAGCAAGAGAAACTTTTGAGAAGTGTATTAAGAAGAATCTAGGTAAAGTTAGCATTCCTTGCTCCTGGTTGATGTTTAGTATTGTTGTGCGATCAAAAGAAAGGTGTATGATGACACTTAAAGAATGCAATGAGATTGCAGAAGGTTTAAATATTGGTTTATCAGATGTACGCAATGTTCTATGGTTTCTTCATTATCGTGTCGGCACGCTCCTGTACTATCCAGAAGTGAGAGGATTTGAAAACTTAGTCATTTGTGATGTTAAGGTTAGAAATACTTGCATATTATTTTATTTCCGTTAAGACTTCATTAAGGTTAATTGGAATCAATGTTATTAATAAACAATAATAATTTTGTAACAAAATATGTTATTTTTGAGTTACAAAAAATTAAGTAGTTTTAAAATTTACATTACACATGGTAATCAAATGCCTAATACACAGACTTAATCATAAATACAGGATTTTTAAACTGTAATGACCTCTACTAATTTAAGTTTTAAATATTAGAACTTGTATAGTCATTATTCCAGACTAAAACTTGATTGAACAAAATAACTAGCAATTATTATTATGAACAAAATCTTTGAAACTAAGAAAGAAAGTTTTGTGAATATAATATGAATAAACAACTAAACTCGATTTGGTATTGATTAGAACTTAATAGAGACTTGTGCTAAATTAAAATAAAAGAACTTATTGAAACTTTAATTTCCTGTTTGGAGTGTATATCAAAATGTATTATCTGAAAATCACACAATAAACTTGAGGCATTCACATTTTTCATTATTTGGAGTAATGCTTCAATTTAATTACATTCCATTACTTAGTAAATATATAGTGTGTATATAATATCAATATTGTTCAGATAATATTTGATGTGGCAACACAACTAGTAAAGAAGACATTTATTTTCTGAAAAGTTGGACATCAAGCAGCAACAATGTTTAAGAACAAAGCACAGTTCACAATGGCAGATCTACAGGAAGCAACTAAAGAAGACGTCAATGATTCCATATCTATGGAATTGCTAATCACACTTTTTGAACACCACAATATCTTAGCTCCCCTTCCAATAACAAAAGATAGAAAAGAAATTACTTATTTTATGCCTAGTATTCTGAGATGTGCTACAAAAGATGAGCTCCAAAAGGTTCCTATTTCTTCAGATGTGGCTGCTCTCATGTATCGATACAAGTGCGGCTACTTACCATTAGGAGTCTTCTCTTCTCTTATTATAGGCCTGGTCTCAAACACTGAACTAAATTGGACTTTCAAAGAAGACAACAGTCCTTGTCGTAACAAGATTGAATTTCAAGTAGGAAAGGACTATGACACAGTTACTATCATTAGCTATGCCACATATATTAAAGTGGTACTCTACAGAGAATCTCATCCAACAACACCCACTTCTGAAGTCTGTGCACACATTAGAAATACTATCACTTCTATGTTAACAGAAGTCAATTGTAATCTCAAGTACCACAATGCAAGACTTCAATATGGATTCGAATGTACAGGCCATCCACCAGAAAAAAAATCGTTTTTGGATTCTTTATTGAAACGATCAAGTAAAGCTCCACTTCATTTGTGCACACTAGAAGATGAAACCTCTCCTAAAATGAAGTGTGTGAAGGACTCAAATACTATAACTCCACTTACAGATTCAAGACAGACAATTTGGTTTGATGAGGTATGTCATTAGTTGGATTTAACTCAGTGTTACAAATAATGTACTATATTTTATTAGGAAAAATATGATGCAGTGACTACAGACACCACTTCTAAAGGTATTTGTGTTCTAAAAAGTGACAAACCTATTTAAATGAATACAATAGTAACACCTATTCAACAAACTTCAGTTTACAAAATAGTTTTTAATACATTTTGGTAATATGTGTATGATGGGTATTAAAATATATTTTATATAAGTGTTATAAGAGTTAATCACTGCATAACTTTGGCAAATACATTGCCGCACTGTCTTTGATGTTCTAGTAGCTATGTGTAGTTGCTGTTAAAACTATCTATTGGCCTGAAAAATGCTAAGGTGGTGTTATCCGACAATGTGTATTGAATTTGTCATACTAAACTTATTATTCTACAGCATTTAAAGTGGAGGAAGATTGTATAGAGAACAATGATGCAGAACAGCATTGGTCAAGTGGTAAAGGTAATCTGATAAAAATTTGTCATGAATTGAAATTAATTCATTAGCTTCCAAACACTAGTTGACAAAAATCTGAGACATGTGACAAATCTGACAACCTGGCTAATAGTCTGAAAGAGAAGGCATACACAAAGTTATGAACATTGTATATATATATACCATGTATAAGAGAGCACTATTGCTATTACAAAATGATATTAGTCTTCCATGAAATTTTAACCAAATACATAATTACAATTAATATTCCACAACCTATATAGTGAAGTTATTTTAAACTAAGTATTAACAAACATAGCTAAGAACTAAGCTAAAGGGAAGCTGTCTCTGAGCTGCACGACAACTGTGTGTGATATAAAATAAATGAATTGTTCCCAGGCCTAAACTGAAGCTTGAACTGTAATGTCACTATTTTTACTTCCAATGTAATTCAGATTATCCCTTTACTATGAGCAATCTTGTTCTTCTAAAGTGGACTGACTCTAATAACAAGAAGCAAAGAATTCAAATAATCTCAGAACTTAGTCCCAAATGGAGTGACATCAGTGACCTACTTGGATTCAGTCCTGCTCTCACCCAACAAATAGAACTCAACTACCACAGAGTACAAGATCGTTGTAAAGAAGTCATGCGTTTATGGCTCAGCAGTGAAGAAGGAGCATATCGTTAACCCACCGTATGGGAAGGTCTAATTGAACTATTAGAGGATATTGAATTATCAAGTTTAGCTTCAGATATTCGAGAGGTAGTGTGTCAAAATACAGTATAAAGCAAACCATTATAAATAGCTACATATTTTTGTGATAAAGTTGTGTTGAATGTGCACTAGTTGCAAAGTATAAATTTTATTGATGTTTTTTGTATTTTGTTGATAACTTATTAGCTGGACATTTTTGTACAATGTATTCCTCACGCTTGATTGGATTATAAATTATATTTTATAGATATTGTAATTCAATGTTTGCTGTTTATGAAGAGTGATATGGATATATGGTGTGTCCTTAGGGAACACTGTAGGTCAGACATGATAGGGAATTAATTATGTCAACATAATTATTGCTCATCTCATTAAAGAACACTATTGACTACTGCACCCGTGTACGTCAGGCATCGTTGTGAGTAGGAAACTTATCTGGTTTCTTTGTTTCTATTGGTACCATTCCAGCTGATAAGGGTAGAGCCACAGTCCTCATGAATAATGAAGAATACTATTCTAAGGTCACCCAGTTAATACAATCAGGCACTTACTTACTTGTTCAGAAGGATCTAACTAAGACTCAGGAAACTAAAATAGGCCATGAATTAAAGAACTTAGAAAGGGAAGGTACATGTTGTACAACAGGTTGAGACCCACTGGATGTAGACCACCTCTTCTTTATGGTCTCCCTAATATACACAAGTTAGGAATTCAACTCAGACCTATTGTTTACTGCATTGGATCACCATCTTCCAATGTATCAAAGTTCATATCTAACATGATGATATCTCCATTGTTTGGTAAGGCATAATCAAGCATAAAGAATTCAACACATTTTATCAAACAGTTAATAGTGTATGCTTGAGATCTGACAAAATGATGGTGAGTTTTGATGTGTTTTCCCTGTTAGTCTAGATGAGACAACATGTCTATCTTTTGTGTGCATCACAGAATTATTAGAGGTATGCCTTTGATCAACTTACTTTAGGTACAACGGGAACTGTTGTGAACAAGTAGATGGAGCAACCATGGGTCCAGTTTCTGCAGTTGTGGCCAACTTGTACATGGAATTCTTTCAAGAAGAAGCTTTAAACTCAGCTCCAGTTAAACCTGTTTTATGGAAGAGATATGTGGATGACACCTTTTGCATAGTTAAGAAAGGAAGTGAAAAACATTTGTTGGACCATTTCAACTCTGTAAGACCTTCTATAAAATTTACTATGGAATCAGAGGAAGATAGTAAGCTACCTTTTTGGATTGCTGATTGAAGAGAGAGAGAGAGAGAGTGATGGTATGCTTACATCCACTGTGTACAGAAAACCTACATACACAAACAGACAAGTTCATAATGTAAAAAGAGGAATAGTGAGATGCTTATATCAGAGAGCTAGGAGGGTAACTAATATGAGTGAAAACTTGAAGGAAGAAGAGAAACACCTACACAAAGTACTTCAAAGTAATGGTTATGACAATGCAAGCATTAGGGCAGGCTCTAAAGAGTTACCTTCTAAAGATCACACAAATACTGCTGAGCAAGAAGAAGGTTTGATTCTTACTATTCATCCATACATTGCAGGATTGAGTAAGAGTATTCAGAGAGTGTGTAGAGATTTTGACATCAAAACAGCATTTAAGTCAGGTAAGACACTAAGATTACATTTTACTAAAGTCAAAGATACTATATCCATTACCACCAAGTCATCAATAGTATAGAATATACTCTGCAGTTGCGGTAAAGTATACATAGGTGAAACAAACTAGAAAGCTTGAGCAGAGAGTGAAACAACATCAGGATGCTTGTAAGAGAGGTGATGAGAAGATTTCAGCCATTGCTGAGCATTATCCCATTACATGGGAAGAGGTAAAAGTTGTAGACAGAGTCAGTAAGAATTGTGAGTTGAATATGAAGGAAGCTCTACACATAAGATGATACCTGATAACAACAAGTTTAACAGAGACATAGGTTTAGAGCTTCCAGGATGCTGGCTATCCATGCTGCATGCATATCACCCTCCAAGATATAGTAGACAGTAAGTGTACCCTCCAAAAAATTGTGCTGTTTACAATGTGTTGTTATACCACCACGGAGAGTTCGACCTCAATTGACCCCTGAAGAGGACTTCTTGAAGTCGAAACGCCGGGTTAAGTTTTAATTGACAATATTGGCTGTTGGAGCGAGATAATTATTTCAGCTGAGAATGACTGAATCATAATAATAATTAATCTTACGATATAAGTATAAACCGAAAAACTAAACAAAAATAACGATGACAAAACATCTACAAGTGTGTGATGCACTAAAATATGACTAGTGTAATACACAAATCTAGTAAGAAATAAACTAACAAAACAGTTAAGGCTTTAAAACCACTGAGGACATTTCTAATTGTGGTGCCTCTTTGTAAAACATTTATCTTCTAAGCATAGGAAGCAGACATACTATTAGATTTCTTGTGATGGTTAAGAATAACTAGCTATAGTGAGGGATAAACCATTTTCAGCTAGCAGAGGCCTAGCAGATAGAAAACTTAATTTCGATTCTTCTACTGTACTTCCACAGCGTTAATAATTATAAGTAACGCATGCGTTGCGGCCACCCAAAAGAAAAGGGAAAGATCGCCGGAGTTATGAGGCCATATTCAAAGGTAGTACTGATCCTTTACCAACCAGGCCAACAAAATAAATAGGCGTGCCATGTAATAATGGACCTGGAAGACGTTGCGGGCATACCAACTGAAGTGTTCTCTCTTCTGCTCGGTGGAGAAGAAGGCGGCAGTACTAATGTTCCTTTGGTACTGGTAATACCAGGTAGCCCCGGGATAGGCTGTTTTTACAAGCCCTTCGCAACTAAACTGTACGATTTAGGTGGAGGGAACTTTGAAGTAGTTGTTCTATCCCACGCTGGCCATTCTCCCGCCCATTACAAAGAGGAAAACCTTACACAGAAGAGCAAAACAAGCATTGAACTCTCGCCTACTGACTGGTACACTTTACAGGATCAAATCGCTCACAAACTTGCATACATCAGACTGAAAGTTCATCCTGACAGACTTCTCATCTTAGTGGGCCATTCCATTGGTTGCTGGGTCATACTTCACATGCTCAAACAGCTTCCAGCCTCAAGGGTATCAAAAGTGATTTTCCTATTTCCCACTATTGAGAAGATGGCCCAAACTCCTAATGCCCTTTCTTACTACTCCACAGTTTGGAACAGCATGAGAATTCCTTTCACAGGACTGGTATGGGCAGCTTCTCGCATGATTCCCTATGGAATGAAGTCATACATATTACATCATCGGTTCCGCACTACTCCAGAGAAACACAGGCCTTCAATTGTGGAGGCTGCAGCAAGCATAGATGAAAAGTCTCTTTATAATATAGTCAAGATGGCAGCGCAGGAAATGGAAGAGGTGGTGGAAGTTCCGTGGGATATTCTTGATTGTAATATTGATAAACTCATATTTTATTACGGAGTCCATGACAAGTGGAACGTTAAAAACTCTTTCAGCGATATGGCCACCAGGTACCCGGGAAAAGAAGTTCACATTTGTCCCGAGCATTTCCCTCATGCCTTTGTGGAAACGGTTTCAAATGAAATGGCAGAAATGGTTTTTAAAAAGTTATGATAATTTTGTGGCTGTGATTTTCATCCCTTATTTATTATTTCTTCAATTATTACTCCGGAATATTTTTTGTTGTGAACTATTACTAATTGAATAGCATGAAGTTGATTTGCTCACCTCCTCTTCTTTAATTTTTATTTTTTACTACAACTTTCAGAGTACAACAATTGAAAGCTAGGGCTAGGGCTAGGGCTAGGGCCACACACTTTACATATTATGTAATTTTATGAATAACTTGCCTGGAATTCTGTATTGTAATGAAAATATGCTTCTATATGATTACTGGACTAAAGTGAATTCCAATGGCAAGTATAATAAGTCCACAATCGAGACCATGGGAGTGCTGGGCCCCAAGTCGATGGCCTTGGTAAAGGGATCTGGGTAGACGGATCAGGCTGGAGACAAGGGAACCTCGTTCAACTGACTATCTCCTGCAGCGTCTCTCGATTGCGGTTCAGCGAGGGAACTTCGTATCAGTAATACGGAGGCATCACAACCTGACTTCATTTTATTTCTTTATTATTATTTTATTTCTATTATATTATTTAAAAGTTTTATTATAATAAGTTACAATTATTAATTATCATCATATCATAATTATTGTTTATTTATTTATTATATTATTTATTAATCACTCATTTAATTTTATGTTATCAACTTGTGTAATATATTTCTGTTATTAAAATTATAATAAAATATCCTCAACATCTTTTCAATCAATCACCTTTTCTCCTTAGACAAAATAGGACAGATGAATAGATAATGAATTAGAAGCTGTTCTATATAATATGCATTTGCAATTGTTCAAAATATTTTGATTAAAGTCTGACCTCAAATAATGTTGATGACATCATTGAAAATTAAAACATTAATGTGACCTCAAAACATCTGAGATCTATGCATTCCTTGGTTCATGCCAGGTGGCGGCGCTCCTTGATAAGCGGGCTGCCCAGGAGGGCCCATTCCAGGATGAGCCCCCATGCCCTGCTGATGGTAAGTTACAGGTTGCCTCTGCTGCATCACTTGCTGCATCTGTATGGGCGGGTTGGCTTGCATCGGGTGCATCCCAGCACTCATGCTAGCCCTAGGGTTCATCATGTGAGACATGTGTGCTGGATTGGGCCGATAAGGACCCCCGGGAGGCCCGTACTGCTGGCCCATCATCTGCTGCTGCTGTTGCTGCTGCTGCATTTGTCTCTCCCTCATCAGCCTCAAGTACTGCTGGTGCTGCTGCTGACGATGGTGCTGCTGGAAAGCCTGAAGGCGGCGGTGACCTGGGTTGTGGCCCCCAGGCACCATCATTGATCCTGCCATGTTATGAGCGTACATGGCCGGAACGCCGCCTCCCGTGTCCGTGTTCATCATGTAGATCTTGTTCAGTCTGTGTTTCATCATGGCAGTGTCTGACTGAGACGCCATGAACTGCTGCCGGTCATGCATGGCATCCCCTGGGGCTGTGACTCGCATCTGGCCCCCGGGACGGAACTGCGGGTTCATCATGTGAGGGTGCATCTGCTGGGGCATGTTCACGACGGGGTTCACTCCGGGTCTCTGTGGACCAGTCAATGCAACATTCCCGCCCTCAGCCATCTGGGCCCCAACCACTCCAGGGACAGTGTGCCCAGTTGGTCCTCCTGGCTGTGGTCCCCCTGAAGGGTGAGTAGGCATGCCCATACTGCCACCTGAATCTCCTCCCATCCTGACACCTCCAGAGGTTGACGTCGCAGCACCAGGAACAACACCCTGCTTAGGGACATCCCCTTGAGCAGAATCTGGAGCAGTGAGTGCCTTGGAAATGTCTGTGGGTGGGTTCACAGGAATGGCAGGAACTGTTTCCTCTGTAGGCAGTTTCACAGTATGTGGACCAGAAATGAAGTTCTGGGACTGATTCTGGTGAGTGTGGAACCTGACTAGGTTCCGTTGTTCTTCACAACGCAGAGGTTTCCGTTTCATACGTACAGCACCGAACCAAGACAGCATGAGGGGGCCAGAATTCTTGACTCCCTCTAAAATCTCCCATGGGGAGATTTCTTTGACATCTTGAAACCTAAGACCCTGCAAGTAAAATTAACGGATAAAAACAAATGTCACACACAAAATCACATACACAGGCACATAATCAAATTCAGTAATGAGGTATTATAAGGTATGTGTTAAGTCTTATTGCAATGGTATGGAAAGAGTACAACATTAAGGAACTAATTTATTAGTTATTAAATGTTGTTTACTACCTGAAGCAACAAAAGTTATTAAATGAGTAAACATTTAAACTAAATTAATTACTTCCATATAATATAACTAAGTACTAACACAAAAACAAATTAGAAAATAGAGAGACCAAGTTATAAAAAACTTAAATTATTTGAAGATATTTCAGAATGCATACTATTTCCTAAACAACATCGCACCTTTATCCTATCGTTAGCCGTGGCCCCCTTGCTGTGCACCATGGAGGGAGGAGGCTTCACGGTGATGACACAGTAGTTGTTTGGAGTGATGGGGAACAGCTGCCGTATCTCTGAGGCACAGTTAGATTTAGAGCCAGCAATCTCTGCCTTGATCTTCTTGATGCACCCGGTGTGTACCTTCTTGCCTTCTTCTCCGCTGCCTGCCAGAGTGTAGTGGAACTCTGAGGACAGGGAGCCCAGGAGAGTGCTGATCATGTCCAGGCAGTTGGTGAACAATTCGCTGAATGGGAGGAAAAGGAAAGAGGTGAAGATGCCGAGAAAGAAAAGAATACAATAACAAGCTTTGAACACTTTAGCTTTTAAGTGAATAATGATAAAATAAAATAAAGAATGAATAAAGATAAAGTATTTTTGTAAATTTTTATACAGGAGATACATTTGCTCTTTTAAAATTTGGAAATTCATAACTTATTTACTTCATTTTTATGACTAACTGTATTATTTCAACATCATTCCAGCATAGTTTTTACATAATCAATAGATTAGTTGTTGTTGTTGTTTTTATTATTTCCCAGATATATATGTATACAGTCTACAGCATCACAGCAACATTTCTTCACCTACATACATACCTTGTGTCTGTCTGCCTGTCAATGGCTCCTGAGCAGATGACCTGCATGAGTAGGTGGAGCCAGTCCAAGGTGTTGGACTCACTGGCGCAGATGGAGGCCAGCATAGAACCCACCAGACTGAGACGCAACTTGAGAGCAGCAAACAACATGGCCTTGCCATGCTCATCATTGGGCATGCCCTCCTGCACACACACGCACACACACATATTCAATTGACCGTCATCTTATGGAGGTACCAGAGTGTCTACTTAATTCTCACCAGCATATTATTTATAATTATAAAAAATTAACATCTAAGATCCACAGTAAAAGCTTATATATAAGTATATACCTTAGCCGCAAATAATAACTGTTAATACAGCTATCACACTGCTGTTACCTACTTTATCAAATGCTGTCAGAAAGTTTGAGAGTTGACTCTTGAGTGGTGCCAATAGCTCCTCGTGAGTGGTGGACTGGGCGTGCATGCATGCCAGAACCAACTCCAGAAATGGCTGTTGCCATTGGAGACCAGTTTTGGGTGTGGTCACTCCACTGGAGGATATAACAAAAATAATAATAATAATAAATTTTGAAAAAAAAAGAAAAAAAAAGTTCACCCCAATATCAAATCAGGGAAGTCCTAACAGCAATACGGGTGAGCTATAGAAGATACCATTATTAGTGCTAATGGTTTTTAGTAATAATATATTACAATACAGACGGGTGAGTCCCACTGTATATACATGTATGTAGTCTACTGATAACTTCTCCATAAGCCAGTGCTCCCAAGACAAGAGGAGAAATTAGTTTCATTTAACTGAGCTCAAATATTACAAAAAAAAGTATGTTGAGATACATATAGGATGTATTCTCTCTCTTTCACAGGCTTTTTTTAAACAATACAAAATTAAAAATATTTGGTCGCCACCAGGAATCAAACCCAGGACCGCTTGTATAGCGCAAAAGCGCTCTGCCACTGAGCTACAACAACCACCCGGCGAACAAACACTCTAATTCTGTATTTATACTGTTAAGGGGTACTGCTATGCTACAGTCTCACTTTCAACAGACCAACAAAATTTCTCTTTTTCAAAGATTCTCATTATTCGTTGACTTTTTTTACTCCTCTAATTTATCACTTCACAATTTCTTTCTCAGCCTTCTTTTACTCATTTATGTTTGTTCGCCGGGTGGTTGTGGTAGCTCAGTGGCAGAGCGCTTGTGCGCTATACAAGCGGTCCTGGGTTCGATTCCCAGTGGCGACCAAATATTTTTAATTCAGTATTGTTTAAAAAGCCTGTGAAAGTAAGACAATAAATCTAATGAGTAAAAGAAGGCTGAGAAAGAAATTGTGAAGATACATATTGTATTTGAAGACTCACTGGAATTTTAAAAATATAAATTAGCACAAGCTCCAAACACAATGAATGAACAATAGATCATTACATACTTTCTCTATAGACTGACCTTGTGGCTCTAGTCGACCGTCTCTTCTCCTGGTTCTTCTCTGGGTTCCACCATTGCCCTTGGCCCAGGACGTTGCCCGCACTCTTCAGGACACGCCCAACACAGACTCTTGGAGCTTAGAGATGAGAGGAGTGACCAACCAAACGCTGGGACTGTAGTCATGACAACACCAAACAAAACAGTTGGTGATTAAAAATAATAATAATAATAATAATGAAACCAATCAAACAAAACAACAACAATAACAACTAGAAAACAAATAAACCATGTGTATTCGATCTACAAATCTCAATTATGGGCCTGCCCACAGACACTAAAGCAGCTGATTTACTATACTATTTCCTGTCCATAAAATATAGATATGACTGAGATCTCAAGTTACATTGGAACATTCAATAACTGTAATAACGTATTTTTACTCTAAACCCTAAATATAGTTTCTCCATGCCGCCCATAACCCCCTTACCTACCTAAAAGATCCATCTCCTCCCTCCACACAGGACTCGATGGTCTGCCCAAGCCACTCATCTCCGCACGAGTCTTCAAAGACGCGGATCACCTGAGCTGCCAGGTCCTCCAGTAGCGCTGCCCGAGCAGTGGCCCCCACGGCTTGTGCAATGGACGCATTGATGTGCAGGAGTGAATTATTCACTGTCCACTGGTCCAGATTCTAACAGAGGACAACATGATTACATCATTGTTACATCATTTACTATTACATACACATGTACCCAAAATATTAAATTTTAAATACTTTTTAGTTATACTTATTACATAAATAACTAAATAAAAATAAATAAATAAATAAATAAATAAATAAATAAATAAATAAATAAATAAAGGGGACTATAGCTCTATATACTACTGCATATGCAGGATAATTAAAATATGTGACCAGCTACGAGAAAACCAACCGTTGTGACAAAATTTAAAAAATTGATTTTATTCGGTAATCCTCTAGTTTTAACGGGTCAAAAGTGCTTACCGTTCGTTCTTTAACTTGGAGCGTCTCCGCGGGCTATACAAACACTCAGAAAGTCATGCGGTTAGCTCCATTAAAAAAACTTAAACTCTAGAGAAAATTGCGTTACAAGTTTTACGAATGATTTCCGTTCACGGACCGTTATACTATTACAAAAGAATTACGTAATGTTAATACGATTTTCCCGGAAAGGTTTTGTGCAGAGTTATGGCTTACTGCTCCTCCAAGACTTCATGAAAATAGTTTGGTAAGCTTTTAGGCTTTAGCTGCTAGTCATACTCGGTAAGCTAGAGTTTTTGCTGTAAGCTATTATTCCTTCGGCCATTTTTCTTTAAGCTTCCGCGGGTACGTCGAGGTCACCAATATCGTGTTCTAGAGGCAAAACTACGATCTAACACTAGCTACCCTTACTCAGCTACCAAGACTCACCCGGAACATTGCTGAATTTTTAATCAGTCAGTATTCTTATTAACACACTGTACATGAGGCGATTACAGAAATTAAAAGCTTGCGAACCGAATGACAATAACAATGCGATAATGACGTAATGATGTGGCAGTTCACAGTGATTCACTACACCTTCGCCCAAATCAGCCAAAATTTTAACCTGGGGTAGTCTGATAGTAAAGATTTCAGAAAACACCAAAAAAAAAAATTGAAAAAATTGACTTTACCGCGTGTTTACTCGATTTTAATTTATTGTCACAACGGTCGATATTCTCATAGCCGGTCACACATAAATAAAATAAACTGGCTAATTCAGTGAGCGAGCGAAGCGAGCGAAGCTGACTCTTAGTCGTGTTCAATTGAGATTTCAGATATATATATATATGTATGTATACGTACGTCAAAATATTTCGCCCGCGCTTCTAATTACGTAAGTTAGGTAAAGCGTTCACAGTTCCAGTATTTTTCAATTAACTGGTGCGAAGAATCCTTGTTTCAACCAAAAAGTTTATAGCTACTCTCTTCTTGAAACAATTGTGAAGTCTTTGTCAAGCTGCGCTTCTTTGCCACTGCTTTCGAAGTTTATTCAGGTTGTTAACTCTTAATGCCTAATCATTGCTATTATTTAGGAAATCATCTTTACCTATATTCATATATTTACTCGCTCGCCATGCATTTGCGCTATTCGAGCGCACCACTAGTAGTAGTATTTTGAGAATAAAAAAGTTGATAAAGGTTACGAATACTAACAAACACAATAAATAATCATAAATTTTCTTCTTGTTCTTCTTACCTTCAAGATGTCCTCCAGTAGATCTGAAGAATCACTCTTGGCAAGTCTGCCGAGGTCCTCCATGGAAGGAGAGGTGGAGTAAGGACAGCAGAGAAGCAGGAGATGGCGGGATTGTGCTGATGTCAGCATTCTGTCTCCCAACATGTCCAAGTCCAGCAGGCGGGTGGAGTGGGTGGCACACTGGCTGCGTATCCATGGCTCCACACACACCTGCTCCAGAGTCTTCCTCAGCTGTGACATTCAATACATGTAAACACATTATAAACACACACATACATACATACATACAGTAGGAGACAATAAAGTTCCGAATTCCGTTCCATAGTACGGCCATGAAACGGTAGTTTATTTACTGCAGTTTTTATCGTTGTGTTCCTTACCATTTGGACTAAACGGCCGACACCGTTTATTAAAACGGTAAAAAACGGTTAAGCTTTTTCCATCAATTCACAGATATTTTCGAGCTAGAAACTCTTCCATACAGTAGCTATATCAGCAAGCTAAGGCCTTGTATCATTAAACGCTACGGGGATAGTGCAAAAAAGATCATACAAAAATTTCACTTATTTTAATAAAGCTGCAGACTAAAGTTCCGATGGACACAGAACTATAACAAGGTCCACACTTTATAGGTCTTAGCAACCGATGGACCTCCAGTAGTAAAAATCCAATCCTGAGAAGGCCCTAACATCGAAAAAATGTCGATACTGTACAGGGGTCAAACTAACAATTCTCCGCAAGACAACTTCGAATAGGACAGCTTCAATTTTTTAACCCGAAAAGCTCCACCTCTGGAGCCTGTAAACAAAAAAAATGGAACATTTTATTGGATAAACGATTTTTTTATATTTCTTTGAGCGAGGCGTGCGGTCAACAAGAAAGATTAAAACAATAATGCCAGTCGAACGGAACGGCCGTTTTTTTTGTTGTATTTTACAAAACTAGCATACTATTTTTCCCAGTCGTGTGACAGCCATTCTACAAAACAAATTCAAAACTTTATTTTGTCTTCTACCATACTGTACATACTACATACATACATACATACATAATGCCATACATACATACATACATACATACAAACCTACATACATACACATTTGTATACATACTATTCACATACATACATATATACATGAATACAAACAACACAGGTCTAGGCCCTTTTCTAACACAAGCTCACCTTCCCCAAAGCAATATCATGTCGCGTCATGCTGCCGTGAAGAAGGACAGAGTCAGACTTCTGTACGTTCAACCTCACCAGGTCCTTCATTACCATCACCACGTAGCCTAGGGGCAGCTTGCGACACTGCGCCCTCAGGGCGTGCTGAGCGAACGGCGGCAGGGTGACCTTGGAGCCCTCCCCCGGCCCTTTTGCCACTTGCTCTCCCCTGCGGTAGGCGTCCACGAAGATGTGCAGTACGAGGGAGTTGATGAATTCCAGCGCATAAGGTGCCTGGGAGATGTTGCTGGACAGACTGAAGAACCGTATCACTGGTCGAACAACATACGTCACCAAGTCTGAGAGGAGGAAGACGTTGTTGGCCAGCAGGAGAACGACAAATAAGATGAGAGAAGAATGAATGTCTTTGTGACCAGGAACCTGAAGGGGAACAACAAAAACAACAACCACAATTTATAATATTTTATGCTTTTTTTATAATGTAGAGAAACTGCATATGTATATAATCATGTTTTTTAAAAGAAACTGGAAATAAAAAAAATTTTTTAAAACAACAAAAAAACAAAAACAAATATCAAACTGTAAGAACAACGAAAATACTAATAACATAATTATAAACAAAGTTTTTTTGTTATCTCTTATTTTAGAAGCCAATATAATATTTAAAGTTTAATTAATTATTGATTCTTCTAACTAATTCTGCTGTACAAAATATTGCATGAAAAATGAATGATCTGACCTGTCATATTCCAGACTACTTCTTATCATTTCAATGAACATGTACACATGCACACACTCCCATTGATCCTGCTAGTGAGGGGCGTGAGCCCACATGCACACACTCACATTGATCCTGCTAGTGAGGGGCGTGTAGCCCACATGCACACTCACATTGATCCTACTAGTGAGGGGCGTGTAGCCCACATGCACACACTCACATTAATCCTGCTAGTGAGGGTCGTGTAGCCCACATGCACACACTCACATTGATCCTGCTAGTGAGGGGCGTGTAGCCCACATGCACACACTCACATTGATCCTGCTAGTGAGGGGCGTGTAGCCCACATGCACACACTCACATTGATCCTGCTAGTGAGGGGCGTGTAGCCCACATGCACACACTCACATTGATCCTGCTAGTGAGGGGCGTGTAGCCCACATGCACACACTCACATTGATCCTGCTAGTGAGGGGCGTGTAGCCCACATGCACACACTCACATCGATCCTGCTAGTGAGGGGCGTGTAGCCCACATGCACACACTCACATTGATCCTGCTAGTGAGGGGCATGTAGCCCACGTGACTTCCCTTGAGCACTTGAGGAGGGACGCATAAAGCTCTGAAAGCTCCCATCAACTCTCTGTTGACCTTTGCCCCACAAGAGCTGCTGGCAGCAGCACAGATGTGCGCCAGATCACACAAACCCTCACTACACACACACACACACACACAACAAAAAAAATCACAATTATCTATATAATAATACAGTTGTGTGTTAGTAACGACGACGACCGACAGTGTGCATATTCATGAATAATTCATGAGCTTGGTGCGGTTTGTTAAAGAATCGTCACCTGGTAAGTATAATGTCGTCACATTCAGTAGAACGTGCTGGTTATTTCTAATTAGGCCATGTAGTTTTAAAATGGAAGGGAAGAGAAGGCAAAAAGGCGAGTGAATAATTGTAACTAAAAAGCGGGTGGAATCGACGAGTAAAGGCAGAGGGTCAGTTTCCAAAGGAAGGTAAAGTATACATAATAGAAGACAAAAGTTTCTCAAAGTAGGACAGAAATTCAGAAAGGAAAAGGGGACTTCTTGACTCAGAAGAGGAGCTGAAGAAAGGAGACGTGGGGTATAAGAAAAGCTCAGATTCAGAAAAAAAGAGAGCAGGAGAGGGAAACTTATGTAACCTTAACAATGGTAGAGAATGGTAACTGAGCAAAATAACTTATGCTACTGCATTCTTACTTTGCAATACGTCAAGCTATGTGGCGGGGTACTTGCTAGTAATATATACAATGTAATGAAAATTTGATAAAAAAGTAAGATAAATACATTCCATTGAAGTAAAATATTTTCGTTTGTAACTCCAATAATTACCAATAATATTATTATTATTACCAGGTGGTGCCCTTCATGCAGGCAGTGAATAAGATGTCTATAGCAAAGGAAGCCAAGAGAGTCTTGGACTGATGAGAGGCAGCCTTCAATTGGATGCATAACTTGGGGACAATACAATCACTGCAAACAATAAACAATAACAAAAAACAAACTAAAAATCTAGTGCATACATGTATGTATGCATGAATGAATGAATGAATGGATGTATGTAGTATGCAGCATTTCACACAGAGATAGGGGCCCAGGGAGTCCCCCCCCCTCCCCCCAAGAATTTCATGAAATAAATAAATAATATTTACTACTTAATTTTATGTGCCAGAGGGTTCAGAAGCATGAATAAAAAACAAAAACAAAATTGTGTAGGTGTCATGCAACACGTCTTAACACTTACAGCAACATCATGAGCAGCACACACACACACACACACACGCACACACACAAAAAAAAAAAGCAAATAAAAGAAAGGAAAAAAAAAAGCACCAGTTTTTGGCACCTCATTGTCTGCTAATTAGCAGCCTGAGAGTGGGTTAATTGTCCTCTCTCTCTCTGCTATGCTGTGCTGTCATGCTGAGACCTAGTCCAACCTTTGGGATTGTCATTGTTAGTGGAGAAATAATCTTCTTTCTTCTGTTGTGCATATAACCTTATTCGAATATACATGTATGAGTGTGACAGTGACAACTGGTGTAGGAGAATAGGATTTGTTTTTGCCCTCGTCATCTTTTAGTGATAGTAGTTGCAAGTACGGTACAAGAAAGGGCTAGGCCTCGCCTCTCACTTAAGGTGCAAGCTCATTCTCTTATATTCATAACCACTTGCTCTTTCAGCTGGTTAATCTATATATATAAATCAAGATTATAGTGGCTAACTTTACTGAAATGTTATGGAGGCAACAACAGTTGTACCACAAACATGCTCCGCCAACAAACTTCTGACTGAACTGTAGAGAACTTACAATATTAAAGAATCTAGGTTTAAAAACCAATAAAATTAGCTGTATCACTGTAATTAGCCTGGAAGAGGGTTGAATCCGTGCAATACAAATCCAATGATAACCATAATATTGAAATTAACATATTTTCTGCTTACTAAGTAAATGTAAGAGCCCTCATGACAAAATACAGTACTAAAAAAGCTAATCTCCATATAAATATATATTAAGTAATGTTGTAAGCATCACAGTTATGCACAAACCTATCAGTTTGGAAATATAACATATCAGAAAGGTAGTGGAAAATTAACAGCTCACTAAAGCCATTAATTCATCAAGCTTCACTACAGCTGTAAATTCTTCCCCTAGTACAACCTTGAAATTACAACGTAACCTATCCAAGCATTGCTAAATATTTTTGTCCTCGTTGTAAATACTTCAACTTCACGCCCCGGTAAGGCTTTTCCTTCACTTTCTTCATTATAGCACAGACAGTCTCCATGCCGCCAAGGGGGAGCTCCTCACCACGTGGGAGGCATTCCAAGTGATATTCGTTGCTATGGTTTCGGGTGCCATTTTATAGAAAAGTTCTCTTGATTTAAAGTGGGCGGAGTTGTACCTGAACTGAGTGTAAATTGTGACGATCCGATCGCTAAGTTTTGCGATTGGGCCGCGACTGAGTTCCTCCTTCTGGGAAAGCGATAGAGGAACTACGCGTGGGTGCTAGCACAGGGTGGTCTAGGACTGCCACGGACTGTCCCAGTCCTGAGAATATTTTAGGACACATTAGGACGTCTCAAGATGTCCTAATAGGAATCCTATCTTGAAGATTCCAAAAATTACTAGGTATAGTTAAGAGTTAAAAATCCCAGTCCCAAAAGTCCCCAAAAGTCCTGGGACTACTAGGGACATCCCGGGATATCCCACAAGGTGAGAGCTAAAAATCCCAGTTCCAAAAGTTCCAAGAAGTCCTGGGACTACTAGGGACATCCCAGGATATCCCACAAGGTGAGAGCTAAAAATCCCAATCTCAAAAGTCCCAAGAAGTCTTGGGAGTACTAGGGTCATCCCGGGATGTCCCACAAGGTGAGAGCTGAAAGTCCCAGTCCCAAAGGTCCCAAGAAGTCCTGGGACTACTAGGGACATCCCGGGATGTCCCACAAGGTAAGAGCTAAAAATCCCAGTCTCAAAAGTCCCAAGAAGTCTTGGGACTACAAGGGTCATCCCGGGATGTCCCACAAGGTGAGAGCTAAAAGTCCCAGTCCCAAAGGTCCCAAGAAGTGCTGGGACTACTAGGGACATCCCAGGATGTCCCACAAGGTAAGAGCTAAAAATCCCAGTCTCAAAAGTCCCAAGAAGTCTTGGGACTACAAGGGTCATCCCGGGATGTCCCACAAGGTGAGAGCTAAAAGTCCCAGTCCCAAAGGTCCCAAGAAGTGCTGGGACTACTAGGGACATCCCAGGATGTCCCACAAGGTAAGAGCTAAAAATCCCAGTCTCAAAAGTCCCAAGAAGTCTTGGGACTACAAGGGTCATCCCGGGATGTCCCACAAGGTGAGAGCTAAAAGTCCCAGTCCCAAAGGTCCAACGAAGTGCGGGACCACTAGGTACGTCCCGGCTATCCCCAATGTTAGAGCTAAAATCCAGTCCCCTAGGTCCCAAAGGTCCCTTGGGACTACTAAGGGGCACGCCCGGATATCCCACAAGGTGAGAGCTAAAAATCCCAGTCTCAAAAGTCCCAAGAAGTCTTGGGACTACTAGGGTCATCCCGGGATGTCCCACAAGGTGAGAGCTAAAAGTCCCAGTCCCAAAGGTCCCAAGAAGTCCTGGGACTACTAGGGACATCCCGGGATGTCCCACAAGGTAAGAGCTAAAAATCCCAGTCCCAAAGGTCCCAAGAAGTCCTGGGACTACTTGGGACGTCCCGGGATATCCCACAAGGTAAGAGTTAAAAATTCCAGTCCCAAAGGTCTCAAGAAGTGCTGGGACTACTAGGGACGTCCCAGGATATCCCACCAGGTGAGAGCTAAAAATCCCAGTCCCAAACGTCCCAAGAAGTCCTGGGACTACTAGGGACGTCCCGGGATATCCCACAAGGTGAGAGCTAAAAATCCCAGTCTCAAAAGTCCCAAGAAGTCTTGGGACTACTAGGGTCATCCCGGGATGTCCCACAAGGTGAGAGCTAAAAGTCCCAGTCCCAAAGGTCCCAAGAAGTCCTGGGACTACTAGGGACATCCCGGGATGTCCCACAAGGTAAGAGCTAAAAATCCTAGTCCCAAAGGTCCCAAGAAATTCTGGGACTACTAGGGACATCCCGGGATGTCCCACAAGGTGAGAGCTAAAAATCCTAGTCCCAAAGGTCCCAAGAAATTCTGGGACTACTAGGGACATCCCGGGATGTCCCACAAGGTAAGAGCTAAAAATCCCAGTCCCAAAGGTCCCAAGAAGTGCTGGGACTACTAGGGACGTCCCGGGATATCCCACCAGGTGAGAGCTAAAAATCCCAGTCCCAAACGTCCCAAGAAGTCCTGGGACTACTTGGGACGTCCCGGGATATCCCACAAGGTAAGAGCTAAAAATCCCAGTCCCAAAGGTCCCAAGAAGTGCTGGGACTACTAGGGACGTCCCGGGATATCCCACCAGGTGAGAGCTAAAAATCCCAGTCCCAAACGTCCCAAGAAGTCCTGGGACTACTAGGGACGTCCCGGGTTATCCCACAAGGTGAGAGCTAAAAATCCCAGTCTCAAAAGTCCCAAGAAGTCTTGGGACTACTAGGGTCATCCCGGGATGTCCCACAAGGTGAGAGCTAAAAGTCCCAGTCCCAAAGGTCCCAAGGAGTCCTGGGACTACTAGGGACATCCCGGGATGTCCCACAAGGTAAGAGCTAAAAATCCTAGTCCCAAAGGTCCCAAGAAATTCTGGGACTACTAGGGACATCCCGGGATGTCCCACAAGGTAAGAGCTAAAAATCCCAGTCCCAAAGGTCCCAAGAAGTGCTGGGACTACTAGGGACGTCCCGGGATATCCCACAAGGTGAGAGCTAAAAATCCCAGTCCCAAAGGTCCCAAGAAGTCCTGGGACTACTAGGGACATCCCAGGATATCCCACAAGGTAAGAGCTAAAAATCCCAGTCCCAAAGGTCCCAAGAAATTCTGGGACTACTAGGGACATCCCGGGATGTCCCACAAGGTAAGAGCTAAAAATCCCAGTCCCAAAGGTCCCAAGAAGTGCTGGGACTACTAGGGACGTCCCGGGATATCCCACCAGGTGAGAGCTAAAAATCCCAGTCCCAAAGGTCCCAAGAAATTCTGGGACTACTAGGGACGTCCCGGGATATCCCACCAGGTGAGAGCTAAAAATCCCAGTCCCAAAGGTCCCAAGAAATTCTGGGACTACTAGGGACATCCCGGGATGTCCCACAAGGTAAGAGCTAAAAATCCCAGTCCCAAAGGTCCCAAGAAGTCCTAGGACTACTAGGGACGTCCCGGGATATCCCACAAGGTGAGAGCTAAAATTCCCAGTCTCAAAAGTCCCAAGAAGTCCTGGGACTGTAGGGAATATTTCAGACAATTGTCCAAATGACGACTATAAATTTCAGTCCCAAAAGTCCGAAGTGGACTCACGTATAAGAATATTTTCTAAAACTTAAGGCAAATATGTAAATAATTGGTATTTGTGCATGTGTACGAGCAAAGTACAAGATAATTTTGCCAAGTTTCATAATTTTAGTCGAAATATTAGTACGTGCATGAGGTTTGTTCAGTTTAACTTATCTGAAAAATTAACGCTTCACTGCTATTTATAAGATTTACAGCTGCACTCCAAGAAATTACAACATATGTATACTAGACCATTGTTTGTATTGTTGGGTGCTATTAACAGTGATAATGAAATAGAAAACTATTTCAATTCTGCGTAATACAAGGACAAGTTTAGGTGAGATATGTAAATTCTGTGAAAAATGCAGGAGTAGCATATTTTGCAATTTAGTGGATTCAGAATTGTACATCTAGCCATATTACTAAATTTAATGCTCCGAACTGCAAATATTCACCTCAAAACCAAACATATTAGACTACTGCTTGTGTAGTCAGGTGAAATTTAATGTTGGCATGTGGGTGATATGTCAAGTTGCTCAGTACTAATGTGATATACAAGATTAATTGTATTTTAGGCATGAAAATATGCTGCGGTACTTATATGTGTTGATGTGCATGGTATGCATTACGTCAAATAATATTAGCATTAAATGATACATATAAGTTACATGAAACGTGACCTTCTGAGTTTATCCTTCTCTCTTTGATTGTGTTTGTCACACATATATATCAAGAAGAACATAAATGTACTTCGCTTCATTTTTCTGGTCATTTTTGAGTATCTTGACAACCAAGAAAAAGTTTGTTCACAGACTTCCGTATCAACCTAAAGACAAATTAAGTAATAATTACAGCACATTTGTATATTTTAGCTTCTATTCTCAATTGTTCTAAACAATACTCTCAGTTATGGTTCACTTCGCTCGATTGTGTACTGTGAAATGAACAGCATTTCTCTTATTTTATGAAGGCTACCAATGAAAAGATGTTCAAAGCACACTCAGCCTTCATGGTAGAATACACTCAATGTATAATAGTAGAATTCAAATGGATATCAAGGATAATTATTTAAAAAAAAGCTTACATTATCGAGGTCATGGAATAGGTGTGGGTCACAGTTGGCAATACACCACTTATCAACGTGTCCAGCCATATGTAGCTTATCAACAACAATTGGTATTGACGCAAGCTTCTTTGAAGTGCGACTAACATCTCTTCTTATTTCATTTTGGGCATATTTCCGAAGATGGCAGCCATCATCATAACATATGTATTCTGGCAAAATAAAGAAAATCAAATCAAATTCTAATTGTAGTATATATGTCAAGTTCTTCTAATTATACCAATAGTCTCTGAAACTGGAGGATGTTCTTTGAGAAATTGATGAAGACTGGCATATACTTGTGCTTTTGACTCTGACCTGAACAATTCCGATAACAGTACGATTATTCCACATGGGCGTATTCCAGCCAGTATACCTACAATGTACACATAGAACCAGCACTGATAAAGCTATTTTATTAAACATTGCCCTTGACCTGATGTTCTATGGCGAAGTCTGCCCTTGTCTTTTTCTGTGTTGCACACTAATTCCAAACTGGTTTCTGAAAATACACTATAATCAGGAAAAAAATCCAGTAACAAGAGTCAAGCAGGGGTGCCATGAGCATTCTCTTATCAATAATTAAAAAAAATTTAAGTCAGTTTTACTACTGATTGCTTTGGTGTTATTATCACACACAGAAAACATTCTTCTTTGCCTCAAATATTCTAAACAACATATCTGCAAAGCCCTGACAGTAATTACCCAGAATCAAGAGTTATCTTGGGAGATTTTGGAGGGGGTGGCTCTATACAATCATTTGCCTTCACAACCAATGTATGACTGATCAACTTGTACTCTTGAGCAGTATGAACAGAAATCTCTCTACTTTGTTGATCTTCAAATTCACCGATAAGTGAGGGCGGCAAAGCTGATTCCGGCTCCCACGAAAGCTTTTCTTGTGTTGAAAGCCATGTGACCTAACACACACACACACACACACATGTATCTTCTTTTTCAACATAGTATTCGGCACCACAAAGTCCATTCAGCTAGTGTTGAGTCAATTAACAACTCACTACTTGAATTCATCTGACCAAATATACACCAAACACCACTCCTTCCTCTCAATGCTGGCACTGGACGTCCAGAATGCAAGATTAAATACCTCCAACATTCAGTTTCTTTATTCTTACGTCTATAACAAGAACCAACCATATAGCTTCTTGTGCTCAATTAACTAATGATCTTAACACTGAGAGCGAGCATAACCACTGCAGTGTCTTAAACACAGCCTTTCACCAAACATCTGACTAAGCCAGTAAGAATACTTCACTGATCACTAAAACTATGCCTACCAGTCATGTTAGCATTACACACAGGTGCCACGAGGAGGCATGACTTAGAATGTTGCACTTATCACACACATGAATACACGCACACACTGATAAGGAGTGAAATTTATATATTATACAAGAATTAGTTTCATAGAATTTAAATTCCATAAATAAAACACTTTCTTGTAGATTGTATCACAGCAACACACCAATATCAGTTCTATTACAAGTAAATATTCTAGTCTCTCTCTAAAATATGATTTAGTGTGAATCTTGTTTGAATCCCTGAACAATATTCACAGTAACGCAATATACACATCACCTCACACTCACCCACTCACACACACACATATCACACACACACACACACCTATCACACACACACATACACACACACACACCTATCACACATACACACATATCACACACCTATTACACACATGCACATCACACGTATCACACACGCATACACATACACACATTCTCTATACACATATACATACACACATTCTCTATACACATATACATACACACATTCTCTTATACTCTCACACAGCAAAAGCTACCTGATAGTATGTCTCATTTCTCGTTTGTTTCTTGTTCACAATGAAAACAACAACATCTTCCACACTTGAGTCAATATTCTCGTCTGATTTCTTGCCTACTCTAGCTGAATGATTATAGCAGAACTTCGACATAAAAGCAGGTGTTTCAGGACAGCCAGTCTTAATAGCTCCAGGTAGCTCGCTGTACTCAATGTATCCTGCTTCTGTAGCAGCACATATGTCTCGATGGTTTTTCATATTTCCATCAATTACTTGACGACACCCTGGGTAGGAGCAGGAATGGCCTGAGGCAAATAGATATGAACAGTTAATTAAAGAAATTTGTTTGTGGCACTACTTACAAGCATATTCTGAGGTGAAAGCATCATAGAATATTGGTGTGACCACGTCCAACGTTTGCTGTACACTAGTATAGACCTTCTTCTCTTCAAACTTGCTCGGATAATGCCAGAAAACATCTAATATAGAGAAGATTAAATGTGCTTCTTCAAGTCTTCTCCGATCTAGTGACATGCGGTTACCAGTAGTTGGTTCTTCTTGACTGAATTTTAAAATATAACAAAATTTATTACACTATAATGCTCATGCCGCATTAATACGAATAGAATTAAAATGAAAAAATACTCGTAAAACAAACAACAAACACATTACTGGTTCATTAAAGATAAAATTAATGTAGCTACAGAAAACACAACTAATATCGTATCAAATACATTTTACCAAGTTAGGGCTATCTTTATACGCTTTTCAAAACTAGCCGTCAAACGGATATTAACCTCAATATGTCCAGTACGATGAAATATAGCAACAGTAGAAACTTTTATCCAGGCCCCTTAGTTATGACCACCTCAATTAATCAATCACAGGAGCAGCAAAAACGGGACTAAATTAAATAAATGAATGTGGATCAGCCTTTGTTGACATTATGGACACAACAAGCTGGATAATGTTATTTGTAAGTTACAGGCACTTGCATTGAGCCCTCTCTGTTGTCCCCGGGCACCCAGATAAGAGAGATTCTGCTGTGGTCTCTAGTAATAAAGTTACCTGTAATCTTCATAGTGTGAAGTTTGAATTGGGCCTTGTTTAGTGCTGGAGGTCATAACCATGGCAGTAGTTATAGATATCTGACTTCTGCCGGTATGTCAACTGTCCCAATAGAATTTCGGCATTCAAGGACTGCAACATTTTAGTTTCAAAAACAGTCATATTAGTTGACATAAAAAAGGTAGATCGATGTAATCATCATCATAAAAAATTTCAGTACTATTTCCCTTTTGATGAAATCCATAGTGTTGAGTGAATGGACATCCCTTCCAATTCTGACTACAATACTTTCTGAAATGAGTACCACTAGTAGTCCCATCTGTAGAATATATCATGGGAAAGCTTGGTCGATCTTCTCTGACTAGCAAATGCTCTCCGCAAAGGCCACATATTTTCTTTGGGAACACGAGAAGTATTCCCAGAGGATTTCCTTGAAATCCTTCAAAATGATTAAGTTCATGTAAAAGAACTTTATCTGTATCAAAGGCTTGCTGGTCAATAAAATCGATGTTCTCCAACAGCAACTTCACCTCGTTCACTTTAAAATCATTTTTTGAAAACTTGAAACCAAAGTCAGACACAAAGTTCCAATACTTTGGCATATCTTTGGAGAGGTTAGAAGCTGCAAAGATTAGCCTTCTTAGAACTGAAGGGTCTTTGCTGATACAACTTGCTTCTTCCAACATGTTCAACAATGCAAGAATCTGGTAAACATGATTGGGCTTCTTCATTTACAGCTACCACTTCCTACCACCCTATTCACACCTTAATTGAACTAAACCATATCATTTTTGAGCCGAAACCTTGCCCCTCCTCCCTCCCAGCATCCTAGTAAACAATGGTCTTCATTGAATAGAGCATACCCAGCCCACTACACCTACCCCTGGATGTTCTATACACACTTCTATAGAGTAAATCCAGCTCATTCATAATAGCTCCACCTTCCCTCCTCCCCTCCTTTCACAAGCTGCAAGCTCTGGCAAGTAAACCCAGCATATTATAAACAAGGTCAGCTGCATACACATTTGCTACTGACTTGTACAGTTAAAACATGGCTACTCCGCAAAGTTGGGAGAAAGTATGCAACACAAGAGCAAGGCTACAAAAATGTTGGGAAATTGATTTAGATTGGTTACTACTCCCAGACTGCATTAAGGAGGTGAGTATTGATGTAAAGGGGAAATTAATGTTTCGAATATATACATGTAAAAGTGAGACACTTTTTAATGGTTTAGGGCTGTTATCAAGTTGCAGATGCTCTAAATCTGCCTCCCACTGCAGTTTTTGGAAGTTACATCCTTCTTGGCAGTTTTATGTTGTCACCAGCAGTTGTGGAAGTTCCTGGCACAGATTGGGTAGAACCATTTCTAGTTTGGATGACGATAGCTATGCCTACAGGAAGTGGAAAGTCAACGTTCTTCAGGCACATTTATAAGTTTTGCTATACGTGCTAAATGCGTGAAAAATTATGAAGAAGATCCTTCCTGGGTATTTGATGATGGCTCCTTTGAGAAGATGGGTGCACTTATGCATTCCAATTCAGCCAGACTACTTGGATTTTATGATGAGATGTCTGCCTTCTTGTCTCAAATAAATCTATATAGAGGTAAGGGTCTTTCCGACTCCCATGAACTGGCTCTCTTCTTGCAATTGTACAATGGGCATCCATGGAGACGAGATTCAGGTTAGCCACTCAGGTTCATTAGCTCCTGGCTGAATGGCATTGTTTTGTGTACTTGTTCTATTGTAGTAAGTGGTGGAGTTAATTTTGCAATGAAGTAAACTAATCTGACTATTGGGGGTTTTACGCAACCCAGTGTGGCAAGGTCACTTATTGACATTCCTTCCAATTCTGAGAAAGGGCTTTCACATCGCTTTATCTGGTTGTTTCCGGTTCCTGTATTTAAGGAGTTCGATACCCTCAGTGAAGTAAATCAAGACTTTGTTGAAAATTAAGTAAGTTCTTTAAGCAAACATAAGTAACCTAGATTGACTGCTTTCAGCTTTTCTGATAAGTACTTGCAATGTTATAGCTGGTGTTAATTGCTTTAATTTTCAGCTGAGCTATTTGCAAGACAATGGCTGCCACCGTCCAGCAGTAGAACAGAAATACAGCCGAAAGTCTTTCATATTATGAATTGGTCTCCCACTTTCAGAAGTTATTACAATGAAATGCAGCAGGGACTGGGTTGGATGAATACTTGCAAGGCAAATGCTGTAAAACCGATTGCACGTTATAACTTTCTAAAATTACATCTTTGTTTTTTATTATTGTACTTTTTAATTGATTTCTGATCACAATAATAATGTGTATAGGCCTACTAAGTAAAAGCAGAGGTCATGTACTACGGATAGCTGCAGTTATTCACATCCTGGGGTTTATTGAATCACCAGATAATGTATCCATGAAAATTTCCGAAAATGCTGTGAAAGCAGCAATTAATATTGTGAAGCATTCTTGCCAGCTAACAGCTTTAATGCTGGGAGTCAGAATTTAGAAGAAGAAATAGCCAACAATCATCTAGGTGAGAATTATTCATTCAAAATATAATATCACTAGCTACATTGCTAACTGTTAATAAACTAGGAGTTACTTTGAGTGAACCTAGTCCCTCTGAATCCAGTGAAGAAACCGCAGCAGAATATTGCCTAAATCTACCTGGAAAAACCCTTTATTTGACTCATCTTTTAGCTCTAAAGAAGTTTAGGAAAAGGGGCAATAAAGATGGAGCTCTTTAAGCTACATCAACACTACTCGAGTCAGTTTCAATACATGAAAGATGTGTTTAGCAGATAAAGCTCTTGCAATAATGCAATTAGATCTTGAATTTTGCCTCTTCATCAAACTTTAGAAAATTCCATATGATGTCTAACATTATGGGATGAATATGTATTGTAAGTTGTACCTAAAATCTTTTCAAAAGTTATCAGGACTGGGATAAATTTAGCTCTAGCCTAATTAAATATCCAGGAATGTTCTTAGTACTCCCACATTTTGTTCTGCGTAATTTAGAAGCAATTGTTGAAGATACAAAGCCAAATTCTTTTCTACTGCAAGCGTTTCTACATGAAATTACAACATGATTTTTTTTAAATATCTGTATTTAGATTCTATTTTCGAAAATAATATCTATCAAAAATTAAATTGAAAGTAAATACAGATATAAAAATCATATTGTAATTCGGTGAAGAAGCATGTTAACTCAAGTCAGACAAAAAAAATCAGTATCATATCTCTCACCATGTGGGACATCCCGGGACGTCCCTAGTAGTCCCAGGACTTCTTGGGACTTCTTGGGACTGGGTATTTTAGCACTCATCTTGTGGGACATCCCAGGATGTCCCTAGTAGTCCCAGGACTTTGTGGGACTTTTGGGACTTATGTGGGAAATCCTGGGACGTCCCTAGTAGTCCCAGAACTTCTTGGGACTTTTGGGACTGGGATTTTTAGCTCTCATCTTGTGGGACATCCCGGAACGTCCCTAGTAGTCCCAGGACTTCTTGGGACTTTTGGGACTTATGTGGGACATCCAGGGATGTCCCTAGTAGTCCCAGGACTTCTTGGGACTGGGATTTTTAGCTCTTACCTTGTGGGACATCCCGGGACATCCTAGTAGTCCTAGGACTTCTTGGGACTTTTGGGACTGGGATTTTTAGCTCTCATCTTGTGGGACATCCCGGGATGTCTCTAGTAGTCCCAGGACTTCTTGGGACTTTTGGGACTTATGTGGGACATCCAGGGATGTCCCTAGTTGTCCCAGGACTTCTTGGGACTGGGAATTTTAGCTCTTACTTTGTGGGACATCCAGGGACGTCCCTAGTAGAAGATCCAAGGACATCCCTAGTAGTCCCAGCTACTTGGGACTTTTGGGACTGGGATTTTTAGCTCTCATCTTGTGGGACATCCCGGGATGGCCCTAATAGTCCCAGGACTTCTTGGGATTTCCTGGGACTTCTGAGACTGAAGTCCCTAGACGTTGAGATCAATGGAATATCTTGGATTTCCCTAATAGTCCTAAGAATTTGGAGATTTATCCTTACCGCTTCAGGATATCTTAAAAATTCTGAGGAAGTCCTAAGAAATTTATAAAGGACTGGGACTGTCCGTGGCAGTCCTAGACATGTATGCAGTTCAGGTAAGAATATTAATGCTTACCATTACCATTTACCATGCATAACTGTGTTCAAATAGATGAAGAAAAAAAGATGAACATGACAATAGAGAAAATGGAGAAACTCTTTCTTTCTTTTTCTTCTTTTTTTTTCTCGCAATTTAGTTAGTTTTAATTCTGGCTTCAAAATTTGGTATGGAGATTCATTAGGATCTCAAAAACAATCCCTGTATTTGTTATCGATACACTGTTAAAATGGGGTGCTTAAACAACACCTCGCGAGGTGTTTACCAGGAGGTGCTGTCTGGACACCCCACACTTTAAGCCCTTATAACTCATTATTTTACCAGTTGAACTTATAATAATAGCTTATATCCATTAGTCACTTGTGTATTTGTTGTATATACATGGCAATATTCTGGGTCATGTTTAGTATTGTGCCCATGGTAAGGGGGCGGTCAAGCATACATAGAGAGTGCTATCGTACTTTCTAAAGTCAATTGTGATTTGGAAGAGTTAGGTAATATATACTTAAAATATCATATAAGAGAGGTTAGAGTATACTAAATATGATGGTAATAGTAAGTAAATGCCAGATAATAACATTCCATCTGAAAGCAATGTTTCATGTGATATGACACTGGTAAATTCCTAACATGATGGAGCTGTTTAGGTTAATTTTAATTCAATGAAAAAAATGTAGTCAGCAGTGAATTATGACTAAAACTATGATCACAGTAATATATACCACTTAGTAACACCAGGAATTTATATTAATTCACAACTTTTTTGAGTTGGGAGAGAAACAACTGACAGGAAAATCAGATTTCAACCACAATTAAAAAACAACAACTACCCTGATTGTTCCACTGCCCAAAAGGTAAATGACAGCACAGACGGGTCTGAGGAAGATGTGCAGTATTTCATACACATCAAAGATGCATCTGTATCCAAGTAGGCTAAGCTTAAGCCCTCAATTGTCGACTACCTTATTTATAATCAGTGTACTGGACGTACTGTTGCAGATATTGCTCCCAAGTAACAGCGTCAGACCTCACCCTTTCATCTTCAAGTTACTGGCCACTGCCGAGGAAGAACGTCGTCCGGCGAATGCCTCCAATGCTTCTGTTGTAGACCACCACCGTACATATTGTGTTGTAATTTTATTATTTTAATTCCTGTGCTAATATTCTTTTGACATCGTTTATACATTGCTATCATAACTCCATGGGAGTAACTAGCTACTATAGTAAATTTCATAAAAATAAATTAAATAAATTGAAATTATTAACTAACCTTATTATATCCCTATCATTAAATAAGAGTTTCCCTAAATGTCTTGACTTGAGACTTCGTAACTTTATGATATTAGCTCATTATTTTAACTTATATCTAGTTCGCTTGTGGACTATACCCTTTACCAAACAATTAGTCGGTGAAGCGGCCATGTAAGTGGCTGGAGGCGTCACCACTCTCATTACGATGGGTAATAAGACTTAGTGAACGTGCACTTTTTTGTGGTACTGGAGCTCTGGTAGTCCAGCGTTTATTTATTCCTTCAACTGTGATAATCTGGTGAGAGGGAAAGAGTATGCATAGCATAATGACTTAGCAGCATGGTTATTAGATTGTTAGCACAAAGTTGTCTGTGGAATAGCTAAGCTAAATTCACTGGAGTGTTTCCTGACATAAGTAAAGATACCGTGGGAAGTACTATTTGTAAGTGTGGAAAACTAAAACCTGAAGTATTATATTTCAACAATATTGTGTATTTATTGGTTTTATAATTTGTACATGTATGAATGTTAATCACTTAATTAAATACTTATTAAATCACTTTTCTCTAAGTTGAACTGTCAGGGTAAGATAATATAGACATTCCCACTACAGGGTTTATTTCAGGCTTTTTGTCGAGGGAGGGGGGAAGAGAGGCAAGTAGGTGTGGCCAAGACTAGAAGAGGGAGAAGAGTATTTAGTTTCAAAATATTGCACGCAAGAGATCAAATTTATGAAGGAATATTATTTAGAATGAAGTAGCTTCAGTTATAGTGCCGTATACGTATTTTATATATTACACCCGTCAAAGGGCTGGGGCCAGACAGGATTACAGTATTGTATATGTAAAGTTCTGCCTTGGAAGTAGCCTCTCCCTATTTAGAATAGTTTGCAAATTTGGGCATTCTGAAGCATTCAAATTGCTACCAATAGAGCATTAGAAATTTAATGCAAGCTCAAATATAGACAGTCTCACACAATAAGTAACTAGCTCGCCACACACTGCACTATAGAGCACATCCTAGTATATTGTGTCACTTTAAATTGGTGTATGTGTGTGTGCGTGTGTGTGGGTGGGTGGGTGGGGGAAGGAAATAATATGAGGAGGATTTAAGTCTGTCTGTTAGCTGGCAAGTGATTAGAAATTTGTGACTTTGAGTGTGCCAAGCTTACTACAACTGCAAAGAAGATTCCATCATCAAGTCGTAGCGTGCATGAGATTGAAGGGTGAAGTACATAATGGTATTGGTAAAAAAGATGCTCATATTATTATAATCATCTTTTTTTTCTTTTTATTATAGTCTTTATTGTGTCCGTGTATATTCATGCATAATATTAATTCTCGTTTTTGACAGGTCGAAGAAAAAACAACTATACAATAGGTGAACATTGCTAAGCTAGGTTTATGTGTGCATAATATTGGTATGTGCAGTTATGTAGGAGTACATGTATCCTTATGTGAATGCAGGCATGCATGTGTGTTTGTATGTAATTAAGGATTCTTATGTTGGTTCCCCTCCCCATTGTTCTACAAATCCCTCAGTCTCAACTGCCATGTCTATATTATGTGTTGTAGTTTATGCATAACTTTCAAGCACATCCACTCTACATAATTTTCCTGTTTTTTTTTTTTTTACTTCTGCTTTCAGTATATCTTCATTCGCTTTCACAGGCATTTTTTCTCCCTCAGCTGTTCCTTTCTCTGTTTGCCGGTTTCAGGATTTCGGCGTAGCGTTTGGCTCTCTGTCTTTACTATAGTGTACCAAGCCTAGCCCTCCTGATCTAGAATAATGAAAATTATAAACTAAATTGGGTTATTCCCACTTGCAGGCAACAGGATCTCCCCATGGAAGTGCTATATTTACTAACGTATTTACAAATACAAGCAAAAGAAAGGTCCTGTGTGCTTAACCATGCTAATATGGATTATGCACTCTCATACGTAAAATGTCTCATTTGCACACCCCAGACAGTATCTTGCTCACTTTGGTTGTTTGCCAATAATCATGTGCTTATATACATATGATTAACTATGTTCTAAGGTGACAACGATCTTGATATCCTTACCAGGATTGCATGGTTCTGAAGTGAAGATGAGCAGGTAAATTTATCATAAGTGTTTGTGCAATAATTATTCAATTGGCTTATGGGTATTAAGCATGATAGATGGATATGTCACTTTACCATAATCATTATACTGTGTACATGTGTATTAGCACAAATACACACACTTCATAGTATAACTCCATCTGTCCAAACACTGTGTGGACTGAGTTGTGTCGGGTAATTATAATGTTCAGTACATGGAAATGTTATATGCAGGGGCTTACTCCGGCACCTCAAAATGTGGTCAGGCCAGAATGCAGGTGTGGTTGAAGGTGTGGCTTATGCTTTTGTACATTATTAAACATCTCCACACACAATACTGTAGAACTACTAATTTCATAGTTGACGCTTACTCCTAGAGCTTGGAAGAGTGCTGGGATTGTACTGGCAATAGATTTAACAGCTCTTGTTGCATGTCCATTATGTGT
>WLWD01006214.1_pt1 | contig 82130 bp, 48 predicted proteins | sample 6712731 | NCBI WGS metagenome assembly WLWD01 (sample SAMN12718690, study PRJNA576275) | sponge metagenome | isolation source: marine sponge | host: Mycale hentscheli | place: New Zealand: South Island, Marlborough, Capsize Point | collected 2014-11-01
TTAAAGAGAGTGGCCAAATGAGTTAGGGGAGGGCGGGGCTCGGTATTAAGGGCACCGACCTCGTGCGGAGAGCGTCAATTAGAAAGTGATTAAAAATGGAGAAAGACAAAAAAGAGAAGCTGCCCAGAACGGCCAGCAAGGCCACGGCTGAGGCCCGTGGAAGAGAAGATCCCACCCACCGCACCCCATATGTGAAGGGAGGGTAGCACGTTATGTGGGGAGGGACAAGTTTCTCCGGGTATCCTAGGTTGGCGTAGGGTATTCCGTGACCGATTTGGAGTCGCGCGTGGGGGGGGGTATGTGCAGCTGACACAGGAGAGAGAGATAAGCTTCAGCTGCACAAGGGCGAGCCTCAGGCACGACCTGGGCGCGCTAGTCCCAGCAGGACCTCGGAGAGAGGCGTGGCTGGGCGGTGGACCCGGCAATCACGTGCGACTGCAAATCTCAGGCACACACACTGTGGAGATGAGTAAAGGCCAATGGTATGTATAACTTCTGGTAAGTGTCTATTTGTGCTCAGGACCTCAGCAGGTAACCAGTAACTCTTGACCAAGCTCTCAGCTACGATAAAATATAAACCAGTGTTATTATTTGTAATTTTAGCCAACAAATATGGAATTACTACTTACATCATTCTTGAGTATTGATACAAACGTCTGTAGTATCAAATTGAAGACTTGACCAGAATTACCTTGAATGTTGACAAAACACGCTCTCACCTACAAAAACAAAAGACAATCAATTTTTAGCACACAAATACAAAATTACTTTCTTACCTCATTTTCTTGAGCAGTGGTAACTTTTGTAGTACCAAATTTGAGCCAATCTGACTATTTGAATTTACCAGTCACTGTTGACAAGCTCTTAGCTACAAAAAAGAAAGGCCAGAGTTAATTTGCATATTTAGCTAACAAATATGGAATTGCGTACTTACCTCAGCTTCCCTCGAGAAGTAGTAGCTTCCTTAGCATTAATACTACGGCATTCTGACTACCAACGGCTCTTGACAACCAACAACCGGCACTCCGTATCCCCCCCCCATAAAACGGCGAAGTTTTGAAATTGAGTCTGGAAAAGGGTCTTCAATGCCATAGTAACCGGTCGAATCAACTTTTTGTTTCTTGAAAAGCAAGTATTTTCGCAGGAATTTTCTCACACTTTGGAGCTTAAGTATAAAGTAAGGCTTGCTTAATGCTGTAGTTTCAGAATAAACTGGGTTCAAGCCTAAAAAGCCGTGTTTTTAGGAGAAAAGAGTTCCCCGCGCGCGCGTTTAAAGGGCATACGTACCATCCCACATACATATATACATATAACATATACCCGATTTTGCATTATCCACCACTAATACTGTCTCGCTCGCTACGCTTGCTTGCCAACAAAAATACGCGAGGGTCAAAGTACAAAATGACATACGTACGTCCATACATACTGATAAACTAGTGATGTGCTTGAGCACAAATGGCGAGCGAGCCTAAAGACTATACTATTGATTTTGACTTCTAACACTGAAGCTACTGAAAATAAGGTCCAGTTTTTTTAATTTAGCATACAGGGTAAAGGGATTTCAGTGCCATAATAACAACTCTCTGCAACTGCTTGGAAGGAAAACAACAACAACAAAACAATACACGTTATTTAAAAGTTTTCTTTGTGATATTCTTTAGCTAAGTAGTGGTTGTAACACACAATGCTTTGACACAACTGGACATGCACCTACACAGACTTACCTTCGCAGTAGTCTAGTGGACAATGTATTTTCAAGTAAATACTGTTGTGCATGTAATTTTAGCCAACAAATATGAATTACTACTTACCTCATTGTTGAGTATTGATAACTTCCGTAGTATCAATTGAAGTTACTTTGACCATCTGAATTACCTTGAATTCTTGACAACAAGCTCTCACCTACAAAAACAAAAGACAATCAATTTTAGCACACAAATACAAAATTACTTTCTTACTTCATTTTCTTGAGCAGTGGTAACTTTTGTAGTACCAAATTTGAGTCATTCTGACTATTTGAATTTACCAGTCACTATTGACAACAAGCTCTTAGCTATAAAAAAGAAAGGCCAGAGTTATTTTTGCATATTTAACTAACAATATGGAATTACGTACTTACCTCAGCATCCCACGAGTAGTAGTAGCTTCCTTAGCATTAATACTTTATGTGCTTACATACGCTTTTCAGAAGTAGTGATAGCTCTCTTAGTACTGACTACAGGTGGCTCTTGACAACTAGCAAGCCGCACTTAGCCGGGAAAAAGGCGAAGTTTTGAATTTAAATCTGGTAAAGGGTCTTCAATGCCATAGTAACCGGTCGAATCAACTTTTTGTTCTTGAAAAGCAAGCGTTTTCGCAGGAATTTTCTCACACTTTGGAGCTTAATTAAGTATAAAGTAAGGTTTGCTTAATGCTGTAGTTTCAGAATAAACTGGAGTCAAGCCGGGTCAGTCCACTATATGTGACCGGTTTTGGGAAAATCGGCCTAAACGCGGCAAACAATTTTTTTCAGTAGCTATCCCCGGGCAAAGCCTTATGGGTCGATTTTTTTCGAAATTTTTTTTATGGCACAAATGTATAGACACCAGTTATCTCTAGCTTATGACGCAGTTGTAAGCTCTGACGTGCTCTAGAACTCACACTAGGAGGCTAGAAACACTAGCCGGTTGGACTCGTGTACGGAGAGTTGCTAAGCAATTATTGGCGGGCTTTTCACTAACAGCCGGGAAAAAACTGTAGCTAACTAATTCACTTACTATTCTACATAATTCACGCACTCACGCAATTCTCGCCATCACAGTTTCTTAAGGAGTCCTGCATTAAGCCTTTTAGACTTCTTTCAATCCACCTGTAACTTGGTTTATTCCGTAGTGTCCCGGAGACACGCAGTAATAGTATACGGACACAAGGCACGCCTCCTGAACTTAGCAATCCTTTACCCGGCGTTTTTTCGAAATAAGCAATAATACGTTTAGCAAAAATACTGAAGTGTTGTGGTGCGTAGGGCGAAGACGGCTTGCGCTACAGCTTCCAAATTAGGAGGACGGCATCCCAATGCCCCGTGCAGCCTACTGGTAGAATAAATTAGAAAACTTTAGATGCCGCGTGTTTAGGCCGATTTTCCCAAAACCGGTCCGAGGGGGTTGTTTTCATGAAGCTAATGCGTAAATGTGTGTTTGAATGAAGTGTGAATGTATGTTTGTCCTATCTCAATAAGGTGTAAATCATTAATTAATTGTTTATTGTTGTGCCATCTGGCCTATGTTTGTCACTTGTTTGCTTGCTCCAACATCCCGGGCCCCAAAGGCGGACTTTGTTTGGCTTTATCACTTTCCTTTAGTAGAAGAACAAGTTTTCAGATTGGACGTCGTAACAAACTCTTGGCTGTCTTGACTAACACCACTCTGACTAGACCATCTTGTCCTGGGTAAGTCTTGCCGATTCTTCCCAGAGGTCAACTGTTTTGAAAAGTTGTCGAGTCTTTGAGGAGGACGATGTCTCCAACTTGAATATCTTCATGAATTTTCCTCCACTTGTTGAGTCTGTTTAATGTACGAATGTATTCTGTCGACCATCTGTAACCAGAACTCTCTGATAACCAATTGACAAAGATTTCAGCGTTTGAGCGTTGAAGGTTGCTGCAGTATATCTCCCTTGTCTGGTAAGGCTTCTAGTGGCCTTCCTACCAGGAAGTGACCTGGCGTGAGTGGCTAGAAGAGTTGAACAAATGCAACAAAACTGAACAACTGCAACAAACTGAACAACTGCAACAAACTGAACAACTGCACAACTGATTGGACTGAGCTGGGTCAGTCCACTATATACTGTAGCTCAGTCCAAGGGGGGTTGTTTTCATGAAGCTAATGCGTAAATGTGTGTTTGAATGAAGTGTGAATGTATGTTTGTCCTTTCTCAATAAAGTGTAAATTATTAATTAATTGTTTATTGTTGTGCCATCTGGCCTATGTTTGTCACTTGTTTGCTTGCTCCAACACGGACAGTTACTAAGAAATTATTGGCGGGCTTTTCACTAACAGCCAGGAAAAAACTGTAGCTAACTAATTCACTTACTATTCTACATAATTCACGTACTCACGCAATTTTCGTCATCATAGTTTCTTAAGGAGCCCTGCATTAAGCCTTTTAGACTTGTTTCAATCCGCCTGTAACCGGTTTATTCCATAGTGTCCTGGAGAAACGCAGTAATAGTATACGGACACAAGGCACGCCCCCTGACCTTAGCAACGCCTTTACCCGGCGTTTTTTTTCGAAATCAGCAATAATAAGTTAAGCAATAATACTGAAGTGTTGTAGTGCGTAGGGCGAAGACGGCTTGTGCTACAGCTTCCAAATTAGGAGGAAGGTATCCCAAGGCCCCGTGCAGCCTACTGGTAGATTAAATTAGAAAACTTTAGATGCAGCGTTTAGCCAGGTTTTCACAAATCCGGTCACATATATACATATGTAGCACTTTATGAAATGGTCTTGGAGGAGTTCTTCAAGGGAAGCCAGGATCTGAAAGTAGAGTGTGTGGATGCAGCAACAGCTGAGATACAAATGGCTTGCTGAGAAAAGAACAAACACATCAAGGCTGAATTAGTCAAACGTGCCAACATCCACCTCCTTCAGACCATGACCAATGCTGACATGATGATGAAGTTTCAGGACTGGGAGGCACAGCGATGCAAGAAGAATGCAATGTTTAAGTCAATGATGAATTACTTGCACCGAGTGGAGGCAATTCTGTTCTTTGTTGCAGCATCTCGGACCGCTGATCTAAAACTCCATCTTGAAGATGGTGAAGCACTGAGCAAATTATTCTTTGCAATGGACAGGATCAAGTATAAGCGACTCTGGCCAAGATACACATCAGACATGTATGCTCTTAGGACCAGCCACCCAAGGACGTGGAGAGAGCTTGAATCAGGTAACATATCTGTTACTAGGAGTGATATCCCATTTGTATCCATTGGCCCAGACAATGGTTGTGAGCAGCTAAACCTTCTAATGAAAGTCCACAATGGTCTAATAGGAATCTCAAACGATGCTAATGCGAGACAGCGATTCTTCCTGACAGCTCCAGAATTATCATGTTTGGCTAGTGACTTCAAGACACAGTTTGGTCTCAAATCAGATGAGGTTAGAGAGCATCATGACCTTGCTCCAAGTACTATCAATCGCTACAATTGGCAAAATCAAGGTTTAAAAAATAGTTCGATGTCTTTCTTCTCCATCACATAGTACGCTATGTTGTCTTTAACTGGTGGTGTGTATACCACAGTTGGATTGGTCATGCTCAAGTTTCTGATAATAAATTTTCTTGTTGATAATGTTGCTGTTGCAGTGAGAGCCATGACATTAATTTATTCCTTCTGGGACAATGCTTCTAATTTCTCCTAAATGAGAAAAATCGGTTATGAAACTTTCACCCCTGGAACAGCATTGTGAATGAACAGATAAATACCAATTCCTTGAACTAACCATTTTTTTATGCAGTGAGCCTCCTCTATTATGAAGCCAACAATGTTTTCGCAATATATCATTGATGTCAGCATATTTCGCCACTCAAGAATGCCTAATGCCTCTGCTGATGCAAAGAGAACTGATATGCTCCCCTCTTAATTTCTTTTCTTGGTAGAAGCCGATTCATCTGTTAGACAAGCAGCTGAAATGCCCTTTAATTTGATGCTTGCCACTTGATCTTGCATGAGAGCAATCAAAGGTGACACAACCAACACTATGCTCTTATTTTCCACATTCCTCAACTTATCATATATGGGAGGAAGCTGTGAGTAGCACAGTGACTTGCCATAGCCAGTTGGTAAAGAAATAAAGACATCTTGATTCTGTAAAAATTCAAGAATTGCTTCTTCCTGTTTGCTACGAAGTGTGTATCCAAGTTCCAACGCAACCGCACGCACTAAAGCTCTATAGTCCATCTCCACCAACAACTAAAAGCATTCGAAGTGACGGTAACGCAGTTTTTATACGCGTATTTAATTCTACATCACGGAAAGCCACACCTCTACATAAGCAATACACGGAAAGTATGGTTCCCCATGAATCCAGGGGAATGACACGAAACGATGTACAAGCTTCTACCAGACCCTATTTCCCTCCCCGCGCGAGCGGATAATAAAGGGGAAAAGGGTCGGCCACGCGAGACTACTGATCAGCCACCTTGCCGCAGATCTTGTCCTTCAACTTCCGGCTACCAAAACCACACTTCTCGAGTGCGTGACTTACAACCGCAGCATTCTCGTAACTACTAAAATTAGTGATGCGCTCTAATAGCACAAAATAGAGAAGCGAGCGATGCATGTTCCCTGTAATTGCAGCTATTCCATGCATGCTTGGTGTGGCTAGGAACATTTAATGACTTTTCAAAAAGAAAGATTCTTTACTTTGCTACCTGTTTCTGTTTCGTTTTAGCTCTCCTCCTCCTTGCCCTGTCTTTTTCATTTCTTCTCTCTCTCTTACTAGTTTTTCTTCTGGAGTTTCTAACGCCCTCAAAGCTTTTGACCGAGCGTTTCTAACGTTTTGTCTCTCTTTGCAGTATTTGTTTCACTGGGCATCGCTACTTCGTACGGCGGGTAAACAAAATGTTGCTGTTACCCGGCCCCCGCAAGCGCGTAGGAGAAAAGGTGCACACGTACGCCCACGCAAGAACAAAAACAATTTCTAGACCTAAATATATATATATATATATATATATATATATATCGCGAACTCATTAGAGAGTCAGCTCAGCTCGCTTCGCTCGCTTCGCTGAATAATGCTACAGCATTTTTTATCATCAAATTAGGACCTTTATCCTCGGTTAATAATGGTGGAGCTTGAATGAGATAGTGGAAGTTTCTTACTGGTGGGCTTGTGAAGCTTCAGTATCTATGGCTGTACAGCAGACTGGACACTCCACCAAGACCATTGTTGATTGGTATAATTTCCATCGAGACATATGTGCACAGTGGTTTCTAGACCATCCAGTGCAGATTGGAGGAGTAGGAAAAGTGGTGGAAATTGATGAGTCAAAATTTGGACGAAGAAAATACTACAGAGGAAGATACAGAGATGGCCATTGGGTGTTTGGAGGTGTAGAAAGGGGAACCAACAATGTGTTCATGGGTGACTTGTTTGACTCATACTTACCTGAATATTTGTGGAGAAGAAAGTTTAAAAATGATGATCCTTTTCTAAAAATGTATGAGCATGTAAAGGAACAATACCCACTTTAATCAACCAATTTTTGTTCTATATAACCCTTATATCTTACTTAATATCATTGAAATTCAACTAATTACACTTTTACGCCATCAATCTTATAGCTGAACCCGATTAATAGTAAGGTGACTCGACGCGATGCGAGGTGACGCGACGCGATGCGCTCAATGTAGGACCTAGGACCTAAAGTAAAACGTGACCGTCAATGCGTTCTTTGTCATGGTTATAAGCCGTGCGCACAGTATTTACCTGAAAATACATTGTCCACTGGACTACTGCGAAGGTAAGTCTGTGTAGGTGCATGTCCAGCTGTGTCAAAGCATTGTGTGTTACAACCACTACTTAGCTAAAAAATATCACAAAGAAAACTTTTAAATAACGTGTATTGTTTTGTTGTTGTTGTTTTTTTCCTTCAATTCAAGCAGTGGCAGAGAGTTGTTACTATGGCACTGAAATCCCTTTACCCTGAATGCTAAATTTAAAAACTGTACCTTATCAGTAGCTTCAGTGTTAGAAGTCAAAATCATTCATATAAAAATAGTATAGTCTTTAGGCTCGCTCGCCATTTGTGCTCAAGCACACCACTAGTTAGGTCTAGAAATTGTTTTTGTTCTTGCGTGGGCGTACGTGTGTACCCTTTCTCCTACGCGCTTGCGCGGGCCGGGTAACCTTTTTAGCAACATTTTGTTTTGCTTACCCGCCGTACGAAGTAGCGATGCCCAGTAGACAAAACGTTCCCTTTCTCCTACGCGCTTGCGCGCGAAGTAGCGATGCGCAGTAGACAAAACGTTCCCTTTCTCCTACGCGCTTGCGCGGGCCGGGTAACCTTCTTAGCAACATTTTGTTTTGTTTAACCGCCGTACGAAGTAGCGATGCCCAGTAGACAAAACGTTAGAAACGCTCGGTCAAGAGCTTTGAGGGCGTTAGAAACTCCAGAAAAAAAATTAGTAAGGAGAGAGATAAGAAATGAAAAAGACAGGGCAAGGAGGAGGAGAGCTAAAGCTAAACAGAAACAGGTAGCAAAGTAAAGAATCTTTCTTTTTGAAAAGCCATTAAATGTTCCTAATTTATTTATTAGACTATTCCTGAGGATTACGGTACCAGGAGCCTTCATCATAGAAAAAAGCTTCCACTATTGTTTTCTCACTTTGACAGTATTTTGTAGCCACACCAAGCATGCATGGAATAGCTGCAATTAAAGGGAACATGCATTGCTCGCTTCGCTATTTTGCGCTATTCGAGCGCACCACTAGTATATATTTAGGTCTAGAAATTGTTTTTGTTCTTGCGTGGGCGTACGTGTGTACCCTTTCTCCTACGCGCTTGCGCGGGCCGGGTAACCTTCTTAGCAACATTTTGTTTTGTTTACCCGCCGCACGAAGTAGCGATGCCCAGTAGACAAAACGTTAGAAACGAAAAACTCCTGAAGAACAATTAGTAAGGAGAGCGATAAGAAATGAAAAAGACAGGGTAAGGAGGAGGAGAGCTAAAACGAAACAGAAACAGGTAGCAAAGTAAAGAATATGACAGTATTTTGTAGCCACACCAAGCATACATGGAATAGCCGCAATTACAGGGAACATGCATCTCTGCTTCGCTATTTTGTGCTATTAGAGCACATCACTAGTAGCTATAATGTCTATTAATAAAGTCCTAAAAGTACTCTGAGCACTGTTGTCGGGCTCACATTTTCCTTACTTCAAAAGCTATTCATTTGAATGAAGCTGCATATTCAGCAAATTTCTGGCAAAATCACTAAATTAAAATGACAAACACCAAAGCTGTGACAAGACTTGAATAATATTGTACATGAATAGTTATTTTTGTTCCTACTTCTTTTGTTCAATGATTTCTTACTTCCATGCCAATCTTCTTTGTTCTATGATTACTTCACTGTTGCCATGACTATTCATCCTGTATGAAACTATAGAACTAAGGAAGTGACTTGGTATTGCACAAAGTAAAACTAATACTTGGACACCCACACAAATATGTTCATAAAAATTCAAAAGCAAGAAAAATAAGTAAAATAAGACTGTTTACCACACTCTTCAAATAAAGAACGCAAGTTTATAATTTATTCTGCAATTTGCAGTCATGAAGTGGACTTTGAATAAACTTTACATTGTAGTACTGCTAGTGGATTTTGTAGCAGTTCAGGCTCAATTAAACAGCACTGCTGAGAAAGATGAGCTTCTGGATGTCCACAACCAGTTCAGGGGCAATACCGATCCTCCTGCTGCAGATATGCTGAGAATGGTGAGAAAATAAATGATAATGTGATAAGTACCAGATGAAGTAAAATGGCTAAAGTTTGCAAATGTGCTAATTTTGTAATTAGCTGGACCTGCTTTCAGTTAGCTATTCTGTATACAGGTTTGGAATGATGAACTTGCAAATGTGGCACAATCCTACAGCTCCAGGTGTGTGTTTAAACACAATCCTAACAGGTCCCAGCAGAGCCCCTCTTTCTCTAATGTAGGAGAAAACCTTGCCTTGACAACTGGGGCTACTAATTATACCAGACTAGTGGAATTGTGGCACAACGAAAGAACTGACTACATTTATAGCAATAATACGTGTGCTACAGGAAGAGTGTGTGGTCATTACACTCAGGTAAGACAACTATTTTAAATACTGTATTCCATGTTAAAAACAATTTTTTGGGAAAGGAATTCATTCACTGTGCAGCTAACATCTACTCTCAAAATTACCAAATTTTAGATTAGTAAATCTAGGATTAATCTTTGTTTAATTCTACCAAGTCTAATAAGACAATAAGACGTTTAGTCTAATCACTTCTTGCTAACAAGTTTGAGATGTTTTTTGTGAGAGTAGAACTATATTGGAGTGAAGCTGTGAGAGAGCCACGCTGCAAATTTCTCACCTCCCACACGAATAATCACTTTTTGTCACATAGCTATGAACAATGTTCTTTTCAGGGTCAGATCTAGAATTTTTTAAAGGGTGGGCTTTTTTTACGATTTGAAAGATATTCTGTAGTTATTATGGACAAGATTATATCCATGTATTTAGTTGTAAGTGATCAGAAAGTAGGTGAAGCCTCTTTCACAGTAGACTCGATAGACTTGGATCAACCACAGTCAGGCTGTATTATAAATCTGATGTCTTTACAACTAACAGGAGAAAAGCTATACTCTATAAACTGGCTGAACACTGGTTAAAAGATGGGTCAGTTAGAACACCAAGTAGCTAGTTTAATATGTATTGTGAATTGAACCTGACAATGAAACAGTGAAATACATTCCAAACAATCAATTACTGACTTGATGACAATAATTGAAGCAGATAGAAGATCTAATGATGAGTGCTAAGAATAGAAATGAAATAGGCCAGAACATCATTCATACAATAGATAATATTAGCATTTTAGTGTGATTCTCCAATATTAAAATGAATGAGCTGCTAAAATAAGAAAGGATAAAATTAAGCTGTAAAAACTTTAAAAAAATTTGAAGGTAATTTTGCTGCCCATAATAAATGAAATTAGTGAAATTTAAGAAAAATAGAACTGATTTATTAAAATCTAGGATGAATGGAAATTATTTAAAAATATTCTAGTTAGCTTACACAATGTATTCTTCTTAGGTAGTTATAATTGTCAATCTTAATTTCAACCATGAAGGGAAAAATTTATTAAAAGAAGAAAAAAAAAATTAATGGATAACTAAAGAAAATAGGCTTGAATTGTAAATTTCTGATAGACTGCAATTACTGGGGGACAGTGAAAGACAATGAAGAGGAAAAGCGATGGCCAAGAAAAACAATGACAAACAGCAACGGGGAAAAAGAATGATGAGGAAAAACAATGACGAGAAAAATGACAACGAACTCTCCTACTTTTGTCACCTTATACTTATGATCTCACACTTTAACCTGATTTTGTTAAATTACTGTTACTTATTGTTGTTTATTGTATCTTTGTTGGTGACATAGCTGGTGTGGGCAAACTCAAACGGTTTGGGGTGTGGTGCCACCAGGTGCTCATCATTAGCTGTTGGAGATAGCACTGATGGCTTACTGCTAGTTTGCAATTATGGACCTGGGTAAGATTGAATGCATACATTGTGTTATAAATATGCAATTTATAAAAGCCGAAATATTTTCCTCATTCCTCAAAGATTACCTCAGATAATAGGAAAGCACAAATGATGTGATGACATAGTGCATATTGAGTGTCAGTTTCCCTACCGTTGCACAAAGTGAGGTAGTTATTGGTAGATCTACACATGAACATAACACTACATTGTGAAAACATTGATGTTGTAACATACTGCTTGTAGTCACAGCCGATAGTGGGTGTCCTCCATCACTTACATGTGTACAAACATCTAATGAATACAATGAAATTGAAGCTAAACTTGTTTGCTATTAGCATAATATAGGAATTAGGTTTTTCAGAAAGTGACACTATATAAGAGTCCCTTCCTTAGGTCGAAGTTATTATAAGTAGTGTCATTCAAATGTGATGCAAGGAATGATCAATATATATAATTATATAAATTTATATATATATATATATATATATGGAGTTTAGTTTTGATTGCATTATTAGGAATGGCTACTATCGTCTACATTAGTTATAAGTGCTACACGACCATCATGAACTAACAGAGTTTAGTGTTCCACTGACCAAGACTTTCTGCACTCAAAATGCTACAGCCTATGATCTCCAGAACCTTAAAAACTAATGCTGTATATTATTAAGTTTAATATTATAAGTTAGTGCAAATGTTTCAGCTAACATACCAAAGACCAACCGATATACATTATGCAAATCTCAGCATCAATAATATGATACTTGCAAAACATTCCACAAAAAGAGCCTAAAATCCTTCTGTACATTCAATTATGTACTCCTCATCCCTCTTTCTTCATACTCCACTCTCTACGATGATTTGAATTTTATTTACTGGAATAAATTGCCTGGTATTCATTAAAATTGTATCTTTATCATCTCAAGATTATCATTTAATTCAAGCAACTGCAACTCAATTATAATAATATTAATGGTCCAAAAGAAAATGAAAGATATTTGTGTAAGATTGATACTGTGCTAACCAGAGAAACCGCCTCCTTAATGGTAGGAATGATCTCAGGCTAGTCGAACCCTCATAGGTAGTTTGCCACCAGAGTCCGTAGCATGGCTGGTATCTTGTAGGTACAACTAGGCTCTAAATATTACTTTAAAGTAATTTTTAATTCTAAGATACTGGATCTGGAATGCAGCTAGCAAAAGAAAAGTTAAACAGACTGAAAACAATACGAAGTACCACAAACATTAATGTCCAAACTCGAGCCAACTGTGCAAGTGCAGGCTGACCCACATTTGTTTGATCCTTTACCAAACAAGCGTACACAATAACTCACAAACACCATACTCAATAACTTACAAGAGAAGTATATGAAACAAAAAATAAATGAAGTCAATTCTTCAGTCCAATTTGTTCTCCTCTTCTCAACTCTTCTCTCTTCTTCTAAAGTCTTCATTCACATCAGAGGGCAGCCACACAATTTGTAACATATTATTTATATGTATGTAGTGGTTTATTATTATAATCAATTCTATAAACATAATTATTATAAATTATTATTGTTTAGAGGTAACTATGAGGGACAGTCCCCTTACCGTACAGGAACACCGTGTTCATCCTGCCCCTCCAGTTATCCACAATGTGTCCATGGAACATGCAGTGACAGTAAGGGACTAAATATTCAATTAATCATAATTGATTTTTGCTGGCAATCATCATCCAATCCATCAGTTATTTCAAGTAGCTCAGAGATGAGTGTTATGGCTAAGAAGACTTGGTGGCTCTGTCATTGCAGTGTTGAATAAATGTTGTTGTTTTTATTTTACAGGTTAATTAAATAAACAAAGTTCACTTATGTTTCATGGCCATAACTACCACTTCACCAAAGTATATGGCACAATCATTCTGTTGACCTAATGTTTTTTTTTGTTGTGTTATGATTTATAGATGCTGCTATGACTATAACATCTACGAGGTCTCCTTCAGAGTCAGGCAAGTTGAGAATTACTGGAGTGAAATTTCATGTTTGTCATTATTTTTTTATATATTATTTGAATCTAACAAAACAACATGTATCAAACACAACTTTGTGCATTTATGTGAAGCCAAACTCAGGTTTATAGTTATACAAATTTATTACATCAGATCTGTACCTTGTGACATCTTTTCTTAAAAGTTAAAATTCTAAATGACAGTCATTATACAGCACTTCATCCCAATTTTTGTTACTTAGTGTACGACTTGGTATATGTGCAATATTTTTTGCCTATACTGTAACTGTGCATAGTATATCCTCAAGCACCCCCTCTCCCCCCACTGCCTCCTCCTCACCCAAAATTTTAGTTTGATGTCTGTGCCTCTAACAAAGGACTACTGCTAGCTATGTAGTATTTATTTGTTTTATTAATGTAGTTCTCTGAACTTTGTACAGCTGTAGATTATAAAATGGATTGTTTATGCAAGAATTAAAGATGGTGAATATTAATTGGGTGATTTTGAGTGGCTATGATTCTCCTTTAACCTTTTGCACCTTTACTGTGAAATTATTTATCCCATCTAATAAAAAACGGGCCTGCAAAATCTATTCCCGTTCTGTCAAATGAAAGGGCAAATTGCATTCTGGAGGCAGGTACATTACCCATTCAATGGTACATTGTTCTGGCGGCATAAGCCCACTGACAGGTAACGCACTGACGGCTAACAAGTTTTTAAAATGCTTTAACTCCTGGTATGTAATAGTCTTCTGCCAAAATTGTGATAAGTGTTGATGTTCCTGGATGTTTGTACTGGTGATGCAGAGTACGAAGCAAAAGTTTGGTTAAAGGAGATTTGAGGCTTAAAAGCAAATGAGACTTAGTGTGCGAAAAACTCTTTCCATTTCTGACTCGGCCCCCAACGTGTAAGAGCTGATAGGCGGTCAAACACACATCCATTCTTGAGAGAGGATTTGATGTGGGAAGTGACTTTCCTGCTCGAATTAACTCGAGAGTTTCACAGTAGATGTGTTCCTGAGACTTTCGTAGCAGAAAGGTTCTGGCAATAGCTGATTCCTCAGAGGTAAGAACAGATGATTCAGATGGGTTCTCCTTAGCACAGCGAGAGTTGTTAATAAACCGTTTAATCCAGGCCACAATGCGAATGAGACGATGGAATGATGAAAACCGAGTCCATAGTGGATAAGTATGTGGTTCACTCTGAAGAGTTGAAGCAACAGCTCATAGGTAAAGCAAATTCTTGAAAGGTACAATTTTGAAGTAGTGGCCATTCAGAAGGTGGTCCATTGAGCCATGAAGGTCCATACCACCAAAGAGAGGAATTGATTAGCTGTTGAGGAGAAACTTCATGGCTGGCAAGATCAGCTGGGTTGTCTTTTGAAGCTACATGTCTCCATCTAAGTGGAGGTAGCATTTCTTGAATAGCTGCAAACCTGTTAGCAACAAAAGTTTTGAGAGAGGAAGGTACTCTACGAATCTAACACAAAGTTATTGTGGAATCAGTCCAAGCAAATACATTGGAAGAGGGTATGCTTAAGTCTGATGCAGTCATGAGAAGTTTGCTCTGTAAATGAGCAGCAGAGAGTTCCAAGTGAGGAATTGTAACTGGTTTGAGAGGAGTAACACGAACTTTGGAGGTAACCAAGGTAATTGTAACTTCAGAATTTGAGTATACAGTTCTGAGGTAAATAACAGCACCATAAGCAGAGTTCGAAGCATCCGAAAAACCATGAAGTTGCTGATTCAAAATAGGTAGGTTCAGAGGGATCAAACGGTCCACAGGATGTGCAGACAAGTGATGTAAGTGGAGAGTCCACTCTTTCAAGAGGTTGGAGATATCCTCAAGTAAAGGTGTATCCCAATCTAGCTTTTTAAAGTCCACAATTTTTGCAGTAAAATCTTTCCTTGAATGATAGCTGGTGAAAAGAGACCAAGGATATCAAAAACCTTGGCCACAGTTGAGGCTACAACACATTTTGTTGGAGTTTCATCTTGTGATAGGGGCGGTGCAGATATATGAAATTGGTCACTGTTTACATTCCAAAGTATACCCAAAAATTTGGAACTATTGAATGGATCTTGAATGTTCAAATCAGAAGTTTGAACAAGATGATCAGGTATGGTTTCAATAAACTCAGTTGAATTGCTCCTCCACTTTGTAAGAATCATTCCAGCTGAATGAAGGAGATCACAGAGCTGCTGTCGAAGAATGTCAGCTTCTTGAATGGTGGGAGCCCCAGACAAACAGTCATCGACATAAAAGGTGGAAAGAATGACTTCGGAGGCAATGGGGTAAGTAGTCCTAACATTTTCCGCGAACTGACGAAGGACCTGAGTCGCAATAAACGGGGAAGACGTGACACCAAAGGTAAGGGCTTCATAGAAAGTCCTCAATTTTCCCACTACTTCCTATTTGTCGAAAGCGGTGAAAGTCTCTTTCCTGAACCTGCAGTACTATTTCCCGAAACATCTTGGAAATGTCTGCTATAATGTAGTCGGAATCGGTATAAGACTGTCGTTAATTTCAGGTACAAATTGGGGCCAGAGAGCAAGAGGTCATTGAGCGACACTCCAGTTGAAGACTTAGCTGAGGCATCAAAACAGCTCTAAGCTTGGTCGTTATAGACGATTCATTGACAACACCGTGGGTAGGCAAATAAAACATAATCTGTTGCAGGTTTATAAAGATCATTTGAAGAAATCTTTTCGGCATAATCTAAATCGAGATATTCTTTCAAAACAGCTTCAAAATCGTACAGTTTTTCCCTTCTTGCTAAGAGAGAATTCGTTTTGAATGAAGCGTCTCACAGCAGTAGACCTCGACTCACCCAAGGAGGGTGGATTAACAACTCGAGGCAAAGCTGCAGCAAATCTGCCGTCTGGTGAAATGACGTGAGTATTGTGAAAATGAGCAACAGCTTGAGCATCATCCTGGGAGAGATGTTGGTAGATACATCTGGTGACTGATCCAAAGTCCACATACTTTGTAGCAGAGAATCAAGTGGGTCTTCCTTGCCCTGTACTCTAAGAATAGATGTAGGTAATGAAACATCAGGAATAACTCCTCCTAATGTCCATCCAAAGAGAGTATTATTGGCTATTGTTGCACCATCAGTAGAATGACAGGTGGATTTCTTGAGCATCCTCCATACAGTCAGCAATTCCTAAGAGAAGATCCATCTCTCCTCCTAAATGAGGATCAGCAATAGGAGACTTATTCTGGATGCATGGTATCTTTAGCAAGCATTGAGGGTCTCTGGGTGGTTTGAGTGACTGCAATTTAGGCACAACATGGCACTTGATTTAGACAGAATCATGGTGATTGGTTTGGTAAACTGACTCGAGAGTAACTTCAACATACGAACGACTGACTGCTCCTCCTGTTACACCAGCAACCTGAAGTTTTTGAGGATGCCTCTTAGCTCTATGACTGGAAGCTAGCCTTTCAGAGATGAGAGTAATAGAAGCACCACTATCAAGTGGAGCTCTGGCCCTTTGCCTGTAGCTACCACTGCAAACAAGAGCAATTACTGTGGAGAGAAGAGAAATTTGAGGTGTGTTGACATGGCTAATGTTACTTTCCTGGTTACAACACTTGATCTAGTTGCTGTAGGTTGTTGGTTGTCCCTCATGTCCACAAACCGCACATTTAAACAAGTTAGTGCCAACTTTGTAGACTGGACGACTCTTCTGCACAGGAGTAGGTGGTGATGAATTTGATTTCTTAGTTTGTTGGTTAGAGGTAAGAGGTTTGAAAGAAGTATCATCATCATCCAGGCTGAACTCTTTTTCCTAAATAAATCTAGTACATCTTGAATAGTTGGTGGGTCGCTAAAATCAGCGGCATAGGTAGACCATTCATGCTTCATACGCTTATCAAAGTGCTCTGTTACAACCGTAGCTAAAAACTGTTCGAGGGTATTGCCATTACAACGTTCGAGACCCCTGAGGTGCAATTCCCAGGTTTCCCGCATACGTCGAAGACTCTTAAGGTCATAGGTGTAGTTGTCGTTAGCTAGAATAGCTTTGAAGTGATGGGGATAGACTAGACGTGGGCGACCGTACGCGTCCTCGAGAGATTGTAGAGCAGCCTTGTAACCATACTTGCCAGTAGACGCAAATTGTACAATACGTCTGGATTCCTCACTGGACATAGCTTTCAAGAGATGGCACGACTTTTCCTAATCGATGAGGCCGTGGCCATGTTTGTCGATAGCTGCGGTAAAAAGTTGTTTAAAATCAATCTAGTCGATTGGTTTTCCGGAGAATTTGGGAAGATCAAGGGTTAACTTGAAAGAGTTCTGGACAATAGGTTTCATTATACACATCGGAAGGCTTAAGGTCATGACATTTACTGGATTCTTCAAACTCCTTCTGAGCTGTGGAAATTCTTTCATTGATGTTTTTCATTGTGGCAGATATTTCCCCACGGAGCCTACTAATTTCTCCATCATAGATGAATAGAACAAAGAATCTTTTCTAAACTCTGAAATCTGTAATTTTAGTGTTTTAAACTCAGAAAGGATGACAGGTGAAGGTGTTTCAAGGTCTAGGAGTGCAGACAAGAATTCTAGAATTACAATACCAGTAGAGTAAATATGTACTTTTTCCATAAGAATCTCTAGCCTTTGAATAGAAGCATTGTTCTCTGAGCGGACAATTTCAGCTTGAGCTACCTTTTCATCACGGTTGAAGTCAGTCAGCTCACTGGACAGTTCTTCATACCTCTCTTGCAGGGTATCGAAAATTTGAAGATAAGCGGGTGACTTCCTCCAGTCGGTCCTTAACGTCTCCAGGGCGAATGGAGGCAAGCGGTGTGTCGAGCAGAGAATGAATCGTTGTGTCCATCCTTGTCAACTGTCCCTTTCGGCTAGTCCTCTTGGCATTCACTTTAGCATCGTCCATTAGAGCTTGTATTTGCTTGATTTCCTCTTCCAAGGCAAGAGGCATTGTGCTAGAGTCCACGAAGAAACTAAGGTGAGGTAGAAGCGAGGCGAAGAGGTTAGGTATGAAGTGAAACGAAAATGGTTAGGTACTAAGTTAATCAAAAAGGTTAGGTACGAAGTTGAACGAAGAGTTGATAAACGAAACGAAGAGTTGATAAACGAAACGAAGAGAAAGTAGGTGATGAACGCAATAAAGTTAGGTTCAAAGTGAAACAAAAGGGTTAGGTATGAAGTTGAACGAAGAGATGATGAACAAAGTGAAGGTTGGTAAACGGTTGTTATGGTATGACAAAAAGAGGGAGAGCTAGGTGAGGTTCGTCTTCCAAACTGGGGTATCCGGCTCGAAGGACCAAAAATTATGTCGGGGCGTAACTCCCTACACAATTCACGAATGTACTTAGAAGAGCGGTAGCTTCACAAATGCACTTAGGAGTGTTCTAAGGACCAGATCACTAAATTGATCAAAAGTAAAGTCAACCTTGACAGGCTGATCAGTTAGTTATAGGTAATTAGAATAGACACAGGGTAACTTGATTTTTACAATAACTGACAAAAACAACAACTGAAAGAACTAGGATAAATATATGTTATAGTTATAAACCAAAATTGAGGTTTGTATGCGATTTATAAATTGAAATATAAACCTAATGAGTTTGGTTTATAACTATTTTATAGCCAGAACATAAACAACGAGCAAAGTATAGCGTTAGCTATCTTAGTAATTGTATTAAAGTACCCAAACTCTTCATTATTTCATTTTGCTTTGATCTGCCTTCTACCATAATTATGGTTGCTAAGAACTATATCAGACTTTTCCCCGCTAATACATTTTCTTACGAGCATACCAGACTGTATCAGATTTATAGTTCTTAACGACAAGCGCGGTCGCTCGGGTAACCGGCTATAAACAAAATATAACTTGGAAACGGTAAAGTTCGACAAACATCGACGATTGACGAACATCGACCAAATACGACAGAAATCAATAGGTGGTAAAATGAAAGAAAATGATAACTACAACAGGTGAATAATAAGTGTAATAATGATAGTAATTTGATGGCTGCTTCTGAAATCAGGGAGGAAAACTTGAAGAGGCTGCTCAGCCGGCCTAAACTGCCTGACAACTTTTACTGCAGCATTAAAACGTCTTATTTCGAGTTAGCTTTAATACTGTGCGACATTTCCTTAGTAATACTTGTATGTTTATGTCTGAAAATGTTGCAATTCTTCACCTTTTGTAATTAGAAAAAAGTGTTTTGATGTTGAGTACTCTTTTGTCTAAAACTACTACATATTTAGGTAGCCAGAGATACTACAATAGCTACTACTATTTGGGTTGCATGTACGGATTTAGTGGGGGCTCGACTATGTAACATGCTTATAATTTCTATAATCATATTCATGCTCTGATCATTACACACACACATTACATCATCTTGATTCATACTGATATGGACCTCACCACAAGTTCATACCGAGAGTGTATCAGAATAAATCCTTGAGAACTAACTCATAGTTGCCAACCATCCCGGTTTAGCTGGGATGCTCCCAGTTTTCTTGGTCATTCTTGGATCCTGCCTATGAAATTCTCCCAGCTTTTTAAAGCTTTTGTCGTCACCACCCTCTTTTAGCTAGCAGTCCCATGCACCCAAGTGAACTGCAATACAATTTCCAGGAAATTGCTACATCACTTTATCAATCTCTTCCTGTCAGCTAAGTAGTTAGTTTCCCAGAATTGTTACATATTAATTCAAACTTGCCAACCTATAATAGGCAAGCAGGTACATCTGATTATTAATAATAAATCACTTATATTATATCTGCCACTAATCTAAAGCAATATACCACAGTAGTCCACTCATTTAGATTAATTAGCCAATTTACTCAAACTAAGTTCATATGACAACAAAAAGACATTAGCACACTGTATCCACATATAGTTGCAGAAGGAATGACAACTCATCCTTCTAAAAGAAACCAAGTCACAGTGCCTCTTTTTGAGCAATTGTATAAAGGAGTGTCCATGAATTGGGAGAAGTTCTAAGGGTAATAATACTGTATCTTATAAGGTACAATTACAATTTATATTTTAAAAATCAATGAAAATAGGTGATTTATATGTAAGGTGCAAATTCTGCTCTTCTGACTTCACGGTTACCCATGGAGGAAAGAATGATGTTGCTCAAATCAGCAGCAAGAGACACAAAGATGTAGGAAAGGCAGTTTCTATTTCTAAATCAGTGAAAACATTGTTTAGGCTGAACAGTAGCAACATCACCATCAATGGTAGGCCTTTATGGGCTACTTTTATAGCAAAGCACATCTGACCTTCTTGGCTAGTGACTATGCAAACAAGCTATTCAGAAAACTTTTCCTGATTCAGAAATTGCTAAAAAGTTTGCTTGTGGTCGTACCAAGGCCACAGCTGTAATAAAGGGAACCACATCTCATTTTATAGAGGTAGATGTAACATACGCTTTTAATTTCAATAATGATATTCATGACTGAATCATATTTATGCTCTGAACACTGCACACACACTAATTACATCATCTTAAGGACCTCACCAAAAGTTCATGCTGAGATAGTATCAGAATATTAAAAACTAATTTGACTAGTTGCAGACTAGTGCCCCCCCCCCCCTTTTTCAGAATGAACCCCCTTCTTTCACTAGGTACTCTAGTACTTACCATAAGTGGAAAAAAAAAACGATTTGAGCAACAACACTCATCGCTGGTTTCCCCATCGTTGTTTTCACCATTGTTCCAGTAGCTAATTGCTGTCTTCTAATATATCATCTCATCAATATGTTGAGTTAGGAATATACAATTCAAGCCTAAATTTCCTTCTTTTTTGTTGACGCTTCTTTCTATAATTAGCTAGTATGTCTATGTGAACTACTTTCTGTTGTTCACCTTTTTAATAAATCAGGTTTAATTTGTTTTCTTTATGATTCACTGATCTATTTAATCATTTTATTTATTCTTGACCAAAAAAAATCTTTTGATTATTTTTTATTGTTTTTATGAAGTTAACACATTTTCCTTGATTTTTGTAATTCAATCATTCTAGTCCTGACAGTCACATTATAATTTTGAGTAATATATGAAAAAATAATAATCTTGTAGAAAATAAATAAAGAGAAAGTTCTCAAAGTAGCTATATTGCACCCATTTTAATTAGTATAATGAAATTCCTATATGGGATTCCGCACTAGCAAGAGGTGAAATCCAGTTCATTCCTATAATAATAATAATGTGTCTTAGCTACTGCCAAGGATACAGTTAGTAGGTAGCTACATTAACAATTACCAATGAACAATGGTAATTTGAGGGTTTTGTTATCATATTATTTGCTGATATGAAAAAAAAAAATTTGGAATAAACCAATTAAGAAACCCAATGCTAAATTGAACTTTGTCTACACACCAATTTTGTGATATTCATGTATTCATTTCATTAATTGTAATTGTAATTTACTTGTGACATTATTTATGTATTAGCCGCCACAAATAGCAGTCCAGCAACAACTACAAATACTGATAATACTGGGACAAACAGTGCAGTCAATGCTACAATGGGCACAAATAGCAGTCCAGCAACAACTACAAATACTGATAATACTGGGACAAACAGTGCAGTCAATGCTACAATGGGCACAAATAGCAGTCCAGCAACAACTACAAATACTGATAATACTGGGACAAACAGTGCAGTCAATGCTACAATGGGCACAAGCAGTGAGGCTCATTTAAAGCCAGCTTACTTCTTGCCACTGCTCACAGCTCTGTGTGCTTTTCTCCTCAAGTATTGACATTGTTTCTATTTTTTGCAGTTATTGAAGATAGACAAAATATTGATTATTGTTTAATAATTATCGCTTTTTAATTGTTTGTAATGCAGAAAAGTTACTCTTTATTTTATCATGTAATGTCATGTAGGAACTACCAAATCAATAGATGAAATATTTTTATTATCAATTGATTGTGGATAATGCGATAGTTAAACAGTTACTGGAAATTAAACTAACTTGATGCATCTTCTGGCTACAATAGCTGGCCTATTGTAAGGACTAATTATTATTGTATTGTATTTGGAATTTCATGATTAATACATCTTTTGAATACATGAAGTTAGAATATCTGGTTCTCTCAAGGTATCATTATTGTTTCAAATCAATTTTACTGTCAGTCACAGAGCGAGAAAGTTGAAATCAAAAGTAGCGACTTCATTCACATTATTTATGCAGTTTAAGTTAACAGGTTAACGTAATACTTCAGTAACACTTGAATTAATATACTTAGCAAGTACTGTGTAACTTAGTATTATTGATAGGATTTCACTGTCAGCAGACTAATTTATCACTGTGAAGCATAAAGACATAATCATACACATACAATACTAGTGCTTGTGTATCTCAAATTCAAATAACAGACTAATTATTAGTGTTGCAAAGTATGTATCGCATGCATATATACATTTACTAACATAATGACAGCTCAAATTCAATATGTCTTTGAACAATTTAGTAAACTAAAATTGTCCACATGGCCTTAATTTAACAGTTATAGCTAAATTGGGTATGTAAAAATCAGGCATTTGCAGCAATACTTTACCACACCCTAGTGGATTTTTTTCATGTCTATTACTGCAATAGTGTATACACTATTAGCATGCCAGACTTGATGCATGTATGATGCATACTTTCAATGGCATATAAAATCTGATTGAAAAGTTGGATTGCAGTTTATAACCTATATAAATTTGTGCACATTGTTGACTTGAGAAGCACATACATACTAGTACTTGATGTAGGAGCTTCTAAAAGATTACAAAGCATTTATTCATTGAAGTTGTCTATTGCTCAAGCCCATTACCAGAGTAGTTATAGCAACCGGGTCTAGCCTGGCCAGGTGTACCAATGTTTCACTCTCAGGCTTTATTTTGGTGAAAATAAATTAGCCTGCTCTTGAAATATTTCACTATATCACGCTCTGACTCATGTAATAAGTACTATATATAGTCCTTATTACATGAGTCAGAGTGTGGTATGGCAAAATATTTCATGAGCAGGCTAATTTATTTTCATGAGCCAAAAGTGAGCGAAAATAAAGCCTGAGAGTGAAATATCTAGTCATATCACTTGGACAGAGTGTAATGAGTGGTTTATTCCCCACCCCTAAATATCTTAGTGGCAGTAGTTATACTAGAGGACTGGTAACACACAGGTAATGTTTGTTGTAGGGCCTACTCACAGCCCCAGGTCATATTTTAGCAGCTGTTTTATTCCAGGTTGAGTAGCTACACCAGAGGAAGGTAGCTGTAAAAACCAAGAAATTGGACAAGTTTGGCCAGTTGCTATAACTACTAGGGTAATGAGCTTGTGCAGTACAGCCTGAACTGTACAGCGTGAACAGTGTAGCATGAAGTATCTTGCGGGTCATGTACCTAAAGATATCATTGTGAAGATATCTAGGGTGGAATATATATATATATATATATATATATATATATATTATTATGCGTGCATGGTGAAACTTTTTTAGAGAATTATAATTAGAAGGGACATTATGCACATTAGTAGTTCTGCAATGTTTATTATAGCAGACTATAAAGTTAACATGTATTATTATTTGAGTGAGATATAGTTCTTGCTTAATTACGCTCTATTATGAGTTAGTGATGCAGTAATATACACCATTAAAATTTTAAATTGTGGAACAAGATTGTTTTAATGAAATTAAACAGCAACAACAACAACTATATTATCACAACTGAGAGTTTGACCTCAGTTGATCCCCTGAAGAGGACTTTGGAAAGAAATCATAATACTGCTTAAAGTTTTAGTTAACAATCTTGGCTGTTAGAATGAGAACATTTGCTATTATTGTGTTTTTTTAGTTTAACCAACCTTTGTTTCCTAGCTTCCTAAATGATACAGCTGCACAAAACTTTAAATATACCTTCATAGCTAAGGATGTTTATTTTGCCATTTGAGTCTGGACCATCTTGCTCACAGTGTCCTGCAGAGAGACAATTCTGTGAGAGCAATACATGCTGTAAGTTATTCTTTAAATCATTAATACACTATAATTATAAGTGATACACATAATGTAAATTACTTTGCAGTGTTTTAAACATTCTTATTTTCTCCAAAATGCTTTCATGTTTTTTCTAAAAGCTTTACATTGTCCATTGTAGTTTTTAACATTTGTTACTTAAACAAGCTTTTGTATTATTACAATATTTTTTCAAAAAGCTTCACATTGTCTTTCGTAATTTTACAACATTCTTTTACAATTATCAAGTTCTGAACCTTCATAAAAACTAGATTGACACTTTCTCACCTAAAGGGGTCTGGAAAAAAAAAAGCAAAGGAAAAATGTGAAAAAATCTTAGTTGTCACCGGGGATTTGAACCCATGGCCACTGGCTTTAGCCACCAATGCTCTAACCACTGAGCTACGACAACCCTCGACTTCCAAGACTCTCCCATTTTCCCTTTATACTAGTTTATATGAAGGGTCAGAAATTGATAGAGCCTTTTAAATTTAATTATGGCTCCTCTCCAGAGGGTGAGGTGTTTCTGGTCGACACCGAAAAGGTAATATGACAGCACAATGTGTTCTGACAGCACAATTATGTCATAATTAGTGGTCTGTTTAGTACGAGACTGCATCAAGCGGTACTACTCAGCAGTATAAAGGATATTTAACAAAGTTAAATGAGGTTAATGGCAGGAGCTGGGTTGCGGCGCCCACACCGGGAAGGTGTGGCGCACACAGGAAGCGCATGCTCACGAAGGCACACGTGGTCAGGAGTTACACGGGTTTAGTTACGAGAGCGAGTGCCAGGCAGGAACGCTACCAAATCTTAACCTCCCAGCCCACCTCTACGCGGGACACAGTTTTCGGATTGGTGTGGCCACGTCGGCGGCTTTGTCAGGAGTGGAGGACTCACTGATTCAGACCCTTGGCAGGTGGCACAGTGCAGCCTTCTTGAAATACATACGTACCCCGAAGTCCCAGCTGGCCAGTGTATCGAAGAAGTTGGCTTGCTAGAGACTTGGTAATGGTGGGACGGTTGACCTATATTATGTAGATGTATGCTATATCATTTATGCAGTAATCCATTACTTTAAACTTGAGTAATAGATTGTATCATCTCTTACGACAATGGGGGAATGGCAAGGACCGGCCCAGGCAGCAGGAGAGGGGGTGGTAAGCTGTGTGACAGGTATGTTGACCCTAACCTAATTAACTATAAAATAAGATTGCTTTGGGGGGGCTTCCAGGCCCCTATGCGCAGCGCAATCTGCGAAAAAGGGGCCTTCCCCCCAAAGCGGAGGATTTCTCAGCATGAAAGGGGTTGGGTTTAACACACCTCTGCACTGACCGGTGGGTAGCCAGCCCAGTTCCTGCCAAAGATGAGGTTGATAGGAAAATGATACACGACATTACCTTTAGCGACTAGAGTTAAAGGAAAAATGTGAGAGTCTTGGAAGTCTAGGGTTGTCGTAACTCAGTGGTTAGAGTACTGGTGGCTAAAGCCAGTGGCCCTGGGTTCGAATCCCCGGCGACAACTAAGATTTTTTTCCAGACTCCTTTAGGTGAGAAAGTGTCAATCTAACATTCTTTTAATTTACAGACATTCATTGTATTACAAATTCTTCTAGAAGCTTTATACTCTCTCATAGTTTTCAACATTCTATTATTTTTACAGACTTTCATAGAAAATAGTTAAAGAATTTGTGAGGGAAGGTGATAGAATAGATTAATAATACCATGGAAACAACTTCAAGAGAGAATAGGATACGGTGAATGGCATTGACAAGATAAACTTAATGAAGTCAACATAATTATGGTATAGACTGCAAGTTTTATGAGTTGGTTTATCAGTAATTATAAGAAGGAGAACTTCAATTTAGATCACCTTACTTGGGTTGCCCTGTACCAAGAAATGTTCATAACTAAAATAAAGTAATATAAAAATTGTTAAAAACATAAACTACAAGTCATTCTATATAAGCATAATAAAATAGTACTTGTGAAACACTCTCTTATGCATTCATTCTTTGAAAGTAATTATTCATTGGGGCTATTAAAATTAAAATTTTTAGAATTTCTTAGCTACCAACCTGAGTGTTTTAGAAAGACTTCTGTCATGTATAATGTTTACTAATTAGAATGAACAGGAACATCTAAAGCATTTTGTCATACTTACGGTGGCACATAAATGGTGGGAATGGGTGTGGAAGTGGGAGAATAGTTTATCTAGCCTTTTTTTGGATTACTCCAAGCATACTTCAGATAGCTAGCTCAGAGAGAATAATCTATATTAGGTCAATGTGAAAAATTCAACAAAAAAACAAAAACATTAAATTAACAGCCTATGCAGATATTTAAAATGGTGTCAATTCACTTTGTAATACAATTCTTTTATTTCTTATTCATTTTAGATTTTGTAGCAAATAATTTTAGACATAATGATTTTTATTGCTTTGACATGCATGAATGCGATAACTTTATGAATGTTGTGATTTTTCAGTGTATCTGTTAGTCAGTCTTTTTTTCACACAACAAAAAAGGGATCTTGAAGATGGCATCCTCCCGAATACTGAAACAAGTATGAAAGTGTTGTGCTGGACATTTTAAGCGCCTTAAATTTTTTGTTTCTACGTATTTTTTTCAGAAAATGCTGGTTATTCTTATTGTAAGCAATTGTTGGTAAATACCCTCTATAGTCATGCCATAGTCATGTGAGCGAATAATTTGCTGTCTGCCGTAGTTTTGCATTATAGAGACTATACTCTCAGCGGTCTACCTGTGTGCTTGGAGTGTCCCATTGAAACTACTGGTGAGGAGAGTGACGCTTGTGTATTAAGCTTCTCGTATGAAGACGGTATTAACATTGCATGATTTATATCCACTTACTCAAGTTTTACATATCGGTTTGCATGAGCTGCATATTGGCTAATAATACTACTCCAAAATAGTAATAGTTAGCTAGTGTATAGTAACACTGAGGGTTCACACTAGTCTTGCATACCCAGGTCACCCTTTACCATGTGCTGCATTGCAAATGGTAAATAGTCTAGTTACGTGAGACTAGGTTCACACCTTTGGTGCTTTATTTTGGTAGGAAGTCAGATTTTGTATATTATTAGACTACATGGCAATGTGGAAAACTGTAAAAGGATACGCAAAGGGTTGCTGTTTGTAAAGGTCCGCCAGATACTGACTACAAAAGCCAAATCATTGCAGACAGATTGTGCACTAGGCATAAGGTATCAGGTAAACCTTAGCATTACTGCTTGAGATGGTTATAATAGTTGATTTGTTTGTCTGTCTATGCGTTTGTCGGTCACTCTCTGATTTTCAATTTACCGATGAGTTAAGTATAAGCATACTCAATTTCGGGGCTATATTTTAGAAACTCACCAGTGAGCTCCCGAAGGTACTAATCTTATCATCTCACTATAATCACATGAATAATAAACTCTTATCCCAGTTTTTGCATAGTTATTGTACAGTAGCAAGGAGCAGTTAGTAGGACAATCAACTGATTTTTAGCTTCGGTATGTAAATTATAATTTTAGCTTAGGTTATGTTGTCATGAGTCTTAAATCGGAAAATATAACAAGCCATTCTACATGTTTTCTGCCAAAGAAAACACATAATTATGCTAGCAGTCATATAATTGAGCAATTTTAGATATATTTACATGTGATATTGTTTATGTATTAGCTGCCAGCAGTAAAGTGTTTATAATGCCAGTTTACTTCCTTACACTGCTCACAGCTGTCTGTGCTTTCCTTCTCTATTGACATTGTTCCAGTAATTGAAGATTGATAAAATATATTGTGGCTTTGCTAGATTTTTTTTTTCTAAGCATTTGTAATTTTGTGATTTAATATTGCATAATAATAGTTGCCAGTCACCAGTGCCACCAGGTGCTCATCATTAGATAACGGAGGTCGCACAGTATCTAATGCCTTAATACTAGTTTGCAATTATGGACCTGGGTAGGAATGAATACATAAATTACTTATGATTATGCAATTCAAGCAAGCTAAGCCAAAATTAATTAGATATTCAGTATTAGATTTGTTGCCATCACCACAAGTCAGCATTACCATATCGTCATAATGATGCATTTTCATTGACTGTTTTGCGCATCCTAGAAACCCTTTTATGTGTGCATATACATTTAGCAACTAAAATGTTTATAGAATCTGGCTAGTATCTTCTTAGAAAGGCTTAAAATTGTATGGAGGGGTAAGAATGAGGGTTTTCATCATCCATTATGCTTAGGACCACATCAGTTTAAACAGCATTTGCCACTTAGAATATAGCTAGAATATTACCTATCTCAATTGTTTCATACTATCCAACTATTATGCTAGGCAAACATTCTAACAAACCTGCAGTATTCGACTAGTGTATTGTTAAATTTACATATGTATTTTGTAATATCTTAGTATAATAGTATAGTCTATATGAATAGATCACAGATTTGGTGTGTGAATGCCTGTGTGTGCCATATAATGTTATTGTACATTGATACAGTTACACTGTTCTCATTTAATATTTGTGTGACTTTAGGAGCAATTATAGTGGACAATTTCCTTATATCCCATGTTCTTCCTGCCCCTCTGGTTCTCCACATTGCATCCATAGAACTTGCAGTGACAGTAAGCACTTAAGACAAGCAAGTTCACTAAAGAACAACTTATTGTGTATCCATAATAAAAATAATGTTTGTCAATAATGATGACAACAACGACTGTGTGTATATTTAATGAGCTGTGCATGGTTGGTAAGTGTCTCCTCAAACTGAGTTGGCGAAGTGTCACCTCAAGTGAATGGTTAAAGCGTTGCCTCAAACTGATTGGGTATAGCTCTGCCTGAAACTGAATGGGTGAAGTGGTTTCACATTCAGAACGAAGGCTATTAACAATGACGACTATAATTGTGGCTAAATGAAAGTGAAATAGGTGAGGAAAAGACAGAGAAAAGTGATAGCTTCAGAAAGCCTATATCCACGGTCATCAATAGAAGGACCATGAGCTTGAGAAGGAGGGGAGTTAGAATAAGGGATAAGGGAACCCATGATTCAAGAATAAAGAGCTGAATAGTGGAAAGGCTATCAGCTATGTAATTCAGGAAGAAAGATCGCAGGATAGGGAAACTGGTGTAATCAAATCAAGTAGTAGAGGATAATATGATTGGATAAAAGACCTTATGCTATGCATTCATAACTTTATAAGTACATCAAGTGTCACTGTGTGGCAGGCTACTACAAATAGAAAAATAATGCACAACATGCATGTCAAATAACTATTTTGACATCAATTTACACACATCATATCTGAGAGGTACATACACACAGTCACATGTAGTTACAATTGTAGAGTTTAGAATCAACTTAATACAAAGGGGTAAGCAATTAAATTTCCTTGAATGATTTGGATCGCTAAACCAAAGGACTCTGTTTAGTGGAGGTATGGGAATGGGTAGATCACAAAGCGCACACCAAAATATTAGGGTCAAAGTACAAATTGACATTCGTACGTCCACACAAAAATAAACAATAATTTCCCCAATTTTCATATTGTGTTACCCCGGATAGTGCCTCGCTCGTTATGCTCGAATTATAACATGCCTGGTTTTCAATTGTCCACTCCTAACAGTACCTCGCTTGTTTCGCTAGCTCACCAACAAATAAATATCCCCAATTTTCAATTGTGTTACCCCTGATATTGTCTCGCTCGCTTTGGTCGCCAATAAAAGTAGTTAATGAGGCTGGCAACAAGCATTCAGTGTCTCCCAGCTTTTTATCCCACTGGAAATAATCATTTTCTGTGCAAAAAAATAAGAACGTTAAATAGAAATGCAATAATAACTACATGAATTCAGTGTGCTGAAATAACCCAACTCAATAACTGCATAATCAAGACAGTGTTCCCTAAATCCATAAATGGTTACAGTTGGGCTGACTATTCCAAACAAAAATATGTATATATGAATGTGTGTGTGTGTGCGGCGCACATGAGTATGTGTGTGTGTGTGTATGTATGTATGTATGTATGTATGTATATATGTATGTATGTATGTACGTATGTATGTATGTACGTATGTACGTATGTACATACGTAACAATATTGGTATTCTGTACAACAAAAATGTGCCAGGATTCCAATAATTCTAGTGTGGGAGAAAATTTTCATGTTAATTACTTGCCCGAATAGAATACACAGTTAATCAACATTTTGAATATTTTAGATTTTATGATTGGCAGTATTTTGATAGCAGATGGTCTTATCTGATTGTAGTACTCCCGCAGCTGTGAACGTCATGTCCTGAAGGTTCATCTTCCATGATTATATGAATGCTCGATTGCACATGTGGGCATTTTTGTCACAGAATATTGGTTCTAGTCACAGCAACTATTTTATATGGTACAAATCACAGATGCTTATAATTCTTTAAGTATATTCATGAGATAGAAGTTACTACGGCTGCTATTTCACACAAAGTAACTTTATACTTCCTTTGCTTACATTATTTAATAATTATATAATCATGAGTTGATTACTCACAAAATTTTTATTTCATGAGTGCCTAATAATATAGTGTTATAGATGTAATATGGTGTAAAAATAATAATAGAAATCAATTATTAGTCTCAGTACAATTATTGCTACATGGCTATACTCTGTTCAGATTGTGTTCGGTTCATCACAAAAATATATCAAGTATCTAATGCACTTAGTTAAGGTGTTATAAAAGTTTGATTTAATGAATTGCTCTATCAACACTAAAATTCACTAAAATATTGCCTCAAGTAAAACAAAAGCAAAGAACAACGAACAAATCAATCGAGCAAAAGTTGAATGTTTAATAACAAAGCCTTAATGAAGCTTCAGTATGCTTTATAATTACAGAGGAACCTTTAAACTGTGAGTAATTGTGGACAAGCAGGATTGAGTGGCAGTATTCTGGTAGTGTTTAGTGATTTTGACATCATTGTTGTGTAAAACATTGAAATCACATCGTATTGAAGTCAAAGATACTAAACCCACAAGCACTGAGTCATCTATAGTGTGTATTATACCCTGCAGCTTTGGTAAAGTATATAGCTATAGGTGATTAACTAGAAGGCTTGAGCAAAGAATGAAAGAATATCAGGATTCTTGCAAGAGAAATGATGAGAAGGTTTCAGCCATTGCTGAACATACTTGGCAGCAACAACACCCCATTAAATGGGAATAGGTAAGTGTTGTAGACAGAGCCACTAAGAATTATGAGTTCAAGATCAAGAAGCTCTATACATAGCCACAGATGACAGCAGACTACAGCAACTTTAACAGAGACAGAGGCATAGAGCTTCCTGGATGCAGGCTGTCTATGCTGCATATAAATCACCATTCAGGATATATTAAACAGTAAGCTTGCCCTCTACAGTTATCTTGCTGTTTATATTGTGTTCATTGTATCACCACAGAGATTTTGACCTCATTGACTGGTTATGAGGACTTCTGCAAAATATCAAAATGTTGAGTTAAATTCCACTCACTTCAACTTTTCCAAACTATATTATTTTGAGGTTTATTAATTAACAATCTTGTGTTTTAATAATATAGTCTATTAGCATGCATAGGTGCACAAATATTGTTATAGCGGAGCATATGCCAGTTTCTGATAGTACAAGTGTTATTAGTTGGTGCTCAGTGTTGCAGTTGCTATGTTAATGTCAATTCTGATCTTGCTGCAATTCTTAAACAGAACTATATGAATAATTACTATACCCAGTAACTAAACATTAGTGACAAAAATGCCATTTCCGCCCATTCCCCCTCCCATCTCGGCTTGTTTTTAATCAGTGATGCAAAATATGCCTGAAGAACTAATTAACAACTTAGTGCGACCTTATTTCTAATCGAATATTAGCATTACTGTCTCGTAGATTTAATAGAATGACATTAGGAAGTTAGTAATAATTTGAGAATACATGTAATCAGACTCAGTTTTTACATTGCCTTGCTTATGAATATAATTATCTATTACACAATTTTGCAAATCTGTAGTGTGCTGGAGAGAAAACTATGTAGTAAACTCTTATTCTGGAACAAAAATTACACTGGATTGGTAAAACATGAGTAAACATAGGAAGTTGTACATGTGGTTTGTAGTTTGTTCCAGAATTAGAGTTTACCACACGGCAAACTATGCAGTAAATTTACAGTAAACTTTGGAAAACAAGTACTGGCAAGCAGTGAAGAGTTACATATCTCATCATAGTACTGTCAAGTCCATGTAACCCCTTGGGTGGATAATGTTTTGCTATATTGTGCTTGGCTTTATTTTTGTGGGAGAAGCCTTGTCTCAGACTGAGTTATCTTCTGCAGACAAGCAGGCCACATTGGATGAGCACAACAGACTCAGAGGAATGGTCAGTCCTACTGCTGCCAACATGCTCAGAATGGTGAGCCTGAGGGAATACAATCACATGTCCAGTGTTAGCTGCAGTAATCAATCATCAGTTTCTAATTCAATGTACTAAAGCCAACATCTTATGTTTTTTTTATTATGCCATTATGAATTAATTCTTTATCTCTACCAGAGCCATTTTCTTATGCCTCCATTTTGTGAACTTCATACTGATTGGTATCACGATCACATTAGTCAGTGTACATAAACAAAAACCGATCAATGTTAATTTAAGATATTTTATATTAATTGTAATTTCATGACTAATTTGTATTATGCAAGTAGCTAAGTTTGAGATTAATTTTGTAGGTTTGGAACGATGAATTGGCTGAAGTTGCTCAGAGTTATGCAGAAGTCTGTAATTTTGTGCCCAATAGCGATAGACTTTCTCAACAGAGTACATTTACATCAGTCGGTGAAAACCTCTTTGCCACAAGTGGATCAGCTGATTATGCTAATGCTGTATTGTCCTGGTACAATGAAGTAAATCATTATACTTACACAAACAACTCTTGCTCGGCAGTTTGTGGCCATTACACTCAGGTTTGTTCAGTTGTAGTAACCAAAATGAACAACTGTATTGTATCTGTATTTCTGTTCGTATGATTGTGCTTTTATTGCAGGTGGTTTGGGCCTCATCCCACAGTGTAGGCTGTGGAACTAGAAGATGCCCTAATCTACAAAATGTGAATAATGGAGTCAACTGGCTTGTCTTTGTCTGCAATTATGGATCAGCGTAAGTTAAAATAGCTAGTACACTCTGTCTATTCTAATATAATGCTTTCTAAACCTACCTATAATAGGGGTAATTTTATTGGCCAGCATCCATATGTATCTGGACCATCTTGCTCACAGTGTCCTGCAGATAGACCATTTTGTGAGAGCAATATATGCTGTAAGTTGCACTTGTAGTGTATTAAGCATCAAATGTATGTATATTAATATACAATAGTTGATGCCGCTTCAGAGAAAACTACCGTTATAGAGTCTCTAAAGGCCTAGGCCTTTTAACAATAATTACGGTACACATGAGACTAATTATGCTAAAGTGTGTTTCATGGCTCTCATAATTTGTTGGGTTATATATAAGGCAACTAAAAAAAGTAAACTACATTTTAAGCATTTAGCTAGGTCTGCTTAAGCTAAAGCTAACCTACTTTTTACAAGGTTCAATTGTCACAACCAAATTATTATAATTTCTTTAATATTATGTGGTACTGTTATTCTAAGCACATTTATATGACATTATTTGCTCGCTTAATTTGTACATACCTATGCGCAAACACTATAGTAATAGCAATATAAATGAAAAATGCAGTTACTGTACTATACAAAAACTCATATAATTTTTAACCATCAGTATCACACATATACCATTAATAGCGTAAAATTATGATTTGCATATTTATGTCATTAACTTATGTCAGCTGCAGCTAATGACAATCCAACTACAATTGCTGCAACTAATGACAATCCAACTACAATTGCTGCAACTACTGACAATCCAACTACAATTACTGCAACTAATGACAATCCAACTACAATTGCTGCAACTACTGACAATCCAACTACAATTACTGCAACTAATGACAATCCAACTACAATTACTGCAACTAATGACAATCCAACTACAATTACTGCAACTAATGACAATCCAACTACAATTGCTGCAACTACTGACAATCCAACTACAATTGCTGCAACTAATGACAATCCAACTACAATTGCTGCAACTACTGACAATCCAACTACAATTGCTGCAACTACTGACAATCCAACTACAATTGCTGCAACTACTGACAATCCAACTACAATTGCTGCAACTAATGACAATCCAACTACAATTGCTGCAACTAATGACAATCCAACTACAATTGGTACTACAATTGCTGATGATGTTACTAATGCTGGATCTACCAGTGCTGCCAACACTACCATGGACTCAAGCAGTGGAATGGTTGGAAGGCCAGTTTACTTCACGATGCTGTTGCATTTTACCTCAAGTGATGATATACTTAAAACTTTTTATTCAATTTGTAGTTTTGTCATAATTATAGTTGATTCCTGTATTTCAATTTAAAATTTTTAATAGCTTACACTAAGTTAATGTCTCTCATAGTCATTTATCCATCAGAAGTTGCTGTAATTTTAATACAAGTAGTTGTATTGTACTTTATTACTTTTCTAATGAGTATACAGTATACTATCTAGCTCATTCTTATTGTTTAATTTGATTTAATTATTGCCAACCAAATCTATTGCTTCCCAGGGAAAAAAACTGTGCTTTGGTAACAAGATTATGTTATCTTCTCAGTATTGTATCTAATTTATCATTATTTCTCATTGTAAAGAAAATACATACTTTTGTCCAGAAAACCAACAAACAAATTGTGCCTTTAGTGACAAGCTCTGAATTATTGCATAGCAGGCTTTATCCTCTCAACATTACTACACTTTAAGCTCTCTAATTCAATTTATGGGATTACAAGTTGATAAAAATTATATCAACAATATTACTTTATAAAGCCGATTGAAGCAAGTGTGGCAATTGTGTAATTTTTTAGGAATTTGATTAAAAAAATTTCCCATACCCAGTTGAGATTACTGGTAGTAGTTGCCATGCTAATTGAGTTTGTTGCTAGGAATCTAATTGTGTCTTACCTTTAATGTGTTTTGATAGTTCAAGACCTACCCAAAAACTGCATGGTGGCCAAATACCAGAAGGACGGACACACACCAAGACTTAGATCACTTCAAAAGCCTATGGATGAACAAACTCTTAATTGTCTGTGACAGAAAAGTAAAATAATCTAAACAAGCACAAGACTGTGATGTATGGTGTACTTCAAGAGGTAAGTAAAAGTTAATTTTTGATAGCATCAAGATAGCTCTTGACCAGTAGAAAATGCAAAGTTGGAGTCACTTATCACATTCCCATGATATATCATTAATTATACTAGTGGCAGTAGAATTATAGACTAAATTTCTCCCTATTTGTAAGAGTAATGGCACAGTAACCATGCTATTTGGGATATATAGCAGAGTCTGTGATTAAAATAGCACAAGGTGAAGCCGAGTGTCCATTTCGCCCTACAGCTTTGTGGAGTCAAGGACGCCACCAATCACAATTGCAGACGATTCTATTTCAATTGCTAGTAGTGTTATTAATTCCTGATAGCACAAGTTACCTGTGCTATCAATAGCTAATACTAGGCCAGGAATTCATTAGTTTAAGTTTTCTAGCTACAGCCCTGGTATTTCAAATAATACCCTCCTTTTGTATAGAAAATGTCTCGGCTATTGTATTAATATACTACATAATTAACTTCATGCCTCATTTACCCGGAGTAGTGTTTTATTTGAATGAGTTAGAATAGCATAGCAGAGTCTGCTATCGTTGAGAACGTTTCGGTCCGTTGTATCAGCTAAAATGAGAAGTTTGCACAATGATCGGGATATATGAAGGATGATAGTGCCAAAATGATGGTGGCAGTTGGATGAATGTGCAGTGGTAATTGGATGAATATGGATCTAGAACATCAGCAAAGGTGCAAGATTGCCCAAGACCCTTTCTCCGCGTAGTGATTAGGTAAAGGGTTTGGCTACCCACAGACTATTACCGCATGCTTTAGTGGCTTACGCCGAACACAAATATCGAGCGAGTCTGCCTAGTTAGGTTACATAAAACTACAGTATTGTTACATAATATTATTGTAGCTTAGTTCTTGCAAAATTGTGTGTAGCAGCAGTTGACCATTACTTTAACCAAACAAATACAGAATTGCTCTCTTACTCCTGTTGTCGCAGAGGGTACAGGACCACCTGATAGGATGTAGGTAAGATTATTTGTCTACCTGTTCAATAACAAATGCCTATAGACAATACATTTCAGAGTGATATAGCTATTATTTAGCTAGCAACTTGTGATACAGCCACACTTAAGCTTTTTGGTTATATTTAATTTGTGTGCTTGTCAAAAAGCTGTGTTTATGTCAATTCCTTTTTCTTCACTACTAGATGCAGTTTATTGTAAGGAGTAGGACCAACAGAGGCTGCACTCCACCTTCAACTCGGATCACAACTATATTTTGTATAATGTGTAGCTACTACTTAAATTCTCACTTCATAAATAAATGAAACAATTGATAATTTTATTCAACAAGAAAGTCTAATAACTTTAGCTACAAGTTAACAGTGCTGTACTGCTGAATCCTGTGAATATCAGAATATTTCTTGGGACACAGTAGGTAGAATCGACTGCTTTTAATCTTGTCTCTTTAGAAGAACACCTCACCAGTTTGCGTTTTCCATCTGCTGTACATTATCTGCGCATAAGAAACATAAATATAGTTGAAAACGGACGAGATGAGCTGTACAGCGCCCGAAAAACTCCATAAACTTCACTAAATTTCTTCTTACAATAGCTACAGAATTAATGCGCACCTGCGTTACCGCCCCTTTTTCACGTGCTGCGTTGACGTTTGCAAGACTTGGATTCACATGATGACTAAATTGCTTCCGGTTAAGTACTAAATGCATTCCACATTTACCACGCTTGCGGTCGTGCCAACTCAACTTGGACATAATAAGGTTTAAAAGGGTACATTTTAGACCTAGTTAATAAGGAGGATCCAGGATTTTAGAGCGGGGGAGGGGCCGTAGGTGGGCGCGCAGGCGAGCTAGTAGTATTTGGCGGTACGAGGGCCACGTGTCGTCAGTTCAGTCCAAAAAAAAGAGCAGCAGGCACAGAAGGACCGAGCAAGCGAGTTGGATTTCTTTTTCACTAAAAAATGGCAACAAAAGAAGGCGAAGGTTCAGCTGGCTTGTCCGAGGATCGTGAGGAGAGCGAATACGTGGAAGATAAAGAAAAGCAGAAGATGAAGGAGGCCTTTAGAGAGTTGCTAGGGGAGATACCTGCTCTACAAACATTCTTCGCTCAGCCCCCTACTGAGTCAGGGCCCCCTCCCGCTAAGAAGAGGAAAACAGGAGGTGCAGGGGAAGTTGGCAGAGACCCACCAGGACCCAGCTGCCCTAGGGAGAGGAGTAGGCGCCTGGAGGAAGAAAGTAAGTACTCTTAAATTTAAAGGGGGCGGTTAACCACTAGCAGCTGACAGTGGGGGTGTGCTAGCTGGAATAAGTTAGCACTAAGAGCGGTAGTCGAAGAGAGGGTTGTGGCATCTGGGGTTGGTATCTAGTTGTATTATAGGGGTAACTGTGGTAGTACAACTAGTTGCCCCCCCCCCCCCCCCCCCCCCCCCCCTGGGTTTGGATCACCTTCAAAAAAAAAAAAAAATATATATATTCAGCCTTGCTACAGTGGTACCTTAACTTTAGTTAGTGGGGCTGTGAGACACCCCAGCTAGAGAATGGTAGGGGCTGTGAGACACCCCAGCTAGAGAATGGCAGGGGCTGTGAGACACCCCAGCTAAATGTATGGCAGGGGCTGTGAGACACCCCAGCTAGAGAATGGTAGGGGCTGTGAGACACCCCAGCTAGAGAATGGCAGGGGCTGTGAGACACCCCAGCTAGAGAATGGCAGGGACTGTGAGACACCCCAGCTAGAGAATGGTAGGGGCTGTGAGTCACTCCAGCTAGAGAATGGTAGGGGCTGTGAGACACCCCAGCTAGAGAATGGCAGGGGCTGTGAGACACCCCAGCTAGAGAATGGCAGGGACTGTGAGACACCCCAGCGAGAGAATGGTAGGGGCTGTGAGACACTCCAGCTAGAGAATAGTAGGGGCTGTGAGACACCCCAGCTAGAGAATGGTAGGGGCTGTGGGACACCCCAGCTAGAGAATGGCAGGGGCTGTGAGACACCCCAGCTAGAGAATGGTAGCTGAACAAAGAGACGGCAAGGAGAGGGTGGGGCTGCAAGACACCCCATTCTGATTAGTGGGCTGGGCTATGCAACGTCCTTGACAGAAGAAATGGGCTAGCTAGAGAGTTGTAGAGGGTGAGATCACCCCAGGCTAGTGGGAGGAGGGGCTGTGAGACACCCAGGTAGAGAGAGGGGGAGGATTGTGTGTCATTACAAAAAAAAAAAAAAAAAAAAGGAAACTGTTGCTGCAGTTAGAAGGGCTGCCAGTATATTGTGACTACTGTGTTCTTAGGTGTAGCACATCCACTGGGCAGTGAGCCTGATGCAGCCAACATACGAGCGTTGGGTCTACCAACTTTCGAGGAAGGAGGTGGCGCGAAGGTAGTGACATTGGGAGAGTGCGAGCCCCGGAAGGAGAAGGAGGCCAAGGAACAGGCAAAGTTGGGCGATGCTCCATTTGTCCTCAGTGAAGCTCTCCCAGTGATTCCGGCTAAGTTAGTCAGAAAGGTGGAGAAGGGAGAGTTTGTAGATATGGCGGATTTTTTGAAGGACAATATGGAGCTGGAGAGGAGGAGACTAACAGCTGGAGAGAGCAACTCGGCGGGAACAGCAACGGCCAACAGGAGGGAAGTGCCCGATATTTTGAGTTGGCTGCATAGCTTCAGCATGTATGCAGCAATTGTAGCAGAGAAGTGGCCCGGCAAAGCGAGACAACTATGGGCCTACCAAGCGATCATGGTGAATGAGGCAAGGCGATGCGGAGGCAGAGGATGGTCGTTGTATGATGCCGCTTTCAGACAACAGATCGCCAATTATGACATGGTGGATTTCTCAAAGATCAACCAGTCCTTGTATTCTACTACCTTTTTGGCCTACGGCAACCGAGGTCAGTGCTGTCAGATGTGTATGGCATCCGACCACACCCAGGATGAGTGTGCCCTGGCTCAGGCCAAGAACGTATCGAGGGGCAGGCCGTTGTTGTTGGAGCCAGGCACAAGAGAGACCAGGCTGAAAAGATGGGATGGAAGGAGGGAGCGAGGTCGTACCAGGCTGCCATGCTTTGCCTGGAATGATGGACGATGTATCCACCCCCATTGCAAGTTTGACCATATCTGCTCACGGTGTTTTGGGAATCACAAGAAGTCTGCTTGCAAGGGTCGTGAAGAGGTAGAGAGGATGCTGCCTGCAAGGGACAAGTGAGAGGCACAGGAACAGTTTGTGGTCGGAGAGACTGACTTGTCATGAGGCGGTTCTGTTGAAGTTGTATATAATGTTGTTGTTTGGTTTTTCTTTTGTTTTGTTTCGTTAATTTCGTTTGTTGTTGTGGCTATACATATATCCTTTGGAATGAATGCAATAAGATCCTTTATAGTCCGTGTAGATGAAAAAGAGTGGGAGCAATAGGGATGCTATGACAGTAGGGGTGTTAATTTTGTGTATGGCAGGAGAGGGATACCCATACGTGGAGGACCTTAAGGTCTTGGAGAGCAGAAAGCCGAAGAGTGGAAGTGTTTCCCTACCAAGGGAGTTGAGCGGAATTCGGACACCAGTTCTGGTGGATAGTTGGAGAGAGGCTCTGGCATCTCATCCTGACAGAGCATTCAGGGACTACATCGTGAGGGGGTTTAGGGAAGGATTCCACATTGGGTTTGCACATGGGTCCAGGCAGTGCGTGTCTGCCAAATCGAACATGAAGTCAGCGGTGGAGAATAAAGGAGTAGTAGAACAGTACTTGAAGAGAGAGGTGGAGTTGAAGAGAGTGGTGGGGCCACTGCCACCCAACAGCATTCCAGGCATGCATATCAACAGGTTTGGAGTCATCCCAAAGGCCCACCAGCCGGGAAAGTGGCGACTAATCGTAGACCTATCTCACCCAGAAGGGAGCAGTGTTAATGACGGTATAGAGAGGGAGTTATGCTCATTGCACTATACCACAGTGGAGGAAGCAAGCCGGCGTGTGAGCTCGCTGGGGATTGGAGCAGAGATGGCAAAGTTCGACCTGGAGTCAGCTTATCGGATGGTCCCAGTACACCCAGACGACCGCCGACTTCTTGGTATGGAATGGGAGGGAAGTTGGTACATGGATGCTGCACTGCCATTTGGGCTCAGATCTGCTCCCAAAATATTCAACGCTGTGGCAGATGGCCTCCAGTATATTTTGGGAGTCGATGGAGTGACATGCCTGCACTACCTAGATGATTTCTTCATATGGGGGCGTGCGGGTACAGATGAGTGCTCACGGGATCTGGACAGAGCTTTGAAGTGCTGTGCCAGGCTAGGAGTACCAGTGGCAGAAAACAAAACAACGGGGCCAGTAACTAAGCTAGTGTTCCTGGGTATAGAGATTGACTCAGTGGCAAAGTCTCTACGCCTCCCGGACGACAAGTTGCACAGACTTCAAGAGAACATCAGAGAGTGGCAGGGAAGGCGCACCTGCACGAAGAGAGACCTACTCTCCATCATAGGCCTACTCCAGCACGCATGCTGCGTGGTCAGGCCAGGACGGTCTTTTCTGAGGCGGATGATTACTTTGGCTACGAAAGCCAAGAGGCTGCATCACAGGATCCGTTTGAATGCAGGGTTCAGGTCAGATCTGTGTTGGTGGGCCACCTTTCTTGCACAGTGGAATGGAACAGGTATGCTGCCTGATGTGAGTGGCCGCGAGGAGGTAATAGTGACCTCTGACGCTTCGGGCTCTTGGGGGTGTGGTGCATTTTGGTCGTCGGGGGAGTGGTTTCAGTTCCAGTGGCCAGAGTCATGGAGAGGTATTCATATCACCTCAAAGGAACTCCTGCCAATCGTGATGGCATCAGCATTGTGGGGTAAACACTGGCAAGGAAAAGCGGTGAAGTTCAGGTGTGACAATGCAGCAGTAGTGGCGATTGTGCGGTCCGGTACGAGCAAGGATGAGTTGGCAGCCCAGCTAATGAGATGCCTGTTTCTGTTCATGGCAAAGTTTGACCTTTGTTTACGAGCAGTGCACTTGCCAGGAAAAGATAACGGGGCAGCTGACGCGTTGTCACGCAATGATCATATGTCTTTCTTGTCACAGGTTCCGGCAGCTCGGCATGCCCCAACAGCGATCCCTCCCGGCCTGGCGAGGGCACTAGTTCACAACCGGCCAGACTGGATGTCAAAGAGTTGGACGGGGCTGCTCAGCAGTATTTCATGAAGGGTTTAGCAGACTCGACGCAGCGAACTTACAGGTCAGCCCAGAAAAGGTTTTTATCATTTTGCAAGACAGGTAATTTTAGAGCAGTCCCAGCAGCTGAAGAGGTACTGTGCAGGTACGTGTCACACTTGGCTGGAGAGGGCCTGAAGCACCGGACAATTAAAGCATACCTGGCTGGCATACGGTTCCTCCATGTGGCAGAGGGAGCAGACGACCCCTTCCAACCGTCACTACTCCGTCTCCATTATATCCTGCGGGGTGTCAAAAGGTGTGAAGCAGAGAGAGGCGCGGAGAGAAGACCGAGGCTTCCAGTGACACCAGGCATCCTCAGACAGTTGAGGCGGATATGGGAACGGGAGTCAACTCAGCCAAACAGGACCGTGTTGTGGGCCGCGTGCTGTTTGGGCTACTTTGGGTTCCTGAGGATGGGGGAGATGACAGTACCTACACAGGATGGATACGACCCAAAGGTTCACTTAAACTGCGACGACGTTCACGTGGACAGCGCGGAGGCACCAAAGGTGCTGAGAGTGTCAATAAAGCAGTCGAAGACGGACCCCTTCAGGAAAGGTATTGATATATTTGTAGGAAAGACATTCTCTGACCTTTGCCCAGTGTCAGCGTTGTTGAGCTACCTGGTGGAGAGAGGGACGGCGAAGGGCCCACTGTTCCAACTAAGCGATGGAACATTCCTCACCAGGCAACGACTGGTAGAGGAAATCCGCCAAGCGTTAAACAAGGCGGGGATTGATTCTAGAGCATATTGTGGCCATAGCCTGAGAATAGGAGCAGCCACTACAGCAGCAGTCAATGGTATGGAGGATGCACTAATTAAGACCCTCGGTAGATGGAGGAGCCTAGCGTATCTAGAATACGTGCGGATCCCGAGGAATCAACTCGCACAGTACTCACAAATGTTGTGTCAATAGCTGTATTCACATGATGCATGGGCACCTGGAGTCTTCGGGGGTAGCCTAGATGAGACATGTGGGGTGGTTGTGTCATTAACATTGTTATGTCATGTGGGTCTCTTCAGCTGTATGGATGTTCTTTCAAACTTTATGCTCACAAATTAAGGTGTACATGGATTCAGGTGGCGAAAGGGGGGGGAGTTAGGGGCTTGGGGTGGGGGTGAGGATAGACAGGGTCTTACCTCTCCCCCCGTTGGAGGCAGATGCCGGGGGAATTCCCCCAGCACCTTACCCCAAGCTGGCTTCTGGTCAGCAAGAGGGGGAGGGGCATCCAGCCTAACACCTCCGCCAAGAAAGTACACAGAACAACTGTGGCCACTCCCACGCGGAATTACCTTCAGCAGTATGAAGGATGGATAGGTGGTAAGTTAGTGAGGGTGGGATCCGAGGATTATTAAATAAGGTTTAAAAGGGTACATTTTAGACCTAGTTAATAAGGAGGATCCAGGATTTTAGAGCGGGGGAGGGGCCGTAGGTGGGCGCGCAGGCGAGCTAGTAGTATTTGGCGGTACGAGGGCCACGTGTCGTCAGTTCAGTCCAAAAAAAAGAGCAGCAGGCACAGAAGGACCGAGCAAGCGAGTTGGATTTCTTTTTCACTACCCACCCACCCACACCACTAACCTCTGTCACAAGGGATCCTCCCATGTGGCATGATCGGTGAGAGGCAGATGCCGGGGGAATTCCCCCAGCACCTTACCCCAAGCTGGCTTCTGGTCAGCAAGAGGGGGAGGGGCATCCAGCCTAACACCTCCGCCAAGAAAGTACACAGAACAACTGTGGCCACTCCCACGCGGAATTACCTTCAGCAGTAGGAAGGATGGATAGGTGGTAAGTTAGTGAGGGTGGGATCCGAGGATTATTAACTATAGTTATATGGAAGTGTTTCAGAGAGAAACAATATTGGGATATAGATAATTTACTTTCTGATTTCAATGTTATTAAAGTGACATTGTAAAAATAAGGAAAACATTTTATGAAGCCAATATAATTATAATGGATTAAGGGTTATTATAATGTGTGATAATAGTTGCTAATAGATGTTGAAACAAAAACTTGTAGCTACAAAACATTAACTCATTTGTAACAGAGGTGATGAGAAGGTTTCAGCCATTGCTGAACATGCTTGGCAGCAGCATCACTCCATTAAATGGGAAGAGGTAAGAGTTGTAGACAGAGCCAGTAAAAATCGTGAAAGTTGAAGATCAAGGAAACTCTACACATACAGATGACACCTGAAAACAACAAGTTTAACAGAGACATAGGTTTAGAGCTTCCAGGATGCTGGCTGTCCATGCTGGCATATCACCCTCCAGGATATAATAAACAGTAAGCTATCCTCCAGAAATCTTGCTGTTTACATTGTGTTATTATATCACCACGAAGAGTTCGACCTCAGTTGACCCCTGAAGAAGACTTCGGCAAGAAGTCGAAAGGTGGTGTTAAGTTGTAAGTAACTATATTAGCTGTTAAAAAGAGAAAAATGTGCTATTATTATAATTATTTCAGCAGAGAATGACTGAATCATTAACTCGTTATTGGATAGGTAGCCATGTTAAACACATTCAGTGAGTAATTCAATGAATATGCCAAAGTTAACATTTTTATTGTATGAATACAGAAATGAACAAAAGACAGCATTAATAAACATGTTATATTAATTCCAGTAATAATGCTTACAATAGATTAAAATTTCCTGTCAAGTGTTTATTCAATGTGGAAAACTTCCTCTGTCCCCTAAGCAGCAGAGAGGTTATTAACACCACATTTAATATTAAGTCATTTTGTAGGTCATTCATAATATTTCATTTCCTTCATGTGTCTTTTATGGTAGTACATTTCATATGACCGCACAATCGCAGCAACCTCAGAAAGTCTATTTTGTAACATGCTGAACTAGCCATTCATGAAAGTAGTAATTTAAAATTCATTTTCCCACCAGCTACGTAATGCTCTCACAGTGAGTTCACCTATATAGTAGCATATTTTAGAGTCGAACGTGTTCGGTGGACTAAAATGAAACGAGAGAAACTGCCTGGGACCATGTAATTATTATATTGTGGAGTCTAGCTGTGAATGTGCATGAAATGATTACAGATGAGCACAATATGATTTCGGCAGAATAACGACTTCATTGCTGCATACAGTTGTACAAACTTTTGGGGTAATAATTTGTCAATATTATAGCACTGGAAAAGTGAGGAATTTGTTAATAGCAGTTATATATAAAGCTATAAGTTATAGTCAGCATATTATTTTTTGTGTGTTTACAATATAAATTTGCCAGGCCAAAATTGAAAGTTACCTACAAGTTTTTCCCTATATAATGCACATAGCACATGTGCCATAATTATACCTATCCTTATCCTAGGTAGCACACAACAGGTGATCATGACATTCATTGACAGCAAGTAATCCACATCCCATCCACAGAACCTTGAGGTGATGGCCTAATGGGTTGGATGGGCGGTAGATCTTGAGATTTCATTGCCCATTTCTTTTTAGAACATAGCATCTAAAATAATTTTAGTTACCAAGTAGCAAATTATTGTTATTTCCCTCGTCTGTTTCTATGATAACTCTAAGAACAAAGACGGTTTAAAGCAGACTTTGACAGATCTATACACTTATATACATCCTGTTGCAGTAATTTACACGGTGTCTCTAGTAACTGTGTCCATCACACACAAATTTCTTCATCTGAACGTTCATTTGTATAAAACTTGACTCCAGTGAACATGTATAAGTGATGGAATTGTAGCCCACCTACACACTACAGAATTATTATATTTCAGCTCGGGTTGTATGACAATATTTCACACTAGTTTCCTGTACCTCTTATTATCCAGCTCCTCTTTCACCTTCTTTAACTCAGTCAGCTTCTTCATTTAGCTCCTCACAGTCACCTCTCAAGTCAGCTGTCCAGTCTAACTCAGCTCCACACCATCAGCTCTATGAAACTGGTGTTGTTATGAATGCAAATATTATTTAGTGGTGCCTTCAATTTTCATTACTATACTCATGTCAACATAAAGAACAGATACAGCATTTTAAATTGAACAAGAAAATGATAAAAATATCACTAATTTTTTTATATTTGTGCTTATTCTTTAGTCATTTCTTACATTTAGCATTGGGTTAAATACATTTATGCCATCACTAAATTATCAATGCCTGTCATTCTCACAATACCAAACTTAGAGATGTAGTTAGAAAGAGTGAAAGGGGGAGTGGCAAAGGGGGTGCAAAATTACAATTTTGCTATGGTTTAAAATTTTAATAAATAATTCTGATATAATGCTTCCTGCCGAGTCCTTCATTTCTATTCAGGCCAACACAAAAGACAGTTAAATAGAGTTAACTAATGAATTATTAAATGTATTTTAAGGCTATCTTCTGGTCATGTTTTGCAAATAAAAGCGGTTCCTGTGAATTGTTCGAACTACAATCCTCACTTCTCACAAGTTGCCTGAAGTCTACTTCAACATGACAGTTGAGAAAGTTATTTTCTTTTTGGTCCTCATTGCTTTGAAATATGAGGCTACACAAGCTGAGCTTACTGATGCTGAAAAGATGGAAATTCTAGAACAGCATAATGATCTTAGAGCTACTGTTACTCCTGCCGCAGCGAATATGCAGAAAATGGTATATAAGTAGCAAAACGAAAGCAATAGTCGTATCTGGTATTATTTTCAACTATTATCTTGTAGGTTTGGGATGACAAACTAGCCAAAATAGCATCAGATTTCAGCAAAAAGTGTAAATTTGCTCACAATAGTCAAAGAAGCAAAAATTATCCTGGCTATGTGGGGGAAAATGTGGCAGCTACCAGTGGAAAGCCTAGTTACACTGGACTTATGAATAATTGGTTCAACGAGAAGTCTAATTATAACTATGACGCTAATACATGTGCCAATGGAAAAACGTGTGGTCACTACACTCAGGTAAGATACCAATTCTTCTGTGATTTTACTCTTTATTTTATCAGATGTTTATGCTGTAATATATAATGGATTTAGGCAGTTTGGGCTAAATCACGAAAACTCGGATGTGGAGCTACTAAATGCAAAAATTTTATACTTCCTAATGGAAAGGTGTATAAAGACTGGACCTTCTTAGTTTGCAACTATGCGCCTGGGTAAATTTATAAAGTGGAAGTATTGTATATAGAATATTATATTGATGATAAATTGGGGTCATAGCTAAATATAATGTGTATAATTCTTTCTGTAGTGGAAATTATAGGGGAGTAAAGCCATATGTTAAGGGAGCTTATTGCAGTCAGTGTGCAAGCTATGAAAAATGTGATGGAAACTTATGCAAAAGTAAGAACTCGTGTCTATCTACATAGCATAACATGTATCACTGCTTCATTGTTGATAGTTTATAAATCACTTGTTTTTATTTAGGAGATGCGTAATTTTCTGAAGAGGATGCATCCCTACGCTTCTTTAGTAGATTAGACTCAGTAGTTATAACGATTGTCTTAGTTGTTTAATGCTGTATCATATTATCAAACTTTTATTAAAGCTATTGTGTTGTTAATTAAATATATATAAACTTTATAGAAGTTACAGTATTGTTAATGAAAGTTAAAATGTTGATAATGTTATAATGTATTTATTAATTGTTTATAAAGTTCTATAAATGACAATGTCGCAGTGTAACTTGTTAATTATTTTTAACTTCAAGCAAAAACTAAGCAAATTAGTAGCTTCATTTGGTGACAGTATCATGCACTCCTCCAGAGTTGTAGCTTCTTCCTTGCAATGTTTGTTGCCATTTCCACTGGGATATTTGTGAATATAGATTTCACATCAAAAGAAACTAAAACAATGAATTCCTTTTGCAGAGCACATTGTTCATAACAATCATGTGATTGACCTGAAGAAAGCCAAAGTGGTCGATCACAGGTCATCATGGAAACAGAGATGTATTATGGAGTGATGGTATATAGTGAAACAGGGCAATAACACTAGGAATAGGGACACTGGGATACTTCCTGTGGTACATAAGAACATCATAGCTTGAGGTGTTGATAGCAGTACCAAACGTGTTTATAGCTTCACAATTTACAGCATCATTTCTAGCAGTTACTATATTTTTGTTTCACTGATGATGCCTAGCTGAATAGCAGCCAAAATACTTGATTAGTAAAACAATTATGACTAGTGGTTTGAACTGTTATAATCAAGTATATCTATACCTAGTCAAACAAATATTATCCTGGTATTATTATTGAACATAGTATTCTCTGAAATGAATTTCTGTGTCATTTTCTCATAGAAAGTTCTTATCTCACTTCTAAGATCACTTTACTTTGTTGTTCACTTACATATTTACATTTGTGTCTCATATATTCAAATATCTTCTACTCATTTGAATTATATTCTGTCATTCTTACTTCTGGTTTATACACACCACAGTTTTCCATTAAATATTTTTCAGTTGTTATAGTTTCTGCCGTAGTTCGAGATAAAAACTCTCCAAAGGTTTTCCAGTTAATGAGGCAGCCCCACCAACTCTAATGGCAGCCTACTTCTGACTGTCCCTTTCACTCAGTGAACAGCAGTTAGCTAACCATGACTGACTATAATGTCCCGCCACAGAAAGTAGGAACAGTTATAGCATAATAGTTGTTTACACATAAGCATTTTGACTTTAAGGCAAAGACCTCCTCAATATTTTTGGGGTCAAAATTATTATGGTAATTTTATGAATGTAGTAATATGACCCATAGCCATGGAAAAAAAATAGACCTTAAAGTTAAGTTTACCCACAAAGTGGTTGTTACTTAGATTGTACAAACACTCCTTTGTTAAATGAATTCTAGCAAAAAAAACTTCCATACCAATCTTCCTAGCCATGGAAAAAAAATAGACCTTAAAGTTAAGTTTACCCACAAAGTGGTTGTTACTTAGATTGTACAAACACTCCTTTGTTAAATGAATTCTAGCAAAAAAAACTTCCATACCAATCCTCCTATGTTCTATGATATTTCACTGTTGCTATGCCTATTCATTCTTATACCAAACAATAGAACTAAGGAAGTGACTCAGCAATTTCACAAAGTAAAACAAACACTCCAACACCCACACAATCTGCTCATAATAATATAAAAGCAAGTAAAGTGTGACTAAGTACGACACTGCCAGGTGTAAGATTTATTCTTCAATCCATAGTCATGAAGGGCGTTTGGAATAAACTTTACATTGCAGTATTGTTAGTGGATTTTGTAGCAGTTCAAGCTCAATTAAACAGCAATGAGAAAGATGAGATTCTAGATGTTCACAACCAGTTCAGGGGCAATACCAATCCACCTGCTGCAGATATGCTGAGATTGGTGAGCAAACAAATAATAATGTGACCAGACAGAGTAAAGTAACTATAATTTTGAACAAAAATATTGAAGAACTCGATGAAATTTTTTTAATTTTATAATTAGTTGAATTATGTGAGTAAATTATGAACAGGCATTGTTATTGCTGGCCTGCTCACATATATATATAAATTGTGTTATTTTAAAAGGTTTGGGATAATGGACTTGCAATATTGGCACAATCCTACAGCTCCAGGTGTGTGTTTGAGGAGCGCTTCTTCAACTTTTTCTCCTTTCTAGGAGACAACCGTGCCTACACTACTGGGGCTACTAATTATACCAGACTAGTGGAACAGTGGCACAATGAAAGAGCCGACTACATTTATAGCAGTAATACTTGTGCTACAGGGAAAGTGTGCAGTAATTACACTCGGGTAAGAAAATGCTAACTACTTTATTCAATTTTGGGAGACGAAATTACATTGTGCAACTCAGAAATTCCATTGCTCTAGTAGATTCTACTCTATAAGTTCACAAATTTTTTAATCTAAGGCTAATTTATCTTTAATTAACTCCACCAAGTTCAATTAGACAAAGCAGATTCAATACTACTTTGTCTAAATTCACTTGTAAGAAGTTTGAGGTGTTCTTGGGAGAGCACAATAATGAACTGAAGCAAAATGTGTGAGAGAAGCCTCAACTTTCTCATCTCATACATGAACAAGAACAATATCCTATACTGGGGTGCATTTAAGATCATAAAAGGTGGGGTTTTGTTCTACATTTGGAAAAATGTTCTGCATTTATTAAGTATAAGATTATATTCACAGTTTCAGCTGTAAGTGAGATGGTAGCTAGGTGAAGCCTCTTTTGTAAAAGACTCAGATCAACCACAGTCAGGCTACTTATCTTGTGTCCACTATAACAAACTGGAGAGGAAGCTATACTTTATAAACCTGCTGAAACGCCAGTAGAAAGCTGGATCAGCTAGGAAGGAAGCTACAGAGAAAACATTACAGCTTCATGTTTTATTAACTGAATGTAATTGTGAAAAGATAAAATGTACAAAAAGATGGACGACTGACATAGATAAATAATAAGTGAAGTAGCATACAAGCTAATCGATTAGTGCTATGGATAGGAATGAAAGCCTGTGAAGATCTTAGGCCAGAATATCATTCATATATCAATAATTAGCATTATAATGTGACTGTCCAGAACTGAAAAGAATGAACTGCTAAAATCAGGATGGAAAAATTAACTAGTATAATCTAGAATTTAGCTACTAAGCTATTTTTTTGTCTAGAATAAATGAAATGAGTGAAAGTTAATCTTGAAGAAAAAATATAACTGATTTATTAAAATTTAGAATGAATGGAAGTTATTTATATAAAGATATTCTGGCTAAGGTACAAAATATTCTAGGTAACGGAGTTATATTTTTCATTTCAATTTCAGAAGAGAAAAACTTATTAAAGCTACAAAAAAAAAACAAAAGAAATTAATGAAAAGCTAAGAAAAAGAGGCTTGAATTGTAAAATTTCTGACTTAGTACATTATTAATTGTTGCAGAGCTGGGTTCATTAGCAGACTGCAATTACCAGAGGACAATAAAAAGACTACGACGAAAAAAAACTAAGGGCAGGAAAGACAATCACCAAGAAAAAAAACGACTAGGAAAAACAACTCAGAAAAACAACGACGGAGAAAAACAATGTCGGAGAAAAACAACGACTGAGAAAAACAACAACAGAGAAATACAACAAAGAAAATCAATGATGATGGAAGTAGTGATGAAGGTTGACGCTCTTATTAAGTAGATAATGAAAAATGAGCCTTATTATTTTTTTTTTTAATGGGGGCTCTGCAGGACTCTAGTCAAGCCCCTACTAAATTCACCTCTGCTTTAGTCACCTTACATACATATGATCTCATACTGTTTAGTTTTATTTTATCACCCACTTGTACCATTCTCTTTGCATTTAGGTGGTATAATTAACTTTTGGTTTTGGCCAGCCAGAGTTGGACCCCATTGTATTGTACCTGCATTGTTTCATTGTAGCTTACTTCAGAGGTGATGGAAGTTGTTTCAAAGTGGTTAATGGTCGTACATTTACTAGGTGCAATAAATCTGCATACTGTGTGCCCTCCTGTGCCCCCCACCCCTTTCCCAAACAATTAATCTAAGGAAAACCAATGTCCCAACCCTCCCACTTCCATTACCCCTGTACTTAAGCTCTGAACATTTCATTCACCTTCAGTCATTCACACACAGCACCTGATGCTTCATTTAATTAAGGTTAGATTTCAATACTATTACAAATTGGGAAGGAAACTGTGATTGTATACCAAAGCATTTACTTCAAATACAATACAACCGACAAAATAAATACTAACTATACATGTACTCATTAAGTATAAAAAAATATAAAATTATATATTAAATTGTACAAATATTGTTATAATGTCAGTGCAGTTACTACAAAATATAACCAAAATTTGTTAAATTAATGTTACTATTATTGTTGTTGTTGCTATTGTTGTATCTGTTGTTGGTACCATAGCTGGTGTGGGCAAACTCACGCAGTTTGGGGTGTGGTGCCACCAGGTGCTCATCATTATCATTAGTTCGTGAAACTCGTAATATATCTAATGGATTACTGCTAGTTTGCTATTACAGCCCTAGGTAAGATTGCATGCATCATACATTTTATTGTAATTGTGCAATTCATCAAGTAATTGTTAATATTTTGAAATGAAATAATGACTTCATTTATGTGATTACTTCATTCCTTGAAGATTACCTCAGATATTGGGAAGTACCACAAATAGTGAGATGTGATAATGCATATTAAGGGTTAGCTTCCAAACTAACACAATAAATGAGATCATAAGTTAGACCAATACATGCAAACATACCACACAACATAGAGAGACCATTAATATAATAATGAACACCATGTTGTTATTGCCAGTAGTGGGTGTCCTTCAAAGCTTACGTGTGTATAAACATCTAATCAATGGAATTTGAAGCTAACAATATTAGAAGTGAACATAGGTGAGGTAGAATGAGAACTAGTTACATAGTTACTTATGTGCCATGAGCCTGATGGCACCTTTTGATTATTGTTATAATTCAATCAACTGCAAGTCAATTATAGGAGAATAGTGGTCTCAAAGCAAATGAAAGATATGTATGTGCATTTGTATGTGTGTGGCTTACAATTATATCAATGCTATAAATTATATCAATGCTATAAACATAAATTATTATTGTTTAGGGGCAACACTGTGGGACAGTCCCCTTACAGTACAGGAACACCGTGTTCATCCTGCCCCTCCAGTTATCCACAATGTGTCCATGGAACATGCACTAGTAAGGACTAAATATTCAATTGATTATATTTATTATTATTATAATAATATGTTGGCAAGTCTGCGTCAAATGCATAAATTATTTCATTGATAGCAAGTAGCACAGAGATGTGCGCAAGTAAACTTGTAGAATTAGTAGGCTCTATCACACTCTACGTTCTCTTTCACAATTTTTTTTTAAATTACAAGTTAATTTAATTAAATTAAAAAAACATTATTTGTGCTATTCATGGGGATAACTACCACTTTACAAATATATACCACATGATTATTCTGCTAAGCTAATGCTTTTGTGGTGTGCTATTATTTTATAGATGCTTCTACGATTATAACACCTACGAAGTCTCCTTCAAAGGCAGGCAAGTTGGAAATTGGTCAAGTGAAATTTCATGTTTGTTATTATTTTGTATAGCTATTTGATTCAAACTAGAACATGTATCAAATGCCACTTAATATGCTAATATGAAGCCAAACTCAGGTGTAAGAGTTGAAATTATATTAATTTATTATATCAGATATGTGCCTTGTGAAATCTTTACATAAAAGTTAAAATTCAAAATGGCAGCCAATATACTATATCAGATCCCATTATGTGACTTGGTGTGCTGACTTGGTAATGTGCAATATTCTTTGCCTATACTGGAACTGTGCATACTATCTCCTTAAGCAAGGGGGAGACACAAGGTAGCATGTGGACTTTCCTTCTCCTCCTCCCCGCCCCCTCCCTCAATTTTGGTATTTTTACAGCAATTGAAAATGTTGATTTGGTTGATTTGGGACAGTTCAGCCATGCCCCCTCCCCCCATGGTCCCCCACCTTGAATTTTGTTTTGATGTCTCTGTGCCTCTAACAAGGGTGCAACTGTTAGTTATGTATTCTTAGATCAGGAAGGATAGAAATGTTTTATTACAGTAGTTATCTGAACCTGGTATTGGGTGTGGTGCATGAAACCTGCACCCACTCCCCCTGTCCTACGCCTGCCTCGACGCCTTACCATTTATTAGCGGCTGGCTGCTACGTATTATGTCTGTTTTTCAAGTGTGGGGATGGCAAAGTTTGTTTTTTTTCTGAGATACAATCGTTTCTGCAGCAAATGGACTATATATATATAATATTTATTACATGAGTCAGAGTGTAATATGGTGAAATATTTCACGAGCAGGCTAATTTATATTCACAAGCCAAAGGCGAGTGAAAATAAAGCCTGAGAGTGAAATATCTAGCCATATCACTCTGACAAGTGTAATAAGTGGTTTATTCCACACTAGATATCTTCAATGAAGTAGTTTTTTGGTAACTGGTGTAAAGTTAGCGAAAACTAACTAGGGGCTCCCCACAACCCCAGCAGATATTATAGCAGCTGCTCTAACCTAGCTGGGTAGGCTCCACTAGAGTAAAAGTAGCTGTAAAAACCCAGAAAACTTGTACGCCAGGCCCAGCCAGGGTTGCTATAACTACTCTGGTAATGAGAGGTAAGTGAAAATAAAGCCTGAGAGTGAAATATCTAGCCATATCAGTCTGCCTGAATGTAATAAGTGGGTTATTTTACCCTATCTTCACTGCTGTAGTTTGTACTAGAGGAGTGATTAACTCACACTGTTTAAAGTTAGCTGTAGGGGCTTCTGGCACCCTCCAGATAATATTTTAGAAGTTGCTCTAACCCAGGTTGGGTAGGCTACACCAGAGAAAGGTGCTGCAAAAAACAGGAAAACTGTGCTGTATAACTACTTGGGTAATCAGCTTGGCAATACAGCTGAAATAACACCTTGAAACAACTAGTTATTTCAAGGCCACTACCTAAAAATAGCATTGTGAAGATATCTAGGGTGGAATAAATATATTAATTTATTCCAACCTAGATTTATTTCATACTCTATTGTTCTAATAAGGTTTTAATTAAAATAATAGCAAACGAAATAATAATAGGTGTTTTATTATATGATTACATAGGAAGAACAGATCCCCTCAGGGTCAGTGTCCCAACAGTTAAAGGAACGGAAGGAATGTGTCCATCGAGTGACACCCTTGCTAGTGAAATCAGCAAATTAAGAAACGAAATTACTCGAATCCTGCAGTTGAAGTATTTCAATGTGTAGTAGCTGATATTGCATCAGAAAGATATATCGTGAATTTAACTGTATGATAGCTAGTAACTGCTTATGTGATAGACACACCTAGTTAATTAGTACTTCTATTGTATATATTTGAAAGACACATTGAATTAAAATATATTATAACATATAATGTTTCAGTAGATATTATAATACTCCATATATTGTACAGAAAAGTCTCCTTCATCGAATTAAATTTTATTCATAATATAGTTAATGATGCTAAAAGTGAAGCACTGGATAATAATTACAGTATCTAAACATTTATTTTCCTCTCAATAGTGAATATAGCTATAAATTATTGAATAAATTGCTGTTATTTATAAGGAATAGCACGTGACCAATTTTGGAAAGATATTGACTGAAATATTTGAATAGAACTTGACAAATTTGATTTACAACCTTCGGCAATCTTATCATTGAACATAATCAGACCTACACAAGTTAAAAACAAAGAACAACATGCCAAATTATGTTGTTGTATTGTAATCCCATAGATAAATCTACACATTATCACTTGAAGTTTAAGACTTGACACATTTGTACATCATTGGAATCAAACTTTGGCATCAATTGACATAATTATTAACACTTGACCCATTTGCACTTTATTACTTGAAGCAATTTAAACTTTATCACATATTTTTACATAAAACCTTGAAACATTTGTACTTAATTACTTGAGATATTTGCACTTTATGTGATATTTATTCACAATTAGTTGACCATTTAAAACTTGATCACTTGAAACAATTGATCTTTATCATTTTACATTATATTAACTTATCACTTGACACATCTGCGCATTATAACTGGGCACATTTGCATTTTATCATTTTATACTTTGTACACTATTTACTGACATATCAACACCTAATCGCTAGACTTATTCTTATTATTTAAAAAGCACTTGAAAATTTGATTGATATTTGCACTTTTTTTGCTTCAACGCAATTTGCACTTTTTTTGCTTCAACGCAATTTGCACCTTGTTACTAGTAACATTTGCACTTCTTAACATTTGCTTGACATAAAGCACTTAACATTCGATATATGTTCTGCACTGTATCACTTGGCACATCTGCACTACATAACTTCAACTATTTTAACATGTCACTTGACACACAATTGCACTTTATCACTACACATTTGTGCTTCAATTGACACATCTGGACTTCATTACTTGATGTAATTTGAATTTTATCACTTGAAATGTTTGAATTTTATATCTGGAGGTTTTGCAGATTACATTTTGATATTATTTAAACTTAACCTCATGATCTTTTGTGTCTGTCCTTTACTATTTTTACCTGGTGTGTGGTGTGTTGCTGTATAAGAAATCAATATGAAAAAAGTGTCATTTTTATAGGACTGTATCATATTCTCTTTTCAAAAATGAGCGACAATCTACCCTCGATAATGAATCTGCTATAAAAATGATACACTTGCTATGTTATCTTGCAAGACTTATATACAACAATTATATATATATATATATTTATACATATAATATTATAACTACTATCTGTAGCTACCAAAGTTCATACATGTAAAATAGAATGGCTTTATGTCTGAACCAGTGTTGGGTCAAGAAGTCCAAGCTCAAGCCTTTATAGATTGTGAGCTTAAGCTCAAGCCCAAGCCCATCAATTTCAAATCAGACTTAAGTCCAAGCTCAAGTCTTTATTTAAAGGCTTATGTCCAAGCTCAAGCTCTATTCAGAAGTTGAAATTCTTTATTATTCATTTTATTGTGAAAGAACATTGAAAATTACATAATCAATAAACAAAAAGGAAATGACTTTATTAATGAAAGTTACTAATATTGGCTGTGGCTAATAGCCTATTAGGTAAAATGGGAAAGTGTTATTGTCTACTAATATTGATTCTTTGCTTCCATTCAGCAAACAACTATCAATCAAATTGAGCTGAAGTTCAAGCCCAATATTTTGTGATAGAGCTTAAGTCCAAGCTCAAGCTCTTGACCATTTTTATGAAATGGGCTTCAAGCCTCTTCAAGCCCTTGACAAACCTGGGGCTTAACCTCAAAAAAGCTTAAGCTCAACTAGGCTTGACCCAACACTGGTCTGAACTTAACATGGCTTCTATCACCTGATTACTGAGCCTTCACATTTATTGTAGTATTGGCGTTCCTTCCTTTAGTCTTTAAACATCATTTTTAAATAGCTATTATGTAATTACAGTAAGCATAGAAGAACAGTAAATTAATCACTTGTATACTTACATAGTGATTTTACGGTCTTCTTTACTGTTCTTAAAGTCTAGATTGTGAGGGATATAGCTATATCTATAGTTAGCAAGAAATCTTGACTTTATGCTGAATGTGTCTGTGTGAGACAGTATTTAATGTTCAAACAAACTGTAGCAGTTATATAAGAGCGTTATTGACAAGGTAAGATATTGTAGGAAACATTAAACAACAATAACTAGTAATTATTAATCTCCTAGCCAGATATATTCCAAGTAAAGGCATATCATCACACAATATTCAGAGATTTTGACCCTATAAAACTATGCAAAATTTTGAGATACATTTTTTATGAAACTTCAACTTGACAAATTTGACTTACAACATTCGGCAATCTTATCATTGATGAAGATAATCAGACCTACACAAGCTAAAAACAAAGAACAACATGCTAAAATATGTTGTATTGTAATCCCATAGATAAATCTACACATTATCACTTGAAGTTTAAGACTTGACACATTTGAACATCATTGGACTCAAACTTTGGCATCAATTGACATAAATGATTAACACTTCACCCATATGCACTTTATTACTTGAAGCAATTTAAACTTTATCTCATATTTTTACATAAAACCTTGTATTTTATTACTTCAAATATTTGCACTTTATGGTTTGACACATCTACACATTACCACTTGATATTTATGCACAATTAGTTGACCATTTAAAACTTGATCACTTGAAACAATTGATCTTTATCATTTTATATATATTGTAAGTTATCACTTGACACATCTGCGCATTATAACTGGGCACATTTGCATTTTATCACTTGATACTTTGTACACTATTTACTGACATATCAACACCTAATCGCTAGACTTATTCTTATTACTTAAAAAGCACTTGAAAATTTGATTGATATTTGCACTTTTTTTGCTTCAACGCAATTTGCACCTTGTTACTAGTAACATTTGCACTTTGCCACTTAACATTTGCTTGACATAAAGCACTTAACATTCGACATAAGTTTTGCACTGTATCACTTGGCACATTTGCACTACATAACTTCAACAATTTCAACATGTCACTTGACACACAATTGCACTCTATCACTACACACTTGTACTTCAATTGACACATCTGGACTTCATCACTTGATGTAATTTGAATTTTATCACTTGAAACATTTGCATTTTATATCTGGAGGTTTTGCATATTACATTTTAATATTATTTCAACTTAATCTCATGTTCTTTTGTGTCTATCCTTTACCATTTTTACCTGGTGTGTGGTGTGTTGCTGTATAAGAAATCAATATGAAAAAGGTGTCATTTTTATAGGACTGTATCATATTCTCTTTTCAAAAATGAGCGACAATCTACCCTCGATAATGAATCTGCTATTAAAATGATACACTTGCTATGTTATCTTGCAAGACTTATATACAACAATTATATATATATATATACATATAATACTATTATCTGTAGCTACCAAAGTTCATACATGTAAAATAGAATGGCTTTATGTCTGAACCAGTGTTGGGTCAAGAAGTCCAAGCTCAAGCCTTTATAGATTGTGAGCTTAAGCTCAAGCCCAAGCCCATCAATTTCAAATCAGACTTAAGTCCAAGCTCAAGTCTTTATTTAAAGGCTTATGTCCAAGCTCAAGTCTTTATTTAAAGGCTTATGTCCAAGCTCAAGTCTTTATTTAAAGGCTTATGTCCAAGCTCAAGCTCTATTCAGAAGTTGAAATTATTTATTATTCATTGTATTGTGAAAGAACATTGAAAATTACATAATCAATAAACAAAAAGGAAATGACTTGAAAGCTACTATTGGCTGTGGCTAATAGCCTATTAGGTAAAATGGGAAAGTGTTATTAGCTACTAATATTGATTATTTGCTTCCATTCAGCAAAAACTATCAATCAATTGAGCTGAAGTTCAAGACCAATATTTTGTGATAGAGCTTAAGTCTAAGCTCAAGCTCTTGACCATTTTTATGAAATGGGCTTCAAGCCTCTTCAAGCCCTTGACAAACCTGGGCTTAACTGTCAATTGGCGTTCCTCTACAATTTTTATAATTTCCTTTAGTCTTTAACATTATTATTTTTAAATAGCTATTATGTAATTACAGTAAGCATAGAAGAACAGTAAATTAATCACTTGTATACTTACATAGTGATTTTAAGGTCTTCTTTACTGTTCTTAAAGTCTAGATTGTGAGGGATATAGCTATATCTATAGTTAGCAAGAAATCTTGACTTTATGCTGAATGTGTCTTTGTGAGACAGTATTTAATGTTCAAACAAACTGTAGCAGTTATATAAGAGCGTTATTGACAAGGTAAGGTATTGTAGGAAACATTAAACAACAATAACTAGTAATTATTAATCTCCTAGCTAGATATATTCAAAGTAAAGGCATATCATCACACAATATTCAGAGATTTTGACCCTATAAAACTATGCAAAATTTTGAGATACATTTTTTATGAAACTTCAACTTGACAAATTTGACTTACAACATTCGGCAATCTTATCATTGATGAAGATAATCAGACCTACACAAGCTAAAAACAAAGAACAACATGCCAAAATATGTTGCTGTATTGTAATCCCATAGATAAGTCTACACATTATCACTTGAAGTTTAAGACTTGACACATTTGAACATCATTGGACTCAAACTTTGGCATCAATTGACATAATTGATTAATGCTTGACCCATTTGCACTTTATTACTTGAAGCAATTTAAACTTTATCACATATTTTTACATAAAACCTTGAAACATTTGCATTTAATTACTTGAGATATTTGCACTTTATGGTTTGACACATCTACACATTACCACTTGATATTTATGCACTACTAGTTGACTATTTAAAACTTGATCACTTGAAACAATTGATCTTTATCATTTTACATATATTAAGTTATCACTTGACACATCTGCGCATTATAACTGGGCACATTTGCATTTTATCATTTGATACTTTGTACACTATTTACTGACATATCAAAACCTAATCGCTAGACTTATTCTTATTATTAAAAAAGCATTTGAAAATTTGATTGATATTTGCACTTTTTTTGCTTCAACGCAATTTGCACATTGTTACTAGTAACATTTGCACTTTGCCACTTAACATTTGCTTGACATAAAGCACTTAACATTCGACATAAGTTTTGCACTGTATCACTTGGCACATCTGCACTACATAACTTCAACTATTTCAACATATCACTTGACACAATTGCACTTTATAACTACACATTTGTGCTTCAATTGACACATCTGGACTTCATCACTTGATGTAATTTGAATTTTATCACTTGAAACATTTGCTGGAGGCTTTGCACATTACATTTTGACATTATTTAAATTTCATCTCATGTTCTTTTGTGTCTATTCTTTACCCTATTTACCTGGTGTGTGGTGTGTTGCTGTACAAGAAATCAATATGGAAAAAGTTGTCATTTTTATAGGACTGTATCATATTCTCTTTCCAAGAATAAGCGAAGATCTACTATCGATAATTGAATCTGCTATAATAATAGTACACAGGCAATGTTATGTAGTAAGACTTATATACAATAATTATACATACATATAAAGTGTAACTACCATCTGTAGCCACCAAAGTTCATACATGTAACATAGAATTATAACCTCACAGTCTAATCTGGCGTAGCCGACCCTTTACCTTCCCACTAGCTATATGTGGGCATGGTGAGAAGGAAAGGGTCTGATGAGAGATCTACCATTGTTAAAAGAATTCTACCGGGATTGGAAACTGATCACGTGCGCCCGTAGAAACAGTACACAACGCTAATCTTAGGCATGTAACATTTCTTACATTCGTTGGCGGCTGCAAAGCTGGTTAACTACCTACCCAGAGCTGCATAAGGTGAGCTAACTCAGGGAATAGGTTACTGGATATATTCTAATGTATAAAAATGGCTAGAAAAGAAACTTACGCTGCAGCTTTGTCACCAAACTAGTTCTAAATAAACAATTATACACCACTGTGAACCATTTCAAAAGACATTATGAAAATAAAACCTTATTAACTTAAGTTATAAAGTGTAGCGTTTGTGTTACAATCCCTTTGCTATAGATAGCCAACTGTTACTGATACAATAATAATAATTGAATCTTGTGTGCAATGTACTAGTAAATGCAATAAGCATTATGATTTTAATCCCTTTTATGATATAGGGATGACTAGAAAGTTTACATTCATGAAGCTTTAATCAGCATAAGAGATCCATTTAAATTTGTTTATGTGTACTGTAATAATGCAAGTGAGCAACCTTGAACATTAATTACTCAATTACATTTGTGATCATCTATGAATAGTGCACAATTACTTTCCTGGAAAGGCTATTAAACAATTTCATGTGCTTTCTATTGGATATATTTCTAGAAGATATTACTGACTCCAACTTCCTGATTCAGGTCCTAATGGTGAGTACTGCAGATATTACGGTCTCTGTGTCACTAGCTATCATTTTAAACTCAGCAGAAAAAAGTAGAGGAAGCTGAAGAAAAAAATTAGATACGCGCGTATTGTTACAGTAGTCTCACTTGCCAGACCCTTTACCATACCGCTTCGCTGGGAAATGGTCTGGGGACAGACGTAGGGTTTTCAGGTTCTCTACAGGAATGTACGTATAGCCAATCAGATTGTACCAATCACATGACCAACCTCAAACTATTTAATTTATTGCTAATTGAAATGATGTAGCCGTAGCTCTCCACCACGCGTCGGTTAGTCAGCTGTGTGGTTGCTGCGATATGGAAACGTTGAAAGAAGATTTGAGAAGTGTTGTGGAGGGCATTGGTTACAAAGCTGCGCATGCAGAACAAAGGAGGGCAATTCTTTCCTTCGTGCAGAGAAAATATATTTTCGTTTCCCTCCCAAGGGGTAGTTGGAAAAGACTTTGCTTTTATGCTCTCCCACTGTTTTTTGACAAGCTTATGTCATGCATACACTAAATCACATCCATTTTCTTAATTTTTGTATCACCCACGCATAATTACCTGCTGAGTCATGCTCCGTGAGGGATCACGTGAGTGGGGATGATTTTTTAATGATGAATTGAACGAATTGTCTAATAAGTCCTCCTAGCTAACCTCGGTTTTATCGCTTAATACTTAGCGCTCCATTGTGTAGGAGGCTAGTCCTATAACCCCCAACGCCAAGGGAGTCTCCCACGGACGTTACAATTGGCGACCCTGCCGGGACTAAATGAGTAGTGGATGTCACGTCGAGATTTGCGGGCTTTGGACACTGACATACTTGCTTGGAGGCGAGGACAAGATCATCTAAGGAGGCTAGAATGTCTGGAGAAGAGACTGGGACGAAAGAACTGAAGAGTCAACTCGCTGGAGCGCAGCGGATTTAGCCGCGCTAAGTGAGGAGGTTGAGGAACTCAAACTGGCGGTTCAACAAGCTAGTTTGGAGGCTGAAAATGCTCGAAAGACAGCAGCCGACGAGGCGGCTCGAGTGGAAACGCTGAAGCAAGAGCTGGACGTTCAAGCTATGAGAAGTGAGCTTACCTTGCTACGTTCTCTGGAAAAGCTTAGGTCCGACCACCAGGATATTTTAGCTAAGGAAGGATTACGGAGCAGAAGTGGATGGATTTGTGTATCCAGGACCTCAAGGACAACCATCAAGCTGAGAGGCAACGCTTGCTGGAAAAATAACAATGTTGGAGTCGAGTTCTGCTGTTAGTTACCCGTGATCGTGACGATTTTTTACCGGATCATCGTGCCGATATTTTCGACGATTACAGTGATTCAGATGAAGGTTCATCAAGGGTTGGAGTTGCCATTATGAAAGATGGAGTTGAGGAAGTTGCAGACATGATTGCTGCTATTACTTCAAGTACTGCTGCTCTGGTGAGACCCTCTGTTACTTCAGCTGTTCAAACTGTTGTAACTGGAGTCAGTAAGACTGGATCTGCTGTAGATTTGAGGAACACTACGTTGAGTGGACTTGTCATTCCCTCTTCTGTTATTTATTCTTACTCCCCCATCGTGCTGATGTATCTACAGTGTCTACTGCATTAACCACTTTCAGGTTATCTGCTGTTTCAGAGGAGTTTGTTCCTGGTTTGGTGAGTCGTTCTGTGTCTAGTGTTACTGGTCATGCAAGTGTGCCTACCACTATGCTGGGTGTTAGTGCGAGTACTGCTGATGCAGGCACGTCTTCTGATGCATGTGTACCTAGTGTGTGTGTGCCTGGTGTAAGTGTACCTACCACTTCCATTCATGTTACTACAACACGCATGTCTGATGGAACATCAGTTGGAACTAAAGTGGCTGGGATTCCTGTGCCAGGATCAGCGTCTGATGGTGCCTGTTCAGAATTTTCAATGTGTGACAGTTCACTTGGAGGCTGGAACACGGCTTGGTACTGTGAAGTCTGTCACGGTGCTGCCTTTAGATCAGTGCACCACTGATGTCAGCGGTGATGGTGCCACTGTTGGAGCTGTGAAATGCTCGACAGAACGTCTAGAGCAACTATATCGTGAACTCAACTTCCCATTGAATTCCCTCTCTCCTGATGAAGCGAGACGACTGAGAAGACTTGTTGGTGAATTCTCTGATGTGTTTGCTCTTGATGACTCAGAACTCGGTTGTACAGATGTACTTCGTCATTCTGTGGATACTGGAGATCATTTGCCCATCAAATAGCAACCTTACAGAACTCCTGTGGTGAGAAGGGAGCAGGTAGCGGCGATGATTGGTGAAATGGAGAAACATGGTGTTGTGCAGCCATCTACCAGTCCGTGGGCTAGTCCTGTTGTTTTGGTTCCAAAGAAGGATGAAACTCTACGTTTCTGTGTCGACTATCGGAGGTTGAATTCGGTGACTCGAAAAGATGTCTACCCACTTCCTCGAATAGATGGTATTCTTGATGTTCTTGGAGGATCTCAATATTTTTCAACTCTTGATCTCGCATCTGGATACTGGCAAGTGGAGCTGGAGTTAAAGCAAAAAGTGCTTTTACCAACTTTCAAAGGTCTCTATGAGTTTACTCGTATGCCGTTTGGTCTTTGCAACGCACCAGTAGCATTCCAGCAGATTATGCAGAGAGTTCTTGCAGGTCTGAAATGGAAGAGCTGTTTTGTGTACATAGTAGATGATGTCTTGGTTGCATCAAAGAAGTTTCAAGAACATTTAGATCACCTGCGTAATGTTTTTCTTTGCTTGCGTGCTGTAAATCTTAAGCTGAAGCCGAAGAAGTGTTCATTCCTACGACTTGAGGTTCCTTTCTTAGGTCATGTTCTTTCGAAAGATGGTATCCGACCTGATCCAGCCGAAAGTGAAAAGCTATCCCTGTCCGGTTAATGTCACTGAATTACGGCAATTTTTGGGACTTGCATCTTATTATCGACGGTTTGTCCCTGGGCAACAATTGCTGCTCCGTTACACAGATTGACTAGAATGTAGTCTTTGACTGGACTGAGGAATGTGAGGAAGCATTTGTACAGCTGAAGGAGTTGCTCTCTGCTCCTCCTGTTTTAGTTTACCCGAAGTTTGGGCCTGGCTGTACGTTCATTCTGGAAACTGATGCCAGCACTACTGGTCTGGGTGCTGTTTTGTCGCAGGAACAGGATGATGGAACTGTTCATCCTATTGCGTATGCATCACGTTCAGTGGACAAGCATGAGCGGAATTATGGTATCTCGGAGTTGGACACGCTGGGGCTCGTGTGGGCAGTTCACTGCTTTCGTCCATACATTCTTGGACATCCATGTGTTGTGTACACGGATCATACTGCGTGTTTATCCATACTGAATACAGCAAGACCATCTGGAAAACTTGCACATTGGGCGTTAGTTATTCAGAAGATGGATCTCACTATCAAACATAAATCTGGAAAGAAGAACACCAATGCGGATGCATTGTCATGTTGTACTACTACTGATGAGAGTAGGATGTCTGCTGTGGAGCAAGAGAGCAGCAAGTGCTCTGATCTTCTGAATGTTGAGGAGATTTCAAAGTGTCAAAATGAAGATGAAAACATATCAGCTCTGATTATGTATCTGGTGGATGGAACTTTACCAGAGGAGGAATGTCAGTCACGTAGAATCATTTTGGAAAGCAAGCACTATGAAGTGGTGGATGGGGTACTTTACCATGAAAACCCTGCTTTTCCTGATCAATGGTGTGTAGTTGTGCCTTCAAATCTTAGAGCATTGCTGTTGGAAGAAGCACATAAAGGTCAGTTTGCTGGTCATCTTAGTGATAAGAAGGTGTATGATCGTCTGAGACGTCATGTGTGGTGGAGAGGAATGAAAAATGATGTAACTGCTTTCTGCAGGGCATGTCTGGTTTGTGCCTCTAGGAAAGGAGGACGGAAAACCTTCAGACCACCGTTGACTCCAATTCCTGTTGGAAGACCGAGCTGCCGTTAATATATTGCAGCTGCTATTAACCACGCAAGGAAATTGCTACATGGCTGTCTTCATGGACTATCTGACCAAGTGGCCTGAGGCATTTGCTATACCTGATCAGAAGGCAGAAACAATTGCTAAGTTGTTTGTGGAGAGCATAATGTGCCGACACGAAATTCCAGTGGAACTTCTCTCTGATCGTGGACCAAATTTCCTGTCCGAGCTGATTCAGGAAGTGTGCAAGCTTCTTGGGGTAAAGAAAATCAATACATCTGGTTACCATCCTCAAACCGATGGGTTAGTGGAGAAATTTAACTCAACCCTCATCAACATGATAGCCAAATCTTGTGATGCTCGAAAGCATGACTATGATGCTCATCTTCAATATTTGCTATTTGCGTACCGAGTATCTGCTCAGGAATCTACGCGAGAAGCACCATTTTTCCTGCTGTATGGAAGGGATGCTAGAATTCTGACAGAGACTGTCCTGTCTCATTCCTGTAGCCCTTATGCGGTTGACCTTGATGACTACAAGGAAGATTTGATGTGCGAGATGGCCCTGGCCTGGAAACTTGCATCGGAGAACATAACAAAAGCTCAATCTGCACAAAAGAAAGCTTATGATCGTAAGACGAAGAAACCGGATTTACAAGTGGAAAACGTGTCATGGTTCTCATGCCGTCTGAGTCCCAAGGGAAAGACTGGAAATTGTCTAGACCCTTTCATGGTCCTTATAGAGTGTTGCACGTGACTCCTACTAACGCCTAGTGGATTAACCGAAAGGAGAGTCTATTTTCGTGGCAATGGATCGAGTACGAAGATGTTACTCGGAGCAAGGGAATACTACCTGGACTGGTCATAAGAAGAAACACCGACAAAAGGTGAAACCTGCTCAATCAGCTGCGGCAGATGTATCAAGCGATTTATCGATGAGGCGTGGCCCCATAACCCGGTCCAGAAGTTGCCTGCAAGATGAACAGTAACTATAGCATTGAACTGTGTGTGTATGCATTTGTGCACATGTGTGTGTGTGTGTGTGTGTGTTTGTGAATATTGTCGAGGACGACTTCTCGCTCAGAGGGTGGAAATGTCATGCATCACTAAATCACATCCATTTTCTTAATTTTTGTATCACCCACGCATAATTACCTGCTGAGTCATGCTCCGTGAGGGATTACGTGAGTGGGGATGATTTTTTAATGATCAATTGAATGAACTGTCTAATAAGTCCTCCTAGCTAACCTCAGTTTTATCGCTTAATACTTGGCGCTCCATTGTGTAGGCAAGTCCTATAACCCCCAACGCCAAGGGAGTCTCTCACGGGCGTTACACTTAGAAATATTTCAGAACCTAAAAGTGTAGTGTTTGTACTGTTGGAGTTCATAGTCGTTTAACAGCTGATCAATAACACACTCCGTAAGTAGTAAGTTCACGCCCTCACAACCAGTTCAAGCAAGGTCTTCAAAAGCGGATGTAGATAATCCCGCAGATCAAGCTAAATCTACCACAGGCGGCAGTTGGGACTAAATTAAAAAAATTAACCTCAACATTAGGCAGCAATTAAATTCTTTACGACTCAGGTCACGTGGATTCTTCATTGATGTGCATTCCGCCAGAACCTGGAAGTATGGCAAGTGTCCCCAGCAGAGGGAGGGGCATTAGGGTCTGGCCCACGAGACTATTGTTACAGCACCCGTTTTGTATTGGATACTGGGCATTTCCAATCCCGGTAAATTTTTTTATCTATGGCTCTACATCGGATTCGTACCAGAGTAGTGCGCACGTACGATAGCTATGGCGTAAAAACACTTACTAGAACGTTAATTTTACATGCCCTAATGTTGACGTCATGTACATGGCTGAGTACGAATCCGATGTGGAGCCCTCGGCGTACCAAACCCTTTTTTCCCTCACACCTACATATAAAGGAAGGTAAAGGGTAAGCTAAGGCAGCCTACTCACAGCCCTGATGTACCTTATTTTATCCATAAAAACGGGACGGAATTATGGCATTTCATTGATGCCGGTAGGTAACTGTCTTCGTTTACACAAGTTATTGCGTTGTAGAACCCCACACTCACCCAGAATTGTCTCGTAACATCTAGTCCGCGTGGCCGACCCCTTTCCCTTTTATTATCCGCTATCGCGGTGGAGGGAAAGAAGATCTGGTAGAAGCTTGTACATCGTTTCGTGTCATTCCCCTGGATTCATGAGGAACCATACTTTCCGTGTATTGCTTATGTAGAGGTGTGGCTTTCAGTGACGTAGAATTAAATACGCGTATAAAAACTGTTATTATCACTTCGAATGCTTTTTGGGCGGAGATGTATTATACAGCTTTAGTGCGTGGGGTTGCTTTGGAACATGGATTCATACTTAGTAGCAAACAGGAAGAAGCAATTCTTGCATTTTTACAGAATCAAGATGTCGTTATTTCTTTACCTACTAGCTATGGCAAGTCACTGTGCTACTCACTGCTTCCTCCCCCATATATAATAAGTTGAGGAATGTGGAAAATAAGAGCACAGTAACAAATTTTCCACAGCAAAAGCAGTACCTCAAAGCCATCTTGATGCCTAAGAATCCCTGTAATACTTTCGCGCGTGTGTGATATTTGACGACCGCAACGCCCGGTTACGTTATAATTGCATTCCTTCAGCACGAAACGATGTACAAGCTTCTACCAGACCCTCTTTCCCTCCCCCGCGCGAGCGGATGATATAAGAGAAAGGGGTCGGCCACGCGAGACTATGTAACATCTACCGCGCTCGCAAGAGCTGGTAGCTACTAGTCTGGCGGAGTCAGACCCACGTAGCGCGCAAAGCGTGGACATGGCCATACCAAATTTGTTCTAGAGGAATGTGGAAGTGGTCAGTGCCCCACACCCCTTATTCCTGAATTTCTACAGCAATGGATCTGCAGGTGGATTCTCCGATGATCTTACTTTTTTTTTTTTTTTCTGTAGCTTTTGCTAACAGACTAATGGACTATGACTAGTTGAAAGAGCTGCTGGTGGAGGTGATAAGACCTTTAGTAGCAGGTAAAGCAATATTTGGAAATTTTCCAACGGCATACGCCAAAAACATACTGAAACTAGCCACGCTTGTTAAACCTAGCTGTGAAAGGGTGGCTGACACGCTCAGGAATTTCTATTTGTGGTTGACGAGGGCCATTCCAGAGAATTTACTAACGGTAATAGACCGCCGCAATATGCATGTATGTGCAGCAGAATAAATTTGGTATGGCTGTATCCCCAGCCAAGACCCCGGACCAGCGTAGCGGTTAGGTAAAGGGTCTAGCTAAGCCAGACGATGCAGGTACGGGTCTCAAACACACCAGATAGCGTTCCGTTGTCGTGCAGTTACTATAGCGTTCCGGTAACCACCCTGACTGAAACTCAAGGAGAGGAATGAAAAAATAATGGAAGTTAAAAATTATTTCACATTTTAACCTTATGATCAAATAGCTAATGTTTAGTTGTCCAGCACAAGCAAAATAGTAGCTAATAAGATTATTGAACTAACTACAGAGACTAAAAAGGAAACTGCAAAGAGTTCATACAAAAGTTATAAGAGAGAAAGTGGACATACATCAAGATATAAAGTTCAAGTCTGTCAACAAATGAAAAGAATATTTCTATTGTGAATGAAAGTAATTAAGTGCATGTCACAAATGATAATGTGCTAACAATGTTAAGTGATTAAGTTTAGATGTAGAAAGTGATAAAATGCAAATGTGTCCCGTAATTAAGTGCAAATAATTAACTTTGGGAAAAGTGAAAACTAAGTGTCAAATGTGTTTGGACAAGAACAACCAAAGCAGTGAAATAAAGTTCAGATGTGTAAGGGAAAAAAAGGAAAGTTCGTTCACGTGTGTCAAAGGATACGGTTGGAAAACTATAAATTGCAAATTTGACAATCAATGAAGTACAATTTTATCAAATGATAAAGTGCAAATGTGACAATTGATAAAGTTCAAACATGTCAAGTATCAACTTCAAACATGCCAAGTGATACAGAGCAATTGTTTCAATGATACAGTTCAAACCTGTCGAGTAATAAAGAGCAAATGTGTGATAAAGTGTAATTGTGTACATTGATAAAGTTCAAATGTCAAGTGATTAGTGCAAATAATGTGAAGTTATCAAGTGCAAATATGTGAAGATATCAAGTGTAAATGTGTCAATTGATAAAAGTTCAAATACCTCAAGTGATAAAGTGCAAATGTGTCAAGTGATGAAGTGCAAATGTGCCAATTGATAAAGTTCAAATGTGTCATGTGATAAAGTGCAAATGTATCAAGTGATAAAGTTCAATAATATGTCAAGTTATAAAGTTCAAATATGTCAAGTGATAAAGTGCAAATGTGTCAAGTGATAAAGTGCAAATGTGTCAAGTGATAAAGTGCAAATGTGTCAATTAATAAAGTTCAAGTGTGTCAAGTGATAAAAGTTCAATATCTCAAGTGATAAAGTGCAACTGTGTCAATTGATAAGGTTCAAATATCTCAAGTGATACAGTTCAAATGTGTCAAGTGATAAAGTTCAAATGTGTCAAGTGATCAAGTGCAAATGTGTCTATTGATCAAGAGCAAATGTGTTAAGAAATATGTCAACTGATAAAAACCAACGTGTAAGTGATAAACTTCAAATATGTCAAATGATAAACTGCTTACATATTATATCAAGTAATAATATGACGGACGTATACGACCCCGTACGCGTTTTGACTTAATTTTACAAGTGGTCGGTTTTCTCATAGCGGGTCACATATAGCATAAACAATGAAATGTAGCAGGGCAGATACAAAATAAGAAATATTACATTATTAAAACTACAACATCTTCAAAAGTCAATCAATGGACATTTCTTTAATATTTTATAAAATTTTGTTTCCGCTACTTATTGTATTAATCGCCTGAGAAGAATCTAATCTTTCATGTTCGAACATTGGCTTCCATGCAGTTAGTACCATTAGTAAAGGTACGCCTAAGCTTTTAGTTCTTCTTTCTGCATTATTATAATGTATTGTATTTTGCATAATTGTAAAAGTTTTGTCTTTACTTGATTTAAAAATTCATCTATTGCTAAATTTTCTTTACAGAAAATAATAAAAAACGATATCTATCCTTACCTTTTCATGTTACCTAACTGATCATCATGATTATGTTATAATGGTAGGGTTAATGAACTTAGAAATGATAGCAAATATTTTAACTAGCTGATTGTGAAGAAGATAATTTCTTGTATTTCTAATTTAATCACCCAGCTGTAGTTACAGCATTATTGTGGTGAAAATAATAATATCTAAATTACTATAGCCTATCTGATATGTACAGATGTATGACTAGTAATACAATACAAAAAATAGTATGTAAAATAAGGCAGTATACATAAAACTAAATAATAACATTTCTAAATACTTCAAAATACATTTTGTTCCGTTGTTACTGTTCACTTCAATCTATGTATATGTGGGTGCTCTGTATTATGTAACAACAATCCTGCAAAATGAATTCCTACAAGAATATCCTGCCCAAACAGTATTTCTTCATAAGTCTTCTGGTTACTATTCATGTGCTAGTTCTAAGGGAAAAAATACAAAATAAGGAAGGGACTGGCTCATTTCACTGACACTCAGGTACCCACACGAATCAAGAATTTAAATACAACTATAACAGTAGAAAAACATTTTCTGAGTTATTCTGCAAGTTTCAGTCATGAGCAAGTCCTGGAATAGACTATATTTTGTGGTACTGCTAGTGAAGCTTGTAGCAATCCAAGCTCAACTGAATAGCAATGAGAAAAATGAGCTTCTAGATGTTCATAACCAATTCAGAGGCAATGTTAATCCACCTGCTGCAGATATGCTGAGAATGGTGAGCAAATATTTAAAAAAAATACAGAATCATACGGTATAAACAAGATGGAGTAGAATTAACTTGTAAGCTAAGTAAATCAAACTTATTGATTAGTTAGACTGCGTGGATAAATTATAAAACAAACAGCAACTTGGTTTTCTGATAGTTGATGCAAATGTTTTATTTCAATAGGTTTGGAGTGATGAACTTGCAGGTGTGGCACAATCCTACAGCTCCATGTGTGTTTTTAAGCACAATACTAACAGGTCTCTGCATAGCCCATCTTTCTTTTATGTCGGAGAGAATATCGCCTACACTACTGATGCCACTAATTATACTAAACTTGCGGAACTGTGGCATGATGAGAGAGTTGACTACACTTATAGCAGCAATACTTGTGCAACAGACAAAGTGTGTGGCCATTATACTCAGGTAAGTCTTCAATGATACATGATTTAATAATATTTCTCCCATATGCAAGTGGGAAATACTATGAAATGGAAGGAACTTGGGATCTCCACAGCCCTAGTAGCTCATATCATTCACTAACTTTCAAAGCTTACACATTTAGCTTAGAGGGGCTGAGATAAATTTGTCTCTGTTTAACTCCATCCTATAGCTAATTATAAGACTTTAGAGACTTAACAGTTCCAATCTTTGAGATTAGCCTTAGGATATAATTTTAAGACCAAAATTACTAGCTAGTTACCTTTTCAAGTATATGAGCATTTAATATAATTAATACAACAGCTCATTGAAGTTACATTGTTCTTGTTCTTGTTGTTATTCTCTGCTATTGTTGTTGTTGCTGTTGTTGTTGTTGCTGCTGCTCTTATTGGTAATGTAGATTGTGTGGGCAAATTCACGCAGTTTGGGATGTGGTGCCACCAGGTGCTCTTCATTTATTCATCGAGGGCGTACTGTATTTAATCCCTTATTGCTAGTCTGCAATTATGGACCTGGGTAAGAATGCATGCAGTACATAATTATCATGATAATGCAGTGAAGAAATTTTATCTTATTGGAATTTGTTTTCATTTATGCTGAATTCTTCATTCCTTGAAAATATATTAGGAATGCACCACAAGTAATATTGACCAAACATATCTTGTACCTATATGAACTGTATTATACAACAAAACTTAGTGAAACCACATTAGTAAGTAACCATCATTACAAAGTCATTGGTTGAAAGTGTAAGTGTGTCCTAAAAATACATACCTCTGTGTGTACAAACATCTAATAACTGAAAACAATGCAAATTGAAATAACAGTGAACATGAGTGGGTAGATGAAGGCTGCTCTGTAAATATAATTATATATAATTATGTTATGGCAGTTATAAAAATACACTTTATGTGTTACTTTAGGGGAAATTATGAGGGACAGTCCCCTTACAGTACAGGAACATCCTGTTCAGCCTGTCCTTCCAGTTATCCTCATTGTGTCCATGGAACATGCAGTGACAGTAAGGATTTAATACTCCATCCAATGAAAATTATTATTGGCGAGCGAGCGAAGCAAGCGAGACACTATCAGGGGTAGCTCAATTGAAAATCGGGGATATTTGTTTATTCACTCAAACTCCCCTAATACGGGCAGCTAAGGACTGGGCACTGCCCGTAACTCAGAAATATCCGTATCTTGAGAACAATTATAATATTTGCACTTGTATTTTAATATAGAATTGTAATAACTTATTTATAATTACAATTATACATACTTTGAGGAATAGCTACTTGTATCTAAGGACAGCACACACCTTTTCCATTTAGATGGAAATGATTTGCTATTGCTTTGCTTAGTAGGCTGCTTAGTAGAAGTAGACATTTTTGGTTGGGGTGAACAGGGTGGGAGCCCAGCTGGGAACCCTTTACTCAAACCAGTAGCTGTAAGTTGATTCTACAACTCTCAGTACATACATACACTGTATACTTGCCTACCAGCTGATCCTTACCACATCTGTAATGCAGTATTGGGATGCCCTATAGAGGGGAGTGCCCTAGAATCTGGATAGGGGAGTTTGAGTGTATATGTACTTTGACCCTGGCATTTTTGTGTTAGTTCAATGGTCAATCCTTCCCAAACTTCACTGAACAGAATCCTCTGGTTTATCAATTATTACCCATATCACCATAGAATCGTTTTGAATTCTTTTGCGGGTTCAGTTAAAACTTGAAAACATACCCGAGTTCCATTTCTATTGGAGTTAGTGGCGGTAGTAATTAAATGTGCTCTTTGTCATGGTTATAAGCTGTACACAACAGTATTTACTTGAAAATTTATTGTCCACTACACTAACCACGTAGGTAAGTCTTGTGTCCAGTTTTTTTTTTAAGTATTGTGCGTTACAGCTTCTACTTAGCTAAAGAATATCACAAAGAAAATATTTAAATAATGTGTATTGTTTTTGTTGCTGTTAATTCAAACAGTTGTGGTGAGTTGTTACTATGGCAATTAAATCCTTTATCATAAAACGTAATTTAAAAACTCAACCTTATTTTTGGTAGCTTTGAGTGTTAGAAGTTAAAATCAATCATATAACAATAGTGTAGTTTTAGGCTCACTCACCATTTGTGCTCTAGCACATCACTAGTTAATATTACAATGTTGGATAGTAGCACAGAGACAGTGTAACCAGACTTTGAGGATCAGATAGCTAACTACCACAATCTCTGTATAAAACTTTAGAAGCTCCCAACTGGAAACAATTAAGAGCAATAAGCAATGCCTTATCTGTGAGATGGGCAAGCAGGAGGTATGGGGAATCCAAACCAGCCAACTTTTAAAAAAAAAATTTATTTAAAAAAATAACTTATTTAGGAAATTTCATGTTTCTCTACTTTTTTGGTAGTGGATAGGGCATTTAGCTCTATCCTCTACAGGAAAGGTGGTGAAAATATGAAATTTCCTAAATAGTGTATATATTCTTTCTGTTAAGCTGATGTTGTTTGCTATGGATTTAGATGCTGCCACAACTACAATACCCACACAGTCTCCATCATCAGAAGCAGGCAAGTTGATTTTATTTTTCTTGTTGGTTTATTTCTGTTTAGTAATTAAATGCAAAAACATCACACTTAAATGCAAAGATGCTGTTTTCATATAAACCAAATTTACTTTTAGCAACTGATTATAATATATTATATCAGATCCATGTGGAGGGGTGTAGGAAGATAATTTGGAATTTGGGGGGGGGGGGGGGAAGCAAAGGACTTGGAGCTAAATCACAAGCAACATTAAAATGTATACACTACATTAACATTAAGTTTAACCACCACAGCATAATAATATGGCTGTCAAGTTATAGCTGGTTAAATCCAACTACTGATGCACTACAGCACAAATGGTTAGATAGCTAGCCCGGAATATGAATTTTTTTTCTTACAATAAAGTAAAGAAGACAGAACTCAGAGCTACACCTCAGTAGAAAGTTAAGAGAAACACTCCTAAAACCTCCTCGTAGTTTCTCTTCTCTAGTTTATTAAACCAAATAGCACCACACTAATGTTGAAATTTCCAATGGGTATGGGAGCAGGTTGAAAAAGGGGTGGGATAGTTACATAGCTACGAAAAAAAATTTAATACTATGTTTTCTGCCATTAAAGTTGACAACTGATAAAACTAAAATATAGGTTTCAATAATTCTAGCTATGGATGCCACTACTAAATCTGGCCCCTCCCCCATTATAAGGAGACGAAAAGTGGAGGGGGGGCTGAGGCCACCACAATTAAAAATAAAGATGGGTTAACTGCTCCTTTTGTCCAAATTTTGTGGAGAATTCGCAAGAATTCTAAATGAATTTTTAGAATGAATTTCTAACCCTACTCAAATTCAAATAAACAGTGAACGTTTTTTTCTAAACCACTGGCTACATTCATACTACTACTATAATATGAAATGTGAAGAAAAGGGGACCAAGAAAGTGCCTGCCCCCTTTCTCTTGCCCATCTGAATTTAACAAATAATTCCAATTGAACTCGCTATCTAAATAGTCTTTCAAAGACTCTTACAATCCACGAAGCTGAAGAAGTTGATGTGGTCGACACTCGCCATTTAAGGGTGCTAAAAAAGAATTGTGGTTTTACAGTGCCTCCAATAGTTGGCTATGATTGTGAGTTGATGAAGAAAACAAAACTTCATGCGTTTAGGTTTGCCACCAGAATAGCATCCCTCTCTTCAATTTAAAAGCAATTACTAAGTGGTTGACAACTTCTTAGCTCAGTTCAGTGTTGGTTTTTCGGACCTACATGTACGTAATTAGCTATACACTCATGGTAAAGAAGAAGTTGCCCATGTACCAAGCATTAATGTTGAAATATCTGAAATATCTTGCTAGATTCACCCATGTAGCTATATAAAAATTTGTAAGCCAAATGGGGGGGGGGCGTCCCCTCCTGTTTCTACGCCAGTGTCTGGTGGCTTGTGAAATCCAGTTAACAATAAAATAGCAGCTAATAAAGCAATGGACTTCTGATTCTTTAATAATTACAACTGCACTTATGATGACAACATTTCCATCTATTGATTCATTGCACGAACTACGTATTGATGAGTTGGTAGTAGCTACACCAAATAAATCACATTTAGTAATCATAACAGCTAGCTAGTTTATAAGTGCTGAGGGTTCATATATTTGCTGCTTCATTATAAGGTTTTGAATATATAATTTGCACAGGAAGTACAGATCCCCTCAGGGCCAGTATCCCGACAGTTAAAGGAACAGAAGGAATGTGTCCTTCCAGTGACACTCTCGCAAGTGAAATCAGCAAATTAAGAAAGGCAATTGCTCAGTTGTTGTAGTTGACAGATTAAAATAAAGAAGTAGTTGACATTTTATCAGAGAATTAAGTTTATAAATTTAAGTATGTGCAGCTATTATTAGCAACATTACATCAGCTAGTTACCCAGTAAATTTAACATGCGGAACAGATTATTATGAAATGTATAACATACAATAATATATACTGCATTAGAGAATATGATGTATATTAAAGAGAAATTGCTTTATACCAGGCTAATATTAATGCTCATCAAATGTAATTTTAATTCAAATCCATCTAAAATGGTATTATTTATAGCATTCATGCACCAAAGCAAATAAAGTATCAAAAATAGTGTGTATCCAGCCATTTCTGATAATCTCTTGAGCTCCCCTAACTTCTAATCAGTTTCTAAGTTGTGGGTTGGCAAGCTGAATGTAAAATGGAGTGTGCTTGTTTTCATCTGCCATGTCATTCGTTACGAAGTTATGGCACAGTCTCTCCACTTATAGCTAATGTCCAATCTTCATTGCTAGTGGTAAAATGAGTGGGCACTGTGGAGTGTGTAGCATTGCACTAGAAATTTAGCTACACAATTTTATTTATCATAAACAGATTTTAAATGGTATGAACAACTTGTTAACACTCATAGATAGTCTAATTTACATGTATTCACAAACTCACTGTCTATAAAAATATGAAATGAGTATGAATGAAATATATTAAGGGAGAAAACTCTATAAGTTTGCTCTTTTGTTTTATTTTATGTGATAAAAATAGTTTATGGAGCAAAAATTATTGTTGAAGACAACTACTTATACATTTTTAAAATGTCAAAAAAGCACAAGACAAATTTAAAATCTAAAAAATTACTCAAATCATACTAATTTTCATAGTTCTGTTCCTGATACTGCAATTCTTTAAATTTTGTGCAACCTTCAGTTAGTATTCTTATTCCTCTTGAAGTTAATTTGTTGTAGGATACATCGAGACTCTCAAGTTTCGAGCATATACAAATCAATATTTCAATGCCGACATCCCCAATCTTGTTCGAAGCAATATCCAGTGATTTTATAGAAGAGTCACATTTCGCGTTCATCATAGATTCCTGTACAGCCACCATAGCACTATCTCCAATTTTGTTTAAGCGCAAATTCAATGTATTCAACTTCATGAAGCAAAACTTTAAAGCAAATGTAAGAGCTCTCACATCAGTAGATCCAATTGAATTAAAACTTACATCAAGAGTATGTAGACAAGTCCACTTAAACCCACAAAGTGAAGCAAAGGTGTGATCATTTATTTTGCAAGACTGAACACTTAAATTCTTTAAGTTTAGTTCTACTTCGAAAAAAGCTGCAAGTTTAACAATATCTGATTCAGAAAAACTGTTTTCACTTATGTTTAATTCCTTCAACTGATGACTACCCAATAAAGCAATAAAAGATGAGAAGTTACGTTGTATGACTTCATTGTCAGCAAGACCAAGTGTGACTATATTTTTACATTTTTTCAAAATGAAAGCTAATGAATAATAGTCTATATAGCATCCATTCAATAATAAAGAATTTAAACTTTTGCATTCGCTAAGTTCTTCAATTTGACCTTCCATAAATCTAAAAAAAGCAAAATTACGGGATAAATTCAAATATTGTAAATTCTTTAGTGACCTCAAATTCATTACCTGAAGAGAGTCGAAATCAAGGTAATTATTGGTCATACTTATGCATTCAATCAATGGTGAATTTGTGAACAGCTGTTTCAAAATATCATGGAAAAAGGGGTCTTTTTTTAAATCGCCCCAAAAAAAGCAGTTATAACTTAAATCAATATTTTTTAGATTGATGCAGCCTGATAAATGTGAAACTAAAGTTGAGAGATCGCTCAAATACATGTAAGTCAAAGAAACATCTAGAGTCTCCAATTTTTCACTCAGTAAGAGTGGAATATAGTTCATAATACCGTGAAGATGAATGCCACGCAATTTCAATGCATTTTCACCAATTACATTACTGTCTTCAGCAAAATCAAGATATTTATTACAAATGTTAAGCTTCAGTTTGGGGAAATATTGTTTTGCAATTATATATATTTCCTTAACGCATTGTAGACTTATTTTATTTCCTTGTAGTTCTAACCAATGAAACTCACTGCAATGAGTTAAACTATTAACTAGTTGTAATGCTCCCACATCTGATATGCAGTTAGCGTTAGCACTAAACATTGTTAGTTTTCCTAAGCTCTGCAAAGGTTCTGCTATGGCTACAGCTCCAACATTTTGAATACAGTTAAAATCTAATTTCAATAGTGTTAAATGAATGCAATGTTTAAGCCCTGATGCTAAAAATGCTGCTAACTCAGCATCTATTCCACAGTTTATGAGAGTGAGGGAGGTACATTTTTGATGGTGATCCTCCAATATGCCATTGAAACTGATCAGCTTAAAATTATGTATGTCAACTTTTGGTAAATCTCCTCGAAAAACTGCAGAAAAACCAAAGAGTGAACACAGCTGTGATTTTATAGTTGTCATGCATCGCATTCTATTATAGAACTGATCATCTTCTTCTTCTCCAGGAAAATCTTGAACTGAAAATGCTTTAACTTCTTCAATTACTGAACTACTAAATTTCAATATTTGCATCTCTTCTTGAGATAAGCGATAATCTGAATTAGCAAACAAGGTAAAACGAACAATTTTAAGGAAAGGAAGTTTTACAGTTTTCAATTCTTGTATGTTGAAATCAACTCCAATATCCAATTCCCTTAAGTTTGGCATTTTCTTTAGGAAAGTAAGATCCGTCTTAGATTCTTTATAATGATCTTCTATGGAAAAACTAGATACAGAGAGCAACTTATCAGTTTCGAAACCTGCTTGAAATTTACATTTTTCAAATTTTAGCTTTACATTTTCAGCAGAAGCATTGACTAGCACATATTCGAAGGCCCGCATATCGTAAGGTGAAAAAGTATAGCCTACAAAACTAAACACATTTGGTTCTACCTTACTTTTAATCAACTGAACACATGCTTTCTTTAATTGGGACTCGAATGCACAATGAATGGTGTATATAGTGCCAAAGTCAGAGCAATTCATAAGAGAGACAAACTGACTCATTTTGCTACTGAAATCAGTTATGCCACAGTAGTATTTCCATGCATTCTTCATATGAGGATTATTGCCGTGTTGTTGAATTATTTCTAACTGTCTTCCTTCATCTAACCCAGCAATGTGCCATGCAGCAAGGTATTCTTGAAACGTGAGGTGATGAAATGTATGGATATTCTTCATCCTGTAAATGCCTACTGTCTTATCCAGTGTTACCAGTCCTAGAGTGTGAGAATCAGATGGTATATTAGTACCCTCAAGAATTTGTTTAGCTGATATTGTATTTTCAAAAGCATTCTTACATAAAGTTTTGAAATGGTTCAACAAATCTCCCTGTAAATCTTTCAAGGACTCAATTACTAGTTTGGAATCGTCGTTTTCTCTATTTTGATGGCGAACTATAGTCATTACAGTGAACATTTCGTAAATTTTAGATTCGGTGCTCGGTATATTATTTCCCAAAATTTTATACAGAAAGCAAATCATTGCCATGTGTATGGGTAGATAACACATGTGTAACACATTTGAATGAGTGTTAAGATATACCCAAAGATTACCAACAGTCACAGGCATGTCATCAAATGGATAATGAAAAATGTATTCCAAAATCTGTGTGGAGGAAAACCCAAGGACTTCAATCCGCTTGTAATTTCCTGTAGTTCTAATGCTGTGTGTAGCTACAGGACGAGAAAACAGAACAATAGTGGCCTCTTGAAGAAATTTCTTATAAATAAGTTTATAAATGACGCCATCCCTATTATTCGAGTAACGATATTCATCTAGTCCATCTAAAACAAAGCAGCATTTTCTTCCCCTGCTTTTCACTAACTTTTGAACCACGTCATTCAGTTCTTCTTTCTGTGACGAGTCATTATAGAACAGTCGACCCAGTATGTCTTGTAGATTTCTATCTTGATCTGTTAACAATCTCAGATAAATAAAGAACACGAGACTGAATCTTTTTAAAACACTTCCGTCCTTGGCCCAATCGTTGCATATATTTCGTGCCAATGTAGTTTTACCACTTCCCGGACGCCCTTCTACTAAAGCTAAGGCTCCTTCTGGCGGCATTTCAAAAATATTTTTATAATCTATATGAGATTTATCACAGGCAATATCGTCATTGTCTCCTCTTATAGTGTGATTATAGGATGCTTTGCAAGTGCCATAACTCTCCACAAGAGCTAAGTTAATAAACTTAGTGCTGCTAACAGGAGGCCAGGCCTCACTAGGCTCAAATCCTGATAAATACAATCCTGATAAGTATTGCCTCTCAGAAGATAGCCTCACCTTAATTTCAATTTGGCAACTTTTTGCAATTTCATTTTTTGATTCGTCAAGAATAAGGCATTGATACGTACCTTGGTCACACAAATCTATGTCAGGTATCATCATAACACTTTCTCGTACCTGACGATAATTAGGCCCTTCTTTTAAATCTACACCATCTTTTATCCATTGATATAGTATTGCCTCAGAACACACATAGTGAGCTTCAATGAGCACAGCTTTACCTTCTGCTACTATCATGTCAGAAGAGCAATGCTTAAAATAGGACTTTGGGGAGGAGTCATCTTGTTTTGCACTACCCAATTTTTCCATGAAGTTTTGCCTTAAAGACTGAGCTACATTTGGATGACCTACAGTCTTAGTTTCTAGTGCTTCTGTCAGTACTTTAAGTGTGCATGGATCCTTGCATTGTTGCAGCCATGCTTGTAAAACTTTAGAAAGTGATAATACACAATCTGGGGACTTACAGTTTTCCAAGACTGTCCCTGACAACTTTAAAACTATGCCTAAAAGCTCCCATTTAGGAGCCACACCATGAAGAATTTCAGTTAAATCACTAACATCTCTCTTAGTGAAAGTAATTTTAGTTTGATTATCTGAGTTAGCTCCAAAATTTATCTTGAAAGCTTCAGACAAAGTATTTTGATAGAACCAGTTATCACTAAGAATTAGCTTATGCACTAGCATCAATAAATACCTCACGATAGTCCCTGGACTGATGCAGTTGTCAAGTCTGTCAAGGTTCTTCTTGCATTCGTCAGAAATGGCACCACATTTTGCTGACACTTCGGCCAACCTCTCAGGGTAGTTAGTCAGCACAGATTCCAAATGATCGAGCTTGTCCATACCCGCGTCCATATCCGCGCGTCTCGGAAAACCTCTAGCCTCTCACCAGCAGCCAAAGCATAAATAAAACGTTGCCTTGGCGACAACATTTCCATGAATAACATTAATTGTGGCTTCATAAGCTCTCCACCTACGGTAGGTAAAGGTCATGCTACTAGCGAGTGCTTCCGTCGTATATGGATTTCAATCTGATGTCCCCTTACCCAATTATAACTGCATAACACTAGCCTATATTCTTCCTCCTTGGTCCTATTCTCCCCCTTACTTGTTTCAAGGGTGATAAAATTTAACTAACAAATTGAAGACATGCAAATAGACATGATGTAGAGATGGAAATTCAGTGTGCTGTCAGTGAATGACTAGACATGGAGTTAATTAGTGATGCTTATTAGCTAGATCCTCCTCTCAAAGCCAGCACTAGATGAAGCACAGAGCCTCCCTGGATCTTGTAGTCAGCAGCAGTCTTTTCATCATTCCTAAACACATTAACATTACATTAGATGGGAACAGGGGGGGAGGGAACCTCACCAGATTTCTCTAGTACCAATAGGAAGTATAATACATACAATTACTTCATAAATAACTATCTCAAATGTTGTCCTTCAATCTGCCCCCTCCTCCCTCCCCACCAATCACACACACACACACACACACACACACACACACACACACACACACACACAAATAAACAATATTCCAGATGAAAAATATATAAACACACATAAACCAACAAAAACATAGAGATACACAACTCACATTTGCTTGCCACTGAAGATCAATCTGTGTGTGCATAATAACAACAACAATATTAATCATCCACAAGAAAAGCACAACATGGGCATCAATTTCACTACATGTAGCTACGTAGCAACTTGCCTCTGTTGAGGAGGAGGAATACCTTCCTTCTCTTCCACTCTTTCTTTAATACGCTCCACCTGTAATTCGACAAAATCCAACTTCCATGTATGTTCACAGTAGGCACATTGGAGCATACCTTATCAGTTGGCTCTATATCAATGTCAATCTGCCACAATAAAAATTACACCAATAACAACATGCAGGCTGTTAGTGAGTCCAACTGTGCATGTTCAGAAAGCTACTAACCACCAGGAAAGATAAACTAAGTCATTGACTTGTACAGCTTGCACCATGAGTAACAA
>WLWD01000905.1_pt1 | contig 82081 bp, 72 predicted proteins | sample 6712731 | NCBI WGS metagenome assembly WLWD01 (sample SAMN12718690, study PRJNA576275) | sponge metagenome | isolation source: marine sponge | host: Mycale hentscheli | place: New Zealand: South Island, Marlborough, Capsize Point | collected 2014-11-01
CCTCCGTTGTCTATCTCCTTTGAGTCTCTCTGTCCTTCTATCGTGACCGTGGGCTTTGCGGGGATTTCCTTCTCTGTCGTACTTTCGCCTTTCTTTTTTAAACCTGTGCTGCCTGCCCCGCTAATTAATAGCCTTCTACTGAACGTTGCGACACTTGACCCATTCGAGTAATGATGATGCTTTACCCATTCAAGTAATGATGATGCTTTACCAAAGTGTTTAAGACCATGAATTACTCATGAATACACACCGTCGTCGTCGTTACTGACACACTAGTGTATTATTATATAGATGAGCTTTATATCTATATTTTTTTAATGACTGCATTCAGACATTATATACACACACAACCAAATCATTACATTTACAATGTTTGTACCTGCACTGTGTCACAAATGTGTGGGCATGTGAAGTTTCAAAACTAAGTTGCGTGTGAAAACATAGGAAAGGTTTTACACAATAATTTGCAGAGAAATACCCTCCATTACAGACTAAACAGTTGCACAGACATTCCTGGCCTCAGAACTTTTCCCAGCACTTCCTGCCGAGCCGGGTGCACTTGCCACACCTCCTCTGATCGTGTGGCATCTCATTAACACCCGACACCGTCTCGGACAGCTCCCTCCACCTGCCCCTTCCTCTGCCTCCTTTCTTCTTCCTGCTTATCCTCATGAAGAACTGGCTTGTGGCGTACTCTGCCATTTTCTCTATCTGAGTCTCGGAGAACTCGGGGGCCACTGGAGTGTCACAGTCATCCTTGCGACATTTTTGCACATCTCTGTAGCAGATAGTTTGCTTTTTGAGGTCAATGTAGCACCAGGCATGTGCAGAAGACCACCGGTGGTGTTTCTTAGGGCAACAGAACCAGCCTAAGGCTTTAGTTTCAAAGTATCGCTTGCTTGTGTTGCTGACTTCAGGAGGGTGGCTTCCAGGCTCCTTTGGTAACCTAAAAGGCTGAATTCCGTTCTCTGTTGATACTTTTTGGATGATTTCAGTGACCTCTTCATCAGAAGGCTCTGGAATGTAGGGCAGAGAAGGTCTGAAGCCAAAATCTGTGCTATCAGAGTCTTCATCTTCACTGAAACAGGCCATTTGTTCCTGGTAGGACTGTGCCCTGAATCTCTGCTGATAATTGCTGGTTAAGTCTGTGGTAGTATTTTCCTGTTCTGGGAGTTTATATAGGAGTAGCTCAGTTCCTATAAAAGTCCCTGGGTGTGTGGACTTCCCCCATAGAAGCCAAACCACTGTATGTACCAGGAACTAGTGTGTCTCTGGCTGTGAATATTAGAATCTGGAACTATCAGAATCTGGAACTATAGTGTGTATTTGTTTTGATGAAAGTGACAAGTGAAGTATTAGCTAATAATGAAACAGTCTGTGGGGAGTCCCCCAATTACAGTCATAGTATACTAGTACATATGTACCTCCCCCCCTCCCTCCCTCGCCACACAGTGGTACTTAATGTATTAACTTTAGGAATGCAGGAGCACATGGTGTAGTCCATCCTCTACCACTTGGTTAATTTAGTTACATCAGTCCACTTTTTTATTCTGGAACTGCTGGTAAAATCCCCATCCGTGGGGAGTTTCCCCTGTTGTATATAGTTGATTAGTCTAAAACTACCTTACTGCATAGTTCATTTCTCATTGAGAGTTAGCACTCTAGCTGTGTTCATTATTTCCCCCTGTCTGAGGGAGGGACACAGGATGGAATGAGTGATGAGGGACACAGGATGGAATGAGTGATGAGGGACACAGGATGGAATGAGTGATGAGGGACACAGGATGGAATGAGTGATGAGGGACACAGGATGGAATGAGTGATGAGGGACACAGGATGGAATGAGTGATTTGTTGTTTAACTTACCAGTGAGTATTTTTCCTGGCCAAGTCATCGTCCACCCACGCAACATGGTAAAGGGTTACTTTACATCCTTAATTAATGACCCATGAGAATCTATTCTTTCTTAGCCATGGATGGATTTCTTAACCTTCTTTTTTTTTAACTACCAAGCAAACATGGAGTCACTGTTTATCATGCCACGCCTTCATTAGTTATCGTGTTATGGATAAGTTCACTGGACAGATACTTTTATTACTAAAAGTTAAGTATATTCTTATCGTAGTTATTTTATAATTATTGTTGTTGTTGTTATTATTTATTTATTTATTATTTATTTATTTTTATTTATTTAATGTTTAATTAAATTTAAGGCATATACAATGTATTAAAATGATGTATTCAACTAAAAATACGAAGGAGAACATCTACATAAGTTAGACAAACTACATTGCCGGGGCATCGTGTGCTGATTAGTTCACTTGTCGTGTCAGTCATTCGTGAACAGGAATGGAGTAGCTGTACGTTTCAGCAACATCTTCTCCCCAGTCTCCTGCAGGCTCCACACAGAGCCTGGCAGTGGGCGGGTGTCTTCCTGTATCCTCTATGAGGTACATAGTCATCTTCTATCTTACCGGCGTTGATCAGATGCTGCTTCACTGCCCATTCAGCTAATTTCTTGATTGTGTTACGGCCATAAAGAGGAATGGCTTCATACTCCTCCCACTCTTCTCTTGTCCTCTCATCACCGCCACTCTCTTCTTCATCATTGCTGACGTTGCACGCTCCATGTTTCTTGCACCTTTGCCTGTACGGTTTCAGTATCTTCTTCTCTTTCAGATCTACAATGCACCACGTCTGTCCAGAGGACCAGGAGTGTGTGCATGGGTGTACGCTGGGCGGAGCCTTGTAGTAGTCTTGCTTTCTGCCGCACTCGAATCCTCCGGTTGTCTTGAGCAGGAAGAATCGGAGACTTTTCGGTCTCTCTTGGATGAACCAGATTGGGTCCGGTTGTGGTTCCACACGACCATTGGGCTCTATGTCTTCATCTTTCACTCCTTGCTTGGCCATTTCTTCTTCAATAATTCGACACACATTGGGCCGTCTGGAGGGCATTTCTCTCCTCGGATGAAGGTCAAGTGTCACTGAAGTGAGTATATCTTCAGCTGTTCTATCTACTCTGAGACATCTCTATTTATAGGGACAGATTGCCTGGTCATCTTGGCTGACATTAGTTCCACTTGCACCCAATAAGTGGGGGGAGATTTCTGGCATTTACTTATCAATTGTTCAGGTTCTGTCTAGTCATGCTTATTCTGTGTGAGGTTAGAGGTTGTAATCTCTGGAATTTAATTGCTATTTAACATTATTCATGGCTTCTTGGCATAAACTGTGGAGATTGGATTTGGTAAAAGTAGTAACCTTATTCTAGTTAGTGAGTGTGATAATGTCTGACTCATTCTCAGTGGCAGAGTACCATCAGTTAATACATTTACCAGTTAATACATTTACCAGTTAATACATTAATGAAGTTATTGGATTGTGGTATGTTCTGGGAAATTAATTCATCAGCTGGAAGGGGAGCCACCTGGGGTTTCCCCTAGTTGGGTGGTGTAGCATTAGCTGGGTGTTATGATTACTGTTATTGGAACTATCTAACCTAATTCATTATAGCCATCATCAATAGCTGATAGTCTCACTAGAACAATCATTAGTTTAAACAAGTTTACAATACTACATACATACATACATACATACATACATACATACAATGATTCAACAGTTATTTCCAGCAGCTTCTGCCAAGGTATTGACATTTTCCACACCTGTCCTCATCATGGGGTTTTCCTTCAGCTGTTAATGGCTCAGAATGAAAGGAATGGTCTTCTCTGACAAGCTTTCCAGTTCGCCTCAAGTACATTTGCACAGCAAAAGTGGCCATCCTCTTCACGGATTCCACAGAAAACTCAGGCGGAGCGTCTTTGTTACACTGGTTGCATTCCTGGAGGAACCTGTAGCATATCTCCATCTCTTTCAGGTCCAAATAGCACCAGGCATGTGCAGACGGCCAGCGCTTGTGGCGCTTGGGGCAAGAAAACCATGCGAAAGCTTTTGTGTCAAAGTATCGCAAACTTCCGGGTAGTTTGCAAGGGAAGTGAGGCTTAGGTTCTGGAGGAATGTCTTGAGGGCGAACTCTGTGCTCCTTCATGATGTCAAGAATTGTTTCCTTGATGACAGCAGCAGATGGTTCAGGAGCGTATTTAGAATGGCGTCGAGAACTGGCTTCGTCCTCTTCCTCAGAGTAATCTTCTTCATCGCTGTAGCAGCCATAAGGATTGTGATAATCCCTGTCATCATCATAATCATCGTAGTAATCTCTATCATCATAATCATTGTAGTAATCTCTGTCGTCTCTGTCGGAGCCATACTCATCATCATAGTCCTCACCTCCGCCATTGTAGTAGGCCATACTTGCTGTTACACTGACTGACTGACTGAGTGGGGAAGTTATTAGCACAATGTCGGGAAGGCTGTGGTAAGGGTAAGGAAGGGTCTTTTATAGCACATTTTTTGCTGACCTACCCTCAGGCATTCCAGGGAATCTATGAATATGATTATGTCACTCTACTGGCATACCAATAGGACTAGTTTAATTGTATTCATAATTGACTCCCTTGCACATTATTTCTTATCCTCTAAGTAACAACTCCTTGAATTGGCAATGCACTGAAAGAACATTACTTTATTTATGTATTCAATGCTACCATTCAGTTTTTTCCCTTTTTTTTTTACCAGCTAACATAATTTCCTGATTCTGTGTTTCCTCTTGTTTAAACAGTCCATTGTGCTGCTATCATGATTGATGCCATTTGCTAAAATCTTAATGTGATTCTCGACCAATTTCGTAGCTGTGTCCATTAAAGACTCAACTACTAGTTCCCTGCACTTTAACCCTTACACCACTGTTGCCAGTGGAGAGTAGTAGTAGGCAATAGTTAATTTTATTCTATAGTTCTGGTATTCTGCGTTCTATTACTTCCAAGAAGTCCTCCTGTTTTAAGGTGTCAATGCTCCCAAAGCCTTTAGATAAGCTATGTCTCCTGTCTCCACAGCCAGGCAGTAATGCTATGTTCACAGTGAGCAGTCTTACTGTCCCCTTCATCCTCTCCTCCACCTGCCCTGTCTCACAGCAGTGGATCTTGAAGACATGTGTCAGAATTTTTTTGTTTCAACATTTTTCAGAAAAACTAGTTATTTTTTGGTAGTACGATTGTAAGCTTATGTTGGTAACGCCCCCTATGATCACACCCCCTATGATCACACCCCCTATGATCACACCCCCTATGATCACACCTCCTATGATCACGCCACTATCACGTGAACAAATGATTTATTTTCTGCGCGGTAATTTTGCAGTGGTTTACAGGAGTGCTGGAATTGGAGTTGAAACTACTGGTGAGGTGAGTGTCTCTTGCTTCTCTTCAGCATTGTAATCTTGCATGAGCTTTATATCAACTGTCATTAGCTACACATTGGCATATTTATATTGATACTACACCAAGTCAATTATTGTTTTGGTCTATGGTATAGCTAGCTAATTTATAATAATAACGCTGAGGGTTCACATCTTTGGTGCTTCATGTTTTGATAGTAACAGATAAACCAACTCAAATAGTTTGCTCAGTGTACACTTAAGAAATGCATTCAAAAAAAATATACAAATGAACATTAGTTGTGAAATAGTATAATCATGGGAAAGACATCACAAAAGTGAAAGCTGTATGATGTAATATCAACAACAATAATAATAATAATAATTATAATAATAATTATAATAATAATAATAATAATAATAAAATAACCAATCTATGCATTCCACTATATTGTAATAACCAGTACTGCTAATATCTTGTTCTCCTTAATCAATCTTCAAATCTGGATTACGATGACGACAGTTTGAATTAATGGATGATGTCTCTGGTTTGTATCTTAATTTATAAGCAGCGTTATAAGCTTGGTCTGCTTCATAAGAGGATACTGACACTATCACACGTGAATGAGTAAAATATTGCCAATAGTATTGTAGTGTACACTGCAGAGGTTACGATGTCTCGTGGTGTACGATACTTTGGTGTGAATTTGCTTATAATAACTGTTACTATCTGAACAACCAATGGTAAGACTAAAATAATTACCGATTACGTGAAACTGAATCTATACTTCTCTTCAATCTTATCGTACCTGATTATGCGATCTCTGAATATTGGTAAAAGCACGATTACCAGGAATCCTGCAATTTTAGATGACAGAGCTAATAGACCTCCAGCAGCTGCAATGGCCAGGTGTGATTGAAAGGTAAGTTTGAAGCAAGAAACTGTCTCATTCTTGAATTCAGTACAGTCCTTGATGTAAGTGCCATTGCTGTCGAAGCAGTCATAACCATCATCACATTTACTGGTTTCTTCCATTATTAGTACATTCCAAGCTACTAGGAGAGAACCACTTAGTGAAAACATTCCAACCCAGTAGGTTGCTATAAGAGCTGAATCCTTTAATTGAGCTTTAAAAACAAAATACTTGACTTCTTCTCCTACATTTTTTTGCTTCATTTCATTGAATATTATTTTAGACACTGAGAACATGAAGGTCCGTGCTGCTGTTGAATTACAGCACATCACCAGCAATGGCACTATTAGAACAGCTGTCAAAGTAACAATAGAATATATCACATAAGGATATATCGAGCCTATATTCCTGTAGAACTCTAAGCTGTGACTGGTTGCCATTCTGTATTACCCTTCTCTTCGATCAAAAAAAAATTCAGAATGTAATAAGTAGTTATCCCAGTTGTGGAAGTAGCCTTCTCTGTGCTTCCTCTCCACCCGCCCCTTTTTGGAGGTTATCTATTCATTCACTGAGGTGGTAAATTACAGGACATGATTCTAATTTAGGGTGTCCTGCCATGGAGCGGCTTGTCTTCTTACTTGTGAATTACTCCATCCTGACTGCTACTACCTCTGACCAGCTCCACCACCTTCACTTTAAAACCCACAGTGTAGGATCCATCGTAATTACTGCAGTTCTTTCTTTTCCGATTAGTGTCTTTAGTCCTAGCTGCCTACTGGTCCTGTATCGCACCTGTAGTTAGCAACCAACTCCTAATATCATTGGAAATACGCAGCCACTTCTGCTTTTAGGACACATCTTTTCTAAGTCACCACGCCCACTCATGCCTCATTATGCTGTAGTTTCACATTAGTTTTGTTTACAACTGGGCTCATTTTTGGAATGATTTATTTTACTAGTCTCATTATTCTACCACCAATTGTCAAGTATTCATTACTAGAGAAAGTTATTGAATGCATGATAAGACTCAACTTCTAGTGTTTTGTGAATTGAGTAAAAACTAATTCACTCCTGTCACTTTGCTAGTTGTTGGCAATAGTTTATTTATGGGATACAAGTATACCAATTATAAAACTGGCTCACTCACAAATTAGTGTGTAATTCGTTGATTGTATTGTATGAACTCTTGGATACCAACTGGTAAAATGTATGGCATGAAAAAGAAAACCTCTCATAACATGAAGTATGAGAAGTTCAGAGGTGGATTCATTTGGCTGGGAGGTGATTGCCTTGAAGGAGTATTTGGAGCTTCTTTCACTTTCATACATACTTAAAGTATGGTCAAACATTATCGTATTCTTCTCAGAATATAATAAATATTATTCAGTAATTACTTCCTACCCTGTAATTATGTGAAAGACATCACAAAAGTGAGGGTTTTTAAATTGTATTATAATTATAATAATAATAATAATAACAACAATAATAATAGTATAACCAATCTCAACGTTAATGGCGAATCTAAGCGTTCCATGTGTGAATGATAGCTTCAGTGTGGATCTATTCTCTTTAATCTGTTTCGACAGCTTCATAACTATGACTTCAGGTTGAATTATTAATTGGAGTGGTCTCTGTTGGGTTTCCTAAATCATGTGCGTCTTTAGCTTTCTGTGCATCGTACTGAGATACTGAATGCATCACATATATAGATGCATAAGAGGCTGCCAATAGCACAAAATAGTCTATTGATAAGATTATAATATCTCTTGTGGTAGTAGATTGAAGGTGTCCTACGTAAATTAATATACCAATCATTCCTCCCGCAATAACCAATGGTAAGAAAGAGATAATACACTGGTGTACATAACCAATTTCAAACTTCCTTTTAGTGGTATTGTATCTGATCAGGCGATGTCTGAATATTGGCACAAGGAAGTGTCCCATAAATGCTAATGCCTTGGATGACAGAGCTAGTACTCCTCCAGCAGCTGCAATGGCCAAGTTATATTGGAAGGTAAGTTTGAAGCAAGAAACTGTCTCATCCTTGTATTCAGTACAGTCCTCGATGTAAGTGCCATTGCTGTCGAAGCAGTCATAACCATCATCACATTTATTCGATTCTTTCATTATTAGTACACTCCAAGCTACTAGGAGAGAACCAGTTAGTGACAATACACCGACTGAGTAAGTTGCCACAAAAGCTGAATCATTTAATTCAGCTTCAAAAATATAACACTTGACTTTATTTCCTACTTTTCTTTCCTTCATTTCATTGAACACTATCTTGGAGACTGAGTACATGAAGGTCCGCAAAGAGTTGCTTATTTTTGAAATTTGGCAAATACCTTCACAGCATCCTATCAGCATTGGCACTATAATGATAGCCATCCCAGTAACAATACTGCAGGTCAAATATGGGTAGAGATAGCCTATACCAACATAGAAATCAATGCTGTGACTTGTAGCCATACTTGCTCCTTTCTTTCCTTGTTCTTTTTGCCAGAATAAAAATGGTTTCTTTTGGATTTCTTATATAGCAAGTTTAGTGGTGAAGCCACATAATTGGAAAATTCAGCTGTGCTGGCATTTAGTAGGCATCTGCTGAAAGTGTGGAGATACCTCAGTGCAGTTTGTGGGTTGCATCTTGTTCTGAGCTGAACTGGCAGGGATGTGGTTGCAGAGTGCTACCTTGTGACTGGTCTAGGTCAGTAGGCAGATAAAATTAGGGTTAGTGAACTATAATTGAATTCATAAATTAATAAGTTAAGGGTGCTGCCGCAATGCCCACGCATATTTTATGTTAATTAGATTTTGGTTGCTAGGGCTAACATTTTTATAGGGCTATGGCAAGCAGGGGACCATGAAGAGCACTGCTAGTAGACCAACTATATCGAAAAACAGAAGTTGGTACTATATTTCTTCTCCGCTACAAGAATCTGAAGCCTCAAGTATAAAACTCCTCGGATGGTACCACCGCTGGTGAGCTGATTCTTTGTCCTCCGCCTCATTAGCTGATTGTCTTCAAAAGTTTCGTTTTAGTTTTTCTCTAATCTTTAGTTGATTGTGTTCATTTGCTTTTCTCGGCAGTGCGCCGGCATTTTTTCTTTTTAAAAAATTAAAACGACTGTTTTGTTCCCAAGGTCAAAGTCTACCTCTGAATCATCTAGTGTGCAATTAAGTGTAGCAGCTGGTTACTCAGTATCCGGCAACACAACTCACCCTTGAATGAACCGAGCACTGCACTGGGAATGTCGCTTCCTGCGCTAGTGTTCGTCTAGAGTGAAGTCAGACAACACCCCAGACAATCAAAGTTGATAGGTTTTGTTATTATATCGAAATGAAGAATGAGATGGTGACACTACCATAAGTAAATGAATAGAAAGTAGAGTAGTCACAATATGCAAAGATTAATTGTTTACTGTTTTGTCCTTGCTTGCTCCAACAACCTCTGTATGAAGTTTGGAGTCATTCCCATTCTTAGATTCTGAGCGGAGTTACACAAAATAAGTTTCAGAACTAAAATAAGACCTTGCGATCTTTAGGAGAAGCCGATTGCTGACAAACCCCGCCCATTACCTAATAGGTTTACATTTCGCAGGAAAGTAAGTTGCAACAATTGGCACAGTCTCGGGCCGCCCGCTGGATTTTCCAGTTTCCTGCGCTCCTCTCCCTCGCTAGTTGAGAGTCCCAGTGGAGTTGAAGATGAGGCAATATAGTAGAGATTTTATGTGTGTGTGCAACTTTTGTTTGTACTGATTGTAAATAGTGTTCTTGTCTGGCATCCAAAGGTAAACAACTTATTGCCAACAGTCATTGTTTGAACACTAGTGCATCATTTATTTAGAGTGTACTACTGAGTTCATTGGATATCTGCATACTCAATATCTTCATTTTTTTCTAAGTTTATACATTATTCAATATCACAATAGTCATTGTAATCATATAAATCAATCACATAATCAGTTATTATCTGTTGTATTCTATGAAGTTGGTACTTCTGACATGATATTTTCTACAAGAATAAAAAATATTGAAATATGCAGTCATTAGTGTAACTATTTATTTACCTGTCATAACTTGGAGATACCGTGGGGCACTGCTAGTCACAGATCTAGTGGTATACAAGAAGAACGAAGTACAGATTCAACAAAGCTACAGGGCTACTAAGGAACAAAAAGCAAGCAGCTGTACAGGGAGCCACGTGGTTAGGTTTATCAATTGTGGGAGGGAAGCTTTAGAATTACCTGAGTAAGCTAAGTTAGCGGTGTTGTTCAATTATTGGAATTTTTATTATAAGTTAATAGAATATTTCCTGTTTCCCCCCTCATCTTGGCATTTCTGGCGTGTGGGCATTTCTGGTGCACACTCGCTCGGTGCTATGTCTCACCACCCTTAATAGAATATTTCCTGTCCCCCCCCCCCCCCCCCCCCCCCCCCCCCCCCCCCCCCCCTCCCTCATCCCTTGCAGCCCTGGGTTTGTTTTGTTTTAATTTTGCTGCTGACTTTGTCATCCTCTATTTCCTTAGAAACTATATTTTCAAGTTGACACCCTTTACTCTAGAGCTCCCATTAGTCAAATTCAACTAGCCAATATTTATCAGCCTGATAAAGTATTGGCGAGCGAGCTAAGCAAGCAAGACACTGTCACTAGCATCAACGACTTGTTCCAGAGGAATTTAATTAAAAAGTGTCAAAATTGCGTCACATGTTCCCCCGCGCATTTTAATATTTCCCGGGAAAGTACTGTAACTTGCAGCGCGACCAGCGCGATCCGGCTAGCTATGGAGTTCTGCTTAGGTTGTGGCTCTGATCTTCCATCAATGTCTAGATATGTCCGTAGGCTAGTTGCAGAGAGATCAGATCTCTCAAGACTCCGTTCTGGAGTTGTGTTAGCCTGGCGTAATCTAATGCAGGAAGCATTGGAAGAGAATTCTGGGCCCTCTCCTCCAGATTGCGCCGCAAGTAGCTGTGATCTTACATTACAAACCTCATCAGGTAAGAGTCTTCCATGATTGAAGGGAAAAAAAAGAACCGTATAATGACGCACTGATGGCGTCCCATGACGAATGTACCAAGGAATGTGCTAAAACCGCCACCCCAAAATCGGGGTGGCTCGAACAAGTCGTTGATGCTAGTGACCCCAGACCCTTTCCCTTCTCCCGCCCATAAAAAAGAAGGTAAAGGGTCTGGCCCGCCAGACTATGCAGCCCTGGGTTTGTTTTAATTTTGCTGCTGACTTTTTCATCCTCTATTTAGAAAAATAAAACCGGGAAAAGACCACACCCCAACCATATCCTCCATGAATATCATTAAGTTTCAATGAATATGATTAATTATTGATGAAGTGACCTGTAGTTAACTCTTGTTTAATTAACCTAGGAGAGTGCTCGAGGCTTGCTGAGCTAGCTGAGTGCAGTGGATGTTCTATTTTTATCTACCAATGAGTGTGAATAGCTTTCTGCTGCATACACAGCCCATGTTTGACCATGGCTGCTATTGCAGCCTTTTCATAAAACACAGGCATTATCTGTGAAAGAGTTGCCTTAATTGTGTCTGCACTCACAAGGGAAGCATGGTAAGCAGCCCAAGTCACAGCATCACTACATTCAAGCTGAGGTTTATCAAGCAAGTGAACTGCATGCTTTAGCCAACAGACTTCATGTGATTTAGCATTATCCAAATATGCATTGCCTGTGTTCACATTATTAATAATTCGAGGAACACTTACACTCTCTTTGTTGAGGACAACAGTTGGTACAGCAGTATAACTCTCAGGGAGATTGTACTTTGCTACTTCAACTGGTGAAAACAATTCTATCTTCTGGAGTTGCCCACCATTAGATTCAGTGTAAAACTGAAACAAACTCATGGCGGTGCCATGAAATGCATCTTTTGCTGTTGTGCTGGATGGATTGTGATCCAGGTTATCAAGGGCACCAACAGTAAAGAGTCTATGACACACAAGGCCAATCTCTTTTGCATGCTGACAAACTGAGTTTGTAAGTTAGTTTTCTATTTCCAAAATACGGGCATAGCTAACACAAAGACCCAAATCATTCATTTCCATGACAAGCTTCTTCGACCTTGTTTGAGTGTGTATTTTCATACCCAAATACAGAGACAATGGTGGCTCAAACTTCAGATTGTGTCTATTATTAGTTGTACCTGATGGTCGCTTCTTACAGTTAAAAAGGATCATCTGTGCAATAGTGAGTGCACTCTGACATTCTACTGGATCTTGATCCGTAATGTTGGGCCCATTAAGAAGCATGGATACCAGGTACTTGAGATTTTCTGGGAGAGAATCTTGCTGACATCTAGATGGCAATGAACCACTGAATTTGAAGCCGCATTGGTAGTTGAATATATCATTACGAATAATTTTGACAGCTTTAGATAGTATCAGGGCATCACTCTCTACTTTCTGCTGAAAGGCTTCCTTTAAAATCTTTTGCATTTCTTGCTTGAAAATCAGCGAAACATTTTTACCATCATTTTGTACTTGAGCGTCAGGAAAATGGGACAAGAGTAGCTCCTTGAATCTAATTTTATTAAGTTCCTTTGAAATACCAAAATCAGTTAATCGATTCTGATAAAGGGATCTGAGCTCTGATATTTTGTAACAAAGCACTCCATCTTCAACAGAAGTCTCCATATGGTTAAGAAGCTCAGTAAGTACTCTAGCTTCTATTTTTTTCTCTTCTAGGTTACTGAAAGAAGACTCTTTCTTCCCTCTCTGCAAAGCACGGTGGCTATTTCTGAACTTTGTCAAGCAAGACACATGGTACTTGGCTTCCAATGCATGGAGGTCTCCTCCTTCAATTTTAGCTAGTAAAGCAGTATTTTGAAGATCAGTAGCCATGGTTCTGACATTGGTATCTGCATCCATTGTCAAAAACTTATGAAGAATATCTGTGCTTTCTTCACAGAAAAGACAAGCATTCCGATCGAGTGATTTGCGTGTAGGACAAACCCTTTTAGCTTCAGCACAAACAATATCCGGCCCTGTTGCTGCCCTTTTCCTGGCCCTATTAATCTTGTCATTGCTAAATTTGTTTTAACAAGATTTATGCCAAGTGGCTCTATTGGAGACAAGATCATCTAGAGCAACAACTCCCTCCAAATGACTTAAGGAATGTGGGAGGCTACTGAGCTCTCTAAATACTTCAACTCGATCAAGAAAGGATTTATAGGAGGTACACTTATCTCCAGAGCCATTCGTTTTCAAGGGACACTTCAATTCTTCACTTGAAGTCTTCTGACAGATGAAGCATAGTTGCCAATCTATGATCTGTTCCTGTAAGACAAGTTAAAATCAAGGCCTAAACAAGTAATACTCACTGACTTACCTTGAAAAAAGAAACAGGAGAAAGGGCATCAATTGGAAAGAAGACATGTGTCATGCATGGCGCGATTTAACACCACTTCACACTTCGAAAACTTTTGCCTTATTATTAGGAGATCCACAACAGTTGGAGGATGGATCCTATCTTAGAAATAGTTCATATGACCTAAAGACTCACTATAAAAAGTTTGGCACTTTTGTCCGCTGTGTCCCCATTTGATGGAATTTTGTCGCTAAGGGACCTGACTATATTAGGTTGTTTCTGGCATGATCTGAATGGTACAGGGTGCAGTTAGGTCTTGCAAACTTTCCAGAGTTCATTTAAATTAGTGGCAGTGGTGAATTAATGTGCTGTTTGTCATAGCTATGCACCCAACCAACAGTGTTGTTCTTACTTGAAAATATTTTGTTTACTTGTCTAATCACAAAGAGAAATACAATGTTGGTCTTGTTTCCAGTGAACTGTGTGTGTGTGTGTGTGTGTGTGCACATGTGTGTGGGTGTGGGTGGTCAGTGTTTTTCAGCACATGTTTGTCGGTGCCTCCATATGGTGCCCTCCAGGCAGTGCTTCACTAGCTTGGATTCAACAGGTTGTTAGGAAGGTAGTGGCAGGAATCATCCAGAGTTATGTGCAGAGGGTAGCAGAGACAGCGTTGCCGGACTCCCAGTGTGGCTTTCGCAGGGTAAGAGGTTGTTCAGATATGACGTTTGTGGTGCGACAACTGGCAAAGAAAGCAATTGAGCACAGGAGGCAACAATTTCTCATCTTTATAGACCACAAAAAAGCATTTAACTCTGTGCCTCGTGATGCTTTGTGATTGGTAATGAAGAAGTTGGGTGTCCCAGAGTCACTCGCGAATTGTACAGTCGTTCCAAGAGGGAATGGAGCCATGGTCAGAGTTGGTGAGGAGCTGCTCGAGGAGATAGAGGTGAGGAATGGCTTGAGGCAGGGATGCACCATGGCACCCACACTGTTCAACCTGTACTCTTGTGTGATTGTGGAGGCATGGCTAGAGAGGACGAAGAATGTGGAAGGGGCAGGGGCGTGCCCACTACAAGCTGGATCAGCAGTTATTTCAAGAAGCACTAGTGAAATTGAACATGTGACTGAGTTCCAGTACTTGGAATCCATCATTGCTGAGAACGGTCAGATCAATGTAGAGGTGGACTAGCACATAGCCAGAGCTTCAGAGGCGTGTGGTGCTCTGAGGTGAGCAGTGTTTAGTGATCACATCCTCACCCTCAACACTGAGAAGATGATATACCAGGTCGATGAGTGCTGGATACCTCTGCGCTGACACCTGCAGAAGTTGGACTCGTTCCAGCGTAGATGCATCCGTACTGTGCTAGGGATACCCAACAGGCAGCAGTGGGAACAGCACATTACCTCTGAGGTAGTCAGAGAGAGAGAGAAAGATAGGGTGACCACAAGACTACCACTAAGAAGCTGCAGAAGTGCTGGCTGGAGTGGCTAGGCCTTGTTGTTGCCAGGATGCCAGACAACAGCATGCCCAAGATCACTCGGTTGGGTTGGTTACCACAGCCACACCCTTGCTGTGGTCCCAAGAGAAGATGGAGGGATGTTTTGAAGAATATCACAAAAATTCTTAAAGCAAGTGTCTAACTAACCAATAAATATAGTTATTAGCTGCATTTCCACAGTGTATGTGGCTTTCCTCCATCTCAAAGTATGTAGCTCCACCCTCTAATTCTCGTGTTCTCCCTTCCTGATTTGTGAATACTTTGTCAGTGTGACTTACAAAATATCATTTACACATGTTAATGACTTATCAGAACTTTTATAAGTAGTAGATTTTTAACAACTAAATAATTCATGCTAATGAAATGAATTCGGGATATATACATGTCTTCATTCAATTTGTGTAGGCGTACCCATACCCTTTTTGTTCTGCTAAGGTGCCAGCGCACGCTATAAAGTACCATGGCAATCTTCATCAGCATTTTACTACGGGTATTTCTTGAACCCAATATAAATGATAAGCAGAAAAAAACAGAGCTGCCAAAACAGCAGAAGAGTGAGAAGAGAAAAACGAAATGAAAAAGACGTGCTCAAAGAATGGCTAAAAAAAAAAGCTGGTACTGTAGAGCAGGTAAGATTACATTAAAATTGATGTTAAAATTAGTCCTAAGGGCAAATAAAAAAGTATAGTGCTTATAAAACTAGTGGTGTGCTTGAGCACAAATGGCGAGCGAGCCTAAAGACTGTACTATTTTTATATGAATGATTTTGACTTCTAACACTGAAGCTACTGAATATAAGGTCCAGTTTTTTAATTTACCATACAGGGTAAAGGGATTTCAGTGCCATAGTAACAACTCTCTGCAACTGCTTGGAAGGAAAACAACAACAAAACAATACACGTTATTTAAAAGTTTTTTTTGTGATATTCTTTAGCTAAGTAGTGGTTGTAACACACAATGCTTTGACACAACAACTGGACATGCACCTACACAGACTTACCTTCGCAGTAATCTAGTGAACAATGTATTTTCAAGTAAATACTGTTGTGCACGGCTTATAACCATAACAAAGAGCGCATTGACTTATCACCGCCACTAACTCGAATAGAAAAACTGCACCCGCAAAACAAGAAGCAACGGTAAACAATTCAATTTCTAGGGTGATACGGGTACTGATCGCTAAACCAGAGGATTCTGTTTAGTGCAATTTGGGACGGGGTCGAACGCCGAGCAAACACAAAAATACGGAGGGTCAAAGTACAAAATGACATACGTACGTCCATATATATAAATAAACATCCCCGATTTTCGATTGTGTTACCCCTGTAAGTGTCTCGCTCGCTACGCTCGCTCGCCAATAAGTATAGTAACTGCTATGAATAAAATCTGAGAATGTGTGGAATAGTTACAGAACTACAGCCAGCACTGGTGCTAATTGAAACTATAATTTGTTGTTTTAACTTACTGTCAATTACCATTAATGAAGGGAATATTTCCACTAAAGTACCTTTAGCTTCTGAATCTGCAGAGACAGCCACAGATATGGGTAGAAAATTTCTTCTCTATACACTACACAAACACTTCTTTTACCGAATGTAAAGAACCATCTGATCCTGATGCTCTCCTATGCAAGTTGATTAAATGTGAAGAATAAAAGATTACGTAATATTTTCCAGTGTTGTTTTGGTTCATAGATTCCAGACATGTTTAGGTTTCAGTTCATGCAAAAAAAAATCTTGAAGGCTTTTTGTCTTTTTCCATAATATTACCTGAAGATTTAGTTATTTTTTTGTATTACTTCAATATCATGTAAAAGATTAAATATTTTACATTTTTTGTTTCACTATCAATTTATATCAATTGTTTTAGTGTTGCTCCTCGAATGTGACTTATGTGAATAATTTATATACACCCCCACCCCGAAAAACTTTAAAAAAATAAGCATATTTCTATGAAATCTTGGGTATATTAATAAAGTATTTTTATATAGTTTAGAAAATGTTCAGTTATTCATATCAAAGCATTAGCTAACTTACAATATTCTATAGTTATAGCTTTTCTTCTTGCCTATCTCCTTAGCTCGCTCCGCTGACTTCAATGGGAACCATTTTCTTTTAGCAGGTTCTTTGTAATGTGTCAGAAAGACTCAACAGAGTCTAAGAATCTGATAATTATTTTTGATATCTAATACTACTACTTACAACAGTTAAAAATTGGACTTTAAATTGAATTAGCTAAAGTAGTAATGAATGAAATTATGAAATAATAAAGTTTTGAGTGAACAGGACATTGAATTGGAGAGAAAGTTCAGAAGCGATTGCAAGGTTTGCCTCGTTCACGACACATCTCACATCTGTCTGTATCATGCTCTCCATTGCCTTGTTTAGTAGACTCCACTCTTCTTCTCTCTGTAGCCGCCTTCTTCCCACTACGTACCAGAAATGACTCCACAGCCCGTTTAATAATCTTCTCCATGACTCCTTTGCTAAAAACAGGTATGGCTTTAGCATTACAATTCTGACATTCTTGATAATACCTGCGGCAGATCTTCCTCTTCTTCAGATCTATCACGCACCAGGAGTGGTGAGAAGTCCAGTGATTGCGGCAACAGCAAGTGAAGTGAGCTTTACCGTGCTTGCAGTAGAAACGCTGCTTGTTTTTAATATCACCGCTGCATTTTTGTTCTTCTAATTCTTTAGAAATGATATTTTCAACTTCATGTGGAATCAATATTGCACGCTTTCCTCTAGATTTTCCCATTAGTTAAAATTCAACTAGCAATTTCTTTTTCTACCTGATTGTTAAGTTTTTATACAGCATCAATTTCTTGTTTACAGATTTCTCTCATTTGGGAAATGATCACATGACCAATAGTGTAAAGTCCCTGGGGAAGTCCAGCTAAGTTTAGCTCACAATAACATATTGATGGTTATGGTACATTAATACTTAGTGAAGAGGGAAGTGCTCACGCACGGTCAACCTCTAGCGAGTCAGGTTGTAAGGCTGGCCTCTCAGTTGTCGTCTGAGACTTCCGCTCTTAGTAAATCAGACAGGGAATGTTTATTGTAAACAGTTCCCCGCTCAGAACTTCTCACTAACTAGCTAGACACTAGTTATATACTGTAATCGGCTGTGGCTTGATAAATTTAGACATAAACAGTTAGAGTAACAATGAGAAGTGAAAATGATAAAACGGGTAACAGAGGCGATACGTGAATGTGATGCGAGGTAATACGCATGTACAAATGAAGATGAATTGAGCATGCTCGCTAAGTGTAAATGTGAAATGATATAAAAGTGAAATGATAACTAGTTAATAATGTCAAGTTAAGTGTTCAGCTTTGGTTTGGTCTTCACGCTTAGAGTATTAAACATATTCTCATTTTTTCCTGTTGTTTTTTTTTTTGTTATTGGAAAGAAATAATGTCATTCTTGTCCTTACACTTTAAACAACTTGGAGGGTCACCGTAAGAGAGCAATGTCTGCATGACTTCACTACTACTATAGATATCCTCACAGTGTCCATAAGAGAGCAATGTCTGCATGACTTCACTACTACTATAGATACCCTCACAGTGTCCATAAGAGAGCAATGTCTGCATGACTTCACTACTACTATAGATACCCTCACAGTGTCCATAAGAGAGCAATGTCTGCATGACTTCACTACTACTATAGATATCCTCACAGTGTCCATAAGAGAGCAATGTCTGCATGACTTCACTACTACTATAGATACCTCACAGTGTCCATAAGAGAGCAATGTCTGCATGACTTCACTACTACTATAGATATCCTCACAGTGTCCATAAGAGAGCAATGTCTGCATGACTTCACTACTACTATAGATATCCTCACAGTGTCCATAAGAGAGCAATGTCTGCATGACTTCACTACTACTATAGATATCCTCACAGTGTCCATAAGAGAGCAATGTCTGCATGACTTCACTACTACTATAGATATCCTCACAGTGTCCATAAGAGAGCAATGTCTGCATGACTTCACTACTACTATAGATATCCTCACAGTGTCCATAAGAGAGCAATGTCTGCATGACTTCACTACTACTATAGATATCCTCACAGTGTCCATAAGAGAGCAATGTCTGCATGACTTCACTACTACTATAGATATCCTCACAGTGTCCCTAAGAGGAAATGTCTCTGAATTTCACTACTACTTAGATACCCTCACAGTGTCATAAGCGAGCAAGGTTGCATGACTTCACTTACTATTATAGATTACCTACAGTGTCCATAATGAGCGCAATGTCTGCATGACTTCACTACTACGCTAGATCCCCACAGTGTACCCCTAGAGAGCAATGGCTGAGACGTCAACTACTACTATAGATATCTAAACAGTGTCCAAAAGAGAGCAAGGTCTGCATTGGACTTCCACTACTACTATAGATATCTACATTGTCAATAAGAGAGCAATGTCTGCAGATTCATACTACTAAGATATCCTCCAGTGTCCATAAGAGAGCAATGTCTGCATGACTTCACTACTACTATAGATATCCTCACAGTGTCCATAAGAGAGCAATGTCTGCATGACTTCACTACTACTATAGATATCCTCACAGTGTCCATAAGAGAGCAATGTCTGCATAACTTCACTACTACTATAGATACCCTCACAGTGTCCATAAGAGAGCAATGTCTGCATGACTTCACTACTACTATAGATACCCTCACAGTGTCCATAAGAGAGCAATGTCTGCATGACTTCACTACTACTATAGATACCCTCACAGTGTCCATAAGAGAGCAATGTCTGCATGACTTCACTACTACTATAGATATCCTCACAGTGTCCATAAGAGAGCAATGTCTGCATGACTTCACTACTACTATAGATATCCTCACAGTGTCCATAAGAGAGCAATGTCTGCATGACTGTCTGCATGACTTCACTACTACTATAGATATCCTCACAGTGTCCATAAGAGAGCAATGTCTGCATGACTTCACTGCTACTATAGATATCCTCACAGTGTCCATAAGAGAGCAATGTCTGCATGACTTCACTGCTACTATAGATATCCTCACAGTGTCCATAAGAGAGCAATGTCTGCATGACTTCACTACTACTATAGATATCCTCACAGTGTCCATAAGAGAGCAATGTCTGCATGACTTCACTACTACTATAGATATCCTCACAGTGTCCATAAGAGAGCAATGTCTGCATGACTTCACTACTACTATAGATATCCTCACAGTGTCCATAAGAGAGCAATGTCTGCATGACTTCACTACTACTATAGATACCCTCACAGTGTCCATAAGAGAGCAATGTCTGCATGACTTCACTACTACTATAGATATCCTCACAGTGTCCATAAGAGAGCAATGTCTGCATGACTTCACTACTACTATAGATATCCTCACAGTGTCCATAAGAGAGCAATGTCTGCATGACTTCACTACTACTATAGATATCCTCACAGTGTCCATAAGAGAGCAATGTCTGCATGACTTCACTACTACTATAGATAACCTCACAGTGTCCATAAGAGAGCAATGTCTGCATGACTTCACTACTACTATAGATATCCTCACGGTGTCCATAAGAGAGCAATGTCTGCATGACAGCACTACTACTATAGATATCCTCACAGTGTCCATAAGAGAGCAATGTCTGCATGACTTCACTACTACTATAGATATCCTCACAGTGTCCATAAGAGAGCAATGTCTGCATGACTTCACTACTACTATAGATACCCTCACAGTGTCCATAAGAGAGCAATGTCTGCATGACTTCACTACTACTATAGATAACCTCACAGTGTCCATAAGAGAGCAATGTCTGCATGACTTCACTACTACTATAGATATCCTCACAGTGTCCATAAGAGAGCAATGTCTGCATGACTTCACTACTACTATAGATATCCTCACAGTGTCCATAAGAGAGCAATGTCTGCATGACTTCACTACTACTATAGATACCCTCACAGTGTCCATAAGAGAGCAATGTCTGCATGACTTCACTACTACTATAGATATCCTCACAGTGTCCATAAGAGAGCAATGTCTGCATGACTTCACTACTACTATAGATACCCTCACAGTGTCCATAAGAGAGCAATGTCTGCATGACTTCACTGCTACTATAGATATCCTCACAGTGTCCATAAGAGAGCAATGTCTGCATGACTTCACTGCTACTATAGATATCCTCACAGTGTCCATAAGAGAGCAATGTCTGCATGACTTCACTACTACTATAGATATCCTCACAGTGTCCATAAGAGAGCAATGTCTGCATGACTTCACTACTACTATAGATATCCTCACAGTGTCCATAAGAGAGCAATGTCTGCATGACTTCACTACTACTATAGATATCCTCACAGTGTCCACCAAATTAAAGTAAGAAACATCATTAATTTAAAAAAAAAAAAAAAAAAAAGACCTATACGGATTATCTAAGAATCTTTTTTCAATGAATTCAAATAGAAGTACATACAACAAGTATGTGAGAGTTTATACAAGTGAAATTTAGCTATAAGCTAATAGAATAGGAATGTTGAGGTATCAAGTGTGAATGTAATGACTGATATAACTCGTGCTTCAAGCTTTAATTATTGATATGGACACTATTTACTTCTCTGCCAGTTAATTTTGCCATCTCATATCAGTAAAAAAAACTGAAGGTTCATAGTGTGTTCAATTATATTTTGTTGTTGTGGAGATCTTTGAGTGTATTATGTGTGTTTATATTTGTGACAATATTTGATCATAAATACTGTATTTGGATAGTGAATGAAAGGTTTAAAGCTTAATAGTAGAAAATTGTGATTCTAACAGAGTTAATTAATATATTAGCTTTTAGAACGATAAAATTTTGCTATTAGAATTATTCAGCCGAGAATGACCGAATCAGGTTGTTTAATGCTTACTGCACAATGGCAATGATTAAATGATTATATATCCAGCTTGCAAGCTGAGTAGACACAAGATATGACAGTAAGACAAGACATAACACAGTACTGTACATTATAGCTCATCTTAAAGTTAGAAGATTGAGAAAAAATGTTTTGACATTTAAGAAGTTTGCATAAGGCTGAGCTGATTAGAAGTGCAAGTAGGATTTGTTCCTTCAGGTGCACTCTGACCAGAACTGAGCATCGGGTTATCTTTTACTACTTTATAGTAGTAAAAGCTATTCCCTGATAGCTAACATTTTTGGCCTCTATCTTGCAGATGCTTTCTCTCCACTTTCTTATCAACACTCACTCCCTCTGTTTGTTTTCACTTCTTCCTATTCGATTTAAAAAAACTTTAGTTAATCTGCTTCTTCATCACTGACTCTGGCAATTCCAGTTTAACACTACTTTCAACAATTACACATCTGCTAAAAAAAAATTCATATCTCTTTACTTCCGATAAACAGATTTTTCCATCTTTTTGACACTTGAACCCAATAGAGAAAGATTTGTCAAAGGACCAAGACTGGGATGAGATTGCTGAAAGCTATACTTACCTTTTCTTTTATGTACGAAACTTCCTTGTATTTCTCTTTTATCCAATCCTTCTCTGATAAATTTCTGCATTTGCTTTAGTAGAAGGTACATATAATAGTACTATTGTAATCAATCAACATGTCGCATTCAGTTTAGTATTATGATGCTTAGATGATTACTTACTGTTCAAGATATATACACAGACATATTTGGCCAGCCCCTGGAAACTTCCCTTCTTCAAAGTGTTTAAAAATTGTAGAGATTGTTGACTTAACCTGGTATCAAAACATGGAATAGCACGCAAACATACTAAGGATCTCGGTATGTTCTAAGGTGGCATATATGATGGAATAATATTTATGCTATAGTTGCTGTGGTAGCATGGATTACAAATGTTCTTCCATTGTGTTATTCCCCTCCTCCAAGCCCCTGTGGAAAAATGCTAGCACTTAATATTTGCAACTCTGTACTCTGGAGTTCTAGAGAAAATAACATGTTTTACGAAAGATATATGCCATGCAGAGACTTTAAAAAGCAGCTGCAACAATAACAAAAAATTAGTAATGAATTCCCTTTTGTTGTATCTCAACACTTTCATTGTATTCCTCTATCTTCTATTTACAAAGGACATGACTTGACTGTAATACTTTTGACAAAAATATATGAAATTTTAAATCTTCATTTTCCATACCTTGGACCAGAAATACAGTTACCACTCCGTCAGTTATAAAACCAGTGGGTGTAGCTAGCTGCTGGCTCATGGGGAGTCAGTGTGTTTATATAGTTGTCATACCTTTAGGAGCCGGGTAGTGATTCAGTACAGCCCCAGGGGAATTCCCCTTGTAAGCAAGCTTGTGCAGGCTCTTTGTTGTGAGGTAGGAAGCCTTACATGTATAGAGTACTGTATTGGCTTCCTGGAGGCTAGCTTATGGCTTAATAGGAATACATGTACTATGGCTTCAGAATGTTGTGCTTACTCAACACTTGAGAAGTTTCTAGAAGGAATGGTCTGGTGTCTGATACCACTCAGACTATTAGCTGGTTTATTTAATCAGCAGCAGCAGCAATAGTATAAAACTGGAATCAATATTTATCTCAGTAGTTATCTTAGGACCAGAAATAACACTTCAGCTGAATTCAATCAAACATCTACTAAATTCAATCAAACTTCTAGTAAATTCTGTGGGCATGCACTTTGTTTTTGGTCTCTGTGTATTATGATGATAGTGTAGCATTTGTTGCACTGTCTCTAAATAGCATTTAGATGTCAAGTTATTCAGAGGGTTAGTACAACAAGTAGTTGTATGCGGTGAAGTTGAAACTGCAAGTTAGAATAGAGTATCTTGTATTTTATAATGACTGCCAGCCAATGGAGCAAAATGGCACAAGTACAAATGTAAGAGCTTGTAGTTGATGTACAGCTACTTGCTGGTGTTTCAATGGAATATTGGAATATAGAGTTCATTTTGCAGTGGAATAGCTGGAGCACTGCAGCTCTGACAACTGTGGGTGGAAGTTACTGGTTAGCAATTGGAATTAATAATTAGTTTTGCAGAGTCACCTTTTTTGACCAACCACACAGTCTAGTGAAGTGGGAACTCCAGTTGTAATGGTCATTTAGTGGGAACTGTTATCTGTAACTACATCTTAGGACACCTGGTTAGCCTTTTTCTTTTCTTTCTTTCTTTTTTTTTTTTTTTTTTGTAACTTCCTTGTTATTATTATTTGTTAACTGTGCTAGCTAGCCCGCCGCCTTCCTTTGTAGTGGTATAGTTTGTCTGATGTAATTCCATCCCACTTTGCTGATCTAGTGGCATGTGGTTGTGCAATACCAAGAGTTGTGCAATGTCTCTTCATAGTGACTGTATTGAGTACCATTTACAATAAAACCCTCACTGTATTATATGACTATTTCAGTATCATGTAAACTCTTCTCTGTAACATGATACTTGTAGTGTCTGACATTTATCATTTGAGACTGAGATTACTACTAACACTAACTGAATGGCTACATTCCTACCTAATTATCTTCACATTAATTATATTTCTGATAGCATTATTGAAGTGAAATAGCTGATATCTGTCAGATAACTGATCTGGTTAATTCTACTTATGCAATATTATTTTTCTTTTACTTTTTTCAAGTAGTTGATGTGGCATATATAAAAAAAACAATATTTTTGAAAATACTGCAAATGATATGAAATACATTCACATGTAGCACACTGCACGACTCTATAACGTCTTCAAAAAGCCGCACAACGGTACTGGACTCTATTTACACAAATGTTCATGTGTTTCCCTCTTATTTCGTAAGCATTCTCTCACTCTCTGTCCCAATTTAAAACTTCCTCCAACAGCTTCTTCCCAGGTGCTTGCACTTGGCGCACCTATCTTCATCGTGGGGCTTGTTGTTTGTCATCCTGCTGTCTCCGCTGGGCCCCCTGTAGACACTCTTCTTCAGCCCAGTTCTGAGCATGTACTGTTCCACGGCGTACTTGGCCATGTATTCTACGGCTTCTTCGGAAAACTCCGGGTTCACCGATGCCTCACATTTCTTACACTGTTGCTGGTATCGGTAGCTGCAAATCCGCTGCTTGCGGAGGTCCAGGTAGCACCAGGAGTGTGCCGAGGGCCAGCGGTGGTGACCTTTGGAACAGCAGAACCATGCAAAGCCCTTGGTGCTGTAATATCTTAAGCTCTTCTTGTTGACTCTGGCCGGATCAAAGCGACCTTCTCTTGGGAAGTCCATGGGATAGAGATCTTGTTCCTCCATCACTTCCAAAATGATCTTCTTAATCTTATCCGGGTGAGCTTCAGGTTTGTAGCCTCCAGATCTGAGAGGAGGTCTCAGTTCTTCCTCACTATCTGTTCCTTCTTCATTATCAGTCTCTTCATCTTCGCTGTAATCTCCTTCTTCACTTTCTTCATCTTCATCACTGGACCTGTGGTGCAAATCGTCTTCATCCTGTGAGCTATCGTCTTGCTGGTAGTAGCCACGCTGTGTGAATCTGCTTCTTGGTAGCGGTGATATGCTGTGGTGGTAATCACTTCTTTTGACTTTATCTCTGTTGTAGAAGTATTCATCTGTCTCATAGCAGTTGCTGGGAGCAATGTAGTGTGCCATCTTGCACTCTGAGTTTTGCAACTAATGTACTTGCTTCTGTTGTTCAGCTGCTTTTATAGTATTGCTTGTTATTGCTTAGTCATCTGGTTTGGGGATTCCCCTGGGGTATTTCCTAGGGACTGTCCAAAAATGTCTTGGTACACCACCTCTAGAAGTTTCTGTCTGGAATATATAGGTCAGTGGAGTGTGTGGGTGGGTGTTAGCCACACCCCCTAATGAATACTATAAATGGCTTAGCGTATTGTTTAGCTTAGCTTCTTTTTTAGCCATTCCAACTAGCACGAAGCATTGAATGGAAAGAAACTACATTTCTGCTACAGTGGCCATCATTCACACCTTTGTAGCTATACCGTACAAGTTTGTGGTGTGGTTTAGTAGTTGTTGAGTTTTTGTATTGGTTGTTGTGTTACTATTTTGTATTTTTGGGGTATTTTAATATATAGCCATAAATTGGTATTTCTTGTTATTGTTTTTTAATTAGTGCATTGTATAAATTCAGTTAGTATGTAATAGCTAGAGGGACTATCATGGATTTGAGCTTGGGGTGCAGTGTTGTAGCGGTTCAGGACTTGGGATGTTTGTGTGGATGAAACAGCTCTGGTGGATTAAGGATGAAGGATTACGTAATGCGTATGTCATGCTATGTTTAGACTCACAGACTATGAATAGTGCACTCAAGTCATGAATAATGGCACGTGGTGTTTAGATCAGAAGATTACATCAGAGCATGTTTGTGCAAGCTTGAGGTTTGTGGGCTACATAGTAGCACTGCAGTGTGACCGTGTTGTGATGGCAACTACTCCATAAGTTACTTCATCTAATTTTAGGTTACATCAACAACAAAAAGTCATGAATTAGTTTTCATGGCAGAAGTTAATAAGTAAGTTATAATAATAATAATGAGACAAACAATAATAATAATATTATTATTATTATTATAACTGAGTTGTGGTACTTGTATCGTAAACAATTATCTTTTTCCTTTATCATTTAATTTTGTGAATTGCATTGTAAATTACTTCTTGCTAATACTATGATAGTAAGTTGCAAGTTACAGAATGTTTGTAGATAGTTGTAGATAGTTGTAGATACCAACGTAGGGTTAGTTGCAATGTAAGAACTGATCAATGGAGTATATTTTAACTAATGCCATCAGAGTCAATCACACTATGTACTGTAGCTGCCTTTACTGGACAACACACAATTCTGATAGTGATAGACTCATATTATGTCTCTCACTTCCTATCAATGTTTACATGTGTAGGTGTGAAATGATGCAATGCCTAGCTGAATCCAATGTATCAGTTCTGCATGCATGAGCTAGGTATATGACTATATATACAGTGTTTCATACAGGGGGGGGAGCCCTGGGATCTCCCTTCCCCCAAACTCATTTCTTTACACAAACTTTTATAATAGAATAATATACCAATTACACTCTAATGCGCCTATTTTTTTCTTTAAAAATGTCCAGAATTTCATTAAAATTAACTTCACTTAAGTCTGGGCCTTCAATGGCAATTCTCATAAGGTGAGTCAAGTTTTCATCAGACAAGCGATTCCTTAGCCTGGTCTTTATCATCTTCATGTGACTAAAATAAAAATGAAACCACAATGCTGTTAGCAACCATTTCTGGGGGTGACCTGCAAAAAAGTATACTCTCCCATCCCAGTTAACCCACACACAACATCTCCCCCCCCCCCCCCCCCCCCCCCCCAAACTGAAAATCCTGTATGAAACCCTGATATATATGTATATATATATATATATATATATATATATATATATCCTGCCCTACATGGTGGAGCTACAGAGTGGGACAGACTTTCTGTCGACTGGGCCTCTGGAGATTCTGTTGTGATCACTGTATACTTCCACAGTAGTTAGTTTATCTTCAGACACACACACACACACACACACACACACACACACACACACACACACACAGTCTTAACTACACAGGCAAGTCACAAGACCACTGACTAATAGTTTTGGCTAGTAAGCTAAGATTACACTTAGCGCCTACTGTATTATGCACACTCCATTGTGTGTTCAAGATAGTCACTTTACTAGTACATGTTCTCCCATTACTGCAAGCTCTAGCAAGCAGTTCCCTCAGTCACAAGTCACTGTCGCAAGTAAGTCTTGTCAATCATTCAAGTGCACCTCTCAACTGTTGAAGCATTTTGCGAATTACTTAACGTGAATTGCTATCATTGATTATCCGTGGTAACTAATACTATATTCACAAATGAGACTCTGGCTTCTTTTAGATATGCCAGTGATCAGCTCTTATTCTCATGCCCTGTCTTGTTTCTTTATAACCTTATATCTGTTTCTTCCATCCTCTATGGTTATAATGAATATTACATGTTTAATTTTTTTCCTTATGTTTACAATTATTATATTATGCTATAATGATGACTTCGAGTTTTTGAGTGAATTTGAAAGTATTAAAAAGCGATTGATTGTTGATGATAATGAAGTGTTCAATAGTCTGTGTCTATACAGACTTCCGATGTTCTAAATTCCACTTTTGATGTTTTCTATGGCACAAAAAAAAATACAGCAACAGTCAACTCAGCCCATTTCTATGCGATACTAAATATAGTATTATTCACTAATTGAAACGGTGATGTTTAAAAATAAATAATAAATCCAAGCAGGTTGGTATACTATTCAATATTTATGTACAATGTCTCAAAAATATTTCTTGGCCATATCAGGTTCTTATTTTTTTGTGTGATATATTTGCGTGTACAATTTTACCTGAAGTACCAGTCCAGCTTTTCCTGGTCTACATCTGAGTCATCTGTATCTAGTAACCCTAGCTCTTCATCAAGGTTACAGCAACCTGTCTGGTAGTCACGTGTGATCTTGCTGCATTCTTGCTTCAGGTTGTGGCTCTTCTCTCTCTTGCGCTGCTCCACCACAGAGCAATCCATAATGGATGACTTGTGCACTGATAATGCATTTCTGATGGTTTATGTAGTCTGGTTTCAAGTGTTCTAGAACATTCTAGAACTTAGGCTCTCAATGTTGCTGAGTCAGCTGTTCTAGAATATTCTGGAAGTAATCTATATCATGACTCAGCATTTTATACAGTGACATGGCAGTGTCATTCATGCTATGTTCTAGAACATTCTGTGCTGTGGGTGGTTGTTTACCCAGGGTTTGTCTTTTAGCCAGTCTAAAATAACTAGTCATTTCAAATTATTTTCATTCTTACACTCATTCACATTTTCACTGTACTTTGCCAGTCCCTATCACTGACCCAAACATTGGAACTAAACCTGGTCAGTCCCTATCACTTACCCAAACATTGGAACTAAACTTTGCCAGTCCCTATCACTTACCCAAACATTGGAACTAAACCTGGTCAGCTCTATCTGCACTCTCCATTATTAGTCAAGAAGAATACATAAAATATAGTTACCTGCTGGTCCAAAGCATGAAATTTGGTGCATATGCAGAGAATTATATATATAACATATTTAGAAGGGGTGCTCCTTGAAAACTCTTCCCTGACTCTAATTATGACACAATGCGACATACGCGAACATTTTAAATTTTTGCGCCATGTATTTTTTAACTTGGTTCTAGGCAATTGCCTGCATTAAGGCTATTTTGTTTATGCAATGTGAAATCTTGGTAAAAAGACATTAAACAAGAATAAATGAAGTTTATGATAGATGATAGATGTTAGTTTTCACATGATCCACGACAATAGCACAAAGTGGTACAGGAGAGTCCAGCGTCCTTGCATTTGCATCGTCTAGAGCATAGAGGTACTGCTTTACAGCCACACTTTAGCTAGCAATTCCTGACTTGCTTTCGCAATCTCGGGAAAAGTAGTCCAGAAAGGTGTCCAAATGTTTGAATTCATGGTCCAGCCATATCCCTCAGGTGATGGAAGGTTTTGCAACGAATGAAGGCTCGTTAACCACACACTTGCCTGGTACAGAGCCCGATTTGAATGCTCTAAAAGTGCAGCCTGTAATATACATAATAGAAGCATAATACATTCATGAAGTACTATAGATGGGATGATTTATGAGCATACCTGAGTTGGAGGGATAGTGAGCATACCTGAGTTGGAGGGATAGTGAGTATACCTGAGTTGGAGGGATAGTGAGTATACCTGAGTTGGAGGGATAGTGAGTATACCTGAGTTGGAGGGATAGTGAGCATACCTGAGTTGGAGGGATAGTGAGCATACCTGAGTTGGAGGGATAGTGAGCATACCTGAGTTGGAGGGATAGTGAGCATACCTGAGTTGGAGGGATAGTGAGCATACCTGAGTTGGAGGGATAGTGAGTATACCTGAGTTGGAGGGATAGTGAGCATACCTGAGTTGGAGGGATAGTGAGCATACCTGAGTTGGAGGGATAGTGAGCATACCTGAGTTGGAGGGATAGTGAGTATACCTGAGTTGGAGGGATAGTGAGTATACCTGAGTTGGAGGGATAGTGAGTATACCTGAGTTGGAGGGATAGTGAGCATACCTGAGTTGGAGGGATAGTGAGCATACCTGAGTTGGAGGGATAGTGAGCATACCTGAGTTGGAGGGATAGTGAGCATACCTGAGTTGGAGGGATAGTGAGCATACCTGAGTTGGAGGGATAGTGAGCATACCTGAGTTGGAGGGATAGTGAGTATACCTGAGTTGGAGGGATAGTGAGCATACCTGAGTTGGAGGGATAGTGAGCATACCTGAGTTGGAGGGATAGTGAGCATACCTGAGTTGGAGGGATAGTGAGTATACCTGAGTTGGAGGGATAGTGAGCATACCTGAGTTGGAGGGATAGTGAGCATACCTGAGTTGGAGGAATAGTTTCTATCAATCTTGGTTTCCTTGAGAAGAGTTCTTGTCGCAGGTCATTCACTTGTGATATAGAAGTAGTTTTATTATATATTACACAAGTGAATCGTTCCAGGTCTACAAACTCTGGAGAAGTAGCCATCAATTTTTTGTAGGGGTTGATTCTTACTGCTTGAAACACATGTGTCATACTGGGATATGACTTCCACGCTTCCCAAGTAGATTTTTTAGCTTTGCCAAAAAATTGTGATGTGGTATCACACCCTGTGAAAGGGTGGTAGAAAGGCAAGGCAACACACTTCTGCTTACCAAGATCCAGGCATATCTTGTTAAGGTGATAGTACCGAATAATCTTTCCAGTGCCAAAAGCAACCCAAATATCGAAATCTGGATAAGTTGATTGTAAAAAAAAAAAATTCCCAGCTAAAATAACAATGACATCCGTGTCAACTGTACGTAGTAGAATCTTTTTAGCTCCTTTCTGCATAGCATCTTGGGTGTGGATACACATTCGTGTATCCGCTTCTTCATGGTCACTAACACCCATACTACCAGTGTAAGATCCCTTGCAAATAGGATTGTCTTGTACTCTCTCACTTGATCCATACAACAAATTGGTCACAAAAAACTTAAGGCTTGTGGGTAAAGACGTACGCTGACAATCTGGTGGAAACTGCCCACTAAAAGGCAACAATTTTCAAGACAAAATCTCCCTTCTTAAAATCTTTACTGCCTTAGCCATAGCAAGTGCCTCTGAATTGTAATCAAGTGAAAGGTAAAGCATCATTGGGGATTTTTTTCATGCCTTCGTTGAATATGATTAGGACACTCTTCCCATCAGACTGCTCCTGACACTGGTCAGAAAAATGATCCAGTATCTGCAGCTTTAATCGTGTTTTATTAGTAGTTGTTAACCCCACGTTTTGTCAATAGCCGTTGTGACATATCATATAACTCCGCAAGCCAGAAAATATAGTTTCCAGTTTCCACATTGTCTTCTATGTATGCAAATAGGTCAGCATAACTTTGCGCTTTAATTATTTCAATCTCACGGGAGCAAGCATCATGTTCAGCTCTTTGCATGCTCCTGTATTTGCTTTTATATGCAGATAGACAATTATAGTGGTATTTTGCCTCTATTGCTATAAGGTCACCACCAGCAATTCTGGCCAACAACTCAGCATCCTGTAACTCAGTAGCCATTAGTCGCAAGTCATTATCTAATTTCATAGTGGCACAGGCATGGAGAGTACCAGTAATTTTGGTGCAAAACATACAACTCTCTTGCTTTGCCATACCCACCGACATTTTTTTGGATTTCCTTGGTCCCCCCTCACTTTGACCTGATTCAAGGTTCCTTTTCTTGCCCAATAAATTTTTAAGTTTAGATTGAATAAATTTCAGATGGCAAGATTTATGCCATTTAGCCTTATGAGCCAGAAACTCTTCAGGTGATTGTTCACCAGAAAATTGTACTGGAACAGGTAGTGACTTACAGTCTTGAAATCATTTGAAAGACTCCAGAAAATGTATGTAGATGTCAGCTCCATTCTTCTGCTTGCTGTCAGCTGGGCACTTCAGAATCCCACCACCATCACCACATATAACACACACTTCCCAATCCATCATTTGCAGCACACCACAAAAAGCCATGTGTATTTTATTTGTGCGCTTTTTATTTTCTCTATACAAAGTCAATGTGTCGCGAAAATATAAATGTTCGCGCATATCGCAGCATATTTTTAGGAATCTATTGCAAACAAATTCTCTCATTCTGCATTTGTTTTAGGTCTTACTGAACAGCACCCCTTCTGGAATAATACTATATACTGGTAAGATTCACTGTACCAAAACTTGGACTTTGGACCAGCACGTAACTATAATACAAAAAATGGTCCACAATCTACCTCACTATATTGAAATTTTCATTCTTGGACTTTACCTATGAAACTTTCCATCCGGTTATTGTATGGCTGGAAATTATCATTCACTTTTAGCTCAAACTTATTCTTTAGTTTAAATGTTATGCTGTTCTTTTATTTGTTGTTTACGTTACTGTTGTCAATTATAGGTTAAGTCTAAAACACATATACAGACAAAGCTAGCTTTTACAAGAGAAAAATAAACTTAACAATAGCAGTTTTGGCACCATTGTTGGCACATAGTTAGCAGCATCGCTGTCCTGTTTCAATGCATTTCTCGCACCTTTCTTCATCGTGAGGTCCTTCTATTCTCCTGATGGGGTCACCTTGTCTTTCAGGACGTTCCTTCCTCCCTGTACGGAACAGGAAAGACTCCACAGACAGATAAGCCAGCTTCTCAATGGTTTCATAGGAGAACTGAGGCCAAGCCTTCGTTTCACACTTCTGGCATTTCTCATAGTAGAGGTAGCAGATCTTCTGTTTCTTCAAGTCAATGATGCACCATGAAAATACCGAGTTCCAGTCATTGTCTCCCTCGTCACAGTCATAATGGCCTACACCGTGTTTTTCAAAGTATCTCTTACTTCCTCGTATGTTGAGACCTTCGTAGAAAGACTTCTCTTTCGGTATGTCACTAGGTAACACATCTTCCTTCTCCATAGCATCCAATATTATATCTTTGATGGTCTCAGGAGAAGGTTCAATGGAGGAAGTTAAGCTTAGCTTACCAAACTGGTCACAAACATTAGCAGCCATATTGGGCTGTATAGCTGGCAAGGAGTTGTGCTGGTTTCTGCTCTGACAAATGTCTACCCTGAATTTTTATAGCCGGTTAGAGCGGATATGAGTTTCTAGGAAGACGAGTTGGAGTTGAGAATGACAAATCCTAAAATAGCAGCATCAACTATTATTCATAGAATCTGAGAATTTTTAGACACAGACAGAATGAATAAACTAAGTGAGTTACACATTTTGTACTGGAGGCTATTACCTAATGACTATAGCAGCAGTTTGATGGGAGGAGTTTGCTTGGCCTTTAGCCGCAACCAAAGATTTGTATCGACACAGCAGCTAGCTACAAAGGGTGTTAACTAAACTAGTCTCTTGTTAGCCATACTTTAATTAGGTAGATCATAAATTTTAGATTAAATTTTAGTTCTTCTAGGCACGTGCTGTGTATTAGAACTCTATCCAGACAGATACTGTACAACATGACATAAGGAAAATTAATTTATATGAAAATAGTTTAACTAGTAATTCAAAATTCACCCATATACAGCCATCTTAGATGTTATGTTGTTGTTTTGCTGTTATTGTTTTACTCTTGTTGTTGTTGTTGTTGTTTTTCTTCTTCAGTCTGTGTTCAAATTTTGTTTCTACCATTCTAAATTTATCCTATGTCCAAGGAGTTATTTTTCATTAAGTGATACAGTGCACACACATACTTATCAAATACGTAGTTTGATTGGAAAGGTGTCATATGGATCTATTGTCAACTGGTTTAACAGGATCAGCCAGTTCTAGTTCTCTTTATATATTTCCTGTTAGTATCCTTACATCTCAGACAGTGAGTTGGATCAGCACCAGCTGTGGTAAGCTAGTCAGTAAGTGTTTTTAATTACATATTAACATGTACTTTGTACTCACTACCTGGAAGTCTGGAGTAGTAACTCATGAATTGTAGTTTGGGTTGCAATGAATATTGTTAAGAGAAGGACCATTATTTACTGCTTGTAAGAATGTTTAATTATGGAATTAGCTAGCCCACTAGTAAGTTTTTTTGTCTGAGAACTTGTATGGTCTCAAATTCTGATTGCAAGAGTTATTTTAACGTAGTTATATCCCTTTTTTTTTTTTTGCAGCTATAAGTCTCTCCGATTGTATATAATGTAGTAGTATATAGATGGCTGTAGTAGCCTATGCTTATAACACTATTATTATATGTAGCATGATTCAGCAGGATATGTTGGGAGATTGAGTTACTGCTGGTCTTATTTTTATAGTGTATCAACAAAATTCAACTAGTTTACTTTATGTCATCCATCTTAAGTTTCAGTGAACGTTTCCTGTATTTATAAAATGTATGAAGTCACAGCCTTATAATAATTGTAACTGGCAGAATTGAGTGATTGGGGGGGGTGTCTGTCTACGCCCCTGTACCTGTATTGAAATTCACACTGTAGACATTGAAGAGATTACTGAAGCTTGTAGTGGCTGACTTGCACTGCTGGTCAACAGTATCAAAATTAGAAAGTTTATTTAGAAGTATTCTTGTGGCTCTGTTGGCAATGTTGTTCTTGGAAGAGACTTGTTATTTCATGTTTCAAAAGTCTTTGTTTGAAGACTTCCTATAAACATGCCTTGACCAGAATTATAACTTGTTAACTTTGTGTATAAGAGAGAGCAGTTTCTAATAAGGTCATTTAAGCTTTCTGATCAGTTCAGGCGTAAGCTTTGTGCGTGATGAGTGGGGTTTTGTTGTTGTTGTTTTTGTTTGTTTTTTGTTGTTCTTTTTTAAGCTATCATCAAAGAATAAAACAATGTGGAGTTGTTTTGTGTGGCTGTGCTAACTAGGGGTGTGGTGATTGAAATGAAGTTGATACTAGAACCTATGCCATGTGCTGCTCATTGCTGGCAATGGTTGTGCTGTTGCAAGTAATATTTCAATCAATGCTTACTTTGACTGCTAAATCTGTAGATCTTCTGCATAGTAACAACTGATGCCCATTCAGTTTCTATTTGTATACATAGTAAATCAACCCTACATACATACTCCTAATTGAAGGGGAATGCCCAGGGAAAGTTTAGATGAATAGCAGCATGTTTGTTTGGATACATGATCCATGAAGTATATGGACACATAAATGAAATAGGAAGGGGAAGTCCCAGGGTAACTTTGCACTTGAAATGTAATAAGGGAAACAACAAATTTGACACAGATGCACGGCTATCAATTACAAAAATCCAGGCTATCAATTACAAAAATCCAAGACAACCTACAAGTCTCTAGAGTCTGAAGTCTGTCTTAAGCAGTCTGCCAGCAACTATGGCCTAGCCTGCGACATCTTCCACATCTTGCCTGGTCGTGAGGACCTCCTTCGGTCTGCACCAGCCCGTCATCTCCTCCGACATTCCTGCGAACTCTCGCTCGTCTTCCAGTGCGAATTAGGAACTGGGTGACTGCATAGTTGGCCATCCTTGTCACTGATTCTTCCGTGAAGCCAGGATTAACTGCAGTCTCGCAACCTCCTTTCTTGCAGTTCTGCTTGTCCCTGTAGCAGATCTCTTGTTTCTTGAGGTCGAGGAAGCACCAGGCATGTGCAGATGCCCAGCGATTGTGATTCCTCGGACAAGGGAACCAGGCAAAGCCTTTAGTTTCAAAGTACCTCTTGCTGTAAGAACTACTTGCCATAGAGAAGCCACTCTCATTAGGCACTTGTGATGGAAGTACTCCTTCTTCAGTCATGACTTCCAGGATGATTCTCTTAATCTCGGCAGAGGAAGGCTCAGCCTCATACGATTTCCTAGGAGACCCCCCTAGGGAGAGACCTCCAAAATCATCCCAGAGAAAAGCCATTTTTACCCAAACAACTATTGTATTTCTCCAGAGCCTTTCTTTCTTCCAGTAACTTGGCAGCTGTTATCTGTTCTAGTAGCCAGTAGCAACTGTACCTGCAGACTGAATTCCACGAGGTATTTATATCCACCCAGCTAGTTGTGTGGGAGGTTTGTGATTGGACAACAGATTGCCAGGTGCATGCATGGGAAATATAAGGAAGTGAATGGTTTTGGGAGGAGTCAAGTTACAAATAGACATTCCTGTAGGCTGGTAGGGAGAGTCAAGTTACAAATAGACATTCCTGTAGGCTGGTAGGGAGAGTCGTGAATATAATAATTGAGGAGGTGGTATGAATGTAGTTTGTTATGACAAGGCTTGTTTTCTAATGGAAGTTGATTACTACTCACTCCTAAACATGGCAGCACTAACAGGAATAGAGTTACACAACTATACTCTTAGAAGAGCCTCAGTTAATAGGTTAATACAGTATTGGGCTTTTTGTTTGTTTGTTTGTTTGTTTGTTTGTTTGTTTTCCTGTTTTGTTTTGTTTTTCTTGTTGTTGTTTTTTCGAATTAAGAAAGCAAAAACAAGTCTATCTTGTTGTTTTGTTTACTTATAGATTTATTTGCCGAGTTTGAAATAACATTCGAGCATTGCAATATTCACTTTATAGTCTATTTATCTATAAATTTGTGGGTATAAAAAGACATTCAAAAGTGTTAAATTTCTATGAAAAAACAAAAAACAATGAAAGAATACACACACACACACATGAACGCACACATGCACATGTGAAGTCAGTTTTTTATTTTTTCCAGCAACTTCTGCCAAGTTTCTGACACATTGCACATCTATGTTCATCATGAGGTTTGCTATTCCGCAATTCTTCATCATCTTCTTCTTGTCTTTTTGGTGACCTCAATCTCCTTTTTGTTCGAATCAGGAATTCCTTCACAGCATAACTTGCCATTCTTTCAATGCAGTCGTAAGGAAACTCAGGGTCGACGGGCATTTCACAATTCTTGCGACATCTCTGTGTGTATCTGTTAGCTATTTCTTGTTTCTTTAAATCCAGACAGCACCAAGCATGTGCAGAGGCCCATCTGTTGTGCTTTTTGGGGCAACGAAACCAAGCGAAGGCTTTGGTCTCGAAATACCTCTTGCTGTGCTTTTTGTCAGTGGAGAACTGTTCATTTGGAATTTGATCTTTTTTAACACCCGACTCTTCCATAATATCAAGTATTATCTCTTTTATTTCATCAGCTGAAGGTTCCGGCTCATAAGTCCTGCGCTGAGGTTCATCCTCCATTTCCTCATCTTCTCCACCTTCCCAATCATCTTCTCCACCTTCCCAATCTTCTTCTTCTTCATCTTCTCTCCAATACTCAGCCATGTTGGCATAAGCAGAGCTCTACCACACTCCTTCTCTTGTCAGTTTGGCCGGCTGCCAGTTCCTTTTATAAGCCACAGAGTGGTAGTGTCAATATACATGAGTGTTGGACTAATAGTAAGGGGAGATTCCCTGGGGGAGTTTGTGTACATTTAGGGGGAGCCCCTCACACACACCGGTTCAGCTATAAGGCGTACATATGTTGCTATTGAACTTCCATGTTTGGACTACTATCATAACAAACTCTCAGCAGCGTGTGTCTTCAATTAGTTCTAATGCAATCAAGCATGTAATATTGTGACTTATAATAGTCACTTACATGCAACCTGTGGCAGGACACAGACTGATACAGTTGCCAGTGGCTAGAGATATTGTAACTGTTGTTCTGTGCATAAGACACAAACCACAACTAGTTTATTGTGTTTGCCTTTTTAAGTTTCCTGTCCTTTTTTAAAGGTATTATTATTTATTATTTTTATTTATTTATTTATTGCTTGATTGATTGATTGATTTATAGATTTTATTTATTTATTTTATTTTATTTTATTTGTTTATTTATATTTATTATTGATTTATTTTAAAAATTCCCTGCTAGGTTGAGAGACTCCAGGAAGAAAATGTTTCTCTGAGAAGGAAGAACTTGGAATATGCAGTTGTAAAGTCATCCTCCGCATCACGTCATGTGACTACAGACAGTGTTGACCTGGGATCACATGACCGCTATCGACTAGCTGATTTACCACACGATGGCGGCTCTGGTTCAAAGGTCGCTTTCCTCGAGAAGCTGTGCAATGAGGAGAGACACAATAGAGAGGTGTGGCAGGCCAAGGCGGAGGAGGCCAGAGAAAAGCTTAAGCAAACTCGACTCAGGGTAAGTAAAGAATTCACTAATGTAATAAATTTAAAGGTTTCTCACTTGTATTTGGATACTCGGCAATGAAGACTCTACCACAGTCCTTTAAGTCCTTTTTATTTTGTTATTGGATCTGATATTGTTTTTTTTAAAGTTATTATTTCTTTACATATTGATTTATACTTTCTCATTTGGAAATTTAACCCAAGATAAAAGTTACCATGGTGATATGATAACTGGAAAGTCTGTATGTATGTTATTATGTGTGTGTGTTTGTGTGGATGTTTAGTTGAAGTCAGTGGAGGCAGTATTGAGAGAGATCCACAAACATGGAGGGCATCATCCAGGAGACAAGGGTACCTCATCAGAGCAGAGAGAGAAGAAGCCTCCATTTACTCAGGAATCTCTAGACAAGCTCCTCACAGTCAGTTACTCTATTATAATATCAGACTTGCTATAATTATCAGTGGGTGGGCTACATAAATACAATGCTGTTATTGCTGGATTGATTTGTTGGTTGTAGTTGTTGTTATTATTGTGATTGTTGTTATTATTGTGATTGTTGTTGTTATTATTGTGATTGTTGTTGTTATTATTGTGATTGTTGTGTTCCAACATTTATAGATTGTTTGTTTTGTGGTGTTTTGCTTGTTGTTACTTTCTTTTGTATTTTCACTTCATATCATAAAAGTGAAAACATGGAATGCTAGAGACTTCATTCTAACCATTTGTCTTGTTTAATTCCAGCAATGAATTCAACTTTACATTAACTTGCATTTCAGTTACTAGAATCTGACGGAGCACAGAGCACGGGATTGAAGTCCAAGATGTCTGAACTGACAGGTCAGAAAGAAGTGCTGACTGAGCAGCTCCACCGAGCTGAGCACGACACCAAGAATGCCGTGAGGGAGCTTGAGAGGAAGCAGTGTGAGGTGGAGGCACTCAGCAAGGACGTCGCCATTCTCAGGAAGCAGGCAGTGGGATTCCGACCCGTTCCTCTGCCAGAGGGACTTCCCCTTTCTTCGAGTGAAGTGATAGCAAGTCTCAACGAGCAACTGCTACACGCCCTCCAGCAACTCCGGGAATGTGAGAAAGAGCTTCGTTCAACCCGAGACAAGGCAGACGGGCATAGGCGCAAGTTTGCTGTCATTATGCACCAGCTGGGGGTACTTTACCAGGAATACACGGATAAGAACAAGCAGTGGGAGGAGTTTCAGAAAGCATGGGAAGTGGAGAAGCAGAGAATTTTGGATGAAAGGAGTCATGATAAAATTAAAGTGCAAGAATTAGAGGTACTAATTTCATTTAATTAGAGAGTGTCAAACATATTATGGGCTATAATGTATAATCCACAACTAAATCATTTGTTGATATTTTCTCAGAGTCTTCAATCAGCTCTTGCTGGAGGAGAGGAAGAAGTCAAGAAGAGGATGAGTGAAATGTCTCGTAGAGTTACAGTTCTACAAATCAAAGAGCAAGTGACTGGGAGGAAGGCTCTTATACTACAAGAAAGAGAGGAATCATTGAGAAAGGTTGGCAGTGGTTGATGTCAAGTAAAAGTATGGTTACAATTTGAAATTTGAGGTATAAATTGTGTGTGCATTTTCCTAATGGCATGAAGATTGGCTATATTGAATGAACTTGTTTCAATGGCTTTTAGCCTAAGCCCCAGCACTATTTCGTGTTAGACAGACAATTCTAATTTATTCATATTATCATTTTATTTACTAGTAGTCCTGAAGATTATGGTGGATGTTAAAGTGTGTATGGGGGTTAGTGTGTGTGTGTGTGTGTGTGTGTGTGTGTGTGTGTGTGGCCATATGGAGAAATAACTTCCAAGCTATTTTTATGGGAATTTTTTTTAGGTAAACATTTCTTTTTTATTGATGTTGCTCTTTCTTTTTTAATACCTTATTGTTTTGTTTTTTGTTGTTTTTGTTTTTGTTTTTCCATGTTGTCAGGAAAATGCACTTCTGGTCAAAGAGAAAGGACAAATGGAGAAGTCAATCACTGAGAGATTAGGATTATTGCAGCGCCATAAGGTAAGGATCACCATGCATGCAGAGTTTCACATGTCATGTGATGATGTCCATCAATAGGAGGCATCGTTGTACAAACTGCAAAGCTTGCAGCAGGAGTTGGTAAGGTGTGTCCCAGCCTCGGAGCTGGACAAGGCCAATTCCCAATACCAGCAACTTGCTCTCAAACACCAACACTTGCTGAATCAGCAGAATGCCTACGCTGCAGACACAGCTAATGCAGAGCAACTCAAGGTCAGTCGTTTAATCAATACTTGTACATGAAAGGATTGTGAAATTTAGCAAAGTAAATTTCAAGCTATGACTCACTGGTCCATGTGTGTGCGTATTAAAGTGCTACTTCAGAGTAAGAGTTTTTAGTAATAGCTCATTTTAAAAAATAACTGCTGAAATTTTAACTGGAATTTTAACTGGAATGTGTTCTCGTGTGTCTTACATATGTATATACTGCAGAAGTTCTAAAGAATATAATATGCATAAAAAATCAGAATATGTGCAGGGTTTTATACAGGATTTTTTTTCTGGGGGGTTTAGGAAGGAGGGCCACACGTTTGTTTGACCACACCCACTTTTCTGAAACCACACCTAAGAAGAAGAAGAAGGCTGCATACTTTGTATAAATTTTTGTTTTGTTTGTTTGTTTATTTATGCTATGTGTATGTACTGAATTAATTGGTGCAGGCTGAGTTGCACATGCTCAGTGATCAGCTTGATGATACGAAGGCGGAGCTACTAATGGAGAAGAACAAGTGCCGACTGTTAGAGGAGTCTTCTGGCATTGCAAGGGAGAAGGGTGGGGCTGGGGGTGTGGCCAGAGGTAGTGCAGAGCAGATGGCCACACTAGAAATGAAAGCGCTCAATGCAACTCAGAGGGCTGAACTAGCATCTGTGAGGTGAGTGGGTGTGGTTTAAATGGCAAACTCTTTGGTTATTATTTATTATTTTATGTAGCTATCAATATAATCATACAGTAGGTGAAACATTAACTAAAAGAAAGAAAAAGGAAAACTGTACAGTTTATCTACAAAATAAAAATTTTAATAAAGAACATAAAACACTTAGATGTTGACTAAACAGTTGAAATTGGAACAGAGACTGATTTCTGAAACTGTATTGTATAGTTGATCTAAACGATAGTCTAATGCTTGAATACCAATACATTGAAATTTCTTCTACTTCTCATTGTTTGACAAGGTACCAGCAACTGCAAGAGGTTGTGGTGCAGCTTGAGAAGAGGAACACTACCTTGGAGACCAACTTCTCAGAGCTGACTCAGCAACTTCTGCGAGCACAAGCTAGTGAAGTTGGCCTTCGTGACCAGCTAACCAGCGCTCTACCACTGCAGAAGCAAGAAGAGTTTGAGCACAGGATAGCTGAGCTCAGCAAGTCAGAGACCCAGCTGTCCCTCAGCAATGCAAAGCTGAAGGAGGTTGCTGAAGTAGCCAGGCAGCAAGTGGTGGCCATGGAAACGATGCAGAAGTCACGTGACTTGGAGCTCATTTCCCTGCGTCACCAGTTGCTCGACTTACAAGGAGGTAGCGATGAGAAGACGGCATTTGGTCGACTGCACCATCAGCTCCTCAGTATTCAAGTCAGTGAGGCCACAGCATTGAAGAGACTAGAAGTGGCTGATTCCAAGGTAAGGAAGGAACAGCACTTGTTTCTTTAATACTCACAGTGTGTGCTGGACTAGTGTCAGTGAGTGAAGCGTCCATTACCTAATACCTACTTTATCTGGTCCATAGTCTTGACAAATCTACCATATCACGACTTCATTCATTTATGGAATAGGATCCATTGTGGTGTTGTTTGTAATTCGTTATTTGTTATGTAATTATATGATATTTAGTTTTAATTTGGCTTCCTTGTCTTTATAAAGGTGATCAAGCTAGAAGCCGCACTTCTTCGCAGTGAGCGTGAAAGATGTCGAGAAAGTGAGAATGTGTTTAAAGCCAGAGCTGAGGCGGACCATAAGGTGAAGCAGCTCAGGGCCACCATTCAGGTATTGCAATGCTGTTTGTGAGATAGCTGACCTTTCAGAGTGAGTTATGATTGTAGTTTCTGAGACGACAATATGCTGGCTGTGTTGCTCTGTCTGAACACGAGAACTTTGTTCTGCTGCTTCAAAGAGCGCAAGAAGACAAGAGGGATGCAGAAAAGCTGAAGAAAGATGCTAAACAAGACAGAGAAGATGCACAGGCAAGATACATTGAATTGGTCATATCCCTGGGCTAGTCTTTACGCTGATTAAATTTGCAGTTAAATTATCTATTTGTAAGTTATCATAATTTAACTGAAATTGAAATTAATTTGTATCATTTTTCTGTAACAATTCAAGTAAAATAATAGTTTGTTGTTGTTGTTTTGTCATTTTTTTGTTGTTGTTTTTTTTTTTGCAGGACAAATTACTAGAACTTGGTGTGCAGAAGAAAAATTTAGAGGAACTCATATCTTCTCTTCAAAGTGTCTCCTCTGACCCTCACTCTTCCTCTGCCTCAGCCAAGATGGTGGAGTGGCACTCCAAGCTGGGAGAACTGAGGCTGGTAGAGATGAGAGTCACAAGAGCCAATCAGAGATTACGGGAGAGAGTGACGCAGCTGGAGGCTCTTGTGGGGAGTGGAGAGAAGGAGTTTGGCAAGCTGGAGCAGCAACTACTCGCCATTACTAAGGTTAATTGTACTAGCTATAAAATTTACTGGATTTTAATTTAGTGTCTGAATGTTATGTTGTGTTACTTTCAGCTGTTATATAAGTGACCAGCTAGACAGAATAGTAGCAAAATATATACTCACTTGCTAAACACTTTATAATACCTCTTAAGGATTTAAAGGATATTTAAAAAAATAAGTTAATTCAGTCTTTCTTGGTGGAAATAATGATAATAGTAATTTTAATTTTAATAATAGTAATTATTATTATAATAATTGCTGTAAGTTCTTAAAGTACAAACATTAGCTGTAAGAAAAGAAAAACTGTAGCTAATTGATTACATGCAATGAATGTTAGTCTAAGAGTGTTATAGGACAGTCAAGGTCACTTTAATATTCACCACAGATAAAGTAACATCATAATACAACCAGTTATGTATATATTTACTGATTCAAACCCCCAGGCTACTTTATAATAATTAGTTTATATCACACTGTTGATCTTATTAATAGGAATATGAAGAAAAGCAGTTGTCATGGGAACAAAGAGAGGCACAACTTGAGAAGCAGATAGAAAGTGCTCATGTGAATACTGCAGTGAATTCACTTGAAGTTCCTTCAGCCGCCAGTCAACCAGTGAGTGAAACTTCTAGTGGGGAAGATGGGGATAGAAACTGGCCTCATTCGATTGTCTTTTCTCTTTTAGGAGTCTCCTCTCAAGCCTCAGGAAGCTCTTGTGCGTCTACAGGAGAGCTCTAAGGAGAAAGCTTTGCTAGCTCAACACTTGCAGGCTAAGGAGAGAGAAGTCTCGAGCCTCGAGAGTGCTTTGAGACAGGCCAAGAAAGAACTGACTCAGAAGGATGATGAAATGGCAATTGCAAGAAGAGAAGCTGATAAACTCAGGAAAATAAATATGGTGTGTGATTTTGATGTGTTTAGGAGTAGCATGTGCAGAGAGCTAATATTCTGCCTTAGTATAGTAGCTGTGCAAAATCTGTGTCTTGCTTTTCTCGGTTAAATCCTAATTATAGGGGCATTTAATGACCATTATTTGTATATTTGTTTACTTTTAGCTCACTAGTGGAGAGAAGGAGGAAGATGAGAGGAGCTTAAAGTTGGCACAGGAAACGGTCAAACAACTTAAGGTATAAATGATTTATTTTAACCCTTTGCGTACGATCGTCACGCATTCGTGACCGCCGTAACTTAACGCGCGCGTACGATGGTCACGAATCTGTGACACACCGGGTGCGTCAAGAGAATACGGCTGTCACGAATTCGTGACAAGCTATTTTTTGCTCTGTTATTACAGTTACAGAGCGCGTAGCGTGCTAAAACTTTCAGTAGCTTACATAGTATATACATTTTGCAATCTCTATTCTACAAAATAAGTCTTATAAAATAAGTATAACTTATATCAAGTGCACCAACTAAACAAAAAAAATTTTTCCTACACTTTGTGTCTAGCTATTTTCAAATAGAACATCTACTAAGAAGTAAAGGCCTAAAGTAGCTAGAAATAAGCAAACTAAAACTAGAACTTACCCTTGGGTGTGATTTCTCCTTTCATAAATATAAGCTAAAAAAATAGCTAACAAACTATGGCCTCCTCGATAATTCCAACTAAGTTTGTATTCAAAACAACTCTATAAACTATAAACTAACGAATTACCATAGCTACAACGCTAGAGGCAGATTATTTGAGGCCTAACACAAAAGAAACACTCGCCCGTTTTCTTTTTCCACGTGTCGAACTCCACTGGTAAAACGCCGTCGTCTCGGGCAACTAATTGGTTTTACGGCGTGCGCGTATTTAATTACATAATTGCTCGCCTGCGTTCGTCCGCAAAGGGTTAAAAGTCTATTGTATTTGGAAGAAAAGGCATTTATATAATGTAGTCTAAAGTCAATTTTGTCTCCATGTAACTTTAAAAAGACAGTAAGAAGTTGACAATAACACAAGTAGGTGATGGCTTTGCGTCAGTAAAGAGGGAACTTTTTTGTTGGAGTGTTGATAGTGAAAGGATAATATAATGAGCTTTACCCAAGTAGTGTTGAGTTAAATCTCTAGTGCCCGCAAAGCTTATTTTGTTCTATCAGTATTATAAAGTCTGCTGAAGAGCTACATTGAACGCATTAATCTTTATTTGCTGCTATCCTGAGCAGATCCAACTCTCAGAAAGAGAAGAAGTAGCAGAGAAGTATCAGTCCATGCTGCAAGATGCCAGGAGAGAGCTACAGAGAGAGGCCGCTACTCACAGACAAGAGATGGCAGCTCTCAGATCTAAACTTCACTCCCAGGATGATAGAAACTTGGCCAAGCTCAAGACAGAAGCCCTGGAGGCAGCTTCCAGCCCCGCCCCTTCCCTGCCGAGTGATCAGCAACTGGAGAGACTGCTGGTTCTCGAAGAATTGACAGCCTCACAGGGGGAGGAGCTCAAGAAGCTGCATCGGCAGATGGAGACGGAGGAGGAGGAGTCTCGAGGGAAGATGCAGGAATATGAATGCATAGTGAAGAATCTTCAAGATGAACTCCGAGAGAAAGGTCGTCTTCATCGCAAGCAGATGGAAGGTTTGCCATAACCCTTTATAGTTGTGGTCATCCAAATATTAGCATTAGTGAATTCAGAGTAAATTTGATGATAATATTTGTTCAAAATTAAAGATCCTTAAGCTTGTTACCTCATAATATATCTATTTTCCTAGAGTAGAGCTCAACAGATTTTTTTTTTTACTTAGTCAAACTTGTCAACATTAAGTGTTGTATGTTATGTCAATATTTTGTGGCTCTTAATCTTTTGTTCTGTTACTATATTTTTAGAGCTGAAGGATTCCTTCTCAGAGAGCAAGACTCGTGTTGGTGAGTTGGAGCAGGAGGTGGAGGTTCTGGAAGGAGAACTCTCAGCTGCACAAGATGCAGCAAAGAAAGCTCCTTCACGTACGCTGAGAGCTCTAGTTGAGAGACTTAGAAACCAGCTTGCCATCAAAGAGAAGCAGCAAAGGGTAAATTTAGAATGTCTTAGTTAGATGTGTCCTTTTGTATGTACTTATTTTTATATTATTTCTACTCTAGATCTCAAAACTTAAAATTTTTAATTAACTTGAAAGACGAAGAAATTCCATTGTTAAGTATTATCTGCTTCAATTACATAATAGCAATGAAATAGTTTACCATTAACTTGTTGTTGTTGTTGTTATTTGTTATTGTTGTTATTTGTTGTGTTAGGCTTTGAGTGAAGCTTTGTTACAAGTGAGAGCTGATCTGGTGGAGACAGCTCAGAGGACTCTGGAAGGAGAAGAGAAGAGAGCTAGTCAGGAGGAGTCCATTAGACAACTGGTACTGCACAAGACACAGGAGCTACAGGTAGTACATTCATCCAAGATAACCAATGCCTGCCAGCATACTTGATTCCTTAGTTCCAATAGAGTTGCAGTATTGATGGCTGCATGTTTCAATTCTGTTATTATAATCTACCATAACAACATACTGGCCAGTTCTTGTTAGCAACTTTACTATCAGTTGGTACAACAACAATTGGTCCAGTATTTCTAGCATATTTTCACAGGAGCTGATGCTATACATTCCCCTTGTGTCTCTTTACTTAAAAACACTATATACAATATTCTCTTTTAAATAAGTGTGTGTGTGTGTGTGTGTGTGTGTGTGTGTGTGTGTGTGTGTATGTGTGTCTGACAGGAGGAGATGAATGAGTTGAAGACGCATTTGAGTGAAGTGGAGAGAGAGAGAAGTGCTAGTGAGGTCAGGGAGAAGGAGAGTTTGGAGAAGCTGAAGAAGCTGAGTGGAGACATCAGAAGCAAGGAGAGAGAAGTGAGGGAGGCTAAGCTGAAGATAGAGGATCAAGCAGATGTTCTATTGAAGGCTAAGACGAGTGAGGATCATCTGACAAAGAGGCTGCAGCAGGCAAGAATGGCCTATTTAATGTTAATTAACTGCCATGCCTCAGTGTGCATGTGTAGGACAGTTGGACTGTACTTACTCCCTTTGTTGATCTGTCAGTTAATAAGTCAGTCAGTCAGTCATTCTATCATCTACACTTCTCTAGTTTGTTAATAAGTCAGTCAGTCAGTCATTCTATCATCTACACTCCTCTAGTTTGTTGATAAGTCAGTCAGTCAGTCATTCTATCATCTACACTTCTCTAGTTTGTTAATAAGTCAGTCAGTCAGTCATTCTATCATCTACACTTCTCTAGTTTGTTAATAAGTCAGTCAGTCAGTCATTCTATCATCTACACTTCTCTAGTTTGTTGGGTGTTACTATTTTCAGGGTTTCATAAAGGGGTGAGGAGGGAGGGGGGGGTGTGGGGGAGAGAGAGAGACCTAGGATTTCCCACCCCAAGCGAAAGTTCCCCTCCCCCCAAGAATTGCCTAATTAATTGCTTAAATCAGCTACAATATTTTAATAACAACAAAAAAGCGACCATTGCAGTAACATTAAACATGATTTAGAATTATTCTGTTTGAATTTGTCTTACAAATTCAGTAAATATTTTTTGAAACCTTCAATGGCAATTGTTTGTTCGCCAGAAAATATCACTTAGTTAGAATGTCTAAAAATTGCACTGCAGATGGCAGAAGTTTCTAATTCTTCTAGGACCTCTTGGAACCTGGTACTTTCTCCAGTAACTTTGACTCCATAACCTTTTCATTTCTAAACATCTCTTTTTGAAATAGCCTCTTCTCTTCTCTTGAGTTTAGTTTGATTCAAACAAACAAAAAGTTACTCAGTTTTGTACACTCGAAATCCCCCCCTACCCCCATATACAACCCTCTATGAAATCCTGAATTGCATAGCAATCTAGCAAGTAATGCACAAGCAGTCATGTTCATAGGAGCAATTATGGCATTTTGATGGCTTCATTGATTGAACTTTTTTCTTTTTTTTCAAGTTAACATACCAAATAAACCAAATAGAAGTACACTGCCACAAAGTACCATTTGAAGATATTCTATGAAGGTAGTGTTTTTAAAATAAGTTATTGTTGATGTATAGCTTGAGAAGGAGCCATCCGTGTTTGTCTTGCAACGTCGAGTGAAGACGCTGCAGGACAAAGTGGAGACTCAGAAGTCTAAGATCAAAGAACTGGAGGGAGAACTGCAGACAAGAATTGCCAGAGAGCAGAAGTTCCTCTCACATTCCAGCAAACACAAGCCACGAGACTTGCCCTCTGCTTCTCATGACACTAACCCTTCAGATGATAAGGGCACCATGACAACGGCACTGCCAGACGTGCCCGGTGCCACTGCAACTTCAGTGGATCGCACCGTGAGAAGTTTAACATTTAGTAAATGTTTCCTCATTCCCTTGTAACTTGATATAATATGAGTGATGATATTGTTTGAACTTCTTCCTCCTCCCCATCTACCAAGAAAAATGTTTAATAGAGCCCTGATTGTTTTTGTTGTTGTTTTGGGATCACAGTTCTAGCCACACAAATATTTATATTTGCCATGTCAAATTTTAAGTGAAATAATTTGGTAGATCAATCTTTGTTGTTTTAAGTATCCATGATGTTGGTTGAAGAGGATGAAATGTTAAATAGGGAAAGATAATTCTGTTACATTTTTCTATAATTTTGTTTTGAATGCATTCAAATGAACTATCATACCATTATGATTTTAACTTCGTTTCATACTTAGCATCAAACAGTGCAAGTTCTGCGCTGGGAGGAAAGCAAAAAATGGCAGAAGAAGTTTTCCGGGGTCAAGGTGAAATTAGAAGAGAAGGCTCGGGAGTTAGAAGCAGCTCAGAAGCAGATCACTGGCTTGAAGGAGCTGCAGACCAGGTGTGTATACAAAGAAGTGATATTATCTTGGTGCTTTGTCAGAGTTGCTAAATGTGATCATTACATGTGATCATTACATGTGATCATTACATGTGATCATTACAGGTGTGACAGGGAAAGACTGACTTTGACTTCTAAAGTAAGGAGTCTGCAGAAGCAGCTGACTGAGGCACAAGAGAAGGCGGGGGAACCTTCAAACTCTGGCAAACACAGTGCAGCTGAGCTGGAGAGAGTGATAGATGCCATGAGGAAGGTCATTGACAAGCTGCAAGGAGAGAATGACAAGTTGAAGAAGAAAAGAATGGAGGCCGGTAGTTCATCTGCTTCTAAGGGCGGTGACAAATTACTGGAAGAAAATAAGAAATTAAAAGTAAGTGACATGTAAAAGATTGGAAACAGTTTGATGGTCAAGCCTCTGTTGTTTTCTCATTTAGCTGTATATTGATTTATTATCTTACAGGGAGAAGTTCAAGAGTTGCGAAAGAATACGTCTTCTCCGCGTCACTTGGACCCAACTCTTACTTCACCTTACAATAAGCTTGTCACGGAAAATGAAAGACTCAAGAAAGACTTGAAGTTAGAACTGTCTCATATGGAGAAACTGCAGCAGTCGCTCTCAGCTACTCAACTCACTAACCAGAAACTCGCGGAGGAACTTCGAAATAGTAAGTCTGATACTTCTGTCAGGAGTGAAGGGTCAATGAGAGAGAAGGAGCTTATGGTGAAGGTGGAGGAACTCCAAGCCGAGGTCGAGAAGAAGACGTTTATGTTAATGGAAGTGAAGAGACATTTGAAGGAATTAGCAGAGAAGGAGAAACACTCCACTTCCAATAACTCAGTGAGTTACTATATTTACTCAAAGCTACCATTAGTCCTACCTACATTATAGCTACTTTGGTACAAGAGGGCACTTTTATTAATCAATTACACTCTTGTTTAATTCACTTCACCAGAAGAATTATAGCCAATGCTTACAACTGACGACAAAATTTGTAAATTTAGATAATTTATTTGACACAATTGGAATTATCATGTACAAATAGCTATTTGAAAAACAACAACATGTTTTTAGGAGATGTCAAGTGTTTTTGCTTGTATTTCAGAATTATACATCGCTGGTTCAGGAAAGAGATGCTCTCAGAGAACAAACAGTAAAAGTATGTCATTATTGTTTAAGTGGATGTTATTTAATGTTATTGTTTAATTTAGCTTCGTCAAGAGTTAGATGCATTTGATCCTGCCTTCTTTGAAGAAATAGAAGATCTGAAGTTCAACTATCAAGAAGCTGTGAAGAAGAATGTGCGACTTGAGGCACTACTTGGTCGCCTAGCAACAGAACAGAAGCCATCTAGTTCAACTTCTGAAAGCTAGTGGCTTTTTAAAATTATTTCATTTTCTCTCTCTCTCTCTCTTGTTGAATTTCATTTTCATTAATTAATGGACAGGTAGCTAAATAGGGGTGGGGGGGTAGGGGATTTCCAACATATATTTCTAGCCCGTTACCCCAAGCGACCACGCTTGTTGTCAAGTACTATAAATCAGATATAGTCCCCGGTATTCCCTACGAAAATGTAGAGGGGAAAACTTCAATATAGTTCGTAGCAACCACTAAAAAGTAATGGGAAAACGACCGGAGAGAGTTTAAAATAGAACTATTTGTTAATGGGTTAGTAGTTATAAACCAATAAAAATCTGTTTGTATGTTTCACAAACCCACACCACTCAGGCTTCAGGCACCCCGTGCCTCAGGATTTATAAATTACATACAAACCTCAATATTGGTTTATAACTATTACATATAACACCCCACAGTTACATACCCAATGACTACACTGTGGCTGTCTTAGATACTGTAGCTGTGTAATGATTACATATGTATTTCCAGCTGGCAATTTAGGCCATCAAAACAATTGCAAGAAGAAATGGCAGGTGAAGTCATAATTATAAATATTGGCTGTTAAAAAGAGAAAAATTTCCTATTATTATAATTATTTTAGCCGAGAATGACTGAATCATTATAATCAAGTAGCAATATGGCTGGAATTTAAATGTATTTGATGATTTGATGGAACAAAAAATTGAAACTTCTAAAGCAATATTTCAGTTAGAAGACACCTTCACGGATAATGCTGACTCATCGTAAGTCACAGTGAACAGTCTGGGGATGGACTCTGAAAATGACCTGGAAAGAAATGCAATCAATCAATCAACTAGTCAGTCAATTAATGAGTTAATATATCGATTACACAAATCAGCCAGTTCAAAAAGGGGCAGGGTATCTAAGATAATACTCTTTACTAGATTATTGCAGAAAGTTGTCTTGCAATTGAGTAAAAACTTAAGGAAGAAAAATTTACGAAACAAATGAAATCTAAAGAGAATAAGAAAGCTAGCCTAGAGCATAAGAAGAGCAAACTAGCACTTAATCTCTCTTCATAACATTATGTTGCTACATTAAATGAAATGAGAATTCAGCAATATCATAATGAACAAGCACAAACTGGAGCTAGTGCCAAAATTTAACTTTTATCAGATTTAAGACTTTTACCTGCAGGCGAACCAAATATAGGTTATAGTATCTTGCAATGGAACTTAAATCGTTGTTTTACCTCATTTAAATCATGGCTTGCTCGCCATTTGTGCTGAAGCACATCACTAGTATTCTATTTCACTCACACCAACTTGTTCCTCATATCTTGCATACTCTCTGCCACAAAATACAGAGGCTGAAGGCCAGTCAGTGGGTAATGTGTCATCACTGCTTGCTCAATGCTCAGTGGCAGTTTAGTGGGCGTGTCAGTGATACAGTACTGGAGTTCCTCAGATCCAGAGAGCAGGCCAGCTCCACATGCTCTGGCCTGTCCATCCTCACCTCTCACCATCCCAAACTCCACTGTGAACCAATACAGCTACCACAAACAATAACAGCTACGTGATTCATGTGACACAGAATTGTCGGGAAGAAAACAAAAACAAAAAAAACAGCAACAACAAAAAAAAGGATCATTTAGTTTTCAAATAAGACAAAAATATGAGAGAGACACTATCATAAACTAACATTTTCTTAAAACAAATCTTAACTCTCTCGCCGCGGAAGCAAATTTTAATATCCAGGTGCGCACGCCGCGGACGCTGTTTTTGTGTAACACGGGTAACGCCCCAAGCCGCGTGGCAAAGAAATAGCAAGTGGAATCTAGACCAAACTAAGGCGCAATGCTTAGGAAAACTCGAATAAAAGAAATACAGTGTTGGGTTTCTCGGAGAAACCCAACACTAACAAACTATACGCGAATTGTTAGAAATACAGGTAAGTCTATAATAGTTTTTAGCTAGTTATTGTTTCAAAATAGTAACCATTAATTGTCTAGTTTCTAGCGGCTAGTTTTTGTTTATATTTTAGTATTGGTGCTGTAAAACATTTAGTGCAGTATGAAATAGTAGGTTGTGGAGACATAAAGAATAAGAATAAAAACTTTGTTGACAATAAAATGAGGATTATATATAGCGACTAGGATTGGTTTTAGTATGATAAAGTTCAAAACATGGAACTACACAAAGACCTACTCCACATATTTTACAGTAGTGTGTACTTGTTTTTCTAAGTCTGCCTGCTTTGGAGCTGCATACAACACAGTTTCGTTGTCCAGGCTTCCCATTTTGCCTAGATGGAACTTTATCAGGAAAATGTCTCTCTACTAGACGTGCAGAAGGTGAAGTGACAACAACTGGCCCAGATTGTGTGCTGGAAGATTGAGGAATACTACACTCACTTGAAGAATCCATGACCAATTCCCTTGCGAGTTGTGTCCTGAACTGGAGGAAGGACAGCTTGCGATGATCTTGTTTCGACTTAGAATACAAAACAAAGGAATTATATATGCCAATATCAAGCTAACAAAAGAAAGCTTTTCGCCACCACTTGTTAGTTCTACGATTGAAATTGTAGTAGACAAAAACTGATCAAGCCTATCCACTCCGGACATATACTTGTTGTATTCCTCGATGGCAGTTGGTTTCACAGTTTCTTCATAACCTCCAACTCCAGATTTGCTCCTTCTCTTCTTCACAATGGTGGAGCGTCGTGAATATTGGTAAGTAGTGAAACTTCCCTTTTATCCTTCCATTTCACAAATAAAAGAGATCTCTTCCTCACACTGATCATCTCGCCTTTCTTCATTTTCCTTTTTTTTTTTTAATCACAGGTGGTACACCACGTCGATTGCACCGTAAAGTTCCACAAGAATAAATGCCAACTCTTTTAAGTGAACGAAACAATGCTGGACTGGTGTAAAAGTTGTCCATGTATAGATGATGACCCTTTCCTCTGATACTTTCTGTGACTCGCATAACAATATCATGAGTTACGCCATGGACAGAAGAAGTTTGAGAATGATTCTTTCCTAAACAACAACAACAACAACAACAACAAAACACTGTGAATGCAAAACTTGACTATCACGTGTATACAGTTTACCTGTGTACAATTCCCAGTTGAAAGCGTAACCTGTTGTGCTATCTGAAACCACAAAGGCTTTCAGTCCCCACTTGGTAGGTTTTTTGGGCATGTATTGAACGAAGCCAAGACGTCCTTTGAACCCAATCATTGACTCATCCACCGATACTTCTCTTCCAAGCTGAAAACAAGACTGAAAATTATCCAAAATTTTGTTGAGAAATGGTCGAATTTTATGGAGTGGGTCATGGCCAGGCTGACCTTTGGGAATGAAATGACTATTATCATTCAAGTGCAAAAATTTGAGCACAAGAGAAAATCGATCTCTTTTCATGATGGATGAAAATGTCGAATTCGCAAAAGGCCACGAAGTAGACCAGTAATCTTCAACAGCGGGATAATGAATTGATTCCATGACTATTATTAGGCACAAAAATTTCTTCAACTCAGAGAGGTCATGTTGCGATGAATCCCACATTTGTGCCCGTGATCTTGGTGGAAGGTCATTTTCCTCAAAGAACTGCTCGGCGTACAAATTTGTTTGCTTCACTATTTCTTCAAGAATGGAGTCTGGAATCAGTAAGCGGAAAAAATCAAGGGGATTTTTGTTAGTCATATCCTGAGTAGGACCTGGAGTTGCAGTAAAGCTAGGATCAGGAGTAGCAGAAATGTTTGAACCTGAAGAAGCAGAGCTTGAACAACTATCTTCACTGTCTTCACTGTCGTCTAAAGTTTCATTTTCTATTTCCATCTCATCATCACTAGCCGCACCACAAATATCCTCTTCCATTTCACATTCATTTTCACTATTACTATTGTTTTCTATATCAGAATATTCCCTTTCAGCATACTCCTCTTCATCAACATACCCCTCAAAATCATCCTCAGAATCACTATCAAGCATAGATAAAACGTCTTTAGTTGAGTACGTACGCTGGGCCATCGCGGATAAAAACCAGTAGCAAGCGTTGGTAATTTACCGCTGAATAAATTCCGGTGGCGGTTACCGCGTAATTGACTCGATGTCGTTAGGGATTTGCCTCTTCGGTAAGGGCGTCCTTGAGCATAAATATATGCGCTACGCAGTCTACGCGTAGTTCAATTTCGGCATATATATATGTGAGTGGGTCTAGGAAAAGGGACCTTATGGAGCAAACCAAAAAAATTGAGTTTTTACGCTAATAAAAAGCTACAATTTATCTCCTTCGACGTGCAGAGAAACTGGCAGTTGAACTGGGCTGTATTCAGCAAAGCAATTGAACTAGAAATCGAGAAAACATAAATTGAATTTCCACTTCCGGTATAATTAACGTTTCCGTATACTTAACGGCGTACTCCGCATACGCAATTAAATCGTACAGCCGCTTTTTCGGCGACTAACGAAGTTTGCGTAGAGTTCTTTTTAGCTTTCAGAGCGTCTCACGACCTGTCTTGTTGGAATCCTTGGCTGATCTATTCGCTGTAGCGGTAAACTGTAAGCCAAAGGTAAGCTGTAGAGTGCATGCAGTAGTCTCAAAGCTATGCCGTTTTTTTTTTTTAGCTGCTAGTTTGAAACTCCGCCCATTCCCCGTTTATTGTACTTCGAGAATGAGAGAGAATAAAAAGTAGCTTGTCTTTTCACGGCACGCTTGGGGGCTTTTAAGTCGTTTTGACATGCGAAATTTGGCATAGACGTAGAGTAAGGGTCACTAAGACTAATTCTGCAAAAAACAAAAATAGGAGAAAGAAAGAATTTTTCCTATGACTTACTTTTGGAGCCTATATCTCAATTTCAATTTTTAAATGAAGTGCCCCCTTTTCCCATAGACTGTCACATATTGTGAAACTAATCTATATATTGCACTGCACAATCTATAGATTAGTACCCATATATCTATGAATCTATACTACAATTTTGACACCTATAAATTTTCATCACAGCATCTTTTCTTTTAAAAGTTTGATCCAATTGATTGGTATTCTGCACATACTAATAAAATTATTCTCATGATTAGTTCTTAATCAATGTGTGTAATGGATAACTATTATAGCTATATTTCACTCTTCTTTAAAACCAATTATCGCCGAATTACGCGTTTCCGCGTCAAGCACGAGGGTGCTTCACTGCGCGGTTACGCATTTTTGCTAACCGCCATAGTACCCGCTTCAATTAGCTACCAGCAGCAATCGCAAGTGTTTCAAGAGCTCCCACAACGCCATAGCGATTCTCCTGTGAGGTAAGTGTAAGGGAGGCAAGGTCTTAATGACCCTTACCATAGAATTTTTATTATTATTTGTAGATTGAAATTGTAGCACTGTTTGTGTATAAAGAAAATCAAAGTTACAACAAAAAAAAATGTATAGCTATAAGTAATAGACAAAAATATTTATCAATTATTAGTATTATATAAAGTTGTCAATAAAATTTAAAGACTGTCAAGAAGTCTTCATAGAGGGCAGTGATGAAGAATTTTATGATCTCAAAGAAATAGAGATAGAATAAGGGAGAAGACTTCTCAGGTGTAGAGGTCCGTGGCCAAGAAGTCTTCATGGAGGGCAGCAATGAAGAATTTGATGACCTGGAGGAAGTAAAGGTTGAAAAAGGCAAGCTATTTTAGCTTCGTTTGTTCATACACAGAGGGTTATATAGATTTTGAACAACACTAACCACAAAAAGGTCAAGTTATTATTGCATGAGGATACAGACTTTCTTCCTCCCAGTTCTCCCCTACTTGAAGGTGCCCATAAAATGGATTTCTTAGGAGAAAGTTTCTCAGGTATGAAGAGAAGGAAGTGCAATCTATGTCAAGAACAGTAACAACAGACACATCATGGTACGGTACAGAGGTGATTATGGGGTGTGGCTTTGTCACCATGGGAGTTCAATCAGACTGCTTCATAGTATTATCAGAAAAAAATCCTAGAATTGCAAACACAGTAGTCTATATAATTGCTTGTTATGTTATAATATTATATTATTCTAGTATATGGCTCACACAAAAAAAAAAATAAACAGCCAAAATCCATAGTTGCTGAATTATTTCAAAGCAAGCGGCTGGTGAACATTTAAAACAACAATATATAGCTATGAAACATGAGGTCTTAGCCTAAACTTTTACAATACTGATGCTAACAATGGTATACTTACCTTGAAGCTTGTAGTTTCCAATGAGTGCGCACTTCATACACTTCAAACGCCTAGAAACTAAACTAAACTTAGCCCGCGGGTAGAGGAAGGCTTTAGCTTCAATCAGTTAATACATCGCCGTCGGTTACTTCGAAGCGTATTGCCTCTAGACAAGAAAAAGCTCAGGCGGTTCAAGCCTCGAGGTGACGGTCACGATTTCTTGTAAACAATTTCGGAGTACGCGCACGTAATCGCGAATTTAATTTCCGGCGTTAATCGGTTAAGGAGTGACAATACACACAGTGATGTTTGTTGATGTACCGACAATTAATCAAACACGACTGTCATACCTTGCCCGCTCACACTCGAGCGTAAAAACAGAGGAATGAATTTAAGCAATCAAAGAGACTATGAGATGATGAAGCACCACATAGCAATGTGTAATAGCTTATTGACATAGTCATTGTGGTGTTCTACTCTGAATCTACTCAAACAAACAAACACGCATACTCACTGTAGCCAGCTTCTCGACCCACTCATCTGAGATGCCCAGTGAAGCTAGTCCAACTTCCTGTAATAAAGAATAAAACATCAGTGAATATTTTAAAATTGAAACACGGTCCTTGCCTGGGAAAATTGGGCGAAACACGGGTCACAAAAGAGAGGGGCGTGTCCCATGAGCTCGTGACAAATATCTCTACAGAAACAAAGAGTCAAGTATATTACTACTAACAATACTGTTAGAAGGAAGTACTGAACAGATTGAAAGGACTATGGTCTTACATGGTAACCTGTAATATAGAACAATGACTTGTTATCTGATGGCTCAAGTAATAATTATTAATATTTTCAACTTAACTTATTTATTAAGAAAGCGACTTTGCAATTGTCCTGAAGTACCTACTTCCACAACACCTAACGCTGCAGGGTTGACTTACGGTTCAGGAGTGTAGAGAGGACTGGAGGCGTGTCTGATGTATTGAGAAGTTGGGAAGACTTTGTACGCCAGAGCATTGAGGAAATGACGCGAAGAGATCCACCCAATGACTGGCCAGAGCCGCCATCCTGTGCGAGCTAACAGGTAGCTAGACACGTCTGCCAACTGAGGGATGTTGTCCTCTCTATAACAAGGAACATACAGCAGTCACAGGGAGAAGATAGTCCAGGAACAAATGGAAGGTCAGAGAGGAAGGTCAGAGAGGCTGGCAAACGCACACACACACACACACACATTCAAACACACACACATTCAAACACACACACACGCACTCTCTCACACACACACATTCAAACACACACACACACACACTCACACTTCAGTAACATTGCCAAACTCTCTTATTTGTGCAAACAAGAAACTGGGTCAGCATTATACTTGCCACTACTCCACTAAAGCTAACTCTAATAAACTTGTCTCGTTCTAACTGCCAATATTGCTGAAATAAATGACTGAAATCATTTAAAGCCAACTCTCCTAAATCCTTTACCCACAGCCAATGCTCCTTGTAGTTTACCAACTTATAGCCACATAGCCTCAACTTCAAACACTACCTCCTAACTTGTTGCTATGATCTCCCACCTGTAGCCACACCCCCTGAATTTGTAGCCACACCCCAATCTCCCGACCTAGCCACACCTCCCTTACCCAATCCTCCCTCACCTGTAACCACATTCAGCGAACAACTGTGGGAAATGATCGTTGTATTCCTTGCAGGCATGTGTTGGGTAAAGGGACGTTTGGTTTCTAAATACCTCTCCCCTGGCAACACAAACACATGAATTAGAAAGATAAACAGAAAACAGACAATGATTACAAGTAATGCTGCAGTCAGAGATGACGTGGCACAATATGATATTTCAATGTCAAATTCAGTAAAGTGCTCCAGGATAAGGGACATGAAGAACTACAGCACAACTCTTCTGTTACAACATTTGTAATTGTTATATAGTTTGGTCGTCATAGCACATTGAATTTAGACTAACTTAATCTGCAGTCTATAGACATATTGCTGCCACATTACGTACATATGAAAGACGTGTTGATGACCACTTACCATGTTTTTATTTCAGTCTCTGTGTATTTCACATGAGGAATGTCTTCACCACTAATGAACAATAATATCACGTGTTACTGGTCTTGTAACGACATCACAATGGAGAGATAAGAGCCAATATATAAATACATCATAACTGAACAGACATCTGCAAAAATAAGTGAATCATTAATGTCAAAGGCAGTGGGAATTCTAAATTTGCAGAAACATCTGAACTTGGTTAGCAATTGGTGCAACACAACCTATAGAGTCAGATACTAGTGTGTAACTGTCCACCAGCCCCTAATCCTGTATGAAACATCTGAACTTGGTTAGCAATTGGTGCAACACAACCTACAGAGTCAGATACTAGTGTGTAACTGTCCACCAGTCCCTAATCCTGTATGAAACATCTGAACTTGGTTAGCAATAATTGGTGCAACACAACCTACAGAGTCAGATATTAGTGTGTAACTGTCCACCAGCCCCTAATCCTGTATGAAACATCTGAACTTGGTTAGCAATTGGTGCAACACAACCTATAGAGTCAGATACTAGTGTATAACTGTCCACCAGTCCCTAATCCTGTATGAAACATCTGAACTTGGTTAGCAATAATTGGTGCAACACAACCTACAGAGTCAGATATTAGTGTGTAACTGTCCACCAGCCCCTAATCCTGTATGAAACATCTGAACTTGGTTAGCAATTGGTGCAACACAACCTATAGAGTCAGATACTAGTGTGTAACTGTCCACCAGCCCCTAATCCTGTATGAAACTCTGACCAGTGCACAGGTTGGTTGGAAGCCACCATTTTTTGACTTACTACACGTAGCTCTTAGCAGTCTCTGCTATTTCTCTTCTCCTCTTCACATACTCCCCATCGCCATATCCCGGGTGATCCTCTGAAAGCTCCGCCCCATATTTAAACAAGGTCGTACAACACTTCTGCACTTCTGAAATGTGCCTCGGAAACCACACCTCCTGCTGCTGGCTTGCCGTCAACACCACACGGTCTGTCACACCCTCAATCCCATCCAATAGCTCACTCATCACATTGGGAGGCGTGGACAAGAATTCTATGAAGTAATCCAGATTGGAGTTACCACGGTTACCATTGTCATTCCCAGCAGACCTCCTGGATTCAATGTGGACGGGGTTGATAGCTAATGACTAGAAACAAGAAGAGAGAAAGAAAGGTGGAAAGAGAGGGAGGGAGAAAGAAAACAAAATTCATGTTACTAAAAGAGTTTTTTTTTAAAGGAATACAGAAAGTAATTTTTTCTTCTTTGGAAGATTAGGAGTCAGTTGTTGTTGTTGTTGTTGTTGTTGCAGTTGTTGTTGTGATCCGTGTACGAATATGAATGTATGTGCGTGTCTGTGGTTGTTTTTAATGAACCCAGCCATTATTTTGAAGTAAACATTTACATGAATACTTGAAATATTCAAGGGTAAACACATTTTTTTCTATACCCACAATATATTACCCAGAGAGCAGTAATGCTTGACTTACAGAATTGCAAGAGTCTATGCATTACTGAAACTTACCAGATATGCATATTGTATACTACAGTGCATGAGGGGGGACATTCGCAGGGGGGACATTCGCAGGGACGAGGGGAGAGTGGAGGAGATGTTGTGATGAAGGTGACAGGAAAGACTGCCACACAGAGCAATGGATCACTAAATCTAGAAGTTCACTTCAGCAGACTGCTAACCGCACTAACTTCCCCTTTGTTGGACAAGGAATAGTCACAAGGACAGACTTGATATGACTATGAAAGAAGTCTGTATGGCTTCATTAGATCCATCCACTGACAATTGATCCATGCAATTCACAATACACATAGCTATTGGGTTCAGTATTCGCACAAATGAAATTATTTACGATTGCTACTGCTTGAGTTATTTTCAATTTTTGTTTAGCTACCCTTCTAACATGAATCATTACATAATCCTTTGCTCTAGGTCTCAAATATTAATGAAAGTAAAGTGCTTGTACTTAAATCAATGTAGCAATTCATAAGATGCCTATATTACTAATAATGTCTGCTTCCTATCAACCTGTGTTTAACCTTGGCTCTCAGGTCTCTCTCTCCTTCAATATCTTCAAATTTTCCTCTGGCACTGATTCTATAGCCTCTCCACTTGTTACTCCATTGACAAGATACAGTTGTAAGACTTGGCCTGGGCTAATAGTTAATGCACATCAACATAACTTACTTACTTTAAACTTCTCTAAAACTTCAATCAGTTTGCCGACGTCTGATGAAACTGTTACAATCATAGACTGAGTTTCAGATACTTCCATGATGGGAAATTATCAGCCCAGGCCAGGATTCTACAGGCCAGCTCCGCTAGTAATTAGTTTCGTCGGTAGGCAACTACCGCAGACCCTACCGCAGTCTAGACGGCGTAGCCGACCCTTTTCCTTATTCAGCGAGCGAGCGAAGCGAGCGAAGCTGACTATCAGTCGTGTTCAATTGAGATTTCAGATATATATATATATATATGTAGGTATGTATGCGTACGTCAAAAAATTTCGCCCGCGCTTCTAATTACGTAAGTTAGGTAAAGCGTTTACAGTTCCGGTATTTTTCAATTAACGAGCACGGAGAATCAATTAAGTTTCAACCAAAAAGTTTATAGCTACTCTCTTCTTGGCGAAAGACTGAATGGCAAATTGTCAAGCTGCGCTTCTTTGCCACTGCGTTCGAAGTTTATTAGGTAATTCTGTTATTGTTAACTCTTCATGCCTAATCATTGCTATTATTTAGCGATTTCCTTCACAAATTATCTTTACCTATACTCATATATTTACTCGCTCGCCATGCATTTGCGCTATTCGAGCGCACCACTAGTCTATATTCAATATATAGGGAAGGAACAGGGTCGGCGAGGTCTCACTATACATGTACTGTTCCTAGCAACTGATACATACGGACTGGAGAATAAACCCCTTTACCTAATTCTAAATTTTCTTGCACAGTTGTTGAAGATGGCTATCACTGCTTTACGCACTCTGACCAGATTTGCAGGAACTTGGAGACCCTGGTTACTCGATGTTGACTCCAGACTATTCAGTATTACCAGTAGTAGTTTTAATGATGAAGTAGAGAAGGCGAAGACAGCGGCTTCAACGCCACACACGGACACTGTGTTCAGTAAAATTCTCAAGAAAGAAATTCCAGCAGACATAGTACATGAAGATAATAAGGTACCCAGTCACTCATGCCGGTGCTGAAAACTGAAGTGTTTACATGGAATTTAACTAGAAATTCTGAACATTTTAACATGACTCCGTTAGTAGATGTATTCTCTCTCTTTCACAGGCTTTTTTAAACAATACAGAATTACCAAGATTTGGTAGCCACCGGGAATCAAACCCAGGATCGCTTGCTTAATGTAGTCCTGGATTCGATTTCTGTTTAATTCTGTATTGTTTAAAAAAAAAAGGCCTGTGAAAGAGAGAGAATACATCTAGTGAGTAAAAGAAGGCTGAGAAAGAAATTGTGAAGTGACTTTGTTATTTATCCCTAATAATTCTATTGTTTGGCTTTAGGGCATTATTGTTAAGTCTCAGCGCGCATGCATGAGAGGGTTATAGTAGTGCGTTTGTCCGTCTGTCTGTCTGTCAGCATTTGATTTCATGAATGGCTGAGAACTAACCTTTAAAACAAGTATGACCTGACGCAATAGGGGAATTTAAGTCCCTTAAATTGACTACTTTTTTCATATTTTGAGCTAGTTTCTGTGTAAATGCGGAGAAACTTGAGCTCCAAACAAGCACAAGCTAGATGTAACGACCCTTACCTTTTGCGTACATTGGTTTACGTCATACAGCAGTCACTTGAACACGTGTAGTTCACGTATTTTCTCTTAACTGCATGTGTCCTCAGTAGTTAGAAGTGGAAGTAATCCCAAGAAATCTTAGTTGTGTTGTAATGCGCTTGGTGCTCTAGTTTTTTGTTTTTTTTAGTTAGTTTGTTTTTTATTATTTTTTTTTTTTTTGTTGTTGTTGTTTTGCTGTTTGTGTAGTGTATTGCTTTTAGAGATGTGAACCCAATGGCTCCCACTCATATTTTAGTGATTCCTAGAAATCCCATTCCCATGTTGGAACGGACTGAAGACACAGAAGAAAGCACACAAGTAAGTTGAAAAGTTGAAATTGTGAAAATGCAATCATTCAATAGGACCAGGTGAGTTGAGGCTGTTCTGTGTATTGGCAGCTCCTGGGACATCTCTTACAAGTTGCTAAGGCGATTGCCAAAACCGAGCAATTACAGGAAGGATACAGAGTAGGTGAGACATTCTTGAGAGGAAGTTTGTTTTGTTTTTCAGAGGCAACAGGTATTTCTGGCTTGATAGTTTAGGGTATGAATCAATAGCTAGACCCCTTTGATTAAGAAAGTGTCATTCTAAAATAGTTAGTTTTTCTATCTCATTGAGGCTGGGTTTAGTTTTTACAACCAAATAAAACTATAACCATGTAGTTGTAGCTACTTCCATTCAAGAAACTTGTTTACACGTTTTTGTTTTTGTTTTTCTTAGTAATCAACAATGGAGTTCACGGTGCACAATCAGTTTATCATCTCCATGTTCATCTACTAGGGGGCAGACAATTCTCATGGCCCCCAGGATAATCCCACCCACCCACCTACCTACCCTCTACAGCCCTGTTGTTATTTTGTATTCTTCTTGTGTTGCAATATTTGTTATCAATTTACTGAATGGCAGACACATGCAGAGAAAAATGTGAGAAAAACTTGCGGTACTTTTGGCATCAACTGAAATAGTTTTCAGCAGCTGATTTTAAGCTGCGTCACTTTCTATCATAAATAAACATTAAATCTAGAAACCAAATTTTAGAATAGAAAATCAAAGGTTGTTTTTAATGATTGGGTCAAAAGTAAAGATGTAGCACTTTGGACCTGGTCTCAACAATAATAAGTAATAAAAGACTAGTATGACAAAGGATAGGCATGACAAAAAAAAACAAACAACAATTGTAGTTAGAATTAGACCAAACCTGAATACACATCAGTAGGCCCTGCCAGATTATGCTAGCATTTTCCCTTGAATAATGGACATGAAATTTTATATTGGAATAATTATATCAGCTTTTTTTAAAAGAATAATAAAGGGAAAATGAGAATAATCACTTCATATAATCCATAATTATAAAAGAAAATAATTAATAGTGGTTTTTTTTCTCCTCATACAACAGAAAAACAAAAATATGGTACAACTTTATTATAAAACAGCTGGTTTATGTTGGCCACTCTGTTGTTATACTTAAAATGGGGAAAGTTTGAAATAGCACTATCAGCTAAGGCTCGGAGTCAGCAAGTCATGTGGAGGATCATGCTAGATGGTTTCTCTTCTTGAGCAACTCACAGCTACATCAAAATTGACAAGAAATTGCAACCTATGAATTTGAAGGGAAATCCACTGCTAAGTATATTAAAATTCTTTAATTCTCTAATCCACACCCCCAAATATCTGGTAAGGTCTTATTAAATTTTTATTTAGCTACAGCAAAGCATGTCTTCTCCATATTTATATTATGGGAACATTCAAAGTTTACATTGAAATATTAGCTAACTATTATTGAATCCTCTATATTGAGTAATTCAGTATAACAGTAAGAGAAACTGATACTTTTATTCATTTCAAATGTACCAACTTTCATAAGCTAGCTACTGCAATAGTTACTATTTAACTTACTTCTAATTGGAATTATTCTTTTAAAATAATACCATAATTTTTTTTTCGATTAAAGAAAAAGAATAATTCTAAAAATTTCAAGCATATCCTTCAGGCCATAGTCCTAGACATAAAGAAATTTCCTTCTACATATACTGGGTATCACGCCTTCACGGGTTCCTCATCTAGCTATACAACCAGTCCACAAGGTCCCACAATATTTCAAGAGATTACACTTGCGGTTTACTTTTATTTTCAAGTATCAAGGATGTTGGTTCAGGGTTGCCTCCGTGGCACAGTTGATTAGCGCGCATGCCCCGAGCGAACATTAGTTTTGTGCTGGCGTCCCTAGCATTCCCGACGCAGTCTGGGGTTTGTTGGTAATAAGGTGTGTGGAAGTTGTTCGGGAAGCAAACGTACTTGCTAGTAAGTATTCTGAAGTAAAAAAAAAAAGCTACAGCTTAATATCTGAGTAAGTTGAATGGTAATTGAAGAGCAAATTGAATTATTTATGTATCTTGAAACAGAATTTCATGGCGGCGGTGGACCCAAAGTATTCTTACTATCCCAAGCTTGATACCAGGGAGGAGTCTAGAAGATTCTTGAAATTAACAAGAATCCAGGAATACCAAGGAGGGTAAGTCACCTTCATAGCTACTATTAATATATGGAGGAAAATATATAGCTATAGTGTATCTATCTCTACAGATATGGAAATATTCGGGATACTTACAAAGATGACTGGGACAGCGAAGATGAAGATCTTTTGGCAGAAGTATTGTCCGATCTCAACTTCTTCTCTGCTGAGAAAAGAACTTCAGCGTCCTCCAAGGGAGAGGTTTGTTTATCATGTGTAGCTAACATTTATCATGTGTAGCTAACATATTATTTATCCTTCAGTTTAGCATATTATTGAGTGCATTGTGTTTATTTTCAGTTTTCAGGTGGTTGCAACTTAGAGGACATGGAATATGTCGAGGTATATATTATTTATGTTTACAATTTAACATTTATAACATGGTATTTCATGTATATAGCCTGGAGGAGCTAAGATAACCCTGATTCAAGAAGACAAAATGGTGAGATAAAACAAGCAAATAAAGAATATTCACTATATCAGTATTAATTTTAGGTGTCTCCCTCAATGGTGCGTTCTGCCTCAGAGTATTTATTCTTGCCCCCTCAGGATAGTTTTCCCGAGGAAGCATTCCAGGAATGTTATGCAATGAAACGTGAGGAGGAACTACGTGTTTGGGATGAAATGGAAGTCACAAGGTCAGAGAAAACTGACAGACTGGATAAGACTGAAGCTACTCCATCATGTCTTGGAGATAACATAGATCCGTGCACTGTGTACACACTTGGCCAAGATGCGAGGGAAATGGAAGGCACAAGGGAAGAGAAGAACTTAAGAGAAGCAAAGGATGGAGTAGAGTTGATGGACACTGTAATGGCAGAAAATAGTGTGACGGAAGTGAGGGATGTAAGGAAAGACAAAGATGAGAGGGAAGAGAAGGATGAGAGGAAAGAGAAGGATGATAGGGAAGAGAAGGATGAGAGGAAAGAGAAGGATGAGAGGGAAGAGAAAGATGAGAGGGAAGAGAAGGATGAGAGGAAAGAGAAGGATGAGAGGAAAGAGAAGGATGAGATGAATGAGAAGGATGAGAGGGAAGAGAATAATGAGAGGGAAGACAAGGATGAGAGGAATGAAAAGGATGAGAGGGAAGAAAAAGACATGCGGGAAATGAAATCTGTGAGGAAAGAGGATTTCAATACAGAGAAAAGTGTTAGGGGAAAAGAGGACATAATGGTAGAGAGAAACACAAATGAAATTGAACAAAGGAGAGAAAATGTTGTCTACAGAAGTGTGGTGGGAGATGCTGTATGGACAAGAACCAGTGAGACGGGAGACACAAGGAAGGCATGGAAAGTGCCAGTTAGTATTACAAGGACTGGAGACGCTAAGAGTATGGAAGCAAACCATGCATTGCTGATATGCAGTGGAAAGAAGGACAACCAGTCTAGGAAGGTCAAAAGTGAAAGTAACATGACACAAACAAGGAAGGAAAAGAAGACGTCAAAAGATGAGAAGAAAACTGAATCGACACAAACATTAGTACAAAGAATAAAGGCAATGAAAACATCTAAAGTTAAAAAATCGACAGAATCTGTAAATTCAAGCGAAGGAGAAAATCTTGCTCATGCCAAAGAAGCTAATTTAAAAGAACGAAAGACAGAGAATACTAATGAGATGGAGGAGTCTAAGATTGAAGCCGTAAGATCAGAAAATGAGGACATTCAAAACAATGTAGACAAGAAACTATGCAATTCAATATTATGTGGATTAAGAAAGAAGACAAGAAACTTCAAACTACTGCTGAATAAACTATGGCGTGTGATTTCCATTGTCGGACAAAACACTGAAATATTTCTAAATAATATTAACTCTTACAATGTCAGCTTTGGAATCTAAAACAGTTGTCTATAATTTTAATGACATTGAAATGAATTAAAGTAAATAAAATATAACTTCTGTCAGTTTGCTGGCTCTGCTGTTTCAGACCACTTAAGAGAATAATAAAGGGAAAATAAGAATAAACAGTCCATAATTCATAAATATAAAAAATATTTTTTTCTTTCATAACAAAAGGACATACACATTAAGAAATGTGGTTTTAAGGCTGATCTTCATTATTTGATTAAAGCAGCTTGGTTAGTGTTGTCCCACTCTGTTATTGTACTTCCAAAATGGGAAATTTGAAATACTGGGAGCTAAATCGGCTCAGGCTTCAGTAAGTCATCTGTTACACCTCAATATAGTTCTTTGTTATGTGTTAAGCAGGGTATTTAAGCTGTGTTGTGTGTTCTTGCTTATTCATTCACTTAGAAGGCTCACAAAGCCGAAGTACCTGAAATTGAATTGAAACTGTCTAAAGATCTGCAGCTCTTAGCCTAAGTAGCTTAGCTACATTACAAACCACAAGGACCACACATTAGCTTACTAATTAATCTCTAGTCTCTAGCAAATTATTGTATCAAGCTTTACAAAGATTGTAGCTAAAAACACTTGCAAATAACGATATAAAGCATGATTATTTGAAAAATTGTTAACAATTTTAACAAAAACTTTTAAACAAAAGTACAAAAATGGTTCTATTTGAAAACCACTATTTTATCCAGTGGTTTTCTGGTAATATCTGGAACAGTAGCATCATCTGCTGGATATCCCACTGGGAGAAGAAGCATCACTTTCTCATTACTGGGACGACCCAGCAGCTCTCGGAGCGCCACCCCAGCATTCAGAGGCGTAGTTGTCACGGTAACCAGACCGGCCACGTGGATGGCCGTAATGAGCATGCCTGCTGCTATGGCAGTGCTGATCTCAAAATAATAATGAGGATATTTGACATTGTTCTCATCTATGTGGTACTGCTGCTTCATTACAAGAATAATGGCAGGGGCATCTTCCAAATAAGGCTTCACGTGATCAGTCTTGACAAACTGGAGATCCTGTACCCACTTATCTCCCATGCGGCGCTCGTAGTTTGTGAACTCTTCCTGCTCCACAATCTCGCGGATTTGCAGTTTTATCTTGGGATCTCGCACCACCACAAATGTCCACGGTTCGCTGTGAGCACCAGATGGAGCAGTTCCTGCAGCTCTCACTATGTTCTCCAATACTCCCTCCGGTATAAGGTCCTTGCTAAAGAACCTAATGGAGCGCCTCTGGTTGAGATTTTCGTAAAAATCTCTGGAACGCGTCATCATTTCCTTCTCAGGCAACCGTTCAAACTTGAACAGAACATGTGCGGTGTTTGCGTCGTGGAGAGGCGGGGCTTCATTGGGATCCTGCTTCTCCTCTGCAAACTCTGACAATGGGTGCTCTCCTTTGTCTTGAGGAGATGGAATCTTGGTGTTCTCTTTGGGAGTTAATTTCTCCTTTTGCTTCTCAGATTTCATGGACAAGAAGTAGACCAGGGCTATAACCACAACTGCTACGCAGACGATGGGCCAGTTCGCTGCAAGAAAGGGAGCTAGTTCCTGAAAGGAAGACATGTTTTTCGGCTGCTGGTTTCTTTCAGCTAAGATGGGTGCTCCGACTCCTCGCTCGCGAAGTTCTTCTTAGTTACGACACGCACTCACACACCCTTTCCAAGCAATCGCTATAATTATAAGGTTCCTTAGTTCTATTCAATTCGGTTAAAAAGAAAGTAAATTCTAAATATTAATTGTCTATGTTACTTTCTAATCTTCTAGCAAGCAAGTTTGTCTGGTTATCTACTGGATGTAATGGCTGGAAACGCGTAAGATGCTTCTAAATTTTAGTGTACGCTTCTAGCCGAGAGCTGAGAAACTAGCATGCCGAGAAGGCGTAGAAAATGCCTGCCTTATGGCGTCAGGTGTAGGCCTAGGAATGCAGTGGCATTAACCATTCTTTGTCTTCTACTCGTAGTCGCTATACTCACCTTCTTCCCACATACCTTGCAATTTCCAAAACAAATGAAAACTTCCAATAAACAAAAAATTGTTCTTACCCTTCAACCATTGAACACTTCAGCACTAGATGTGGGTAGTAAGGACCATTGTAGATTTCATGTCTGCTTTAACATCAACCGCTGCACACTGTCGCTGAGGGAGGACAAGCTGGGTGTCTACATTAGTGATTCTTACGACTTCCAGGACCCAACCAATTCCATTTCTCTGAGTCTGAATGTGTCCAAGGAGTACACGGAGCTATTAGAGGCAGTTAGGACTAGCCGCTATCATGTGCCACACCCCAGCAAGGCTTGTGTGTTCATTCCTCCTATAGATACACTGGCTCAACAGAACCTGGATGTGAATGCAGTCTCTGCCATACTCAATACTCTACCACAGTGAGTTATATAGCACTGCGATGATGATGACGATGATGATGATGATAATGATGATAAGTATAATAATAATATTAATAAGTTATAATTATAAACAAACTTTTGAGTACTAGTAGTATTAATTGTAATTATAATAACAACCAATATGTATTGTATGTGATGTGCTAATTGTACAAATGCAATTATTTTCTAAATTGTTGTTTATCGAATTTTGTGGTTGTTGAGTTTGGCCAGACCAGTTTTGTTATTGTTCTTTATGCTTCACCCACTACGCACTTTAGGTGAATGTGAACTAAATAGAATGCCAGCCAAGACATGAGTTACACCACTCAGAAACTCATGCTGAGACGTCTTTATCAGTCATGCTATAAATTGCTGCTTTCTGAGCTACAATACACGTTCACTCATTGTTTGAGGAATTATGTAATATAATGTCCTACGTCAATGTGTGTGTGTGTGTGTGTGATGTAGTTGGGAGGATGGTCAGAATTGGCTCATCTTCAGCATGTTGCCAGGGCAACCACCACACTTCAATACCACACCAGACTTCTATTACGGAAAGGTCAAATATGCACACACATACACACACACACTTCATCAAAAGCTACAATTATAATATATTGTATTATGTATATATCCTTGTCCCTCGTAAAAAAATTTTTTTTAAATATATTGATCAGTAGTTTATACAGCCAATAATTACATAAACCCAACATTTTGACGTTTGCTGAAGTCCTCCTCATTTGAAGATTGAATCACTGAACGTATCCTGCCAATGGCTGGCACTCACTAGTGTCCCAATATTTCTCTCTCTCTCTCTCATCCCTGCAGGCTATGCTAGCTGGTGCTGGTTTCAGCCCCGCCTCCTACAGACCCGCCTTTGATGTGAGCATTCCCGTCTTCAACCCTCTCACTCGAAGTGAGAAACTGTCCAGAATGGCAGCGGACAGGTGAGTGTGGAGTATACGTACCTGTTGTCAGGGAGATACACCAATGAAGACATGGATAAATAGGTGACCACTGAAGTGACAGTCTGGCAGACAGACTGGCACTCAACCCCATTTTTATCCATGCAATAGTTTCTCCAATTACTTATCCTTTCTCAAGAAACTTCAGCCTTTATTCAAGTTTGATGACTTGGTGGGTAACTTGGACCTGGTAGAGAGACGTGCCTGCATTAGAAGGTGGCTGGTTAAGAGAGGATGGAGCGTACTAAGTGGGTTCTGGTATCCTTGTGCGTATGCTTAACCACACCCACCTTTGTGTTCGTGATTAGTAGCTAAGACTGACTTCATCACTGATGCTACATGTTGGTAAAGGATAGTCAATATATTTGTGTGGCTCTAGTAAAAGGCCGCGCCTCCTCACCGTCATTACTCATGGCTCCTTCACTGATCTTGAAGACATGCAAAGGTTTGCTCGTGAGAGCCAGGGATTGGTGGAGCTTGCTAGCAGTCCATGCTCTCTGGTAACTCTGGACCAACTTCCCACCAGGAGGTGTGGCTGCCAAGACAAAGTGACACACCCATTTCCTGATATGCTACTGGTAAGAATACCACAGTAGTGTTTGGAGGCAGTTGCTTACTGTGGCTCATAGAGAGGATGGGGGAGGGGCTCATAGAGAGGATGGGGGAGGGGCTCATAGAGAGGATGGGGGAGGGGCTCATATAGAGGATGGGGGAGGGGCTCATAGAGAGGATGGGGGAGGGGGTTAGCTGAATGTCTGTGTATCTATACATATCTGGTACTAGTGAACAAATGGCATTTCTTTATTGTGTGTGTACATATACTCTTCTTATGACCAGGAGCCTAGCAGTAAAATTGTCATTTGTGAGGCATATATAAATGATGTGACCATAAAAGTTATGACTGCTGTAAGTACTACTATTCCATTGTATACCTATAGTGGGTGTGGTTTATGAACATCTGTAATGAGGCGACCGATCGCCTGTCTGCCTTACCATGTGCTAGGCCTATGTGACTAGACTCACCACCATTTGTACTGGAGCATACAACTAGTGTATCATTACAGCTTACCTTTGCATGTCTGAGTTTCTCGTGCATTGCTCCATTAACTGTACTGGTTGTGTGATGAGTTCTTATTGGTAGTAGCAGAGATACTAGGATCTCGAGGACTAGAGTAGTGATTTGTGATCTCCCAAGTACATCCCACTGTACAAGCTGTGAACTTCGCCCGATATAGTCACTCTGAGCTCCCGTATAGACGGTGTATGTACGTGTGTATTGTCTGAGAAGACACCAGTTGTTAGCGTTCCTGGGAATGGGATCATATGTAGTAGTTGGAAAATTTGCAACAGAAAAGTTCTTCACACATCCTCCCCACTATCCTCCCCACTATCCTCCCCACTATCCTCCCCACTATCCTCCCCACTATCCTCCCCACTATCCTCCTCACATCCTCCCCACTATCCTCCCCACTATCCTCCACCCACTATCCTCCCCACTATCCTCCCCACTATCCTCCCCACTATCCTCCCCACTATCCTCCCCACTATCCTCCCCACTATCCTCCCCACTATCCTCCTCTTTCTTCTGATCCACAGAGTTCTCAGTTCTGCATCCTCACTGCTGGATCTGCCAGACTAGCACTGCCTGACTTCACGGACATGCTCATGACAGTAAGCTATCACCGAACAGAGAATGTGGGCGGGGATTCTAATACTCTCCTAACTAATGATAACTCAGTGTCTGGACATGTATATTGTTTTGATGTTTTAGTTGAATTGAAATAAAGGGTTTGTTAATTCATCAACACTCTGGATCAAGCTAGAAATAAAGCATTTTTAAGAGGACAGAAAAATCTCTGTGATATATATTTCTGTCATCTGTGTGACCTTAATTTCTTGTGGCAAGTCTTAGGACGAAAAAAATTGTTATCAGATACCAGTCTTTGTGGAGTACATCAGATACGTTGTTACTTAACTCTGCTAGTACAAATATTCTAGTGTAAAATTGTTAGCTAATGTTAATAGCTTTATATTTACAACTGGAATAAAATCCACAACATTATTTCTGGCGTTTCTCACAAAAAGGTAACAATTTTACTTTGATAACCCCTATCTATCTAAATGCTCTATAGAGTGAAATACAAATGATTGTGTTAGGTTATAGCTGTATTAGTTAGATCAGGTGAACTAGTTAGAATGAAGTACTCCCATTCCACTCAGTTTCATTCCGATCATCTCTGTTTCCATTCCGCTGTCTCCAGGGTTGTATTCCAGTGGTAGTGTCGGACAATCTGTTGCCATATTCAGACGTGCTAGATTGGAAGGTGGCCTCCATTCACTGTATAGGGTGTGATATGCCAGAGATACTGGGCATGCTCAGACGAGTGCCTGCTGAAATGCAGAAAGCTTATAGGGAGCAGGTACTCTGGCTCTACCAGCGATATTTCAGCTCCATGGCTACCATTGCCGTGGCAACTCTGGACATCCTTAACGACAGAGTTTTTCCTTTGTCTGGAAGAAGCACTGAAGTAGGTAGTTAGTGTGTGTGTGTATGTGTGTGTGTGTGTATGTGTGTGTGTGTGTGTGTGTGTGTACGCATATGTGGTTTAATATGTATGTGTGTGTGAATGTGTAAATGTTTTGATTTGGTATGTTTAGTAATTATGACATGTCCTTGTTCTATGTTTGATTCTATAGTGGTGGAACCAAGGCTACGATGGTGTAAGTTTATACCAAGTCCTACTGTTACAAAAGTGAAATATTGTGAAAAGTGGGTGGGGCAGGTGCTGGACATTTTCTGTGTGGGAAATTCTTCCTCCAAATGACAGTAAAAAAATGTTTTATAAATTTTTTCATAGAATCATAACTTGCAAACATTCAAAGCAAAAAAAAAAATAGACTTCCGTGTTATAAAAAAAGTAATGAGAATTTTGTGGTTTAGTAACTTTATGAAAACATATTTTTTAAATGTATTAATTTGGTAGGGAAATGACGACACCCTGCAATTCAGGAGTTAATGAGTAGGATGTAGACTAGGGAAGGTTGAGTTAAGGGGTTGGAGGCAAAGGAAAGCATGCCTTTAATTCTGACATTTGTACACTAAGACATGTACTTAAGTACTTCTTTCCAATGCAACAAGTGAGTGTGTTCTCATACTTACTAAACATGCTGTATGTGTATATATATGTGTGTGTGTGTGTGTGTATTAGGTATCAAGTGTTGCCAAAGAATTAGGTAATATTGCTACAAGAAAAGAAGAAGGATTCACTGCAGGTACTTATACAGTATGGGTCAGGCACTCCGTAGATCTCTTGGAGCACAATCATGATCGTTGTAGTATATTTAGGAGAGGGGAAAAGGAATTTGATAAGTTACTTTTACTAAGAAACTATTTAAACTTATACATAAGAGAATAGATTGCCAAAGTGGGATATTTTTTTCAAAACAAGATCTCTTGAAGAACAGAATAAGATTGGGTATACATGAAAGATATATTCTTTCTAGCGGGGGGGGGGGGGGGGGGGGGGGGATTTACATACACATGCACATATTCTGTAAATTTAATTACTATAAGAAAGCTGTCACAAGTGAGGCATTAGAAAGGCCAATGGTTTATACCGACCCTGAGATGTGTTGTTTGATTAGCTGTAGTGAATTCATTCATTAATTGTCAATGTTGCTTTATGCAGAGAGTGGATAGGCTACTAAGCACCAACAGCTGAAAATGCTGTGCACACATGTTATGCCTATTGTTACGGCAAGGTGGTCAGGTGTCATCAACCCTTTACCTTATTTAGGTAGGAGTATGTAAGTCTGGGGAAGCTAATTATAGTGACTGACTAGTTCTAGCACCTGTTTTTTTGTTTGTTTGTTTGTTTGTTTGTTTTTGTACTGGTGGCTGGCCTGGCATGAAACTCCTTGAAGAACAGTCTGTTGAGATGGCTAAAGTACAATTTCTATCAGTCACAGCCAACTTGTGTTTCAAAGTGTATGGCAGTGTAGTAAATTCCCAAAATAGAGCATATTTATAGCAGGTAAAGGGTTGTCAACACTGGACTAAAAACAAGTCAGTCTTCACCAGAATATATAAAAACAGAATCAGGTGGTGAAAAGAGGAGCTTGTGTAATTGTGGTTAGGCAAATGCTGCTCTTAATGTAGCAGTGTCATTGTTATTTATTTGTTGTTGTTTTTTTACTTTCAGTCATTCTGACGTACAACCGACTGACTAGTTTGTTTGAGGTCATTAGAAGTGTATCCAGAGCTCCTAGCTGTGTGAAGGTAAGGAACATTGTGTATGTGAAAAAATTCAGTATAACTTACTATGAATTACCATTACCTGATATACAGTATAATACTTGTTGGTGAGTAAGAGTGTGGAAATATTTCATGTGCAGGCTAATTTATTTTCAAGAGCCAAAGTTGAGTGAAAATAAAGCCTGAGAGTGAAATATAAGCCTTATCACTCCAATGAGTGTAATAAGTGGTTATTCCACACTAGGTATCTTCACTGCTGTAGTTAGTAGGGTGTGATAACTCTCAGATGAAGCTGGCTGTTGGGGGGCTACCCACAACAGCCCCAGAGCTGCCGTTTTAGCAGCTGCTCTCTAACCTGTGGAGTAGCTACCACCATTACCATGAAGGCTACTGTAAAAACCTGAAAAAGTGGCAAGTTCAGCCAACTACAAGGGTAATGAGCTCACTATGGTACAGGTGTGAATTCAATCATGAGTTATTCACATGTACCTAAATATATCATTGTGAAGATATCTAGGGTGGAATAAATATGATTGATTATATACCTTAATGCTATATCTTCTATGCCTTTTTATGATAATACTCTCCATGAATATACCATTTACCTGATATATATAATTTATATCATAGTTGCTGTGGTAACAGCCATGGATTAAAAAATGTTATTCGTGTGGTAATCCCCTCCAATCATCTGTGCGGAAAAATTATTTTTGTACCACAAAGAGAGTTTATATTGCACACAGAATGATTTTTTGTCGACAAAATAGAGTGAGATGCACAAATAATTATGGTATAAAGTGATTTTTTTAGCTGTGAAAGAAAATCTATTGCTTTTTTTTAATTTTTTTTATTTATTTTTTTATTTTTATTTTTTACTTGTATGAAGCTTCTTTTGTGAACAGTTACTCCATCCCTGTGTAAAGAACAGACACAGAAAATTATTTATTGTAGTATAAAGTCTTGACTTGTTAATCTCACTGGATGTCATCGCTCAGTCACCACTGGTTTTATTAGAAGGTGGCAGAAAGGGAACGAATTGCACTTATGTTATCAGACTTTGAAATGACCATCGCTGCAACACATCCCCCCCCCCCCCCTTAAAGCAACCATATCCTCTCTTTTTATTTTGTCTTTTGCTCTCTCCTTAAGGAACTGTGGTATAAAATAGTTAGATCCCAAGGTGAGGAAATTTCTGATATATAGTTATAACTCAAGAGTGACTCTGCCAGTTATTTTGGCACCTGCTCTATCCATGTTGTTGAATACAGCTCACCAGTAAGTACTCTGCCACAAGTGGTGCTTGACGTATTACAAAGTAAGAATGCATTGGTCAGTTACATAAGTTTCCCTCTCCTGCTCTCTTTTTGCTGAACTATCTGAGCTTTTCTTATCCCCCACCTTTCCTTTCTTCAGCTCTTTCCTCTCGAGTCATGGAGTCCCCTTCATTTGTCTATCTCTCCTGTTTCTGAATTTCTGTCCTACTGTCATGATTGTATACTTAAGCTTTGCGGAACCTTTACCTTCTTTTTCGTACTTATGGCAAACTTCAAAGAGGTTAGTGACTGTTTGTCGTAGCTTTTTCCAATAGTCAGGTCACTAAAAGGATACAGTTGCCATAAGTTGCTGTTTGTCAACTGTCATCAACACACCGCCATATACATAAGTTGTCACGCTTCACCTGCTCAAGTTGTCACAAGTTGTTGACATATTCTTTTTACCTCCACTCTTCACATCACCGCACCACACCACCATTTAATACTGGCTCTACACATCATCATTGGCTCCATGAATATTTTTTGAACTTCCACTGTCCAGCAGGGTTGTGATGAGAGTAGTACTTGGCCTGATGAAACTTTCTTTATTTTATTGTTTGTTTTTTTCTTTCCTTAGTTGTGTTGTTGATTGAGTAGTGGTTTGCTTGCAGCTGAGTGAGTGAAGTTTCTTCAGTACAGAGTTTTCTTTGTGCAGTGGTCACCCATCCACTCACTGGTCTGGCCCAATATTGCTTAACCGATTATCGCCGAATTAAGCGTTTCCGCGTAAAGCACGAGGGTGCTTCACAGCGCGGGTTACGCATTTTTTCGTAACCGTCATTGTGCCCGCTTCTATTAGCTACCAGCCATTATCGCAAGTGTTTCAAGCTCCTACAACGCCGTAGCCATTCTCCTGTCAGGTAAGTGTAAGGGAGGCATAGAATTTTTTTTTATTATTTGTAGATTGAAATTGTAGCACTGTTTGTGTATAAAGAAAATGAAAGTTACCAAAAATATATATATGCATATAACTAATAGACAAAAATATATATTCATAAATGTGATATAAAGTTGTCAATAAAATTTAAAGATTGCCAATAAGTCTTCATAGAGGGCAGTGATGAAGAATTTGATGACCTAGAAGAAATAAAGATTGAAAAAGGCAAGCTATTTTAGCTTCATACACAGAGGGTTATTGTATAGATTTTCAACAACACCCACCACAAGAAGGTCAAGTTATTATTGCATCAGGATACAGACTTTCTTCCTCCCAGTTCTTCCCTACTTGAAGGTGCCCATAAAATGGATTTCTTAGGAGAACATTTCTCAGGTATGAAGAGAAGGATATGTCAAGAACAGTAACAACAGACACATCATGGTACAGTGGTGATTATGGGGTGTGGCTTTGTCACCATGGAGTTCAATCTGACTGCTTCATAGTATCATCAGAAAAAATCCTAGAATTGCAAACATAGTACTCTATATAATTGCTTGTTGTGTTATATTATTATCCTAGTATATGGCTCCCGCAAAAAAAAAATAAACAGTCAGAATCAACGGTTACTGAATTATTTCAAAGCAAGTGGCTAGTGAACATTTAAAACAACAATATATGTATAGCTATGAAACATGAGGTATTAGCCTAATTTTTTACAATACTGATGTTAACGATGGCATACTTACCTTGAAGCTTGTAGTTTACAATGAGTGCGCACTTCATACGCTTCAAACGCGTAGAAACTAAAACAAAACTTAGCCCGTGGGTAGAGGAGGGCTTTAGCTTCAATTTGTTAATACATCGCCGTCGGTTACTTCGAAGCGTATTGCCTCTAGACAAGAAAAACCTCAGGCGTTCAAGCCTCGAGGTGACGGTCACGATTTCTTGTAAACAATTTCGGAGTATGCGCACATAATTGCGAATTTAATTTAGGCGATAATCGGTTAACTGATAACTTGCCCTGTGCACTACCACTTGGTACCTTGTGATGCCTCTATGTCCAGCTGGGTTCTAGTTCTACTTGTAATGATGTGACATTGAATTAGTGTTGGGAAAGATTACCTGATACTAACTTTTATTTTATACTTTTCTCATAGTACATGTACAGTATAGCTGTGATTACAATAACAAATAGCAAAGAAATTTACAACAAGAAAAAGTACAGAATAGTCTTGGCAAAGTTTCCTGTCTTAATATTTCCAAGGATTCTGTGCACCTCCACTATCATCAATACTGCTGCAGTGGGATATGGCCTGAAGGTAAATGTGGAAAAAATAGAATTAAAAGACAAACAAAGCTAGCAGAGATAAAACAATTTAAAAACTAGAAGACCCCACACCTAGCTAAAACATCAGAAGTGGTCCCCAGTTGATGGTATTCACTGCTTGTTTTTAAGAAGCTCTCTGGGAGGCAGGATAATATGGGCTGAAACATCTTGATAAGGCTATTACTCATCCTGTGTGAACCTAGACTCTCCCAAGTACAGTTTTCCATCTTATTTTGGCTACATATATTGAACCAGTCACCAGCTGACTGGTATTTAATACATCTAGTGTCACCTTACCTGGTGGAGGAGTCCAGTAGCTGTAGTTGGTAGTGGAGCACTGCATCTCCATCTTGTTAGACACTGCAGGCATTACCTGATGTTTGTTTAGGAGAGTCTACCAGTCTCACTGATAGTGTCACTAGCAACAAGAAGAAAAGATGTGTTGTAGTCTCTTTGTGTGTACCTTGTGGGCTGGCTCTCGGCTCCGTGGAGCGGTCGTAGCAAGCACGCATGCAGGTGGACAGCTTATTGTACGGTCCGACGCCTAGGCAATCTCTTTAAGCTTACTTATTAAGATATAGAACGGACTGAAGTTACAAAAATGATGGTGGGTGGTTTTATACAAAGTGAACAACTCCACCCACCGGAAATGAATATACAAGACAACCAACTACACGTGGCCGAATAACCATAAAAGGAAAACAACAAATGCAACACTAACTGACATGCGCTATGTATACAACTGAATAAACTGAATGAAGCAAACTGAATACATAGAATAATACATATATCTCTGTCTCTATCTTTCTCTTTCTCTGTCTTCCTTGTCTCCTCCATCTCTATCTTCTCGAATGTGGGCTCGCTTGTCCTGGGAGCCCACATACCTCTCCAAATGAATCTCTAATAATAACTTGCTGAGATCTTGTCACTGGATCTTGTAAAGAAGTAAAGTAAGTGCCTCATAGGAACTGATGTAAGATCTTTGTAGGAAAATTGTGGACCACACCCATTCAGCTAAAAGCTGACCACACCAGCTAGCCATTGAGATATTCTCCTACCTCCATCCCCCCTTCCCCTGTATTTCTTTATATACTTTTAGACAAGGATTCTATTCTTAGGTTTTTAGTCAGAGATGGCTGACCTGGGTGTGTAAGTAAGAAGTCTAAGATAATAAAGCTGGAAAAAAATATGTATTTGACACAAACAAAAAAAAATGAAAGGAATAATTACAGCATATATCCATGAAATAAAAACCGTGAGTATAAGTAACACAATTGTGACCAGCTACAGGAAAACCGACCACTTGTAAAATTTATTCAAAATCGCGTACAGGTTTCTAAAGTCAAAAAGTCAGATTTTTTTTTCAATTTTTATTTGTTTATTTATTTTATTTTTATTATTATTATTATTTTTTTCTTTCATTTTCTAAAACTACCACCTTGGATCTGTCTCTCCACCAAATTTTAGTTCAATTAGACGGACCCTTTGTGCACAAAACTAAAAACAAAAACTGACCTTCATTTACTTCGAGTCCACGTATGAAGTTTGCTGGATAATTCCGCTGGTTACTATAGGTACTCCCGCCAGACACGCGGAACAAATGGCTGAAAGATTAGTTAGAGCTCTTAGTTTTTGGGAGCAGACAGCAAGCTTTTGAATGCAGAGACTGAAGGTATTCTCGACCTTATCAACGAGTACTGGGCTGATACTGCCTACTCTAACAGAGTAGGTAAGGTAGAGCCGCCTTTTCATTAAGTTTATTCATTAACCACTGGAATTCATAAGTATTTTCAGTTAACTACCACTTCATTGATTGGTTTAATTATACTGCAAGTAAAAATTTCATAAAAATAGCTAAATGATAAGTAAACCAGTAAGATAAAAATGGTGAGGTTCTGTATTTGTACACAGATGAAGGTATTTCTCCAGTTGACCCCATTCACAGTGATCCAGATGAGAACACACAGTCTGACCAGGAATTGCTGGATGAATCTGCAGACAATGAGGAAGATACATGTAAAGAATTATCTGCCTCTGCTATTGTTGAAAACAATTTTCAATCCTTACCATATGACAGAGATCCTAGTGAAGAGGACGAGTTAGAAGAGAGGCTAATCAGGGAATTCGCAGAGGATGACTATGGTTGCAGTTTTGGTCCAAACAAATTTCCTTGCTCTCAAATTATCACAATTGACCACTATCGTTCTGTACATTTGCAGATGTCAGAGTTAACACGTGATGAGTTAGATTTGGTGATATTGGGTCAGACAATGGCTGGATCATTTATGTCAACCACTGCTTTCAACAAAGATAGGCAAAAGTCTTACACTCACTTTTATCATGAAGGAGCACGAATAAGCCTCAAGACTTTTCTGTTCTTCACTCGATAGGTTACTTTCGATTTAAAGCTTTCAAATCGAGCTACTCAAGTCGTGGTATGGAACCTAGACAACACAAGAACAAAGGACAACACACGAAGAGAGGTTTGAGTCTGAAGAATATCAAAGGTGTTATTGAATTATTCTGGTTTGTTTACTGTTTGTTGCACACTTCATTATTACATAGTTGCCAACTTTTTAAAATGGAAAGTAGGGACATAGACCACACCCACCAAAACCACGCCCATTTCAAGAACCCCAGGCAGTAAGCAGTTTATTATCATAATCCAGTAATAATCGTATAATAATCAAGAACTTGGTATCGATAGCTACATACACATAAAAAGATTGCATTTATTTATTGCTTGAAAGTGATTTTACGGTGGCTTTCTTGCACTGTGATAAAAGTTCTTTATCAATTGTCATGTCATGGCAACAATCATCACAATTATATTTTATTGTCATTAGGGCAATGACTGTTGATTGATCCAGATTGGATCTCTGATCAGTGTGGATCTTCCTTAGCATGGAGAATCCCCTCTCTGAGTCAGCATTTGAGCAGGGTATTGATAAAAGGCCATACATTAGCATGCATAATTTACTAAATCTACTTTTTCCATCTAGTGTCCTGATGCGTTCAACTGCAGACCAGAAGCTTCCTACTCTGGGCCTCTCTGTGCAATCAGCAGCCTTATGCACACTTGGTGAAGGAAGATCTGCCGGAGAGAGTTGGAAGTCCATAAACTCTTCCCTCAATTGATCAAGGGATGCTGCTTCGCTTAGACCAAGTTGTGGAAACCGCTTGGCCAAGCCAAGAACTGTAGAAACAGAATATGAAGCTGTTTTCTCTGGTTGAAGGACTCCTAGGTCTTTCAACAAGGAGTCATGAAAAGGAAATTTTTGTTTCATTTTCTGTATTGACGTCACATAAAACTCTCTCACTGCATTAAAAAATGGTCGCGTGTCATGCACTTCTTCCAATTCTGCTAACACTTTCCAAGTTTCAGTGCCAATACCGAGGTTCTCATTATCCAATTGACCTTGGCGGTCTAAACAAAGTTGATGGAGGTTATTACCTACAGAAAGTATGGTTTCTGGCTTTAGCAAACTTGCAGCATACAGTCTTGTGAGTCTACATATTTCTGTGTAAAGCTCACAGGTGGTATTCTCCGTAGACTTCTGGAAAACTCGATTGAATTTATCCATGGAAGGCAGTATGTACTGGAGAAAAAAGAGCAGAGGCTTAAGCATTGGATTTTCAAATCTTTTAAGTATGTGAGCTACTTTACTTGAATCTTCATCAGATGATCGAAAGAAGGATTTTAATCCTTCCAGTTGGCTTATATAACGGTTTACACATCGAAGTAAGCTCAGCCAACGTGTAGTGCAATGCTTTAGTATCACTTCTGGCTCAGTAGTAAAAAGGGAACACCACAAATCAGCATATAGCTGCTTACGCTTACTGCTGTGATGAAAGAAGTAAAATATATCTACAAACAACTCATCTATATTTAGAGGAAGAGTCTGCATGCCAGCTTTTACAACAAGATCTGCCAAATGACAGATACAGCCAACATCATACAGGATGGAATGCTCATTCTTAATCAATTTCTGTACTCCTGACCTGTTTCCCTTTAATACATTCGTTGTGTCAGACATAAATGCCATAGTTTTTGAGAAGTCCAAACCGTTATTATTTAAAGATGATTTCAATGCATCAAACAAATTTCTTGCATTGCCAATGTTAACTACTGGCATATCCAAGAACCTTGTTGCAACATCTCGCAAATCTGAGTCAAACACTCTCACTAGAATAATGCAGGACTTATTATTTTTGTCATTAGACTCATCCATCATTAAAGAGAAAGGATAGGACATGCAATTTGTTGCTTTCTTGAGAAAGTGAGGTGCTAATGCTTCTTTGATTATGGCAGTAGTCTTTTGTTCGACCACACGAAAACTTTTTCGCAATCTCAGAGTCGGGAAACATATTATGAAAAAGTTTAGTTGCATGGTCACTGGCAAGAAAAGCAATGTTGTGCTTTGCAACAAAGGTCGCCCATCGTGCCTCAGCCTCAATTGAACTATAGGAAGTACTGCAGAATGATAGCAGACTCTGGGATGATGTACC
>WLWD01002515.1_pt1 | contig 82005 bp, 70 predicted proteins | sample 6712731 | NCBI WGS metagenome assembly WLWD01 (sample SAMN12718690, study PRJNA576275) | sponge metagenome | isolation source: marine sponge | host: Mycale hentscheli | place: New Zealand: South Island, Marlborough, Capsize Point | collected 2014-11-01
CTATTTTCGCTTTTTTCACTTTAATTGCGCATACTTATTCATTGTCATGCCATTGCAAGTATTTCGCAGCCACAAACTAGTTTAAAACGTATGCTTACTCACTCCCATTTGATTACTAGTGTTTAATAAGTCACAATTATGTATAATAATAGACCACTAGGTATTGCTATAATTTCGCATATTTAATACTAATTATCACTGTAATTATGCCCCTGCTTGGCAAACATTTTGCAGCCAGTATATTTTTTGTGCTAGCCTTCTTTTACTCATTAGATGTATTCTCTCTCTTTCACGGGCTTTTTTTATTTTTTATACAATACAGAATTTAAAATATTTGGTCCCCACTGGGAATCAAACCAGGACCGCTTGCTTAACGCACAAGCGCTCTGCCACTAGCTACAACAACCAGCCTGTGCTCTGCCACTGAGCTACAACAACCAGCCTGTGCTCTGCCACTGAGCTACAACAACCAGCCTGTGCTCTGCCACTGAGCTACAACAACCAGCCTGTGCTCTGCCACTGAGCTACGACAACCAGCCTGTGCTCTGCCACTGAGCTACGACAACCAGCCTGTGCTCTGCCACTGAGCTACGACAACCAGCCTGTGCTCTGCCACTGAGCTACAACAACCAGCCTGTGCTCTGCCACTGAGCTACAACAACCAGCCTGTGCTCTGCCACTGAGCTACAACAACCAGCCTGTGCTCTGCCACTGAGCTACAACAACCAGCCTGTGCTCTGCCACTGAGCTACAACAACCAGCCTGTGCTCTGCCACTGAGCTACAACAACCAGCCGGCCAACAAACACTTCATTATTATTGCTGAGCTCCCTGGCTGACCTGTGGTGGCAAAGACACCCCAGCTGGTATTTCAATTTTTATAAGTTTTAATTAAAACCCTTCCAATTAGAAGTTCCCTGCAATATGCTGCTCATGCTACCAGTTACAATAATGACATTATTGGGTGGAGCTGGTGTAGTGTTCTTATTGTAATAGAGAAATTCTGTCAATCTCCTAGGTCCTTCAGAAAGGGACACTACATTATAGTTTCCCCGCCTTAAGGGCAGGGATGCTTGATGTAGTGTCCCACCTGACTACGTAGTAAGAAGCAGTCGCAATATTCTCAATTAGTTAGGTGGGGGATGTGCAGCCTTCACAAACTACGTGCTCACGCCCCTATAGCTCTAAATACATCCTCACTGCACTCTGGTCACTACAGCCTAGGGCCTTTGGATGCATATTTACAACTGCTACTACTACTGCATAAAATATTGAAGCGATATTTACAGTCTAATTACAGTGTAGAAATAATATTAATGCTTGATTGGAGGATTATATATATATATATCTCAACAGGATTTCTACTGCACAATTGCGCCTTCATTATTATCTATTTATTTATATATTGTAATAATGACGTAGAATCTGTTTTAACATAATATTTTCTTAAATTTTCTTTTTCCATCTATTGTTTACAGGCTTAGCCACTATCACTACTGCTTTTTTTTTTCTTGTTGTTGTTGTTGTTGATGTTTTGTTTTTTTTACTTTTTCAACAAATTATTTGCTTAACTTGTTTCCTTATAAAGCAACAGAAGTGGTGAGTCCAGTGGTTTTGGTATGGAATGCAGATCTGGTTTTAAGTAATATTCAAGTCCCAAATCTGCCATTGATATTTTTTCACCGCAACAAGTGTGGTTTACCCCTCACCAATGAAGTGCAACATGCTCTATTTATTTCATCATTATACCATAGCTGCTGCGGTAACAACCATGGATTAAAAATATGTTATTCCCCTGTTAATTTTCCTCCAGCAGTTGTATATTTCCCCTGCTGCTGTGCTTTTGTACTGGGATAGTTATCAGTGATACAATACATACATAGATATACATTAAAAAAAAAAAAAAAAAAAAAAGGTTATGCTTATTATTCAGTGTCCATGGATAAGACAAAGTTTTCATTCAAACTCTTTTTCAGTTAGGTGGGTATTAGAAGTTGGAATAGTCGTAATGTTGATAGTGCAACTATGTAACCTACTGAAGGATATATTGCCAGGGACAGAGGTGCTTGACTATTGTGAATGCTGACCTAATTGGTATTTGTGCATCTTATACTGGTCATTTGGGTTGCTCAAAACGTTTGAGACTTCTCGATGCTGTTTTTAATTTCGTCTTTCGTAATTATGCAAAGCTTCCAGTGACTTGTGCCCTGTTCTCTTCTGTATTATTTTCTCCTGAGCCACCACATCAAGCATTTGAGTAGCAGAAGTAGTGCTCAAATATGGTTGGGAATTGCTCCCTCAATGCCTGCCAATGATGACAGCTTTAGTAGATGATGAGGAAGATGGAACTACAGCATAAAAAATAGAGGAAGCAGTAGGAACTCAAGTTGCATTTGTATGCGGGTGGATACCGGTATCTCCATTAATAAATTCCATTACTTCCTCACAAAAATACTCGCTTGTCATTGAGTTAGTGAAATAGTAGTGAAACTGGTATAAAATAGTTAACCCATGGCAACGTCGGGATTATCGTCCGATAATTGCTCCTCGCCCTCGGGATCGAAGCAATTATCAACAATAATTCCTCTGTGCCATGGGTTAACTATTACTTATTCCCTTGGACTGAGACATTTCTCTCAAGTGTATGTTTATGCCACAGACTGCATGCTTATAATGAATGGACTCCCCCGTTCAATCACCCTTTCTAAAAACGCCTGACAGCTTTCCTCATGTCCCATTATAGCGATATGTATGGGGTGATCCACCCACAATACCACTGTAAGCATAAACAAAGAAATGTGTGGCCTTGAATATGAGGGGAAGCCCAACACACATGTCAAGTTGGTGATGCTATCAACCAGGCTTTTTTTTTTTTATCTTTTTTTTAAATTAATTAATTTATTTATTTATTTACAAGGTAGATATTTTGTTGAAGTACCTTCAGATAGATACAAGTGGAATAGTTTGTTTTTTTTGTAGCAAGTGACTCATTTACTGGTTGGGATGAGCAAGCATAGTGAAGCAGGGTATATAAATCTAATGCTTTGAGTTTTCCCTTTTTTCAACTACCTCCCAACAGCTGTATGGTAGACTGTAAAAGCCACTGCAAGATGTCACTATTTCTCTTCAGTACAGTTACAAGGCAAGTATGTTGTTAGAAGGGAATGATTTCGGTCACTACTCTTGGCCTTCAAGAACACGAGGTGAGAAACAATCTAATAAAAGGCTGCGTAACCGTGAGTGCAGGACAGAGGGGGGGGTGTGGCCCTGTTCTTCTATTTTTGTTTGTTTGAAAATCTCTAAAACTTTATCAAAGTTTATAGCCGAAAGCTCAGGACCCTCAATGGCAATTCTCATGAGCCGACCAAGGTTTTGGTCAGTTATACTGTTACGTACACGGGTTTTATGAGCTTCTTGTAGCTGGAAGATCTGTCAATTGAAGCTGTTCGAACTGGAAGGACGAGGATTATGTTTAAAAGTTTAAATGTTTCTGGAAAAATCCCTGTATAAGCTCCAGTGGACTCCATGTGAACTTCTGACAAGGTTGGCATTTTGGTAAGCTTATTCTTTTCCATAAACGATTCTGTTTCTTGCTTCAATGCTCTTTTAAATACCTGCCACTCTCCAATGAAGCTATCTTTGTCAAGAAGAGGAGGTGAAGTGTGGTCTTTACCCTCGTACGACACTGTTGCTTCACTTCCATAAAATTGAGCCAAGGCTTTAATCTCCTCTTTTCCATATTCAATACGCTTTTCCTCTGATGGCAGTGATGCTGGATTAAAGACAGAGGAAGAAACAAGGAGCTTTACAACACCATCAGAAAAACGACTTTCCATGTTTGAGAGCAAATTATCGATATAAGGCACAGCAACAGAGACCTGAACCATGTCGTGTGCGAAGATCTCTCCTGACAGCAATCCCATACTGTTCTTCAAGTTTTTCAACAGTTGATGTCACTTCAGAACACCAGTCTGCTCCATCTTCCTTCAACTGTCTGCGCTCTTTAAAGTCAGTGGCTTGCCTCTGCATGAAGCAGTTGAGCTTTGCCAGTAGGTCAAGTACTTTTGACAACAAAATGACACTAGCTACCCCTGAAAAAGAGCTAAGGACTAAAGCAATACCATATGCCTCTGCATCACCAGATGTTTCGTAGAGTTGGTTCAAAGTGGTTATCAAGCTGGTAACTCCTTGTGAATGGCCTGCAAACAACGCTTGTGAGATAGCCACCTGGTGTCACTTGGCTTTAGAACTTTCAGTTCAGGCATATTCAGTACAGACTGAACTTCCTTGAGAACTTCAGCTTTCTTTGAAGAGTAATAAAATAATTTCCATAAATTGGCCATGGTACCATAAAGTTTTTTTTATTGCTATTATAGAATCAGCTGCCTGAAGAGAAGCCAACTGAAGTCTGTGACATGTGCAGTGAATGTAGACAGCATGTGCAGAGTGCACTTGCATTCTCTTGGCCACCCCATTTACACGTCCAGAAAAAACTGCAGCACCATCATAGCCTTGACCAACTAACTTTGTAATGTCAAGATTCTTTTGGCTTACAAATGAAAGAAGGGTTTCGGTAATTGTTGAAGCATCTGTGGACTTGATATGGAGGATATCAAGAAAGTGTTCTTCTGAACGTCCATTTACAATCCAACGAAAGCATATCGACAATTCTTCATGAGAAATGTCTTGGCACTCGTCAGCCATGATGGAGAAGCAGGGACTTGATTTCAAACTGTGTATAAGCTGCTTATCAAGCCAGGTATCAAGACATTCCAAAATCATATTTGCACTAAACTTAGAGGTATACTGAGCATTTGCAGGATTGTCCTTGATATGATGCTCAAGAAACTTGTCTCCATTAGCAACCTGTAGCTCAATAAGTTGTGAGTATACAGAACAATGTGGGATTCTATTCTTGACCCTGAAATACACTGACCGGAACAACTTCATTATAATCTCACAATTTTGCTGTTTTTTCTTTGCTAGCTCTGCAGCAGCAGCGGAACAATTCAAGAACTGTCTTCCCTCTCTCTGCCTGAAGGGCCATTACTAGCAGTAACAGCTGCATCTTTGTGACACTTTGACTCAGCATGGGACTTAAGTAACTCCGTAGCATGTTTCCAGTCAGTAATGCCCCTGGTAGTCCATGCACCTCTAGATCCTGCAGAAGGATGCCCCCCATTTCTGGCAAACTATACTAAACATTCCCCTGTCACTATCAGTACACAGGAAACCCACGGATATTTTTTTTCCCATTCTCTTTTGTAAGAAAGACATGCTACATATTGTCTTCTCTTCTCACTTGCTGACAGCCTTTGCTTTTTGGCTTGTGGGGGACAAGATGTTGAAGAAGTCTCAAGCCATCAGTCATAAGATTGGTATCAGGCTGAGCTGTCTCAGTGTCATTTCCGCCATCTTCATTCTTACTCTGAGTCACTTAAACTAAGGCCTATACCCCCACCTACCAGGCAGCTTATCCATAAACAGGGTGAGGGGGTCGAACCCTCGCTCGTAAACCCAAAATTTATTGCCTTACCGTTTGGCTAACCCTGATTAACATTTATAAACCAAATAATATAAGAAATACCACCATAAGACAGAACAGACCCATGGCTTCGGATATGGCAAAGCCTAAGATAGCATAAGTGAATAATTGTTGTTTTAAACCGGGATTGCGTGCATACCCTATGATTAAATTCCCAAATACACTGCCTATACCGGCCCCGCTACCCCCTGCACCCACTGTAGCCATACCGCCACCTATGAATTTAGCCCCCAATAAAATGTCGGATACCATTTACCCCGCCTAATGCCCCATTAGACAGACTAAGGGTTCAGTATTCGAACGGCCTTGTACACAATGAGGGTTGAACTCATGTTACGTGATTGGAAATCACGGGTTTTACCTGTTAAACTATACGTACTGGCTATATATATTGGCCTGCGGGTATTACATAGGGAGGCGTAACCCCTTTGGGGCCTATAAACTCAAGCAGCCCACAATCGATTACCCGGTAGGTTATCAAATGAGAAAAGTTCAACAAGGGGAAAACGGCCAAATGGTTTATAATATAGTTAAAGTACCAAGCCCCGTTAAAAAAAGTATACGTGCTATATGGCGCCCCCCACAACCCCCCAATAATAGCCCCACCCAGGCTTAAAAACAACGGCCCCATTTTAGCTATAAACGGGATAAACGGCGGAAGAGGGGCTCCCACCCCCCCAAAAACCTATAAAAATACTAGCTATAATTAAAGTAAGTAAGGGCACGCCGATGCGTGCCCCCGCCTCGTGCGCGTTTTTAAACAACTGTATTTTCGCATTGGGGGAAACCATAAACGTTAAGTAGATTAACCTGGCTGAATAATAAGCCGTCATAAAAGCAGCCGCGCTGCCCATTCAATAAGCAAAGACGTGTGCGCGGGATTCATAAAATAACTCAAGTATCAAATCCTTTGAGTAAAACCCCGCTAAAAAAGGAAACCCCATTAAAGATAGTGAGCCCACAAGAATTGCGGCGTATGAGTAAGGTAATAGCCCCACCAATCCCCCCATTTTACGTAAATCCTGTTCGTCGCTAATAGCATGTATGACCGAACCCGCACTTAAAAACAACAAGGCCTTAAAAAAAGCATGATTTGTCAGGTGGAATAAGCTCACGGAATAACCCGACAAGCCACAAACCATAACCATATAGCCTAACTGGCTACATGTGGAGTAAGCCACCACTTTTTTCAAATCATTTTGCGCGCACCCCACAGTTGCTGCAAAAAAAGCAGTTAGAGCCCCCATAAGCGTCACTATAGTTAAGGCCAGGGGGGAGCCTTCAAAAAGCGGGGTTGATCGTATAATCAAAAATACGCCCGCGGTAACCATGGTCGCCGCATGGATAAGGGCGGACACAGGGGTCGGCCCTTCCATGGCATCGGGTAATCAAGTGTGCAACCCTAATTGGGCCGATTTGGCGACCGCCCCTATGAACAACAACACACCCACCATGGGTGGTGGGCTGCTATATACCGTTACGCACTCCACCACGTCGTACTCCGCCCCCCCCACCACCACTATAATGGTAAAAATAGCCAGGACCAACCCTATATCCCCCACACGGTTTATTAGCATGGCTTTCATAGCCGCCTTATTCGCCTTAAGCCTTGTGTATCAGTAGTTTACTAGAAGGTAAGAGCATAAACCCACCCCCTCCCAACCTATAAATAACTGTATATAATTATCGGCCGTAACTAAGACCACCATCATAAAAGTGAAAAAGGACAAATAAGACATAAAGCGGGGTAAATGGGGGTCCCCTTTCATATAGCCTGTGGAGTATATATGCACCAAAAATGAGATACATGTTATCACCACGAGCATTTGCGCCGCCACAGCATCAAACTGTAAACCCACGTGCGTAGTCAACCACCCGGTCTCCAACCATTTTCATAGCCGCACATAAGTGACCGAGCGGTTTCAAACCACCTCAATATATATAGCGGCCGCCAGCATGCACGCTAACCCCATGCACGCCGTAGTTAAAAAACCAGCCCCTTTGTCCCCTATAAATCCCCCCCCCCCCCAAACCAGCCACCACCGCGCTGGCAGCCGGCACTATAAGCACTAATAAATAAAGGATATGGCCCCAACCTGCCTATGATTAAATACCCCCTGCACCTATGAATTACGGTCACTAAGGGTTAATATAATTACACCAACCATAGCAACTAAGCACATAGCTGGCAATAACTAAACCATACGCATAGTCAGTATACAGCACTGAGGCCAAAACTTTAACATTGTGGTGGATGGTAAAATCCCATGCTCCACTGTACACCATTCGCTGAACTTAAATACAGTAAGGTGCCATATAAAACACCCCCTATAACAAAGCCCGCTAATAAACCGTTAGACATATCAAACGTGGTGCGCACCACTAAATTAAGCATCATAGTTACAAATAAAAATAAAATTGCTATGGCCCCCACGTATATAATCAAAAGAATAAACGCAATGTAATCTATCTCCTGAGAAACAAAAAGTGCCACCCCACACAAAAAAGTAGCCACCAACCGTAACACGCCATGTACCGCATGGGTGGCAGAAATAACTATAACGCCACGCCCAGAACCGGTAATATAAACACACTTCACACATACACACACCAAAACCCACCCACCCTGCACAGCCATATATGCCCCATAGGGTTAACTGGTCTAAAGACAAGCCCTCATCATAAGGTTTTCCAATATACCCACTAAGGGGGTGAAAACTCCTATGTAGGTAGGGCAATAGAAATAAAACAAGTAAACTCAAAACCAGGGCTACCACGCCCACAAACTTGTTGGGTATCGAGCGTAAAATGGCGTAGACAAATAAAAAATATCACTCGGGTTTGATATGCGCCGGTGTAACCAAAGGGTCGGCCTGTTTGTAATTCTCCACATCCCCCAAGGCATAAGTATAAAAAAAATACGGTTTGACACAACAATGCCTCTAAAATTGACACACCCATAGTATCCTTTAAGGCGTAGTAAGGATGAAATGGGTTTTTATCGTAGTCTGATTTTAAACCAAGGGGGTTATTCGAACCCTGCCTATGCAAGGCGGCAAGGTGCACAATAACACACCCACAGAGTATAAAGGGGAAGAGATAATGTAAGCTGAAAAACCTGTTTAGAGTGGCGCCGCTTACACTAACCCCCCCCCATACCCACACGACGATATCTTCCCCGACATAGGGGATGGCCGACAATAAGTTTGTAATAACCGTGGCCGCTCAAAATGACATTTGCCCTCAGGGTAAAACATAGCCCATAAAAGCGGTTACAATCATAAATAAAAAAATAATGACCCCCACCTCCCAGTGAAATAAGGGCTTGCATGGCCTCCATTTGGTCAGCCACCCCCGTATTATAAACCGAGTCTTGGTGTTTAATCAGGTTTGACCACATAGTTTAAAGAAAAATTATTGTCTTCGAAACAATTGTTGTGGGTTCGACCCCCACTGTGGCTGAAAATGTTGGTAAGGCGAAAGGAAGTATATGTTCACCTGATCAACACACAACCCATTCAGTGATTCAAGCATGGACCGTGATAAGCTATTTATTTATCTGACTTTGTTACTCGGTGTGTCCTGTGCAATGTCATGTGTTAGGCGTTTGATGACTACCCTTTACCTGATGGCTGTGTCAGTTTGGAGCAGCACATGTCAAAACTATGTGAAGATAATCCAGGGATGGACGTAACTCTAGCAGTGGAGGGCATGGAGGCATTCAAGAGGTATGTGCATAAGTTCGAATAAATTATACGACTATATAACAAGTCCCATATTGATACATGACCACAGCACTACCTCTCCGACTTAAACTAACGTTTTATTTAACCTTAGCATTTCAGTACTTAATTGGCAAGCGAGCGAGACACTATACAGTTGTGTTAGATTGAGAATCGGGGATATTTGTTTGTTTATATGTGTGAATGTACGCTAGTCATTTTGTACTTTGACCCTTGCATTGTTGTTGTTTTTTTGTTGTTGTTGTTGTTGTTTTTGTGTGTGTGTTTGCTTGGTGGTTGACCCTGTCCCCATATTCCACTAAACGGAATCCTTTGGTTTATCGATCTTTACCTGCGGCGGTGGTAAGTTATCTTGGCAAATGCGCTAGTTATAGCCCTATGCAACAGTATTGTTCTTATTGAAAATCCATTGTCCAATAGTTAAGTCACAAAAGCAAGTCTTGTGTTGATTTATCCAGTGAACAAGTGTGTGTGAAAGTGTAGTGTGTTACAGCTACTTCTTAGCTAAAGAATAGCACAACATGCACAACTATCAAATAAACACATTAGCTGATATTTACACAGCTTTTTCGGCTACTGCAGTAGTAAGCAAGTCACCTGCTGTAATTCCTTAGAAATGCATATTTTTATGTTGTTTTTTTTTTCAAGTCTAATATTTGCGGCGAGTGGTTACTATGGTACTAAGACATACTTCATGCAAACTAAATGAATATAACCTTATTGTTACTTTTGTATACAGATTTCGTAAAGGCAAAAATCAATGATTCTACCTTGTTTGAAGTGTGCGCAATAGCTCGCTCACATTTGTGCTGGAGTGCATCACTAGCTATATGACTTGGCCCAATTAGCTGACTATGACATTGCAATTGGTTGATGTAATGCCGAATACCAGATAGTAATTAAAAATATTCTAATACATGGTAAAGCCATAACAGCTAAAGGGCAGCGTTTAAGTAATTGCATGTCTGCGAATTAGTGAACCAGAATGACACACTATTGGGAGTTTAGTGGTTTTCTCTTCATTTACTCATTAATAGAAATTGGTATTTATATGTAATATGAAATGTGCTGGGCTAACTTGTTTGACATTGGTGTTTAAGAAGTATTAGTTACGATTGAACACGTTTATATTTCTATTCATTCGTACATTGATTTTCAATAAGTAGAATGGGCTAAGAAGAGAAAGCTCCCAATGAGCTAGGTTTTGAAGCTCAAGTGTACTCCTTAGCAGTGTGATGAAATGACACAGTGAAGTCTCTAAGTGTATTAGCCCTATGGCTTGCTGGTGGAGATGTGTCTGTCTGTTCGCCATGGCATGCTGAATACAAGTAGTGACATATTTTAACTGACATTTGTGAGGCCACTGTAATGTGTTGCTTGCAATGGTTGAAACAGTAAGAAAACTTCAAAAGTTTAGATTCTGCCTCAAATCTAGATCTGAAAGTTTTTCCCGATGTCATCAAATAATTACAGTATCACATGCGCTACTAATATGCCACACCCACATCCATAAGTATATCCCATTGGCTTCAGTTTTTACATTCTTGATAGTGTCTTGCTTCCTACCATAAGTTTTGGATGATATGAACTTAGCTTATGCTGATACTTAACAAAGTTAATTTAATGTGATGACATGTTCTCTTCAATATTTGTGAATGTGGCAATCTAAAACATTTTATGAATCTTGAGCGTGTTGTGTTTGTCCCAAGTGCATTTCATACCTAGCTAGAAATGCTGTACACCTCTGACTGGCTATTTGCTGCTGCTGCTGCTGTTGTTGTTGTTGTTGTTTGTTATTGTGTATTGTGTTGTTTTTAATCATGTGTGTACGTGCAATATTTTGTTGCATTATAACTTTATGTTAATGCATTAGTTTATTTTCACATATAGAGGTCATAGGACGCGACAGAACAGACTCTTCAGACAAAAATGCCTGGAGTTAGGTTCTTCCAGTCCCAAGGGCAAAGAAAGTGCCTCTTCTGGAAGACGGAAGAACAAGAAAGCTGGTGTGGCATCTGCTAGCGATATGTTTGCCGATGTGACTCATAACGATTGTGAGGAGGCTTTAATTAGAGTGCAGCTGAGCAGCGGGTGCGTGGTGAAGATGTGCAAGAACAAAGCAGATTTGGTGAATTACGTCATGAGCCTCACCAAGTCCATCACGACTAGACACAGTGTGTAAGTGTGAATGGGAGCTGTCACAAAGATGGAAGCAACACAGAGTGTCTGTGAGAGTTGGAAATACGTACCCACATCGATCTAATAAGGATTTATCCCTCATTTCGTGTATGATTGATTTGTTAGTTGAAACTAAGTTTTAGTATGTTTAAAACAGGGAATGGTTACTCGAGTTAGTAATATACAACATTATCTGAGATTTAATGACGTTATAAGTGGTAGTGGTATTGAGAGATATGTAGTTGTGTAGGCGTGGGTGGTAGAACTAATGCAGTAGTATTACCTCTGACAGACATTCTGGGAATATGTACGTCTATTTCAGGAAAGAATATTCTCTGTCATTTTATGCTGAGAACATCAAGGGACCAACTAGAAAAGTGAGAGGAGGTTCAATCTGAATTTTTCTAATTTTATTTATTTAGATTTTCTTATGAATGCTTTCTGGCAGGATTTGCAAGACACAGATGACCAGGTGTGCTTAATCTGGAAATTCATGCTAAAACAGTTAAATGAAATGTCCTTGGACATGGCTGCAGCCATTGCTGAAGTGTATCCATCACCTTACCAACTCTTGGAAGTAAGTGAACGGAATGGGAATGGCCAGTGGAAGGCTCAGATTCATTGACTTTTCTGTTGTTTGAATATAATATAGCTGGAGTAAATTGATTGAATGGTTGTGTGATGTTTAATTTCATCCTCTAACTGTATTGTTAGGCTTACAAGAAATGTCGAAGCACTAAAGAAGGGGAACAGCTTCTGAAAGACATTGTGGTGAGTATACACTTCAATTTCCTTGTGATGTTTTATATATATATATATATACTAGTGGTGTGCTTGAGCACAAATGGCGAGCGAGCCTTAAACTACACTATTGTTAAACGATTGATTTTAACAACTAACACTCAAGCTACTAATGTAAAGTTGAGTTTTTAAATTACGTATATCCGGTATAGGGGATTCAATGCCATAGTAACCACTCCCAGCAACTGTTTGAATTGAAAAAGAAGCAACAAAATCAAGTCACGTTTATTAAAAAAATTTCTTTGTGATATTCTTAATAGTAGTTGTAACGTACAATACTTTCACACAACTGAACATACCTACGCAAGACTTACCTTCGTGGTTCATCAGTAAATACTGTTGCATAGGGCTTATAACTGTGACAAATAACATATTAACTTACCACTGCCACTAACTCGAATAGAAATGGAGCTCCCATAAGTTTTTTTAGTTTTAACTGCACCCACAAAACAATTCAAAGCGGTAAACAATTCAATTTCTAAGGTGATACGGGTAATGATCGTTAAACCGGGGGATTCTGTTTAGTCAAGTTTGGGACGGGGTCGAACACGGAGCGAACACAAAAATACGCGAGGGCCAAAGTACAAAACGACATACGTACATCCACACACACATATATAAACAAATATCCCCGGTTTTCAATTGTGTTATCCCTGAGAGTGTCTCACTCGCTCCGCTCGCTCGCCAATAATATATGTTAGAAAAATTGTGCTGTTAAACTATTTTGTGTATTATCTTAAGGTTCGTCGTGGAACAGGAGTTCTCTCTTCAAGTCGCAAGTTAGGACCCGTTCAGTCAAGGAGGATTTACACCATGATGACATCCACTGATCCAGACCAACTATTGAAATAGCATTCAGCTCATGACAACTTCAACCACCATCTTTTTCTTTGTGGCATTAGCTACACATTTATTTACTTCAGTATTGCTCATGATTTCCATTAATTTATTGCTGTGATTCCTGCATTCATTCATTTACAAGTGCTGAAGGAGAAGTGAATTATAAAGTAGAAAAATTCCACAGAATTGGGTCATTGTTTGTTCATTATGGGTACTGCTCGCTTTTCTTGCTCCTTGCTTTTAGGTGGAACTTGTCCGGTTCTTCGTTCTTCTCTCACACCTTCTTGCCATTGCCTGGACGTGAATGTACACATATAATACGTAACTGACAGCTCATCTGTGAAATAATTTTTACACCTTCACTGTAATGTGACCTGTTTTGTTGTTATAATGTTCCCAGTTGTGCTCAAGCTAGCCGCATGATTGCTAAATGAAGTTATACCTAGAATGACTGTTTGATTAAATAGGGACACAATAGTACTCTGTCAGATGTATATATTCTCTCTCTTTCACAGGCTTTTTTTTTAAACAATACAGAATTAACAATATTTCGTCGCCACTGGGGATCGAACCCAGGACCGCTTGCTTAATGCACAAGTGCTTGTGCGTAAAGAGAGAGAATACATCTAATGAGTAAAAGAAGGCTGAGAAAGGAATTATGAAGTGATAAAACTCTGTTATTTCTGCACAATCATATTTTTATAACATTACAACAATTCAATCCACCTGTATGCAAATCATTAAGATGCGTGAACTTATTGAGGCTAGCAGCTAGGGTGTTGGAAATATATAACAATCATGACTCATTGCATCATTGATTGCGTCATTCATTGCGTTTTGTATCACGTGTCTTGATTGATCTGTATCTCTTGCGTCTGATTTTTTGTGCTTATTATTGATTATGAATTATATTGATTGTTAGTTTGCTACTTTGCTAATCAACAACATAGGGCTCTCGTTAATGTCTTTGTATAATTGCACTGTGGAATAACAGTTATGTGTGTTTATTGTCAATGAACTTTGTAATGTTTCCTGTACCACTTGTGGTCAAATAATATACTTCCTGTATCACATGCATATATTCTGGTTGTAACTGTTTCATGGGAGTCTTTTGATATGACCTTGCAGAGTGATAGAACAATCGTAGTATAAGGCTAAGCGCTACAAGTAAAACATAATATTACATGCACATCATGCAACTGCAAGTCCAAATTAATCATGCAGCTGAAAGTCTTAATATCATGCAATTAGGCTCTGTTGCCTTCCAGAAGAAGCATATGCATTGCCATTCAATGAGCTGGAGTATGAACACGCACTTACCTAAACAGTTGAGCTTCAGGTAGTCGACGTCCACGGTAGCCTCTAAAATGAGCTTGGATGATAGTGCAGGCTTCTTCTTCAGTAAGTGTTGCAGACAGAGGCTGTGGGGGTCGTGGACTGGGTAGCATATATGCATAGAAATAAGACATACCCAAGGGGAAAAAATTATTTTCAATGTTTACCCTCTCCAATCTCACATTTTTGCTTTTTGCATTTAGGAAGCCTTAAAGATGGCTACCTTGCCTTACTGTTACACACAAAAAACATTGGTCATGGCCAACACTCACTTCTTGGCCCACTCTTCCTTCACAAAAGGGATGTCCTTCAGCTCCAATTGGCCACGATCACAATATTTGTTATTGTTTCTATAGAGATACGTCACTAGAAAATCCAGACCATTAAACCTTTTGCGTCTCTGTGAAACAAATGAAATGAATGAATGACAAACAGACTATTGTAACCCTCTTGTGCATGCATGCTGAGGGTTAACAATGTATAGTTAATGCAGAGTAAAATTCTGCCATATTGTTATCCCTTATTTCATACAGCTGGATGATTAGCTGTGTTGTCATAGTAGCTGTGACAACTTGAAATACTGGCCCAGTGGTATACAGAAATAACTAACCTCTACTTGAGAGGCCATCTTCAACATTTCTTCTAATCCAGGAAGCAGGATAGGAAATACATTGTTCTCAATATATTCAGAAGGACTGCCTAAATTAAAGTTCTATTTAAAAAAAAAACCCTGTCCTAATCAATGAGAACCACATACCTTCTCCATTGACATTGTAGCCCAGGTATGAGGCCATGGCTCTGTTTCTATGGACACAGTTGACAGTGGGCGGTGCTCACGGTACATACACAGCCACACCCACCATACTACACACACCATGCGACTGCGGAAACCGGACCAGCCTCTCTAATCCAGGAAGCAGGATATGGATTGTGTGTTTGCGTAATTCTTTTTATCTGAGTGGGTACTTTAGTATAAGGCCAAAAGACTGCTAATTAAAAATCCTCAAGATGGACGTAAAGGGCGAAGGAAGCTCTATAGAAAATGCTCTTGCTGGGTCTGCTCCGCGCAGGAGTGGGCTACCTGCGGAGGACACGTATTCTTCGGCTGTAAGTAAACTATGACCATTCCTCTCTAATACACGGACTGCGAAAACTCAGTACTCATGTAGAACATCAAATAGCTCTACTACTGTACTGACAGTTACTGGCTGCTATTGACACTGGCATGCTGGCACACACACCACCATGAATGTGGGTGTGGTTTTAAAAGTTAATTCTTTGACACCTGTTGCCAACAACTTCAACAAATAATTTGTATTTCATTTTATTCATTCTTTGGGTATCAGTGGAGTGTTATCATTTATCATTAGTTTGCCGTGGCGTACATTTTCAACCTGATTGTGGGCGTCGGAGCTCTGTCTCTCCCCAAGGCCTTCAGCGATGCAGGCATTATTTTGGGCACCATCCTTCTCTTCGTGTTGGCCTTCACCAGTTACATGACGGCCACTTTCATGATAGAGGCCATGGCCATTGCGAACGCCTACGTCATTTATCGCAAGAAGCGCAGAGAGAGGACCGTGGACTTCTCTCACGTGTCTCATGTTCAGAATTTGAAAGTGAGTGTTTTCAGTGTTTTGTTTTTGTTAGTTTTATTGTTATTTGAAGAAAGTTTTGGTAAATGCAGTACAAGTACTGTTTAAGTTAAGATGCACATGAAATGCACGACTTAGTTGGAAATTTTTGTGGTTACGTTTATAAAAAAAAAATTTTTTTAGTGCGGAGTGCACTTCCAGACATGCACATGAAGGTGATGAATTTTTTTGTGCATGTATTGTCATATATGGTGTAGCTTTATTTTTTTCCGCATGAAGTTTAAGTGCATTTTGTTGGATTGAATATAGCCTGCTCTGTTTAATATAGATAGTTTATTATTTATTATTTACTACTTTTGTCTCGTACTCTAATTTGCTCCGTGTGTAATTTCGTACTCTAGCAACAAACTTACCAAACCACTGATGAGCACTTCTTGCGGAAGACCCGCAGTCCCACGCCCACTCAAGTCGGGAACCCTGAGAAGGAGAAGCTGATTCCAGCAGTACTGTCAGAAGGTGAGTGGTGGTGAGGGTGGGGGGGACAACAATCAGTGAGAAAATGTCAACAACAACAACAACATTAACAACAACTAGCGTAAGTGATGTTGAGTGAAGGGCGTAGTGTACCTACTAATAATTGTGAATGTAATTTTTGTAAAATCAAAACTTAAGGAACTGTGTTTCAAAATAAACGTATGCACAGATGGGTGTACATACACAATCCACAATCAAAACTACGGTACTCCGGAAGAACCGGGCAGGTTGAAATTAAATAAAGACCCGTTTTAAGAAATATTCTGAGCTAAATGCAAGATTACTTCACGTCAACATGTAGACTGTCAAGAAGGAAGTAACTAGAACAAACAAAACAGCATCTACAGGACTCGGCGAAGTGAAGTGTGTTTTGCCCGTCTTCAGGAGAGTGCTCTGTAGATTAAACTGTCGTAGTATGCATTTGTATACATACGCACATGATTTATATTAGCTCATGTGTTTGTATATTTGGATAGTCATTCAGCTAAAGTGGAATGGATATTTAAACAGAGGCATGTGTTTGTGTAATAAGTCGAACAATGATAAAATCTGTTGTCTACGGTGAGCCTTTACATTGTTGCGTGTGTTTGGGGAGTGGTTTCGGGAGTGCTTTTCCTATGAGCATTGAAGAGTGTGGCGTAGCTGACTTGTATTATGACACTAGATGATGATGATGATGATGATGATGATTATGCTGCTGGTACATCAAGTAATTATACTATTGCTGCAGATGACTATGAGATCAACACAAAGTACGAGATGGTAAGTGTGTGTGTGTGTGTGTGTGTGCATGTGTGAATATGTGTAACGTGTGTTTTATCAACTAGCGACAAACTTTAGCTAAAAACTAAAGTGTCGATCTTTTCTGCCTAACTAACTGAGGGATTTGGTATTGGTTTGTTATGATTGGTAGTCAAGTAATGCCTTGTTAATAGCCACTGAGAGACTTGGTGTAACATGGATGTGATCATCCACAGTTACATCTCTTACGATATGGAAATATGAATGTCTGAACACACTTTGTCGTTGTGTCTCTTTATCATTATTTTTCCTTCATACATTATCAACTCTAGGAGCCTGCACTTTCCTGTAGGTACAAGCATGAATTCCATTCCTTTTAGCACCAGCTGATGCAGCAGCACCTCATATACCACTGCACCCTCATATACCACTGCACCCTCATATACCACTGCACCCTCATATACCACTGCACCGTCATATACCACTGCACCCTCATATACCACTGCACCCTCATATACCACTGCACCCTCATATACCACTGCACTTCTCAGGCATGCATCAGGTTGTCATATTATTCTTTTAGCCATTGTCACAACAACATTTTTAACAAGCTTTCGTACATCAACTAATGAAACTATTGCTAGCTGGAGAAGGAGAGGCAAGCACGAGTGCAGCAATGCAGAGATAAACAACGATTTTCCGAGGCATTACTTCAAACTGCCGAATAAAGATGGTGTACTGATTAGGGATTGTTTGATGTTATCTAAGGGTAAAACATTTTGATGAGTGTTCAATGGATACTGAGAGCAATGGATACTGAGAGCAACATTCATGTCGACAGTGACAATAGTAGTAGTAGTAGTAGTAGTAGTCAGTCACTCTGAAACTACTTTATCTGTGGTCATAAAGATCCACTTTGTGTGAATCCCCGAGTTGCACTCGATATCTCTATGGGTGGTCACATGGTAAAAACAATTTCACTATGTGCATGCATGCAATAAAGATGTGAGTTGATACACTGTCCAATATCAATGTTTTCAATTGTTTGTAGTACACTGCATGTATGTTTGTGTGTGTGTGTGTGTGTGTGTGTGTTTGATGCACTTTATTTGATTGTGCACTGCAGGGAGCCATGGCTAACATGTTCTACCATCCCAGTAAGTGAGAATTAGTCTCTGACGCCTCCATTGTTATTGTATGTGTGTGTGTGTTGTGTCCCTCTGTCTGTGTGTGGTACAGTTGGTATAATAGTATACTACATAGTGCTGTGCCTGTATCTCTATGGAGACCTGGCTATATATGCAGTGGCCATACCCAAGTCCATGGTGGTGGTCGTATGGTGAGTGGAGTTTGCTATGTATGTGTGGTTATTTGTACCAGTTCAAAACCGTATTGGGACATTGTTGATATAATAATAGAAGTTTTTCTCTATTATAACAGCTTTTAATTGCCAATGTTGAGTTTAAATTTAACCCAACATTTCAATGTTTCAGCCAAGAATGGCTGAAACCTTGTTGTTGTTGTACGATATAATTTATCCAACCTCTTTGAACGAATAAGCACGAAGAGAGGTTTTTAACACTTAACTTCGCCCCCCCCCCACTCCTTTGAATAAGAACAGTAATTTTAATCACTTTTGTAAGTGTTTGTGTGCTTGATACAAAAATGAATGCATGCCATTATTTACAATTGCCGACATGCACCTTACTACTGTGTGTGTGTGTGTGTGTGTGTGTATGCCACAGTACCAAGCCCCCCAATACATCTGATGAAGAAGGCAACAGTACTGGCAGTACTGGCAAGTTTGAGCCTCACAAGATCTGCTTCGGTGACGTTACTCAGCAACAAGCCTTCTACATCTTCTTAGTAAATAATGGTTAATGTTGAACATGTAGCCAAGCAGTCTGGTGTGTGTGTGTGTGTGTGAAGCTAACCTTTCTCCTATGTGTGGTGTTTTTGTTCGGTTTACAACTGGTGGTATTAATGAGGAAGTAATTAATTAATTTAGATATAAAACTTGCAACTATTTTTGATTATTTGACACTTCCTTATTTTAGTTAATTGTACTTGTTATTAGAGTATTGCAAAGTCGACTTTGAGAGAAGTTAAAAGCTTCAGCAGTGAGCATTTGTACGGCTATTTAATTCACACGGAGAATAAAAATAATCCTCTCTTTCACACAACACACACACACACACACACACACACACAGGCTGTGACTGCATTGATCCTGTGCCCGTGGACATTCTTCAACCTCTCCAAGTCCAAGTACCTCCAGCTGTTGACAACTGTGCTTAGGAATATTGGTAAGGGGTAACAGTCCAACACACACACACACACACACACACACACACACACACTGCTCGTGTTGGGGGTGTTGTTAGTTCATGTGATATTACTTTTCATGTTCTTTGCACTCTCACACACATACGTGCAGCATTCATCCTGATGGTCGTCATTGCTATCATCAAGCTAACATCAGGCTCAGGCAACAGACACATCCCTGCCTATGCTAACTTCAACGGCTTCCCCATCCTGTTTGGCGTGAGTATTTACTCCTTCATGTGTCAGCACTCTCTGCCGGGCATGGTCACTCCTATGAAATCAAAACAACACATCTTTCACCTTCTCTTCTTTGACTTCTCACTCATCCTGTTCTTCTACCTCCTCATTGCCTACACGGGCTCCTTTACATTCACCTACGCTGAACTCAACGACGTCTACTCCCTTAACTTCTTCACCCAGTTCTCCAAGCATTTATCCACGCTGGACCAAGCTCTTGCCATCTTGGGCTATTACCTTGCACTATTCCCCGTCTTTACCCTGGGTTCCAATTTCCCAATCATTTCCATTACGCTCAGAGAGAACCTAAAAAGCCTGTTCCTGCAAATCTTCAAGCACTGCAGAGGGGAGGAGCCCTTCCACTGGGCCATCAACCGGCTGGTGTTTCCCCTGCTTGCCTTGGTACCTGCACTCGCCATCGCATGCGGGACGCAGAACGTGCAGATTCTGGTGAGCGTGACGGGTGCATTCCCAGGCATCGGCGTCCAGTACATCATCCCAGCCACACTGGCGTTTGCCGGCAAGCACATAGTTCAGAACAGGCTCAAGCTGGGTTACAACAACAAGCACAAGTCTCCGTTCAGCTATCTGGTGTTCCTCATCATTGTGATCGTTTGGACCACGGTGTGCGTGGGCGTCATTATAGCCGATGACGTCCTGAAGATAGTCAATAACAAGTTTGACGAGTGATACCTCGTAACGAGATTGGCATTAAATTTTCATCCAACTTTGTAAATGAACCATTAATTATTTTGTATGAAGAAAATTATGACATTTGTACTATTTATAATTATGACTGATGCAAGAGACACATACACATGATGGACGACAGAGATCAGCAAGATAAAACCAGCGACACTTTCCTGGCTCGTTTATAAATCCACTTGGCACTGTTCACTGCAGAAATAAAGAATGGGTACATGCAAACAAATACACATGATGTGTTGCACGTTGCTGCCAGTGAAGGTGGATAAGAGTGGGGTAGATAGAGAGGTTCTGTGATACTCACTTTCATCTTGGATGGGTTCGTTCTCCTTCATCAAGTCATTGGCCCTGTTCAGTACTAATGTCCGTTGGTTTCCTTGAAGACCAACCAAATACCGCAGCATAATACCAAACTTGGACTTTGATAGCTGCAATAAAAGAAAACCCAAATATCATGACTGGCAACCTAATATTCGTGTAATATGGTAACAATTCAAAACAGAATCACCTTGTTTAAGCAGGAAAAACTACAACTGTCTACTGTGGCATAATCAATTGATTACCTTATCTTTAAAGTACATATTCTGAAGAAGCCAGTACTGAGTCTTCTTCCTGAAGGACCAGTTATCTCTGTCGCCATCCCACAGCATCAAGTACTCAGAAGCACCGTCCTTATCCACAGAAGATTTCCCACCATCAACTTGTTCCTCCTGAGCATCACTAGTAGCGCTTCTCTTCCTTTTTCTCTTCTTAGTTGTTCCTGATAATGACGTATCTGACACTTCTGTGTTGTCTTCCTCCAAGGGTAGTTCCTTCATTTTTCCTGTTACCAAGCCCAGCATTCTGGAATGCTCCTCTGTAGCACTGTACACTTCCTCGGAGTCTTTGCTGGTGTTTGCCCAAGAGACTGACTTCCTCTTCTTTGCTCGAATTTCCCCTGCCATTTCACTGCTGTGGTTCTTCCTTTTCCTCTCACCAGATACTTTCTTCTTTTCCATTATCCACTTCTACGAAACAGACTGGCACAGACGTTCTATGGACTCCAAGAAAAATGAAACAATCCACAAGATATGCTCAATCGTTTATCTTCTTCAGAGCATCAGCTAGTTCAATAGACAGGAATGCTTTGATGCTAGGGTCTTTAACAACCTGCAAAACCTCCTGAGTCACTCGATCACTGCTCTTGTAAATCTGGAGCAATTCTTGAGCATATGCCAGCCACACACAATTCGCACAGCCACTCATGCAGCAGTTGGTAGGCGGCTCAGGAATCTGAATAGAGCCTTGCTCTTTCTTCTTGTCGGAGTCACCACAAGGATTTGTCGTCCGCGAGTCCGTTGAGAGCTGACCGACGCAAGAACCGACCTTACTCGGGAGCCTGCTAGGATAATATCTGCACACACGAAGCGTATTCGAGTTGAAATGAACAGCCAGTAAGGGGTATGATAGCATAAATGGCGGAGAGGCAGTTCTACCAAATACTGGTATGCAACCTACAAGTTTTCTCATCACCATTACCCTCGGTAACGAACAAACAAAGCGGAAAGCCATCTATAAACTTACTACGTTTCACTACCTCACCTTTCTCCTCTAATTCTAACTCAACGATCTGGCAACAAAACAAGATGGTGCGCTTTTAATATAGTAAATTCCGCATTCTTAACGATACTGTACCAGTGTTGCGGATGGGTCGAGTAAGCAAGTTTAAAAGAGTGAGACCTTGTGACCCGTTTTACAAAGGTCCCAGAAAGCCATCTGTAAGGTAGTTACCTAAATTTTGCATAACTATAATTATTCTGCTGTATTTGATACAGAAAAGGAGATTTTCCACCCTCTACAGATGAAGACCAGTTGCCTCCAAAAGGTTATCATCTTTTAAATCCTACTACTGCACCAAGGAAGAATCCAAAAAGCAATGGAGATATAAATGATGGTCAGAGAAGAGCAGGGCTGGACTCCAGTGGTGCAGACCCACCATCATCAAGCAGCGAGCCTTCGCAGAAAAATGATTCACCTGCTTTTGTCCGCAAGCCCGGGGAAAGTCAAAGGGAGTACTTGGACAGAATTGACATGGAAACTAAGATAAAACTGGTGGGCTGCTTGACAAGGGAAAAGAAAAGTGAAAGAAGAAAAAGGTTTAGGAGTTATTACTACTTCTTACTTGTATATACATCTTTGAAAGATATGCAGTGTTTAAATTTAGTTGATTTTACTTGGCATAGTATGGACTTGTTTGGTGATTTTACTTGGCATAGTATGGACTTGTTTGGTGATTTTACTTGGCATAGTAGTATGGACTTGTTTGGTGATTTTACTTGGCATAGTATGGACTTGTTTGGTGATTTTACTTGGCATAGTATGGACTTGTTTGGTGATTTTACTTGGCATAGTATGGACTTGTTTGGCTCACCCTAAAAAAAAATACTAGCTAATGTAATCAGACTTGTAAGAAATACCAGTTAAAGACAGTAAATGATGAAACGGAGTAGGGGTACCAATTAGAGAGGAAAATTGCTGTTGTGTGACATCAATGAGTCCTAGAGGAAGGGTAGCTTACTCTATGGCTGACAAAAAAAGTTAAGTCCTCTGACCTACTGTGCTGATAATGACTTTTGTTCTGTTTGTAATACTCCTGTGATTTGAAATCAAGTGCCATCATGATCATGCTTCTTCCTCGCATTCTCCCCTCCTCTTCACTTTTGCAGTCACAATTGTCAATGATGATATCAGTAGACTAGGCAGTATTAGTCTGTCTTACAAGATTGTTGAAATGCTTTGGTTAGGTATTTGAAAGAACGGAAGAGAAAGTTTCAGATGAAACTTTCTCAACGAGCTGAGAATGCGGGCAAAGAATTCAGTGACTTCAAAGGTAATGAAATGTCTACCAGAAACAGCCAGCTAATGTGTGTGTGTGTGTGTGTGCTGGGTCACCATTAGTTAGTTGGTGTGTTTGTTTATAAGTGGTATATCAAAACTTGTTTTAGCTGTTTAGTGTGAGACTGGGTGAGGCACTGCAATCTAACATTGCCTTTGTCCTTGAATTGTGGAATATTATTTGAAGACTTACTGGGAAACTGCTAATATCAAAACTTATCCTAGCTTTATTTGAAGACCAGATAAACTGCAATTATCTGTTTTTTCTTCTTTTACTATTCTTCTTTCTTTTCTTTTTTCTTTCTTTATATATATATATTTTTTTGTCCAGATCAAGTGAAGTTTGGTGAAGTTGTCCAGGCGCCTCCGAGATTGAGTGCTAAGCCACGAGGGTCACAGCCCAAGAGAAAGAAGGGAGTTGTTACCAGTGCATCTTCATCTCTAGTGGACAATCCTCCTGTGGTAGGGCTTAAGGAAGAACACGACTTAGAACAAGAAAGATTGAAAATGATTTCTCATTATCGACTTGCCAAAAAGAAGAGAACAGAGAGCACGTTTTAACACTCCTTCCATGCCTTATTTTGCCTTGAGGTTTCAGATTGATCATTATCAAATTTGCCTTCAGTGAAGAAAATGTTCAAAATTTTGTTTCTGCATTTATATGAAAATTTAGAACAAATTTAAACTCTATGTTAGTTCACACTACAGGTTCTTACAAGTGTGAGTTCTTCATGGCTGGTAGATAGTCAATGTTCCTCCACTCTTTCTTTTATTGCTGTATTTAGTGTGGGCATGCTAATGCATTTGCTAGTAGTGTTGAAGGTGTAGCTACTGCTGTTTTGTGGGGTCAGTCCCTGACACACCAACTGCCGCTACAGCATATACACCGGGCCTCACATAACCTGCTCCCCGCTTTATCCGGCCCAAAATTAAAATTCAATTGAAGCACACCGGCAAGTTTACTTTAGCATTGTAGCTGTCGGTAAATTCCTGAGCTTGAATGTAATGTGTGTGTTGCTGTAGGCTAATAATGGCTACCCCTAGTTGTGCATTTCAGGGGGAAAATTAAGACATGACATGAAAATCATTCATAACTCAACAATAGTTAACTCTGTCATTTACTTTAATCATTAAAAAATAATTTAAACCAATTTTTTTAAGTGGCTTCACATATCCGGAAAATTCACTTATCCGAACTAGGGCTGGTCCCATATAGGTTCGGATATGAGAGGGTCTAATGTGATGACCAGACTTTTAGCATCAGTTCCAAATTGTAATGAAGTAACGTACGTTTTAGTCATACATAATGTAATTGAAAATAATTATTTGTTCTTGGAAAGTTTTATTATTATTTTTTTAAATTGTACATGTACTTCGAGGAGAAGACAATTAATAACATTGAAATCATATGAACAGCTATAATTATAAATAATAAAACAATCACAAAACAGAAATAGTTGAACGAACATTAAATTTTACTTGCGAGATTGTTTAAATATAAATGACAAAGTTGAATTGACACTAACTAGACAGACAACAGCGTTCAATGTCTCCCAGACAGGTACACACTGGCTGCAATGGATCTGTTGATGAGGTCTTGCTCAGAGTCATCATTAGTAGGTCTCTGTCTGTTCTTGTAGCAAAGAGAGCCCAGTACGTACACTGCCACGCCCACTATGCTGATGGCTAGCATGACGTAGAAGAAGTTGCCGAGATTAGCATTATGAGCATCATACAATTCGTAGTATATGACGATACCCACACTACTGAATATACCAAAGATGCAGTAGAATAGACCAATCAGAAGACCTTTCATGCTGTCTGGAGACTGAGCAGTGATAAATTCAAGACCTAAAAAGAAAAAGCCAAATAATGATTCAGTCATTCTCGGCTGTAATAATAATAGCAGTTTTTCTTGGTTTTAACAGCCACTGTACATTAATTAAAATTTAACTCAATGTTTCGACTTCTTGCCAAGGTCCTCCTCAGGGGTCACTGAGTTTAACCTCATTGACCCCTGAGGACAACTTCGGCAAGAAGTCGAAACAGCTGGTGAGTTGAATATACACTGACTGTTAAAACTGAAAAAAACTGCTATTAAGCCAAGTAATATTAATAACACTTTTAGTTGTACTAATAATAACTTCTTACCCGTCACAAAAATGCAGGTGTCCGCCACTGAAAACATTCCGACCGGAAGAAATATCCAAAAGAACTGGTGCTTCAGCTTTTTATAAGAAATGACTAACACTGTGGCAGACAGGATGGAGAGCACCATGAATAGAGCACCGATGCCTAGCCGTCTCTTCATGCTTATGTCCGGGAAGAAAGGCAGGATTAAATGGTTTATGACTAGTATAACTAGACACACCATTATAGGCTCCGTCAGAGAGAAGAAGTCAAATGGAGAATGGCGTTTGTGGTCATGGATTATGACAATATTTTCATCCCTGGCATCCTTCAACATGACGTTGTACATGGCTAATACCTGAATCATGTGTGCAAATGAGAAACACACATGTGTTCACAGGTAATAGAGCTATGGATGACACAGAAGTACACATGTGACAGAACCACACATGTGACAGAACCACACATGTGACAGAACCACACATGTGACAGAACCACACATCTATGTAATAATAGACTTGTCTGTCCATAACGATGACGGTGGATCAAGAAAAGTAAGCAACAATTATAATGGGTATTCATAAAATAATTCCTTTGCTGAGATGGGTTGGTAAAGCATCATCAAGTCCAATGACGGCACTGTGTGCATTCGTTAATACATGGGTCAAGAAAAGTAAGAAAAAAGCAGATTGAGATAGTACCTCAAGCGCCACTATGAGGCAGGGTACTATCTAGTTAATGTAATTACACATGTGACAGAGTCACACATGTAGCCACACACATGTAGCCACACACATGTAGCCACACACATGTAGCCACACACATGTAGCCACACACATGTAGCCACACACATGTAGCCACACACACACATGTAGCCACACACACACATGTAGCCACACACATGTAGCCACACTCAAGTAGCCACACACATGTAGCCACACACACACACATGTAGCCACACACACACACATGTAGCCACACACATGTAGCCACACACATGTAGCCACACACATGTAGCCACACGCATGTAGCCACACACAAGTAGCCACACACAAGTAGCCACACACATGTAGCCACACACATGTAGCCACACACACATGTAGCCACACACACATGTAGCCACACATGTAGCCACACACATGTAGCCACACACATGTAGCCATACACATGTAAGAGAACTGTACTAGTGCTAATAAACAAATATGAAGCGACCAATGAATGAACCCTCCACTCGTCTCTGCAGGTAACAGCCCCAGTAACTAATAGCTAACAAATGAGACTATTACCGGGTGTTCATTATACAGGCTATGACGTGTATATGTGACCGTCTACAGGAAAACCAGGCACAACGCGGCACCCTACGAAAAAAAATTTTTTGCACTTACAGAGTTGTCGGCGTCCAGATATTGAGCTCTCCAAGTTTTATCATCGTAGCTTAAGTCGTTCCCACTATAATAGACCTAACCGTTCCTTTCCGTCGGCTTGAAACAATACATTTTTAAGAAATCGATCGATCTTTTCTCGATATTTATGCACGCCGCGTTGTGCCCGGTTTTCCTGTAGACGGTCACATATATAGATAGTATGTAGTCCCTTTTTAGTAGTGTGAGTGGAGCTGCACTTTGCCAAATTAAAAATACAGTTTTTGGGTATACTATGGATTTGTTTTTGATACTACAATGATCTCAATTTATGGCTACTTAATTATTTCTTTATTATTTGTTTATTTATTTATTTATAAAGGTTTGGCACATCTAATAGGATGAACCTATAGAACTCATTCTATTAAAATACTTTTGAATGACAGCTGTAAAAACTGGTAAAGTATCATTATATAGACAGTCCAAGTAGAATTGGCACAACCGCCAAGAACGGTAAATGCATTAGTACGAAACCGGAAGCAATTTAGTCATGCGTATCCAATGCAATTACAGGCGCGACTTCAATGCTGCACATGAGAAAGGGGTGTTGCCCTAAGATTCAAGAGTGGTTAGCTCAGCACATATGCTAGAGGGTTACACACTATTCATTCTGTTTGTCTGTCATTCATTTAACAGCAGACATAACATCTTTAAATGATAGAAATATTTAAGTCCACTAGTTAAAAAAAAAAGAAAAAAAGCAAGCTTAAGCTAAACCATGTGAATGCTGCTTGTACAAGCTACCTAATTTATTACTCGTAGTAGGAGCTTTGTCTATGATGCCTCCTTTAATTCTATCATTGCATGGCGGTTGTAACCAAGCTTAAAAATATACTCTTTAGTGTACCAACACAATTTTTTTTTGGTAACTGGAAGTTCAAGAAGTTTTGACTCGCCACCATCAGTGGTGTGAACCCTTTGAGCCACATGCAAGCCATAATGGTCAACTTAAGAACTTAAGTATATCACCTAATAACATAATTAGCTGACTTATTTTCTTATCAATATTCCCCCCCCCCCCCCCAAGTAATGGTAACTCCTTAACACAATTTTTAGCTAGTTGAAATACCAGCATTTAACTACTATTACCAGCTGGGTTTATTGTTCCTCGAAATTTTATTTTTTATCTGAAAAAGGGTCTTCAATGTCATAACATTCATACCACCTTTGAACTTGTCCTATAATACATTCTACATTAAGTAAATACACTTCCTCACTAAAGTCAAATTTATGTAAATATATTTGTGGTGTGCTCAGGCACAAATGGTAAGCAAGCCAGCAACTCGATGACAAGGATACATAATACTGACAATTTTAAGTTAATGCCCGAAAAGTGGTACAAGATTTTTTATTTTTAGAAGAACAAGTATTTATTTTAGCTGCTGACAATCAACAAGCAGTGCATAGATGCTTATTTCACAGCACCAGTCTTTAAGATAATAATATAACCCTCACACTCACATGGCACAAATAAGGTAATGCATGGATGAGAAAAGAACTAGCTATAATCAACTCACGGCTGCAAAGCAGATAAATGTTGCTCCTAGACAAATAATAATGAACAAGAGACGAACAAATGTCTTGACATCCTCCACTTCTTCAGAGCTGTACGTCCCATCATACTCCAGCTTGGCTAGCTCGATTCTTGGAAGACGCCCTTCCCCGTATCTAAAGCTACGACGATAACGGGGCGCCTGTCGCTTGACAGTTGCAGCAAAGAAAAGAACCCCAAGGATCAGCTTGAGGGGATTTCCCCTCCGCTTCGCCTTGAACAACCACTTGCCTGCAAAAAACTGGAACAAAATGGCCGCAGATATTAGAATAATCGCTATGAGAGCTGTTGTAATGTCTTTGAGGTTTCTAAGCTGAGCAAGGTCAGACTCATAAACACCGACGTATGATCCAACCTTAAAGAAAAGGTATGTCAGCAGCAAATATAGTAGAACGTTAGAAATATAGCCTAGCTGGCGGCCAAAGTAATACCAGAAGAAATAAGAGCTAAGTTCTTCTGAAGACGCTCCCTGCCGCACCTGGTCCATTCCGAAAGGAATAATTGTAGCTTCCACGCATGCAGAGCCCAATATAAGCATCACGGTCATGATGACAGGGAGGATCATGAAAGCACTATTTGTGGTATCCTTGTTCAGTTCGGTGACCTGAGTTATCAGATATATGGCAAAGCCGCACCAAAATAGCCACCAGCCCAACTGCATCACCCTGTGTCTTCCTAGGTACATGTCTGCTAGCAGACCCGCAAAGGGATAGAAAAATCGTCCCACGGTGTAGTGAAATAGGCTGAAGTAAAGAAACGCATGCATCTGCTTTGCTGCCCCAGACGTTGCTTGAGTTGTGTTAGTTGATTCTGCTACATATGGTTGCATGGCATGCTCCTTTGCATTCACTTTTGCTATATCGTCCCTCCCTCCAAACAGAGAATGATTGATTAGATGAAGTGCTTCATTAAAGCAAAATGTCTCCACGATATTTAACACAAATATTATCAGCGGACCCTTGCCTCTGGGGATTCTGTTCACAAACATTTTCTTGCAACGAATTTTTAATTCCTGGGTGTTCAGGCCTGTTCCATGACTGAGTGACAGAATGGATTCTGAATCGGTGTCTCTGGTTGCTCCATAAGAAGGGTCATCAGTGGGACTTACCATAAGGCTGGAACTGGCGGTACCTGACAAATTCGCGCAGTTCTCCTCCACCTCTTGCTGCGGTCTTCTCATCATGGCTGCTTGCTAGTTCACTTTACCGCCTTCCACTATCTACACTATGGCTATGCGTATGCAACTATATAGTAAAGAATTAGACTTTTTCCCCTCTGACCCACCTCTCTCTAGTGGAGTAGGTGTGGTTTATTCGAGGGGGAATGCGTGAGCTCTCGAAATGGGTGTGTGATGTAAGCGAGTGCGAGTTTTGCAAGATATGGGTGATCGTGATTCTTTGGCCCTTCGCTCTAACAATCGTGTAACGTTAGAAGATGTCAGCGGCAGCTCTATTCAGGAGTCTGGTATCCAACAGAAAATTGAGCGGCCCTACCTTAGCCACGACGAGCGACTGCAGCGAGAAATACACCTGTACAGACTAAAGTATATATTCAACTGTTCATGTTTCACCTTCTGCAGTTCTACTAAAAGAAGAATTCCTACAGGAAGAAATTTCTTCATCATTCTAATTATGCTGGGACTTGAGCAAATGGCCTACAGCAGTGCATCGGAATTCGTCATCTCTCCATTTCTCAAAGCCACAGATCTTAGAGAAGGCTTGCACGCACTAGTGCGCATTGTCGGCTTGAGGCTGTTCACGGATCTTTTGTTTCCCATTACTGGATGGATGGCTGATGTCTGGGTGGGACGCTACCGCATGATCCATCTGAGCTCGTGGGTGATTTGGTTTGGATATAGTTTAGCGGCACTCAGCATTGCATTTCAGGATTCTGACGACAATTGGAACAAGTACATCCTCCTCCCTTGCTACATTATCATCAATATTGGCTCTGCAGCTTTTCAAGCCAGTGCCATCCCATTTGGAGCAGATCAAATTGTATACACGACATCGCACGAGCTGAGTTCGTATTTCTACATGTATTACTGGATGAGGAACCTGGGCGCTTCCATGCTTTACCTGACTGTTAATTGCTATAGATTTAAAGGATTTACATACTCTCTAATATACGTTGGTATTGGAGTTCTAGCAAGCACTGGTATATTAATATTAAATGCAATTTTCAAGGACAATTTTGTCACAGATAAGCTGAGCTACAACCCGCTTAAGAACATCCTGAAGGTGCTCTATTACAGTGCTACTATCAAACGCCCACTATATAGAAGTGCTTTCAGCTACAATACAGCAGCTTCAAAGCCTTCTAGGATAGACTTGACAAAGATTGTTCATGGTGGGAAGTTTGATGAAGAAATTGTGGAAGATGTCAAGACTTTTCTGAGACTTGCTATACTTCTGCTGCCGTTGGTGATTGTCCTTGTAGTATACACAGGAGTAAGTTGCCTACTGCCATTTAGAGTTTACTAAGTGATCTATATTAGGACAGGATCAGATGACTGTTGAGTTACCTGTCACTCATAAAGTATACTGCCACATTTACTGAATTGATTCTGTCACTCTTAGATGCATAAATAATATTGTAACTGCTTCTCATTATTTTCAGTTAAAATTTACTTAATAAATATAATTTAACAGTTAAAACTGAGAAATTTATTTATTTGTTTGCTTATTTGTTAATAACAAATATATTTATTTTATATTGCTTTCATACTTGATGATGTAGCTATTCATTTTTTTGTTTTCTTCCATATCCTTACCTATTAGGAATGGAAGTTGCTTGCAGGAAAACAAAAATGACATAAAGCAGCCACTAGTCTGAGGACATAGCTATTATGTGACATCCTCACAATTGAGAGCAATCCATTGTGTTATTACTAGACTGGAATTGTTTATCTGATTTCTTTATTGTTACCTGTGTGTAGGTCCTGTCTGTCACTGACCTCCAGGTCCTCTCATTTGATCCACACTTCTTACCCGTCGTATCAAACTGCACGTTCAGCCATTCCTTCACTTGGGTCTACAACGGGATCGGCGTTCTAACTTTTGTCCCGATAGTAAACTGGTGCATCCTGCCTTGCCTGAGGGAATACGCACCGACAATTCTTCTGAAGATTTTGATAGGCATCATCATGTTAATCGTGGGCGTGTGCACTCTTCTCAGCCTTGTTGGTGCAACGTATGCCGATGCTACCAACAGTGGTGAAAATTTAATTTGCCTATTCAATTTATCTTTGCCCCATGAACAGTTTCAAGAAAAGTTCTCTCCTTTGTCGGTGTGGTGGTTGACCTTGCCTTATTCATTGGTGGCCCTAGCAGAAATACTAATTATCGTATCAAGTGAGTGACTGGCTACTTGCAAGTAGCCATTTTATTTTTAGCTATTAGCTATTAGCTCTGCTTCCCAGCAATTCCCTTTATATTTATTGATTATGCTCAAATTATGCTTGTTAGCTAATTTTATGAAGAAATGGTAGCTATTGTGAATTATGGATCAGCGTGCTGTTAATAGTATGAGGATTAGCCATTTGCAACATCAAGAAGAAACAGTTTAATGCTGATTGTGCTGGAAATCTACAATTTGAACGTACTGGACTGAATGCTTCCAAAGCTAGACTAGCTACTAGAAGACTGGAGAGCCATGTTTTATCTAACAAAGGTTAATGTACTACTGAATCAGTGTGACATAGGTCAGGCTCATCTGATTAAAAAACAACAACAACAACAACAACAAAAAAATGCTTGCCCATTAAGCCAGCATAATTTGACCACTTATTAGTTATGCCCAAAATTATGCTGGCATATAACCCTTAATTAATATAACCCTCAATTACTTATCAATTAATATCGATTATGTTATATTCTCATTTTAGGCATAGAATTTTTTTATGCTCAGTCTCCACACACGATGCGTGGAATGATGATAGGGTTCTTCTTCTTCATGTGGGGCGTGGCATCTGTCATTACAGAAAGTATAATCACTATTTTCCAAATGAGGGACTTAAGTGGAGTACTCACATGTGAATTCTGGTACTACTTCATCCTTCTGTTGATCTCTGGGGTAGGACTGGCAGTGTTTCTGAGGGTGTATGTACGATACAAGAACAGAGAAAGGGGAGAAATCATTCCCGTGAAGTATTACAGACAAGTGATTTACTAGTGGAGGATCAATATTTGTGTTATTTAAGCTATCATTCTGATCATTCTGTGGCATTATTCAATATTGAAGTTGTTAAAACCGTTCATTCTTATTGATTTATATTTCATTTGCAATTCGTAAATTCAACAGAAATTCCATGTTTGTTTCAAAAGCAGCATTTTTGTGAAAATTGAATGAATATACAGTAAATAATTATGTGTTACAAGCTATTATAATAGATTATACCTCTTGAGTAGCTAGTTGCACTCTGGAAGATTTTTTTTCTCCTCTAAATGCAACAGAGTATTATTATTATTATTATTATTATTATTATTATTATTATTATTATTATTATTATTATTATTATTATTATTATTATTATTGGAGGCGGTTTGCCATTCTTTCTCACTGAAAAAAACAAAGAATTGTTCGAGGCATTGTTGCAATTTATTTATTATTGTTTTGTTTTGTTTCAGCCGCGTTGGCTGGAGGCGTGGCCCAAGAGACTATTTTTGAAGTGGTCGATGAAATGGCTCAAAACCCTGTCCAGAGAACTTCTAGGTTGACTGTACACGACGAAAATGCCGCTTACGCCCGAATACAGGCTCGCAGGGAGGCCAAACTTAAAAGAGAGCTGCATTTTTACAGATTAAATTATTTTTTTAATCGGTCTTGCTGCAGCTTCGGTAGATCGGTGTTGACTCGGTTTCCGTCTGGTGCTGAAGTCTATATCATTCTGTTGATTGCAGGCTTGGAACAGGTAGCCTTCGATAGTTCCGTTCAAGGCATCATCTTGTCATTTCTAAGTGCCACAGAAGCCAGCACCAATATCCAAGAGTTCTTTGTGAGAAGCATTGGCTTGAAATTAGTGGCCAATTTATTGTTTCCAATCACTGGCTGGATAGCTGATGTTTGGATTGGACGTTATCACATGATCCACCTGAGTGCCTGGCTCATGTGGTTCGGATACAGTCTAGCAGCACTAATAAACTCCTTCCAAGGATTTGACTTTCATTGGAGCAACTACGTCCTCTTCGTTTGCTACATTGCTATCAATGTGGGGTCTTCTGCATTTCAAGCGAGCGCCATTCCATTTGGTGCTGATCAGATATCATATAAGACTTCTCACGAGTTAAGTTCGTATTTCTATATGTACTATTGGATCAGAAATTTGGGGTCTTTCATGCTTTTCCTCACAGTGAAGGAATGCTCTGGATGGTTCAGTGGCACTGCCAATTCTTTGACCTATGCTGGAGTTAGTGTTGCATCCATTACAGCAATTCTGTGCATCTTGGGGGGGACAAGGAAAAGGTTCTTAGTAAATGATGAAAAGAGAAACCCTCTGAAGACGGTTTGCAAGGTTCTTCATGCCTGTGTGACCACTCGGCGCCCAATTTACCGCAGTGCTTTCAGCTACACTGGAGTTGAAAAACCTTCATGGATTGATCTGACTAAAATAGTGCATGGAGGAAAGTTTGAGGAAGAAACCGTAGAAGATGTGAAGACGTTTTTGCAGCTGGTTGTGATATTTCTGCCGCTAGTCATTATCCTTGTTGCCTATGTTGGGGTAAGTTGGAGAAATAGCAGACAAAAGTAAGTCACATGACCTGTGCACAAATGCTAAACAAGCAAGGAAGCTGTTTTGCGTGTGACAGTTTTAAGTTATAGCAGGGAGTGCATTAGCACTCACTATTTAGGGTTGGCCCCCTCTATTTTGACTTCTGGTTCTGGTAAAAACAAAACCCTAAAGATTTCAGCTTTCAGGGAACAGCTCTCTTCCAACCAAAATGCTGGCTTTGTTCTTCAGACCCTAATGAAGCTAACTATATAACGGTAGTAACAAAACTTCGGAAAAAAAGTCAATTGACAAAAGTCGCATTTTTATAATGTTCATCATCTTCCATATTCTCCATGAGCCTGGCTAGAGCAAAATTGGGGACCTAGTATGGATAGCACGTGACAGGATTATCATATTGACCCTTCAGTTTTTTTCTTTGCACTTGAATACTAATGAAGTCTAACCAAAACTCTCTAATGTTTCAGATTGCCATGTTTTAGGTCCCCATGCCAATAAAAGCATTAGATGATAGGACTCTCACCCATCAAAAAAATAAAACTTATTCCTCTGTGTTGTGCAATAAATAGAACCATTGAAATCATGAAAATAATTATTAGCAAGTTTATACTGTTGATGTACATATGTTTACTGGATGTAACCTCACAATGCAATAAAACTGGGATTTTGTAAGGTTTTTAGGGGGCATTTTGTAATTATGACCTTCATGGATATATTTGCTTTCAATTTTTCAGACAAAGACTAACCTTCTTGAAATAAAAAAAAAAGTGATATGGCTACCCATTCTGAAAATTATACTGAAAAACTAGCTATGTTAACAGCACTAGCCATTGGAAATGTTACTGTTTCATAGATCACTGCAGTGGTGGATCTCCAACTTGGCTCCATCAACAGCGACTTCACCACTTTCCTGGGTTGTAAATTCCAGAGATCTCTGACATGGGTCTTCAATGTGATACCAATTGTCATCATCATCCCTGCCATAAACTACTGTTTACTTCCATTCCTACGAGAATACAGCCCCACTATGATCATGAAGATAGGCATTGGTGCCATCACTCTCGTCTTGAGTCTCTGCGTACTGCTAGCTCTTGTTATTTACGGCTATGAGGAGTACAACAATGCCACATCACCTCTTGTGTGCATGTTCTCAAGTAATGTCAGTTCAACCACTGACACAGATATACCTAATCCTCTACCTGTGCCATCGCTTGCTTTAATTCTGCCCTACTCCATTGTTGCTTTGGCAGAAGTATTCATCAATGTTTCTAGTAAGTGGATTCAATGTTGTAAATTTTACCATTGTTTATGTATTGAATGATTTCACTGTTAAGTAGGCAGAAGATAATAATGCCAGCTAACATAAAAGGTAGTCAAATTATACATGCTAGCAAAATAAGCAAGTGTTGTTGTTGTTTTTGGAACACATGAGCCTGACCTGAGTCATGCTGATTCAGCAGTCTAACTTGTGTGAGTTAAAACAGGCTCTCGGGTCTTCTATACAGCATATATAAATATATTTTTTAGTAGTCTAGCTGGAAGCAGCATTCAGTCATGCTTTTCAAGCAATTCCCTTTATATTTACCAACTTTTTTATAAAGAAAAGATGGTTTTTGTGTTTGTAAAGTATGGGTAATTGTGTGAAGTTACAGTTAATAGTAAGTATGAAGATTGGCAAGCAGTAACTCGAGAAGAAACAGTTCAGGAGTGTCTCACAGTTTGCACTGGAAACCTACAACATGAAATAACTGGGATAGATAATAATAATGGCATAATTTCCTCATGCCAGTAATAATGTGAGGAGCATGCATATAACTAGCTAGCTATGAAGAATTAATTGCTATATTCAGATTACTGCTGTATATTATTTTTTCCATTGTACAGGTTTAGAATTTTTCTATGCTCAGTCTCCACACACCATGCGCAGTATGATGGTTGGGTTCTTCTTCTTCTGGTGGGGCATCTCTTCCTTAGTTGTGGAAGCTATCATCGCTTCATTCAGCCCCGGAGACAATGTCTTCTTGAACTGCGGCATATGGTACTACACTGTGCTGGTCATAGTGGCCTGTGTGGGGCTGGCTGTGTATGTGAAGGTTGCCACAAGATACAGGAACAGGCAGAGAGGAGAAATACAGTCAGAAAGGTTCTATAGACAGGTCACTAGAGTATGATCATCAATCACCACTTTTAATATTAATATCAAGTCATTGATTCAAAACATTATAAAAATTAAGTACATAACATAATAATTATAGCCAAGCTATTCTTCAGCTCTGTCTTTATAATTATAATTGGGACTGCACTTATGCCTAGAATATTCACATTAGCATTTATGTCAATATATTTTCCCCCTTGATTTTTCCCCTGTCAGGCTTCTTTTTCTATATTTAGCCAAATTTATCGTATAGACAGAGCATTTAGAGCTAGTAAACATCAAATATTGTTTAGAATTTAATGAATGCTTGAAATTTATGAAAATAGAGGTGAGGATGATGATTTGCTAAATAGAATATTATGGATAAAGGTCAAGTAATTACTAGTCACGTAGTCAGCTACTTTGTAATCATGAAAATTCTGCTTGTAGTTCTTTACGGGTGTTTGCTGCAGTGCACGGTTTAGATAGAGACGAGAACAACCATTTCATTCCATCTTCCTGTCACATGTGGGAGACAATTGGTGATGGCCTTCCTATAAAGACACACAATTGTTCCATTTAATATAAACTAAGCTCCCCAATAGTTGAGTCTAACACACACAACATTTCATAAGTGGTTGCATCTGTGGACGAATCCTGGTAATTTATTGATTGTAGATAATACATGTATACTGTACATGCTTCATAGAATCCTGGTAATTTATTGATTGATAATACATGTATACTGTACATGGATTGATTCTGCAATGAGTAGTTTCACATGAACGTATTAGAAATACACAGCTAGAAGGATGTCAACAAGAAAATAAAAACATCAATGCTGGAAATAGTGCAGGAGATGGTCATGCAAGATCCTCGCAAACATCTGGCCTACGTGTTGTCTGACCGTTCCTGGGGCACCCACGCTCTCATTATGTTAACAAAAATTGAAGTCATTCTACAGACCTGTAAGAAATCAGGAGGTACATATCTGAACATATCTGAGAGTGAGACAAGAACCAACATAAGCTCGTAGAGTAAAAAGTTACTATAATAAATGATAATGCAGTCATGTTTTGACTGAAATAATAATAATAGCAGTAGCAGTTAGAGAGAATTAACTACAACATTATCATAATAAACACCATTGGTGTGAACCCTCTGGGATTCTAGTGAAATAGTTAGACATAATGAATGCTTACAACACAAGCAAGTTGAGTATTAGATCACATAACCCGATCACATGACCCATGCTGAAACTTACGAAGTGTCAGCTGAGTAAAGCTGCACTAGTATGAGTACTAGAATCCTCTCACAAATGCTTGCTGAGTGTTAAATAAAACAGTAAACTGGTGACAACAGAGAATTCTATGATCACTCCATGAAGTCATTAGTTTCTCTTCACACACAAAAGAATCACTGCATTTATTATAAGCCATTCTTTAGTTTCTTACCTCTAGTTTTCTTGAAGTCCAAGCGTAGACCTAAGCAGCATACTCAAGTGAAAGTGTATCCACTATAGTAGGCTGAAGTAGAATGGTGCAACGATAAAACCAGTATATCGCCCAGCTCTAAGTGAGGGTCTACCGTACCACTATGCAGCTACTAATAAACCATATTGAACGCTCCAACACGCCCGTGTATAGTTCTGGACAACTGAGTTTTTAAAGTATGGCAGAGTTACCTCTGAATGCTTACTGTTAGGGGAAAATATCCAATGTATAATAAACAATTTATTACATCGTCATACAATATGGGGATGACATTGCACTCTCACATTTTTACTTGCCTTCGGCTTGTGAAAATACATGTGCTCTTGAAATATCTCCCCATACTGTACGCTGACTCGTGCAATAAGTGTTAGACAGCATTGACTCAAATTTGTACACACCCACCATCACTCCATCACTCCTATTTACTACTTCGTCTGCTCACTCATTTTTTATTTACATAGCTCTGATCTGGTATGCAGGCCATGGAGAGAAAATGACTGGAAATTGGTAATTTAAATTAAAGATGATGTCCTTCAATGGAGGATGTCATTCAGTTGTATCAAAAGCACTTTAGTGGCAGGTTTCTCACCATAGTAATCAACTGTTGCTATGCTGGTCAGCAAGTCCACTGATTGGCCGATAAACTATACAAACTCAAAATTGGTGCTTGAGGCCACTAGCTACTAAAGCTGGATTTGCCTTGAAGATTTTTGCTGCTTACCAGCACAACAAAACAGCATAAATACCCTGTATGTAAAGAAAAACATGTACATAGAACCAGCAGCTAATAATCTAAGGATATTTATATTAACCCCAATAGATATAGAACAATATAGACGCTCACACACACCCACTACCGAAATTATGTGTTCTAGCAATCAAGATGAAGAACCATGGACACTTGATGAAATCCCTAAACAGGCACAATGGCTGTGGAGAGATTTAAAAACAAGCGCCGACAGACATAAGAAGCTCATACTTCGCTTGTTTAAGGTAGATGAACAAATGGAGGAGCAACCGTACTGGTCCTGTGTGCTTACTTATGAAGATAAATTTGTAGAGTTCTGTCTAATAGCCAACAGCGGCAGAGATCATACAATTGACATGCACGGACAGTCTTGTTCAGTGGATACGGTAAAGTAACGCAACCAGATATACAACACTCGTTTTGCAGATGTGGACCAGTAACAGCCAATTTATTCAGTAAAGAAAAAGTCTGACCTTGGGTTGGAATTCTATTCAAGGAACTAATAGATCCTGATGTGAAATCTTATGGACGCTGTTCTCTAAACATTTTTCTTTTCTCCCCCTCCCCCCCCCCGCCTTTTATATTTATTCTCACCATTGAAGAGCCACGATTCTATGCACATTTGACCAGTAACAACTCCTATTGATGCTGATTAAATATAGAAGGTGTCACCTCCAACTGCTTGTAAAGGGAATTAGATCTTTGTCATATACTCTTTCAAGATTTGTTTAATAACCTAACTAGCCCAACAAACAGTCCACATCCTGTAACAGTTTGTGTGCACGAACACGACAAAATGTTGACACTCCAAATTACTACATGTTGTCACCCAAACCCAAAACAACAACAAAATGATATTAGTAATAAATCCAACAAGTGAGACTGTAGTTCTAACAATTGTCCCTGCCATTAGCTTACTTGAACCTGCTTGATGTACGGAGGCCTTTGCTGCTGTTCAAGCAATAGCTTCTGCTGCCTGGGATCTTGCATGCCTTTGGAATGCACTGAGTAACTCTGCTGAGTGGCTGCCAGGTTCATCTGCTGCTGCTGCTGCTCTGGTGTGTGTAGGGGGTTGGAATTGGAGTAGAGCTGCTGAACTCCACCCACCATTTGTCCTCCAGGTATTTGAACCCCGGACCCTCCTGGCCCACCACTCTATAGATAACAATACTAGTAGTAAGTAATGAAGCATCAAAGGTGCGAACCCTCAGCGCTACTAGAGCTAGATATAACAAAATCATTTCTTGGACCAAAAGAATAATGTATTTGGCTATTCCTGATCTGTATCAATACAGCGCAAGCAATGAAAATTGTAGCTACTTGCCGTTTTTGATACACTCACCAGTGTATAGCTTCAACGCGAAATTCCAATCCCAGCACTCGGTTAAATTTTCAGCATAAAGCAAAACTACTGCAGGCAGAAAGAAATTATTTGCTCTCGTAATTGTGATGTGACAATAGGGGGTGTTACCTACAAAAGCTTGTACTTATGCAGAGCTGACAACTTTGCTTTTTCTGAAAAAAAAAAAAAGAAAAAAAAAAAAGTAGCCCAATAAAAAGTTCTTAAATCGTCGTTCTGAGACCTCAATCAGCATTAATTGTCAGTAACCTCCTAAATCAGAGCGTGGCAGACAGACAAACAGGACAACTACTGTAAGGTAAGAAATCTTGAAGAGACAGCACAAATTTGCTGCATGCACTATGACTTCCATGCACTAATGGCGTGTATAGAAAAGAGGCAGTGTATCTAGATAGTAGTTCCGCTACCTTACCCCAATGTTTATATACATATAATAAAAAACCAAAACAAACAAACAACAACAACAAAAACAAACAAAAAACAAACAAAAAAATAACAACAAAAACAAAAAACAAAATAAACAACTCTCATTGCAAACAGTAAAAAAATTACTCTAGCAAAATTCAGGAGCACTGCTACATAAACGTATTGCCATCTCTTCTACTCACCTGAGAATTAAAGTGAGTTGGAGGGATGCTAGAGCCAGGCTGGTTCTGGAACTGTGTCCCCTGCTGCATCATGTGACTCATATGCAGGTCATGTGGGGGGTGGAAACCTTGGGGAGGCGGGGCCACTTGCTGTGGGGGAGGCTGCCCTTGTTGGAATGGAGGAGGACCCACTTGCATCAGTGGAGGCTGTGAGGGCGTGGCAACACCTCTGCCATAGGATGCCCCAGAGAACTGGAAGTTCCCACCCACTGGAACACCTGCTAGAAATAATCAATATTTCATATACAGTAGCTGATAAAAGAAACAAAACTAAACTAAGTAATTCCAACTCAGTACATTTTTTTACTTTGAAAAGGTAAATATGGTACTGTCAGCAGTAAATGAATTGGATGACGATGACCATAGAAAGTCATCAGGCTAAATTGTTCCGTAGGGATTTCACTCGAGTCTACATCATCAAACTTGTCTTATCTACTTCAAGTTGCAATATGTAATACGCGAGGTTCTTCACTGTGTACTTGAGTTATAACTAACTCATGATAACAATCACAAATGAAAGTATAGTGCTTCCAGCTTAAAGAGTGGATTTTTTAGCTTTTTGGTTAAGGTTGCTAATTCTGCTATAATTTCTCAAGTATGCGTAATAGAAAGCTAAAAATTTGTATTATTATACATTAATGTCATATTAACATACAGACAAAACAATTTTGTGGGTTTGTGGTTATTTTTGTGGTTATAGGTGATGGAACTGGGAGCTTCAAGACAGTGAATTTTGAAGTGTTTAAGCTGAAAAAAGAGAAATTATTCTTCCTTATGTCTATAACTTGGTATACTGATACTTTAATACCTGAAGTTTCATATGAGCCTGATTTTGTGGGCACATGAAATTTGAATCTCGAAATATTTTAAATTTTAAGAAAAAAAGTGTTTAAGCCAGGATTTTTTGAATTTATTGAGTTATATCTCTAAATATTTGACACATGATGTAAAATTGCCTTAAAATTATTATGTATAACTTTGGTAGCTATACCTTGAAAATTAAGTGAGTTGTGGCTGTTTTTCACCAAAATATTTTTACACACGGTAAGGGTCATCAAATGATGACGTTTAGAGCGGGTTGTGGGCCTTTAGTACACGTAAACGCGACGTCACAAAACAGCGCATGCGTATTTGTGTCATAAAGGCACAAGGGCGCCAGTTTACCGCTAATTGTTGCTGCACGGGTATGGCTGATTTAGCTACGGTTGTATCTCAGGCCCTAGGTATCAAGTTTTACGGCGCTACTGCCTATCACGGCCAGCGCTTTAGCTGCCGTCTGGAGCTGCACAACCCGTAGGACTCCAACTGCATCGCCCTGATGTTGTCAGAATACCGAATGCTGGGAGCCTGGGGAGTATTAAACTCCTTCAGCTTTTCTTCAGCTCATGAAAAAGAGGACCTCTTGGATAGGCTTGGCTCCAAGTTAGTAATACCAGCCAACAATTCTGATTGATTTCGACTTCGCTCACTGCTGCTAGTAGAACGATTAGAATCCATACAGCCGCCTGCAGTTAGGGAAAGTCCCGTCTTACCGCTCAGGGAAATAACCGTTCGACCTTAGCTCGTTAACTAGTTACGTTTAATGACGAACTACCGCAAAATCTTGACGTCAACAAAAATGGCGTAAAATATATTAGAGTGAATGAGAAAAGTGCTGCTCTCCATTTTCCATTCTCTAAACAGGCAGTTTTACTATTGCAAACATTATTGGGATGATGAAGAAAAGGTATGTGTATGTTAAATGACTGCAGTGAGGGTCTATACAGTAGTTTAAAAAAACACACTCTTTAAGTTGGAAGCACTGTATAGGGAGACATCTTTACAAGTTCTTAATAAATTATATTCATTTTTCTGGAAGACATTTAGAAGATCAATGTTTTTGTATCAAAACAATGCTGTATTACAAAAAAAATAAAAAAATAAAATTAATAATAATAAAAAATATATATATATTATTATGATTATATGATAATGAGCTTCATAAAACTCTCTCAGTATATTTATTTATAACAAGCTCTAGTTCCTATATCCAACAGAACAGGTGTGGGCAAAGACTATCAGAAAAGTACATTCGGCAACCGGGAGAGTCAGCAGATTGTAATAGTGCAGTAGTGGGTGTAATTGGCCTTACATACCTTGGAACTGAGGGGGCAGAGGTTGCTGTTGTTGCTGCATCCCAGAGATGCCCGGAGTGGGAGGTCCACTCCCGATACTGGGGTGAGAACCATGCATGTGGACATCCTGAGGTGGGATGGAGTGAGCCCCACCCACTCGCTGATCCTGGAAGGGGCCTCCCCGCTGGATGGGAGGAGGAGCAGTACCCCCAGGGACATGGTGTGCATTAAATGGAGAATGTGAAGGTGAGTGAAAGGAATCTGTCGATGAGTGACGAAATGGTCCGGAATTGCCTAGGCGGGAATAAAGTAGACCAGTAAACAAGGGCAATGGCAGGATTGATAACTTCATAAAGAATGCACATTGACACGTGCAAGAGGAAATTCATACAGCATAGTGTACACATGATCAGATAAAGGCACCATTTTTCAAATAATATTTCAATTGTAACTGAATTTACTCAAGTCAACTGCCACTCCTCCTTCTGAACAAAGAGTTCACAGTGACAAAGACTTCCAGGTAGCGGAAGAGGATGAACTTAAAAATACACGATTCTGGAGAATGACAATTTCAATCAAACCATCTTTTTACTCTTCAAACTCATTGCATCAACATTAACCTACCATTTCCTCTTCAAGGAAACAATCAATCTAGCTCTAGAAAAAAGACCCAGATTAATCAGATGGAACACAACAGTAGTCACTACAAACAGTGGACTACTAATAAGCAAATGTTCACTCTTCTTTGCTAACTGATCCTGGCAGACACAGCTACAGTCATCTACCTTGTAGAAACAAACTAATGAATTCTGCAAAATATTCTGATTCTTCCAGCTAAAAAAAAAGATATCTTTGGTTAGTAAGTATTACTTTGAGACCAAAGAATGGGCTCATACATATAAGAATTCGGTATACATTACACACTCTGCCTGGTGGAAAGAGGTTGTAACATATACCTAAGCCAGTATGTATATAAAACCTAAAATAGTATAACGAAGGACCATGAGGTGCGAACGCTCAGCGTCATTGTGCCTGCTACAATTCCATTAGGTCTGCTTGGACAAAACTGCAACCAAACCAGAAATACGCAGCAATGCAGTATCAGCGATCTGAAAATGAAAGAAATCAGCTGTGTAAAAACTTAAACCAAGCTTGTAAAGATAGAGCTTTCAGGTGTGAAGGGAAACAAAACGCAATGCAACAAATATGGCAACAACACACAAAATGTTCGACAGAGAAGAATGAATAAAGCTCCTACGTGAAAAGAAGTCAAGTAATGCAAAGCAGAAGTGACAGCAGCCCTTGAAATAGAATTCGTGCAACTTTCTTTTTCTAAACATCATATATATTGTTGAATGAATGATTGACCGACAGACAGAATACTGTAACCCTCTCACACATGTGAACTTAAGAGTCAATTTGGAAAAGTCTGCTTACTCTGCCTCCTGTACATCATGGGGCCACCTTCTGGTGTGGGGAGTAAAGGGACTCTTTGGGAATGCTTATTTACTCCAGGAGGCCCAATATTCCCAGCTCCTCGTCCAGGGCCTCCGACATTAGTGGGTGAAGTAGGAAGTGAATGCTTGGGAGGTTGGCCACCAGACTAGACAAAATACATTGAACAATACAATACATACATTATGTGTAACAAATTTGAGTATTCACTGAAAATCAGGCATATATTTGCCCCATTCTGTCATCATACAAGTATTAAAGGTTTAACCAAAGGTTGTCATTAAGAAAGTTCCATGGCTTGCTTAATAAAGAATACATGCTTTAATCTCTCAGACCATTAATACTAAGCTAAGAAACAATAAATTATCGGTATAAAAAACTCATTCGATCTCCTAAGCAGTTAAAAACCAGTGCACTCGATTAGCTAGGTTAGCTGAGCACCACATCAGGGGAACACAACTATCTTTGAGCTTTAGCCAGACTATGGACAAAAAGAGTTACCAGCCCCATAAGTGGGAAAAGGGTCAGTAGTTTGTGAGTCTAAGTGGGAAAGAAGTCAGTAATTTGTGAGTCTAAGTGGGAAAGGGGTCAGTAATTTGTGAGTCATAAGTGGGATAAGGGTCAGTAGTTTGTGAGTCATAAGTGGGAAAGGGGTCAGTAATTTGTGAGTCATAAGTGGGAAAGGGGTCAGTAGTTTGTGAGCCATAAGTGGGAAAGGGGTCAGTAGTTTGTGGGAAAGGGGTCAGTAGTTTGTAAGATATAAGTGGGAAAGGGTCCAGTAGCTTGTGAGCTATGAGTGTAGAAGAGAGCCAAGCTTGTGAGCCTACCTGAACCAGTCTGGGGTCCAGTGGAAATTCTGTCCCCATCGTCTTGTCCATCACCCTGTTAAACAATCAGATATAACACGTTGAATTGTTACTAATAGTAGTAAGTAATAAGCAATTTAAACTTAAATACAGGTCACTAGAATCTTTCTTACTCTTGCTTTTGCTTCATTTCATTCATTTTTTTCTTTTCATCTTCCTCGTGGAGAACTTGCTTCAACTGCTGGAAAAGGCGATGCTTTTCGGCTTTTAGTTCCTCTAAGTGGACCTTCAGTGTCGATATCTAGAAAAATACAACAACTATTAAGTACTTTTAATTAATTAGACACCAAAACAATTTCACCCCACACCTCCACATGCCAGAGAAGTTAAAGGGTGTGCTGCAGACATTGGCAGTAAAGTCTTATTCTGTTCAAGAATGCATTTCAAAATCAAGAAATTCCAATTCTCAAACGGGAACGAAGACACAATCAATAGACTGGTCAAAAGCTGTTCTTACATACCTGTTTGGCAATATCTTCTGAAGTTTCCAACTCGGTTTCCTTGACCTTCTCACTACTTTTAAATAAATCTGACTGTTCAGGGGAAGGTGTAGCAGACGAGAGAGGAGTACCTGGAGATGATAGTTGCCTCCCTGCTGCTTTGGGAGATAAGCTTTTAGGTCTATCTGAAGGAGATGAATTAGGTCCGTAATTGGCTGAAGAGTTCACTGTTTTGTCCTCATTATCGGCCATTGGATCAGGATTGGATTCTAGGGCAGAAAATTTCCATTAACTCAACTCAGTATTATTTAGCTATGTTTATAGACATATACCTTGGGCTTTATTCCTCTCACGAATGATGTGAATTTTGAGAAACTGAAGCTGCTGTGGAGTTAGCGGCGCACGGGTGTAAACGGTTTTCATCGCGCCACATTAAGCCGGTGCAAGCTATTAACTAGCAATGAAGAAGCCGGTTATCTAGTACACACTGGGTGCGCACTACACGGAATAGAAGGCTTTAATTAGAATTGTTTGAGTCCAAAATAATAAAGAAAAATGCATTACTTGGAGGATTACTTAGAAAGTAAGATACCAACAGACCTTTAAGTATTACTATTATTTTTATGTCACTGTAGTAATCGAATACCTCCCGGCCGAGCTAAAGGAACGGTTATCTCAAGTTCGAGAATTAGATATTCAAGTTCAAAGTGAGAAATTAAATATGGGAGATGTGATGGAGTTGAAATATTATCATACTAACGTTTTGCATTGTGCTAGAGTGTTCTGAGTGCTAGAGGGTATATACTAGGCTAATTAGCTTTTTAAGTAAAATATATTTTGGGATGTGCTAATCTGCTGTTTTAGGAACTATACAATAAAGTAAACAAAATGATAGCATTCAATTTCTGTCAAATCTTTAGTGATACTGCAGACAGATTATCATGATATTACTCTTACATACTGCTATATGTATCACCTATATTATTAAAATGATAATGAAATATCTTGAATAATTGCAAGATACTTTAGAAAGCTGACAAAATCAAAGAAGGTCACTCACGAATATACTTTGTCTGTTGTTGAAAATACCATTTTTCACAATGAATTGCTGCCTTTTAGTGTTGTGGACAAGTTCTATTTTTACCTAACACAGTGTATCCCAACTTTTTATTGAGTCTTTTTTAAAATACCGTATAGACCTGATTAGGTGCGGGAATAGTGTGAGATAGTTAACATGTGTCCTTGGGCATAATTCATCAACGTGCACTAACTACTCTATTATGATACATTTCACAATGGTATCTTAACAGAGCTTGCCATTAGTAGTCTTACAGATGTGATATCAATCTGGTGACATTGTGTTTGCAGTAAAATATAAAAATAGGTTCTCATCTACAATAGATAACTTCAGCTCTAGCAACAATGAACTGTGCACTTAAATGTTGGGTCAGCAGCATATCTTGAAGATGATTATTTTCATGCTGAAATTTCAAATAATATACTACAAGTAATCAAACTATAGAACTTGTATATACACATGTAGTAGTCGTCAGCAAGAAGTGCACAAGCAAGTAACTTACACTATGGCTTTATTTATAGTTTAGGCTGTCACTGGAATTATTGTTTAGTAGTTAATGGTACTGAATTATTATTATTTGTTGTTGTTGTTTACAGGTCAACTGGATAGTTTAAATGACAGGGTAAAGACTTTCTTCGCTTTATGTCGCAAGAACAACAAACCAGAACTGAGAGAGCAGCAGTACCAGAATCTCTGTCAAGTTAGTGAAGAGTTATGGGGAATTTATGCGTAATTTATTGTTGTTATCTATTGCTAGCACATCTTGTGCACATGTTTTAGCAGCCACTGTGTTTACTGCTCTTTTTGATTAGTCAGATCTCAATAAGTCAACCTTGTTCTCTATGATGTAGAAAACCAAAGTAGAGGACTGTATACCTTTCTAGCCTCCTTTTATTAATTAATCTGTTCAAATTAATTTGTTGTTATAATTACTAGTAACGTGCTGCAGCACAAATGGTAAGCGAGTTAGTGTAAGACACGGTGTGTGGAGTGTATTCATGAATAATTCATGAGTTGAGCAAAAGTTGGTACAGCATCGTCATTACCTGAATGAAGTTTCCCCACTTGATACATAGCTGAAAGATAAAAGGACTATAAACAATTTTTCCATGTTGTTTCAAAACCATGACCCTCTACATAGTGAGCTACATACACTTACCTATATACTGCCCAGGACTGACAGCTTAGTTTAAAGTGCCTTATTAACTTTTTTTTCCCCTGAAGAAGGGCAGAGAAGCAGGAGAACACAAGGGTCAAGACAAATAGAAACAGGTGAGGAAGACGTGAAAGAAAATGCACAGAAAGGACAGAGATACTGAAGAGCAGGGGAGGTAGACAGAGGAGGAGAAGGGAATCTATGAGTTGAAGAGAATAATAAGAAAACTGGGATGGCTCAGGAAAAAAAAGAGAGCAGGAGAAGGAAACCATGGATAAATATACCTTGTGCTACTGCATTCCTAATTTGCTGAAGCTAGTGCATCAAGTGCCACAATGTGGCGGGGTACTCTCTAGAATTCTATGTAACAATATGCTTGTTTGTCGGTAGCAATGATGACGGTGTGTATTCATGAATAATTTGTTAGCTGAGCCAGGTTGGTAAAGGGTTGTCGGTAATGACGACGGCTACTGTATTCATAAAAGGGCTGAGCTGGGTTGGTAAAGTGTCATCAGTAACAGACGACGTTGGTAGAAGGAATAAGAGCGCTTCTTAGTATAAGTTAGCTGCAACTCCTTTCCTCTTGATGCTAATGATGGTAGTGTGTGCATAAGAATACATGGGTCAAGAAAAGTGAGTGAGAAAAAAAGTGGACTATGTGACTGTCTAGGCCAGACCAGATGGTGCCTGTGTATGAACGAGTATCATTGATGTCGTCTTCGTCAATGTCGCAAGTTGGCACCGTGAATCGTTATAAGGCACAAACTTTTTCGTTCACCTTAGTTACATTACTTTATTCAGTTATCTTTGTTGTGGCATGTTGTACTTGTATATACTATCGTGATTTAACATATTCGAACGTTATTTCTACTGATCAGTGAATTGTCACAGAGCTGGTCTTTCGATAGCTATTTTGAAACTTGGGGTTGGGATTTGTGACCCTGACATTTTTGGTACTACTAACCTAGTGGTGGAGGATAACAACGGGTATAAATACCTTATGCTACTGCATTCCCAATTAACAAAAGTCAGTACATCAAGCGCCATAGTGTAATGGGGTACTTGATATTAAGTAATGAAGCACCAAAGGTGTGAACCCTTAGCGCTACTGTACACTAGCTAGCTATAATAAAATCATTTCTTGCTCGGACCGAAAGAATAATGTGTTTGGCTGTTCCTAATCAGTAATCAGGATAAAATGCTGTCTTCATAGAAGTATGTAGCTAAACATGCTAGAGGCACTCACTGGTGGTATATAGTCTCAATGCGAGACTCCACTTCCAGCACTCAGTTACTTTTCAGCATAAAGCAGCTATCACTGGCAGAGAAAAAATTTTGCTACATTTTGATTCCAACATGATGATTAGGGAGCATTACCCACAAAAAACTTGTACCTACATGGAACTGACAGCTTTCTTTTTCTCAAAAATCAACCCAAAATTCGAAAAGGCAGCACAATAAGAGGTCTTAAATCATCATTCTGAGTATGTCCATACCTAATTGTCAGTAATCTCCAAAATCAGAGCGTGACAGACAGACAGAAAGACAGACGGGATGACTACTATACCCCTCTTGCGCATACCGAGGGTTAGTAATATGGGATCAGTAAACTTACCTGGTAAAGTATTGTCAAGCCTTAGTGTGGTTTTGTTGAGCTAATAATGTAGCAATGAGAAGCTGTGTATTGTGTGGTTGGGTACATGTACACGAGTTGCACTGTACATCCAGGAGTCAATTATGTAAAACAAGAGACAAAGTGGATTGAAACTTTCTCACCTAAAGGGGTCTGGAAAAAAAGAAAGAAAAAAAACAAAGGAAAAATGTGAAAAAATCGTATTTGTCGCCAGGGAATCAAACCCAGGACCACTGGCTTTAGCCACCAGTGCTCTAACCACAAGACAAAGTGATAGAATAGCTGATCTGTCAGATTACCTCAAGCCATGTTCAAAAAGGAAAAACAAACAAACAAGAAAAACAAAAACAACTGCATGGCAATAGAGGAAAAAGAAATCTTTGATTTTTGTTTGTTTGTTCTTCTATTTTGAACTGGCTTAGAAATTTGTAATTTTTGTCTGCAGGAATACGAGAAGGTGATCAAGGATTCCGATGAAAAGAGAATAATTAGCAGTCAAATCCATGATTTGGTAATTACTTTAGTGTTATAATTGCTAATTTCTCAGTTCGCCACCATACATCATTATATTATAATAATATTAGTAGTAGTAGTAATAGTAGTAGAAATTTAATTTATTTTGTTGCTATGTTTATTAGCTTGAAAGACATTTGCGTCGTGTTGATCAAGACTTGAATCGGTTCACAATTGAACTGGAAGCAGACACCGCAGGGATAACAGAGATTCTGGAGCAAAGTAAGTACCACTCAGTGATCACTTGGAGACTGGTATCCTTGAATGCACGTTTCATATTGATTATGCAGAATCATACCAGCTGGACAGACCTCCTACTCCTGAAAAGCCAGTGACAACACAAAGTATGTAGCCTGTGATGTGACACTCTCTTTCACTCGTTCTCTTTGCCAACTATTCATCTTTTAATTCTTCTCTTGGTGCCAACTTCCAATAGTCCGACTTAATTAACAGACCAATTTTGATTTTTGACTATAGTTAAGATAAAAAATATGCCTTTTGCTGAGTTGTGTTTATATTTACTAATAAATATGGTGATAATTACTTATTAATATAAACAGCTCTAATATTTATTTAAGTGCTTTATAAACAACTTGAAATTCTCATTTGTTTACGTATTTATTTCTTCCCGCTGAGTAGAAATGGTGTTCCTTATTTAGAACGTCAGCATCGGCATTCTGTGATGCTCCACGATGACCTCCTAAATGGGGACTATGATGACTACAGTCCCTCCACCTCTACCAGAGCTTCCCCTGCTCCAATGGGGCGGCTCAAATACTCCAGGTACGTGTCACACCTCTGGTGACCCTTACCAGGTATGTGTCACACCTCAGACACACATATGGCTAAGCTTTATGTCCAGCTGTGTGGGTGGGCGTGTGTATGTGTGGTTGCTACACTGTCCCAGTACATCAATATCTGAATTGTCATGTTATATTATGATAATTAGACAGATGATTAGCGCAAGTTTATATTATTTAATAAAAAATTCCCATTAATTGGCAAGCAAGCGAAGAGAGATTAGTCACTATTTCAGTTGTGTGTGTGCGTGCGTGTGTGTGTGTGTGTCAATGCCTGTGAAGAGGCAATCAGTGAGCTGTTAAAAGGAAAATAGCAACACATTTTTTTTAGTCAGTTCATTAGTAGCTCATTCTCTCTCTTTTATTTCAATTGCTTTACTTTAAAAAAATTGACACTTTATATATTGAGAGTATGGACGAAACTAGTCACTGTCACTTGTAATAAAGTACACCACTAGTTATTTGTTGAATTGAATTAGTTGATCCTGGAACATGTGAAAGTTTTGCACAGTACATAGGTCACACATCCCTTACCATTCCAGGCAGATAAAGTCTTGCAATATAGAGAAATCATGACTACATAGTTCTATAGTGTATAAAGCTCTGTATGATAGAGGAGAGCTTGTATGGGCCGGCCATAGTAACTCTTGTTGTTGTTGTTGTTGTTTTCTTCCTTCCTTTCTTGCTTCTGCATTTTTGTCAATATTAAGTTGTTCCAATAATCTCAAAGTGTGTACTCAGCTTCAAGTGATATCGATTCACTTGTGAACGCACTCTGGCTAGTTTATTTAGAATGTTAAAGAAAACTTTGTTCTAGTTTGTTTTATTGGATCATTAATGATTAGACGTGCTCCAATGGTAGATGGTTGGCCTGGTGATCAGAGACAGTAAATAAATAAATAAATGAAATCAATCAATCGATCAATCAACTAATAAGTATATATGCCAAGATACAAACTAGATAAATATATAAATTTAAAAAAAAGTACACAGTCAGTCTAGACAGGATTAGAATAATATATTTTATAAGTGAAGGGCAATAAGTCACTTGCAAATGTTTGCGCTTCGACATCAATATATATCAGTTAGATTAATTGACATATACTGTACAATACTTTATTAGCATTAAACTTGTGTCATGCACATAAATAGAACAACATTCAAAAAAGTTCGGAGATGCCAGTAAATAAATATGAAGTGCTCCAACGTCATTGCAAAGTGTTAATTATATTTAGTAGTACACAAACATTGCTGTATCCCCTCTATACCACTTCCTCATAGTGGTGGCTGCAGCTACGTGTCAAACCATTAGCCGATCGTGACGCGGCAGCACCGATGGTGACTGTGGGGATGTCATAGTGGTTGAAGCTCCTCTCTAAGGCAGCCGTCATTGTGGTGGATTTGGTCACTATGGGCGTCTCGTACTCTCGAGGGACGAAGATTTGCAGAGTGCCTTTTGGCAACCACCACAGCAGGCTGGAGGTGAGGCTAGACGTCAGGCTTGCAGTGAGCAACATGCCCTGGATGCTCCGGTCTTTCTTGGAGGTCAGCGTGCTAGAGAGCGTGAGGTTCTCATAGTACGGAATGGGTGGAGCTGGGGGAGGAGATGTGGGAGGTGGCCCAGTCAGTGCTGCTACCTTGTGTAAGTGGAGTTGTCGAAGCTGGTCTCTTTCCATTCTGAGTCTCAGTTGTCGCAGCACCATGGAAACACTTACTGCACATGCTCCCAGGGCGCCCACGATTGCTGCAGTGGTAGTTATGGCCACTACCAGCACAGCTGCTAGACCTGGCTCGTCTTTGGAGGAAAATTTCGGCTGAGCAGTCGTCATGATGGGCAAGTCACTTGAACTTGTTGAAGCTATGGTTGTCGTAGAGTCCACAGAATCATTTCGTGCTAGCTTTGGCGAAGTTGTGAAAGAAACACGAGCTGGTTCTCCGGTGGTGGATGTGGTAGTAGGTGTGAATTTTGTGGTGGTGGGTGTGGCACCTACTACCGTAGTTCCTGCCACATCTGGGGAGGTTGGTGTTGTAGGAGGAGTTGGTGTTGTAGGAGGAGTCTGTGTGGCATGATTTGGTGCAGCTTGAGTTGGTTCGGGTGCAGGCTTTTCTGTTGTTGAGTGGGGTAGAGGTGTGGTGACGTCAGCCTTCACAACAGATGAAGAGTCTATAGAACACCAGACAGACAACATACATAGTACAATACAGCATTGAAGTGTGTATGTGTGTATGCCTTCATCAAGTTGTTCAGATCAATGGCCATGCAGCATGCCAAAGAAGTAATAGTTAAATGCACTGCTACATCTTTTCTGGCCACCCCATCCCCTCTGTATTTGCTAAGTTCATCAGACAAGCCATTCATCATTTGCTCTGACATTTCCCAATAATAGTGATTGTAGCCAAGTGAGTACATGTCCTGCATAGTTTCACGGGCACCACCTCCTTTGTTGCTACCGCCATGCCTGGTAGCAATAGGCGTGAGTCGAGGTGTTGTGCTGGAGGATGAACACAGCGTGTGCCAAGTGCCCTGGGCTTGATCTGGCCTGGCTAAGCTAGTTATAGAAGTACTAATGGTGTTGATTTGTACTTGTGAATGTAATGTTCCGCGAAACTTACATCATAGATTATATCATGCTCACTTAGCTGAAGTGATTGTTCAGTGGTCAAAGCTTATGGAATTGAATTTAAATTTTTTTAAAATGAATCGATCTTGTTGAATCTTGTTCAATTACCAGTCCAGTTGGTTTTCACTATTGTTATTGTTGTTGTTATTCTTGTTGTTGTTTCTTAGGTGAAAGAAAGGCTTTTTACACATAATAGCAGTTCCTTTTCCTCCTCCTGAAGTATACATTACTTGTATAAACTTTTCCTTCCAGTGCCAGGTCAGAATTCTCTTGAGCAAATGAGTTTACTATACCAGTTAAAAAGCAAATCATTCTCTTGGGTATACATTCTCTTCAATCTACTGCTTATTTTCTATTTATGGTATTCCCAACGATTCCCAAGGAACAAACTATTTAGAGGGATCAATAATAGTAGTAATAGTAGTAGTAGTAGCACTAGAGCACAACTTACCTAACAGCACAATCATGATTGGAGCAGCATTTAGCCACACCCAGTTGGGCGATCTGTTTGGCTCAATAGCGTTCATGGGCGTGTCGGCATCATAGGCGTAAAAGGCAGAGCCGGACAAGTTGTATAAGTAGCTCACTCTCATGGCGTATTCTCCTCTGGCGTCTATGTAAAGACCCAAGATGTCTCCACTCTGTACGTCCAGAGTCCTTTTTTTGTCGGGCATCAAGTACAATAGCGGAGTGTTGCTGGATTGAAGAGTGAAGATATTGGTTCCTATTAGCTGGAATGAAGTTTGTGAGGACATTGTGCCTGCGGGCGATGGTCTCCACACTTGCAAGTGGATGTTGCCCTGACCTCTGACCGCAACTCCCCACTGCTTGATGGAGCCAGAACAAGTGAACTTCTGGCTCGGAAAAAGAATCTGCTTCCGGTTTGGAAGCACAAAGCTGGAATCGTGAACTTTGAAAGAGGGCACATTAACACTACACATGACTACTTCACCTAAACAGAGTAAAATAAACTGTACAACTAATTATGTCATGTTATGTCTTCCCTTACCACAAGAATTCTTTAGCATTCCCAATAACAAAGAAGCCAGCAGCCATTTTGTCATCGTTTGGTCCCTCTGTGTCATCCCTGGACCTACTGCCGGTCTGGTCTGGTTTGAGGAGCACCACTTGTCTTATATACGCACCTGGGGGATGTGCCAACTTATCTGATGACCAAATGCCATATAAAGGATGAATTTTTTTTAACTTTTATAATGGAGTTGCCAATAATCTCATTAAGTCTGATCCAAACAGTTGGATGCTTGTGGTCTGCCCTTGAATTGTGTCTCACTTTGCAGAGCCTGTTGAAAAGAGGCTTGCACCTTAAAAGACATGGGTGTTAATTGGATAGATTAGTGAAGGTAGTCGTGTGAGTGTAGTTCTGGACCAGCTGCCAGTGAAATAGCTCCTAACAATACAGGATATTGTTAAATAAAAAAAAATTTGTTCTGTCTATTCTATTATACCCGGTGTTTCGACTTCTTGCCGAAGGTGAAACATCAGGTTAAGCTTTAAGGAAACATGTATCGGCAGTTAACACTGAGAGAAACTGTGTTGACTGATTAATATTTTTCATGCATTCTTTTTAGTTAGAGAGTTAATAAGCTTTATATCTCTTGGCACTTGTGGAAGTTTCAACTCTTCTGCACTTGACTTTAATAAAGAAACTATTAGGATAACTATTCAAGTGGTTTGGAGAGAGAGAGCACACTGTAAGAATGGTATCGTATGCCCACTGTAAGAATAGTATCGTATGCCCTCATGCAGGTGCTATTGAAAGTACTTTGAAGTGATTAAATTAAAGAATTTTCCAAGGATAAACAGAAGATTACATCTCAGCCAGGTAGGTATGCCTAATGTATATAGCAAACCAACCAAAAGAAATTTGTCGTCTCCTTCCTCACACAGTCTTTTATTGTAAGCCTCCCACCTTGTATTGTATCTCACACCTTGGCACCAATGCCCTTACAGAGCACTCGAGGTACGTTCACAGTGTGCACAATGGATATTCACACAAGCTCACTGAGCCATAAGAAGCAGTTTGATGTTGTGTTGTAACCTTATAGTGATGCTGGAACCAGACCTGATAGCTCTTAGTGGTATCAGGGAAACTTTACTTCAAGAAATAGTGGGCGGGGAGGGAGGGGGAAAGGGTAAGGGTTGCATTATGTCTTGGATTATACATGCATTTCTTTGACACTTATGTACTGGTGTCAGGTGTTGCTCAGTTTGTTGTTGCTGTTTTATGCAATATTCTCTGTAACTTTGATAATTTTATATGATGCTATCCACTTGTATTGGTGATAAGTCTCGCACCTGCAAAATTGGAGTCTCTCATATTTTTTGTGTGTAAGAAAGGAAGATAACAACTCAAGAGCAGTATATATTAGTCTGTTGAGTTCTCACTAACATTAGGAGCAGATGCAGCACATCTTTAAGTCTCTTTATTGACCTCCGACATAATGGGGTAAAATATTTATGAGGAAATGACAAATGTATTGAGGCTTTTGTTATTAATGTGAAGTTTATATTTGTTTTATGCGTGTCAGGCGTGAAAAAGAGCGACTTCCCATTCTGCCACTGTCAACTGAAGACACTGATGTCTTAGATCTGGAGGAACACTTCACTCCATCTTCACTGTATGCTGGCACAGGGGGGAAACCCCCTCTGTCTTTCTCCATGGCAGACACAAAGCCAACGAAGAAACGGTGAGCTCTCGATGATATTAAAATGTTGCAACTGTCAATGGGTAAAGCATTATGCACAGAAGAAGTACTTAAGGGCATGTTTTTTTGTTTGTATGGTTTTCATCATAAAATTTTAGGGAGGTCCAATTGACATTTTTTTAATTCTGTGAGATGGGGTGTCACTTTTTAAGAAATTGGTGAAAATTCAGGGAGGGGGGGATGGATATTTCCATGTATTGTGAGAAGAGATCAAAACCAAAACTTCAGCAGGAAGCAAAATACTTTCTAAAAAGAGCCTAGAAATCCCTGCCAGTATAATACTTTTACTGATATTAGCACTTCATTACATTAAATTGAAAACAAATTTATTGGCTTGAGATTGTAAATTATGTGCACGCTCTTTGATGACATTTGTGATCTTTCTGATGTTGTCGTGACGACTGTAATCAGTAGCAGGCTTTGATGTAGAAAACATCTTATCAGGAGTTCTGTTTTGGTAACATGGAACCAGTTTAACAACATGCCGTGCACGTAATAATTGTTAACTTTTGGGAATTGGGGCTACCTATTTTCTCGTAAACAGAGCCACATATTTTGGAATACATCGTATAATTGTTCACTGACTATACGAGTGGTATTATTATCATCCTTTTTTCTTTCTTCTTCTTTTTCTAGTGTCCACTTCTAAAATAGCATCAATAACAACAAAAACGGCAGCAACAATGACAAAATGACTTTTTTAACAGAATCGAAAGCAATGTGAGATTAAAGTAATCAAGTTTTGAATTGTGTAAATAATAAGCAGTGGTCTACAATATCACAATTCATATCCACTCTTTAGAACTGCAACCTGTAGTTTGATTGGAGAAGGAGAAGGGGGAGCTGGGTTCAAATAGTTTTAAAATTACTTGCTATTTTATGCCTTTGTTGATACTAAAAAGTTAAACTCTTCAATTACGGCAGGAATATTGTTCCTTTTTTGATGATGATGTTGAGGGGAAAAAAAAAAACAGACCAAAAAAAAAAGCTCAAAGTGTACAGTCATGAATAAGAGGTAAGGCATCATCAGTGAGGTACTATATACTATTCAATGAATATGATTTTATTGGGAACCAAGCTAGTTGACTTCACATGCTGCACATTGGAGTGCACAAGTATAAAATGGTTGAGGTGGAGGAGGGAGAGGTTGAAACTTGTATGTCTGACCTTGTTGACACAGACTATCTGAGGTTCTAGCTAAGATGAATTACAGCTTCCCGTGGATGGCTAGAGTGTAAATAGACATATTCATCACATTCTTATGAGGCTTGCTGTTGTTGTTGTTTCCTCCTCATTTTATGTATCTATCAAGTTTATATTCCATTCACTTCGCTGTGCATGTGTTTGTCACTTTTTCAATATCAGTGAGGGAAGTTAAATAAGCGACTTGACCGACCCTTGACCTCTGTGAGTCCAGTGCTAGCTTTGCTGGGCAGCTTGCTTTGTATCATTGGGAACACTAGTTTACCCTCATGTGTGTATGTGTGTGCATGTGTACACATGTGTGTGTGTGTGTATACGTGTATATGCAGGTCTTCCCTGGTCAACCAACCATCTCCTCTATTTGCTGAATCCATGCTCCCAGAGCCCAATGAGTGGCTGATTGACCCTAATGAACCCAGATATTGCCTATGCAACCAGGTTCGTCTGCAGCCATGGCATATAATAACATATTGAGTAGCAGATGTGTGTGTGTGCTCATGTGTGTGTGTGTATTAGTCCACTTTTTGTTAAGCTAGTATAATCATAGTCTCTATCACAGGTGTAAAGTATTGATGTCAGTGTTGATGTGTTGGTAAGAACATAAGCAGTGATTGGTGTTTACTATTTGTTTGTATACAGTATTAGTTTAGAAACTTATGATGGTGGCAGGTGATAGTGTCTGTTATGTACTGTAGAGCCACAACTTGTTTTGCTTACGTGTGTATTTTTGAATGTGTTGCAGGTATCTTATGGAGAAATGGTGGGCTGTGATAATGCTGAGGTGAGAATGGACATAACCTTATTGTGCGATTAGGGGTGCGAGGAGAGCATGAAGTATGCCCACAAGAATATTGTATGCCCATATCTTGCCTCCCCTGTGGACTGATGATGATGATAATGATAATGATGATGAGGAGGAGGAGGATAATGATTGTAATATTTTTTAGTATTTTGATTATGTAATAGTTAGAGCATAAGCGCGCATGCTCTAACTATTTTAGATCCCGTTTACGCATGCCCAGTTGCCATTAGCAACTTTGTTTATCAGCATTTTCGCAGAAATGGCTAAAGGCAAAAAATAGTGCACACTTACCAAGTTAGTACACCTAGTAACAATATAGCAACGGGAACTAAACATACTTTAATTAATGGCACCTTGTTAGTGAAAGAGAGAGAGAGAGTAATTGCTGCCTAGGGGGTTATCAGTAGGAATTGCACAAGGTTCTTTCCTGTTGGTGTCACTGACTTGCCTGGTAAAGGAAGTCTCATTCAGGTGTATTTGGATGGGTGGAATGCTATTATTAGCCATTTCAGGAGCGTCAGTTGTAATCACTAGAAGGTGTTTGTGTCCACTGGTGAGAGTTACATGTGTGATATAAGGTTGCTAAGCGGGGTAAAAGGAGCTGAACAAAACAAACCAAACAAATCAAATGTTATTCATAGTATTTAGACTGAATAAACTAACTAACCAAAAAAATTAAAGTGTTGTACATAATATTTTAGACGAAATATTTAGATAGTCCTGTACTGTTAATACAATTTATGTTGTGTGTGTGTGTGTTTTATTATGCTCTATCTGCTTCATGTTGTTATGCTAAGTACATGTAATAACCATCACACGTAACTAGTCTCCCCCCCCCCCCCCCCCCTCCCTCCCCCCTTGCCTAACATCAAGGGCTTTACTCCAGTGTAGTAATGCAATACTAACCAGCCATTATGTATCCTTATTTACACATAGCCATGGGACAGGATGTTCTTTGCTACTTCAATGTGAGAGCTGCACATGTGGCATGAGGAAATTATATTTAAAAAAAAAAAAAGCAGCTTCATGCATCTCCTAATATGGTAGTGAGACTATGCTGATGTTTGGATTAGCCAGCTAACTGCCACCTGTTGCTACAATGGGGGGGGGGGGGGGGGGGGGGGGGGGGGGGGGTGGGTGGGGGGGGGGGGGGGGGGTTAATTCTGAGATGTTGTAACTCCAAATTACTAATTCCATTTTCTTTTGGTGGCACTTACCAAATGGTTCTATTACAGTGGCGTAGGAAGATAATTTTATTATGGGTGGCCAAGTTGAGAGTCATTGTTTTGACTTGATTTGCATCCCCATTATATACTTATTAACAAATTCCTTCCTCAATCATATTGGTGATACATAAATATTTGAAATCATAGTAAATGGTCAGCTATAGGAAAATACATTGATGTGTAGTTTTTAAGTACAGATATAGCTATAAAAAAAATTAATAAGTTCCAAAGTATTTGACTCTACGTGAATTAATTGACACAAATTGTTTTGCTATGGTGGCATGTAGGTCTAGTGCATCAGTTTCAGCTGGTACAGAATTGTAAACCAAGTTAGAATTAAAACTCAGCAAACCAATTTTTACCTGCTGATGCACCAGTTAGGGTGGCCCTGGCCACCCTAGCCACCCCAGTTCCTACGCCTATGTATTATCATATATTTATTGTATTTGCCCATCATTAATTGTCATAGCTAAGATGACTAGAGGTATAGCCATTTTAAAAATATTAATTTTTTTCTGTGCTGCTATGTTTTTTAATTATTTTTAACTTTTTTATTTTTATGCAGTGCACCAAGGAGTGGTTTCATTACGGTTGTGTTGGCATTACGGAGCCTCCCAAGGGAAAATGGTACTGTCCAGAGTGTTCTGTCAGTATGAAGAAGAGAGGGAGCAGGAAAAGTCAATACTGAGCTGCCCTTAAAGATTGTATTAGCTGCAAAATTGCATAACTGGGGACTCCTTTGTTTATTTTGCTATTTATAGTTTGTTCACAATTTACTGCTTATATGTATATTACACTCAATGCAACCAAGTTAATCTTATACTGAGCTAGTTTAGTCTATAGCCAACCAACACGCCACACCCACAGTTAGCATCACGTGCACCGAAACTATTTCCGTATACCTGAATAAGCAATAACTCCGTGTAAGAAAGAAAGTGAAGTATATTTTAATGACAAAATGGCCGTTAGGGCGTCGTACTGAAGTACTTTATTGCGAAGGAGTATAAACATCGTTTAGTGTTTGTTCGGTTAGTTTTTCTGTGGTAGTGTGTTTGCCGCCTACCGCCGGTTGGTGGATTGAACTTCTCGGCGCTATCTATCGCGTCGAGTTCGGATTGACTTACGATTGGTTACGTTGTGCGTTTGTAGGTCATCCAATTTGCACTTCGCTGTTCAACAAGTGAGCTGTCATGGAAGCGGTTGCCCTTCACGATTTCCATGCTACTGCCGATGATGAATTGTCCTTCAAGAAAGGCTCGGTACTCAAGGTAAGCTAAAAAAACAATAAGGGTCTGTTAGGACATGTGGCTGTAAAATGGTGGTATTAAGGGTCAGTTGGGATATGTGGCTGTAAAATGGTGGTATTAAGCTCTTAGTAGATGTATTAGTTGGTGAGTGTGTACAGAAAAATTTAAGCTTTCATATTTTTTTCACTGTTATTGTGTATTTAGTGTGAGAAAGCACACAAACTTGTCAGACTCCTCTAACTTTTAAAGTGTTTTATAGTATAGAAACTGATTCTGAACAGTTCATACTTTGGTACAAAACCATGTCATTAGAAGGCTATCTTCCCAGAATCAGTTAAGGAAGCAGGTATAGTTACTAACAAGATAAAATCAAGACAACTAAACCCCATAGGATATGTAGTAAACTATGGACGAGATGTGCAGTTTGCATTATATTTCTTACCATTAGAGTCACAGCATGAAGATATGTGTTGAAGGTCTGAAGTAAGAATTGAGAGTGCCTAAGCTGAAATTGACAGATTGAGCTTAGTGATTTGCTTTCATTGAGCACGCCAGCTAATTCAATAAACTTTTAACCCACTCCTATCAATATATAGTATTGTGTGGACTAATCGGTCTTACTGGCAAGTCCCTTTGAGTTATAGTTGTTTGAAAATGACTGACTAGAGTTAGGGAGGCTTGTATGTGTAGGTCTTGCTGTTCTGACCTGATAAGTATGTAAGAAAGCTTGTACCTATGTATGAGTTTATAACCTCATTTCTTCACTTTCCTAACTCCAAGCATTCATTTAAGTCGGGTTTTTGCTTATTCTATTACAATGCCTGTCATTAACTTCCTTGCAGTTCCAATAACATGAAAAATAGAGAGCAGTATTACCGATTACAGAAAGACTGGTGTGCAGGAGGATATTATGTGTATGAGTGTGTTATTTAGCCTTTTACTGCTCTGAAGCACCATGCAATATTGGTTCTCGTTAAATGCTCCTGACAATCTTGAGCTTGTTGCTGCTTGCTTGTTGGAAACTATTGGGAGTGAAGACTTAATGTGGGGTGAAGCTTGAATCACATGGTTTGTTTTGTTTTTTCTTTGAACTTGATAGCGGCCAGTTTCTGTTTGCGGTTGATGGCCGATTTTTCTTTGAAATTACGTCAAGTAAGTAAGGTTTCCATGTGATTTGTTGATCATTACCAGTTCCAGACCACTTCCTGGACCCATGCCCTTTTGTGGGATGGTGGCTATATAGCGGTCTATATTAGGGCTCTGTGTGTGTGTGTGTGTGTGTGTGTGTGTGTGTGTGTGTGTGTGTGTGTGTGTGTGTGTGTGTGTGTGTGTGTGTGAGACTTGGCTACTAACATTGTGTTGCATTACTATTATTGGTAGTTCCTCTTGAGGAATGTCCAGCTGTTGACTTTCTGAAGTATGAATTTACGCCTTCATGGGAGGTTATAAGGTGCTTAGATGTGTTTGAATTCAGAGCTTGATGTTTACCATTGGAGAGGTGGGCGGGGTAAAGTATTTAGTGTTCCTGTTGGGGGAAGAGATGGACTGAATTTTGCAGAGTAGTATTGTTTTGTGTGTTTGGCGACACATTCCAATGGAGTAGCACTATTGGAACTTCGCGATGTGTAGTAGTAGTTAGAATGGGATAGAGGTGTGGCAGCAGATCTTGGATGAGTTAGATTCTCAACTTTGAGGGGCCTCAGTAGTAACTAGCTGTACTTTAGGATCGATGTTGCTTTAGCTGGCAGCCGTATAAGCATCACAGTCTTCAATGTCTTTTTATTCACCATTATGTGTTTTCTGTTTACATCATTTCCAAAAAAAATAATTTCAGAATTGATTAGCTAATCGTATAGGCTGTCTTTGGTGTTTGTTCAACTTTAAAGGTGCTGGGTTTATTTTAGGGATAAAGCATTTATCCCTAAAATAAACCCAGCACCTAACTTTGGTGGAAAATGGGTATTATAGTTCTGCAAAATTTCATTGAAGTTCAGGTAGGAGCTGGATTGAGTTTACAGTCCGTGAAATTTGCATTATTCAAGCTAGTGTGCTCAGATGTATCTGTAGAAATATTTTTGGACAGAAAGCATGGAAAAAAGCGACTAGCTCCTCCCCATCTTGTCTGTATTTTTATTAGGAATGTTTGGTAGCATTTGGAATTCTATAAGTAGGAGAACTAGATATGAGTTTGGTTATGAGTAGGTTCTAGGGTCTTGTGGTGTTATACAACGGATTTGTGGTAGTATTTGAGTATTGATTGCTAATGATCGAATTAAAACCATTCTGATGAACAAAGATGTCAAGGATATTCGTTGGTACACTGTCTCCCTGCTCTCTCGCCGATGTTAGGGCAGCTGCAGTTATGTTTGATGTTAGAGCAGCTGCAGTTATGTTTGTTGTTAGGGCAGCTGCATTTCTGTTTGGTGCCGGTTTAAAGCACACTCCTAAGATGATCCATAGAAACTTGCATCAGTGCCAAAACCTTTAAATGCACAGGTAGTGTAGAGTTTGACCTGGAATATGTTATTGAACCATTTCACATGTGACCAGCACTAGAGTCATTTTTTTATGGAGCAGTAACTGATGCCCATCCAGAATCAACTATAGTAGGGAAAATCCTAAAGGGAGTTATACTCATCGCCCATATATGGCAGAAAACTTTTTTGTAGTATTGCATTGCTTTCTCTATAAAGGTATAAATAAAGGTTTTATTAGGCTTTCCCTAATGGCAGCTTCGCTTACCAGCTCTGGATTCTTTATTGTTAGTCTTTGCACAGTTTCCTTGATTGCCCAATATGGTGGTATTGGAGAACATTGATTTCCTTGGTGTGCATAGGTAAGTTCCTTGTGAGCTGAGTCAGTCACGTACTCTAGTATTAGCACTGGTTGTGGCTACAGACATACTTTGGTACCCATTGACTTGGATTATTTACAAACAGTCTAGAGTAGCCCACTGCCTAACTGAATGACGGAAAGTAGGAAGCCAATAGAGATAACTTTGAATTGCATCAGTTCTTTGTAAACTTTGTTGTGTGACTTAACACAGTTGGAATTGGTTGGGCACATTTATGTTATACTAACTCGGGACTGCTGGATTGTCTTGCAAGCTATAAATACAGCCATTCTGCATTGTGAGATAACCGATTATGCCTCCTGTATACTTCCCCCCCAGTTGTTCTTTGTTCTTTGGTATAGGGTTTTGCTACTCTCCTCTGCTTCCCACAGGATACCAATGGTACATTCCTACAATTCAGAATTTGGATGTGGCAATTAAGTGGGATAAAAATGCATACTTTGAGGCTGTAGAGGTCAATTGGTGGTGTTGCTTCAATTGGCTGAGGAAGTAGTGAGGATCACTAAATTTAGAATACTATTTTTAGAACACAACTGAATCAGTGCTTTTAGATCAGATAGCAATTAGAGCATCCCCTGTAATTTAAGCATTCTGAAAGTCAACGGAACTTTACAAGTTTTCTGTAATGGTTTGGTTTCTAAACAGATGACACAGTGCAAGTCTTGCTGTTTTGGTCAGCCATATGTCTGTTCAACCATTACATGTCACTACATATGGTGGTGGGCATTATAAAGAGGTGTGGTGGGCACTATCCGGACTTGTACGTGATATGTATTATCTGAGGTTGTATGTGTAGTTGTATGCGTACAATTAACTCCTTTCTAAAGGACATTCCTAATAAAGGATATGTAAAGGGACATTCTGATCAACTGATTTTAGCATAATAAAACAACTCCTGGATGGATAACTCTCCCTGTATTCATCATACCTGACACTGATCTTGACGCATGCTAGGCTGAATGATTGTCAAGTGTCAGACAGAGCCTGCACTTGCATTTAACCACACTGCATGCAAGAAAGGGCGTGGCCCACTAAGAGAGAGCACAGTCAGTAGAAACTGGTGGAAAAGTCTTGTCACCTGCAGAGCCTCACTGTACAGTAGATAGGGAATCTTCTAGAGACGTGTGGCTATATTGTGCAGGCGTCTTGTCTCTTATAGTTATTCCTCAAGCTTTACCCTCAAATTGATCCGAACTTCATCCTGCCAATTGATTGCTATCCACTACCTTTATGAACCTTATATTTCACTTTATCAACTACCAAAACACAGGTATTCCTTGATAGGGAACAATCCCTAAATGGGAACAGAGGTCACACAAACCACCATTTGGTGTTTATTTTGGAAGTCTGCAATAGGTGACATATAGTCATCATCCATCAATTCATATGATCTCTCTTTTTTCTTGGAAAGTTTTAAGTTGATGCATTCCATTAGGAAAAGGACAGCTGCAATACTATGCTGTTTTTCATCACAGGCATGGTGTGAACTTGAGACACATGGTGTACACTTTCACTTGTGGTGAGCTGACCAACTGGTTGTGGGGCTGGGGATCCTGTGGACTAGATAGTAGTTTTGTATATATATATATATATATATACACACTGTGTTCCGGTTATGCATTGTGTATTGTCTGATTCAGTGAGTGTAATTGAGTTACTTCCTTTTGGTCTTTCTTGGCAGGAGATCAGCAGTAATGTTTAGCATGACTAAGCAGGATGTTTTGGTATTAGCCTTCAGTGTGTATGTTCTGGTGGGTTTATCAGTTGTATAATCAAATCTTGCGAGTGTTCACAATATTAGTAGCTTTACTGGTTTGGGAGGTTTGAGTACACTATAGTCAGACTCGAGGACAACTTTCCCACTGTAATTAAATAGCAATTGATGCCTTTTCCACCAAGCTTTGTTGTTTTTTAGTTGTTGTCGTTTGGGGCTGAAAAAGATATTGTTAAATCACTGGTCGCTGGCTTGATTTACTGCGGTGATTTGTTCTGGTCAGACTGTACTGTGTTATGTCTGGAATATCAAGTGTGTATTGAGCTGTCTGCACTGCTATACAAATCGCCCTTGACCTACTCCTCCTTCAATACATTCGTGCATAAGAAATAGAATAGAATATAATTACAATTAGTGACTAATAATGTCAGAAACTAAACAAGTACTTTTTTTTTTCCCTCCTTTTTTTGTCTTTTTTTCCCCATTATGAGTCAGCAGAAGTACATGTGTGCGTATGATTAGGTTCAAGGTAGCTGCCAGCTGAGTCAAGGCTGAGTGGCTCCCATATGCAAGGAACACAGGTAGCCAATTATGGAGTTGTTGCAACACAAGGATGACATGGTGTTTGGTGTGGAAAAGGTGTATGTTATTGGGCGTGGCACATGTTGGACCAATGTTGGATGTGTGCGTGTGTGTGTTACATATGTGTGGCTTCTCTGACTTAGTATGCCAGACGGATAATGGTGTAATACTGTGTGTACTAGTAGTTACAACATCGAGCAAAGCCTGGAGTTTATGAAGGCGAATAACTGAGGTCCAAGGGATGCTTTTTTTTTTTTTTGCTTTTTTTTTTGCTTTTTTTTTGCTTTTTTGTTTTGTTTTGTTGTTTTAACTCTAGACCTAGCGATGGTTTGTTACTATTGATTGCTCAAGGTATCGTCCTGGCCAAAGTTGTTATTGATTTCCGTACATGTTCACCCCTGTAGTAGAGCAGGCCTGGTACTAGTCTATAGCAGAAATAAACCTGACAATGGTTTGACTATGGGCTGTGTGTGGTAGTTATTACCTTTAGTTATTATTAGTAGTAGTAGTTATAATAATATCTTTTAGACTAGTAATTATTTAAAAATAATTCGGCTGCTTCCTCCAAGCTACCGTTACGTTGGGTAAAGAATTCTGCTAATATTTCACACATTGACTAGGTCTAAATTCCAAGTGTTTTACATCACCTAAAGTGGAAAGTTTGACACTGAGCCAATGAGAGTGTGGAAGAAAAGAGGGAGTGTTTGGCAGGCTTTTATGGAGGTGTGGCAGACTGGATTGGTTCTTTCCTGAGACTTGTTTAAAACCAACTGCTTGGCACCTGGATGTCAATGGCCTTCTATATAGTTGACTAAATGGTTTTTCTGGTAATTGTGCTGTGTATTAGTGGCGGAGTTCTGAGGATACTCGTGTACGGCATATCTACACTTGTGTTTCAAGTGTATGCTGTGCTTGCAGCTAGTCAGGTCCGACAGCACGCTTTATAATGGACCTGCTTCTTACTGGCTTAGAAAAATATGGGAACTGATGAAGTATTCATTGTTATTATTTAAAAACAAAACAACAGCTCAGTTTTTTTAGCTTCTATGATTGGGTTTGGGGATTGAGTGGGTGATTAAGATTGCTGCACCTCCCTAAAATGTGAGGTTCAGAAAGCAGTGAACTTGGGAGTGTCACGGCTTCAGGACAATGAAGTTTTGCTAGGATCCTCTATGAGCACATGCATACGTTTGTGTGTGTGTATGTGTTTGGGTGACCCCTGATGTATATTGCAACTGCTGTAGGTTTTGAACACTGAAGAGGACAAGCATTGGTTCAAAGCAGAACAAGATGGCAAGGATGGTCTCATACCCAAAAACTACATACAGATGAAAGGACACGAGTAAGCCATTATGTAACTGCATTGCTTCTTCCTTTTGTTGGTGATTAGGAATTAATTGTGGGTGGATGAGATACATTATTATCAACTCTAAGTTGCTGTACTACAGGCACTCTTGTCCTTTGTGTGTGTGTGTGTGATTTAGGTGGTACCATGGCCGCATTACAAGATCAAAGGCAGAAGAATTGCTTTCCAAGCAGCCTCATGATGGTGCTTTTCTCATTAGAGAGAGTGAGAGCACTCCAGGAGATTTCTCTCTCTCAGTGAAGTAAGTCTGACTGTGTGTGACAACACCAACAGTATAGAGTAGCACAGGTAGGATATTAATAAAAGCGGGGGAGGGACTTTTTTTTTTTTTTTTTTTTTTTTGACTTGGCCTCTTATACAACTTTGGGTAATAGACAGGATAGGAGTAGCTAATATTTTTCCATTATATTAATTCATGCATGATGAGGGTTGTGCACATCCCTAGATGTATTCTCATGTCAATTCTAGTTTTAACCATCACTGAATACAAATAAAAAGAAGAGATAAGAGCATTGGAATAACCCTTTACTGTTATGGTTAAAGCTTTGGCACGGCTGACAAATATGCTGTCTGGCATTATATTTAGAATACTTTTGTGTTTACTTGCTGTACAGATTTGGAGGAGGAGTGCAACATTTCAAGGTGTTGAGAGATGGCGCTGGGAAGTACTTCCTATGGGTAGTAAAGTTCAACTCCCTTAATCAGCTCGTAGATTACCATCGCACTTCATCGGTCAGCAGAACACAAACCATTTACTTGAAAGACATGGCTTCTGAGGTAGGTGGGGTGGGAGTCGGCTGTGTAAAGCTGAATTGTTAGACTGTTGTGCGTGTGTGTGTGTGTATAGCAAACACAAGTAGCAGCTTCTTTTGACTTTGAACCGCAAGAGGCAGGTGAACTTAAGCTAAAAAAAGGAGATGTCATCACAGTCCTCGACAAAACAGATCCCAACTGGTGGAAGGGATCGTGTAATGGCAAGGAAGGAATGTTTCCTGTACCATATGTCAAAGCATTAGACAAATAAAACAGACAATGTTGCTTAGTTTTTACTTTGATGTTGTTGTTGTTTTCTTTTTATTTTGTTTTGTGTATAAGTTAAATTTTCAGCCTTCCTGCTTGTTCCTAGCAGTACAAGTACTTTCTATGTAGCTTTATGTCACTGATGAACAGATAAAGAAATTCTTCACTCTTATCACAACATGAATTCTTTATACATGTACTGTTAGATGTTTATTACTTCTTTCTTTTCGGTTTTTTGTTGTTGGTGCTGTTATTTTTCTTTATTCTGGAACTAATATCACCAAGGTTTCGAATCTGACGTATAGAAAATATTAATTATGAATTTGAAGTGTGTGTATGTACTTATTGAGTTATTTATTACATTATTACTATTCTTTAATTGATTTTAAACATCTTGTCGTAAACATGGCCCTAGAGTAAGTGCAGTTGAGAAATAGGGACAGTACACAGTTGAAAATATTGCTTCAATAGTCTCACAATGCTAGCAAGACCATTCACCAATGGAAGAAAAAAAAGTCTGTTCAACTTGCATTGAGCACACTTTGTTAGCACTATCTAGTCAATCCACTCCAAATGTTTTAGAATGTAGCACCTTTTTTTTTTTCCTTCCTCCCCCCCTCAAGTGAAGGAGCAGTAAAACAGAAAATCGAGGGAAGGAATCTGAAATAAATTACCAGATCAACCTCAATCTTTGTGCTTCGGTACCACCAGTTGTTCAGAGGAGGAACAGTGGTCAATTGACAAGAATATCCCATCACTACAAAAGCTCACTCATCATCATTCAAGATCTTCGCATCACTTCCCCTCGTATGCAGTCAATACGGCTGATTTGAGTTGCACATTCACAAGAACTTTAATCTTTGTTGTATTTCCAAAGCTGATTGGCACTAATTGAAATGTACAGATGTCTATGTCAGGGTCACAATAAGGGAGCTTATCAATCATGATGAATCAGTATGCATTACTAGAAATCAAAGCTATACTGCATAATAATTAGGGAATGCTTCAAAATGCCACAGGAAACATGGAAATCAGAATGTTTAAACAGTTTACCTGGTGATCAGTTCTAAATCAGTTGGTTTGCTTCACTGAAAAATTCTGGTAGAGTAATAATTTACCATCCAGAGTAGTAGTCCAGACCATTTCCCAGCGTAGCGGTAGGTAAAGGGTCTTACTTCGCGAGACTACATCCAGAGTAACTTTGTGCTTCGAGACCCTTTACCTATTATAAGCCCGCCTTCCGTTTTTTTTTTTAAGTCCAAAAAGTCTCTTGACGAGCTACAGATGTCGTCTGTGCGGGACAATTGCCGACAGCCCAATGAACAGCTCGATAAACTCAGTGGCACTATTGAAAAGGCTATGAAGCATGCTCTGAATGTGGCTGAGGATATTCAATCTGAGGTTAAGTTAGCTATAACTAGGTTAATATAGGCGAAACTCTGGCGCTCCATTATTATTACTATTCACAGGAAATCCTTGAGGGCAGTGAGCAGAATTACGTAGAAGACATAAAGCAGTATCTAGTAGAGTTTGCAAAGTTGGCAGAAGATGTATCACTTCGGAAAAAGGCTCTAGAACGTTTGAAAACTTCTGCTAATGCTCCAGAAGACCAGGTATGTGTGTGTGTGTGTGTATATATATATATGTTATACTTTGAATACTGCAAAATATCACGAGTCGGTCGGATGTATTGGGATGAGTGCCAATACCCCGATCAGACGAGTGATATTTCGCGTATTCAAGTATAACATATTTATCATGTACGCATGCGCAAACTTACTCTTAGCAACGACAATTTTTCTGGAGCTAAACCAGTAAGCTAACGTTGTTATGGCTGAAGATATTTCATTACAGCGATTTTTTTGATGACGAAGTTCTTGAAATGATTGAGAAACAATCTGAATATCTTGTGAAGGTTTTAGTCCAATCCTTCTTTAAAAAGTAAATCCTGTAATACTTAATTAATTGTCTCTAATTCTTCAACAGATAGTTTAGTTAAATATCAATAAGAATAATACATTTAATGACATCAAGATAACATAGAACCACAAATGATACAATAACTAACCACAAAGTTATTAAGTTTACACAAAATAGTTGCTAAGGTGTATATCTAAACAATCTCTAAGGCAGCTGCTATTTATACCCTGAGGTAGCTGCCACGAGCAATTTCCAAATGACCAATAGGAATGTTCCACAACTGCCAGCTAGTAGCACAGTGCAAATTAAGAATAAGTTTCTCATGGATTAAAAATAGTTTTATGTGTGGGACTGATCCCCACATATCTACAGAAACTCCCTATAGAACCAACTGTTGCTAATCCAGTCTATACTAACGGACAAACGGAGGAAACTAAGCACGCAGAAGAAGTATCTTCTTCTGTGTGTTTGGACGATGAAGAGTTGGAAATGTTTGTGGACCACCCCCAACAATATCTCTCCGTGTCCCTTACGTATTTTTGAAAAGTTTCTTCAAAAGCGTCCAGTTGAATTGTGCAAATCGGAATCCCCATTTTATCTGTGAACTACAATTACTCCAATGATGACATTTGGTACAAAAAAACAGAAGATGAGGAAGGATAGAATCAATACAATAATGAAAGGGATGGCTGCAAGTGCTGGATTGTCTGGGGGAAAAACAAATCATTCAGCTCGAAAAACAATGGTTACATGTCTTACCAAGAATAGTGTACCAGAAACACAGATAATCCAACTAACTGGGCATAAAAATCTACAAAGTCTAAATAGCTATAAAAAAGCATCATTACAACAGCAAAAGGAAATGTCTCATGTCTTGAGCTCATACAAAAAGCCTGAAACTAATCCATCTTCTTCATACCCTACAACACCATCGAGTGGTACCATGAACCAAGATTAAGTGCTCAGTCCTTCTTTGCTGGAGCAACAATCACCAATTGTACAATAAATATTGGTTTTCCTACAGCAACACAAACACAAAGTTTCACCACAATGTTTGCTGTACCTAATGACACACAACCACAAATGAAGTGATTTACAATTCATACATACCTACATATCAATAGACAGATATATCAAATTAATGTATTATTATTAAGATTAAACAAAAAACCTAAAAATATAAAATTAGCCTAAGGGGACGCAATAACACTTGTTAGAATGCCCAAGGGGACGCAATATGGGAAAATATTGGGGTAGTTTCATTTGTATTAATCTCTATGGGGGTACTTGAGTTCAGTACATGATAAATATATATATAGTGTGTGTGTGTGTGTGTGAGTTGGATGTATTCTTGCATAGGAGCCTGTAGATTTGTCCAGAGAGTTTGCATCATGTTTAGACGTCTTGAAAACTTCTGAAAAGGAATCTTACGATCCGTGGACGCACCCCATTCTGGAGGAGTTCAAGGAGCAGATTTTGGCAGGCCCCTACGAAGGAGAGCAGATGTGTCAGGAGGATGCTGGAGGAGAGCTAGAAGACAGCGAGGTGGTGGTAGGCCAAGTGACCAAGAGCTTCAAATGTCCTCTCACACGACAATTCTATGAAGTTCCAGTCACTAACAAGATTTGCAACCACTCCTACTCACAAGTGGCCATTCGGGAGCATATCAAGAAAAGGTGTGGCATCAGTCATTTTGAATGCTCTTAATTAGTTTAGTGTAACATTATATGCATTTGGTAAGTGACCGTGGTTTTACTGCAACAATAATTATAGGTTCCCATAATCGTACCCAAATCTTAGGGTTAGTGAGGTTTAAACTATATGTATTTATATTCTTTGTTTGTGCAGTCGTGGACCTGTTGCCAAATGTCCGGTGTGCGGGGGTCCTCTGAGAGAGAGTGATCTTGTGAGGGATAAAAGGTTGGAAGCCATGGTTAAGAGGGCAAGGAGGCAGGAAAAGACATCCCAGAACAAAGACATAAGTGTTGTCAATCTGTGATGGTAATTGTGGAGAGAAGGAACTCGTGTGGAAGTAAATGTGTGGGTCGAACTGATAGTAGATTACATAATTTATGAAGATATCACTTGATTATGTAAACTGTGATTCAATACACTAATATGCTATGCATTCTCTTTTCAGCCCTCCCCACCCCTCCCAACTCTTTCCACTGGCATTGTCATTCATTCAATTCATTTTCAATTCAACTTTCAACGAATTACAACTTGTACAATTTTTTGTTGTGGTATACAAAATCTATTATCTTGATGAAATACGTTAAGTATTGATTCATTCTTGTACACTGCATTACATTATTGTTTAAGAGGTGACCTATTCATGTAGTTGTCTAAAGCAGCTCTGAGTTCCAGCATGCGTTGCTTCTCCTCCAGCTGAAACCTGTGGATCACCAGTTCTTGATGTTCAAGTTTCTTTGTTAGAGTGCCTATTTCTTCCTCCTTTTCTTTTTCACATTCTGAATAGATATAATGTTATTAGCTCTGTAATGTAGTACAAAGAAGAAAATGGTTTCTTTAGCTTACCTATTCTCTTTTTCTTCTCTTTGTCCAAGTTGTCTTTGAGATTTCTAATTTCCTTCTGTACTTTTTCTTTATTATCTTCCAGCTCTTTCAGTAATTCTTTTTGTTGCTTCTTGCATCGACTCCACTCAGATCTGTCTGAGTCATATCCCTGGGAATTTACACAATTGTTTCGAGTGTCTCACTTAGTCTTGCATAACCAGACCCTTTACCAACTTCTAACCACTATGAGGGGGAAAGGAATAAGTCTGGGAACATATAATACAATGACTTGTGTGTAGCATTCCTAAAAAGGTGCTCCAATTATTGAAGTATAACAAAAGTGTGACATTGCATTACATCCAGAGAGTAAGAAAACACTGTCCAGATAATTGGAACACCTTTTTGAAATTCTGCGAACAAGTTGTATGTTCCCAGATCCTTTTCTTCTCCCAAGTAGTATTGAGTGTGGCAGGAATTGTTAATTAAAAAAACACACAGCATTTAGCTAAAGGATCTGTCTACATTAGACTCTGTCTCACTTGTGTTCAGCAAGTAAGGGGGCATGTCCAAACTATTTTTGGAAAATTAATGTCATTATGACGCCAGGGGGACGGGGGTTTGGTTCATGATGTTAAGGTTTTGGGGGCACTATTTTGACCTGACTTGACTGCCAAGCAATACTTCGTTTAGAAGTGTTTTAAAGAAAGAAGACAGTGTCAGTTCTGATCCCAAGTATAATAAGCACTGTGCTAGTAACCAGCGCCACAAATCTGGGTGGCAAGAACAAACAGTGAATTGAATCCATTTCTGCTATCATAAAGGGGGCGTGCCCCATAACATTAAAGTACGGGGAGGGAGGGGTTAAACTGTTAGCGTCACAATGAAGTTCCAAAAATAGTTTGAACTTTCTCCCTAAATGGGTTTCACAGTGAAATTTTAGTTGTAGGCGGAATTTTCTTAGCCATGAATATGAAAGTTATTATTGGTATGTTCACTATACTTACTAAACGTTTCTCTTTCATTTGCTGCTGCATGACTGACATTTCCTCTTCCAGTTTGACTTTCTCTGATTTATTCCTGGCCACAGTGCTATGGAGCTCTTCTGTGGCTCCCTTGAAATACATACACACATGGCAGTAACTATATACTGCAGGGTAATAGTAAAAATCAGCAATTTTCACAGTACACAATAGACATGACTTAAATCAAATCGTATTTCCTTCATACCTCATATCTGGCTGTGAGTTCCTTGACTTGATCACGCAGATGGTTAGCCTTCATTGTCTGTAGTTTGAGAGATTGTTGAAGACTATCTAATTCTTCTGATATCTTTCCTTTCTCACTAGCCAACTTCTTCTTAAGTTCTCTCACTTCCTATGAATTTCATAAAATTCTCAGTGAATGATAATGCTGGAGTAGTCACAATTCATTACCTCCTCTAGCAGTGCCTTATCCTCATCACTTTTCTTCAGTTTCTTGCTCAAAATGTCTTCTTTTGTCATATATTCCTCTTGAAGTGCTGTGATCTAGATACATATTTAAGGAGTTGTGGTAATTGACACATTCACAATATGTTTATTCATAGTCGGTTGTTTGTGAGCTATTACTGAACTAGTGGAAGACATTGCATCTAACAGTGAAAGTAATCAATTTACAATTTTTACTTCAAGAGAAACAGGCAAAATACAGCTGATGGGTGACTTACTTGTGTTTTATGAGCTTTTATTTCTTTAGCTAGTTCCTTCTTATGATCTTCATGTTGCTCAGATATTGTAGCTATATACAATGTATATAAAGGTACACAAATGATTAGTATATTTTTTATTGATTCTTTCTCTGCTACCAAATACCTTTCAGTTCAGCTGCTCTAGATGTGAGATCTTGCTGGACAGAGTCGTAATGTTGCTGTGATGCAGCCATTTTGTCATTGAGGACTTTAACCTCCAGTTCTAATGAATGTAGCTGGAATAGAATGACATTAAAATGTCAAGATTAAAACAAACACAACACAATAAAGCTAGAACTAAAATATTAGAAATGAATTTATCACACCTTCGCTTCTGCCTCTTTTTCTTTGACTTTTGCAAGTGAAGATGTAGAATCCAACTTTCCAGTGACAGCTTCAATCTCCTGAATTAATATGTTTTTTAAAATCATTTACACTATGAATTATTTCCTAACCTTTTCCAGCTCCTCTATTTTCTCTTTGTACTGAGCTTCACCTTGAACTGTTTTCTTTCTGCAACTCTTCAAGTCAGCCTGCAAGCTCTCTCCATTTGCCAGGCTTTCCTCCAGTGAGTCCCTGACCTCAAGCAGCCTATGTATAGCAATGTGTAATGTCATCATAGGCATCTCCACTGGTCCAGCATTGCAGTGGCTAGATTACTTTATGAGATAAATACGCCATGTTTCTAGCATTTTAAACATCCCTAGTTCCCCTGCTATTTCTTTTCTGCTGATCAGTTCTAATGCATTCAACAAATACCCTGCAATTGAATGTAGCTAAATGTTGCCATCTAACTTCATAACACGTACAAGCGCATTCGTATAGAAAAGGCTACATGCAACTACACCTGTGGTAACAAAAAGGGTCCATGTACGCCTACGCAAATTGAAATGAAGACTTTTTTGTTCTAAGTGAGATTTCCGTTCTCCCTGAGCTTGCCTTAGGACACCTGTGCTATATATATCCCAAACTTATTAGTATACAGCTTCGCTTGCTTTGCTCGTTCCACTGAATAAAAAAGGATTTGTAAGTGGCAAGGCTTGTATGATATTATGGTGCTAATGCAGTAGTTCTGCCAATAATGAAAGTGCTGAGTTTTCCTAATTATGAAGCAAATGGCTGGGTACATTTCTTTCATGATCACATTCTAATTTCTAGTTCGGCCACACCTTCTTTTCTGACCTGGTGATCACTACAAAAGTAAAATTGCTAAATAAAATGACTTACGTAGATTCCAGTCTAGCAATAGTTGTATCTCTCTCTTCCAAATGGACTTTTAAGTCTTCTATTTCACACCTTGACATTCTAAAGGAAAGAAAATGGTGTGGGTGTGTCAACCAATATAGGTGCGATATAAAACTTACTCAGAATTTTGCAGGAAGGCTTTTCTTTCAGACTCCAATGTATCCAGGACTTCTATGACCTAATCAAAATAATTCAATTCAGCAAACCATATATTTCATGGTCATAGTCTCTATAGCTAGATATGATTTTTTCCTGATTATCATTAGTCTGGGTGTAGCCAGACCAAGGTAAGGGTCTGGTCATGAATGTAATGCAGACACCTGTCTGCTGACACAGCAAATGCAGTTTCTCCCACTTAACATGAAGAACCTGAACAGGTCACTCTATTGCATTTGATCAGACCCTTTTCCTGCAAAGCAGGGTCTTGCTATGCCAGACTAACTTATAATGACTACAGTTATAGTTAAGTATCTCTTTTAGTCTTTACAAGTTGAAGCAAAAAACTTTGGGACTCTTATTTACACTAGGTTCACACTAAGCTCTATAATTCATGAGAAATTGTTGAAATCCTTTTTTTTAAACAACAAAAAACAAACAAACTTTTTTTTTTTACCAAACAACAATAAACAAACAAAAACAAACAAACAAACAAACAAAAAAGGAATGATGTGTGTTCATAATGACAGATCCAACATCAATCAAAGATAGACAATTATGGAGCATATGTTAAACCAAAGATTCAAACTTTGATAATAGAAGCATACATGTGCATGTGCAGAAAAAATTACAAACTTTGTGATGAAAGTCACAGCATCAAACTTGTAAGGGGTCCTTCTTCATTAAATTAGTTTCAGCTTCTGTAGGAAAAGCATTAGTGTGTGGTATCACAAAGAATGTACTACTAGGTTGAGAGACTCTATCAGATGCTGGGCAAGTACCCTCATCCAAGTTCGCATACTGTCTTCTTCGCCTTCTTCCTTTAAAACAGAATATTTTTTGGAAGTGTTGATAATTAAAGCTACACAGAAAGCCGAGTGGAAATATAAGTAGTCCTAGTGGAACACTGACTGCCTGCAGTATCATTACTGTGAAGTCATGAATATGTATTTGGGCATGGAGAAAATATATGAGCATAGCTGCCATGATGAAAGCTCCATAAATCAGAACTGCTATTGTCATTACCAAGCTCCTTAAAATTAGTTTTTTGACCTGGGGATTGGTTGGAGATAGTCTATAATACAATATGTGACAGTCTATGGGAAAAGGGGGCACTTCACTCAAACCAAAAAAATTGAGTTTTATATGCTAATAAAAAGCTACAATTTATCTCAACTTAGTGCTAAAATACTGGAGGGTAAAACCTTTGACGCGCAGAGAAACTGGCAGTTGAACTGGGCTGTATTCAGCAAAGCAATTGAACTAGAAATCGAGAAAACATAAATTGAATTTCCACTTCCGTTATAATTAATGTTTCCGTATACTTAACGGCGTACTCCGCATACGCAATTAAATCTTACAGCCGCTTTTTAACGGCGACTAACGAAGTTTGCATAGAGTTCTTTTTAGCTTTCAGAGCGTCTCACAGCCTGTTTTGTCGGAATCCTTGGCTACTCTACTCCATGTAGTGGTAAACTTTCAACCAGAGGTAAGCTGTAGATTGCATGCACTATTCTCAAAGCTATGCCGTTTTTTTTTTAGCTGCTTGTTTGAAACTCCGCCCATTCCCCGTTTATTGTACTTCGAGAACGCGAGAGAATAAAAAGTAGCTTGTCTTTCCACGGCACGCTTGGGGTCTTTTAAGTTGTTTCGGCATTTGAAATTTGGCGTAGACTTAGAGTAAGGATCACTAAGACTAATTCTGCAAAAAACAAAAATAGGAGAAAGAAAGAATTTTTCCTATGACTTACTTCTGGAGCCTATATCTCAATTTCAATTTTTGCGTGAAGTGCCCCCTTTTTCCATAGACTGTCACATATACTTAATGTAACTAGAGCCAAGAAGCAGAAAATGGTAGAAACTATGAACACAGAGTAACTATACAGAAACTGGTTGATTACCCCCCCTGTATCACTGCAGTCTTCTCTTAAAACAGTTATCCAACACCAACCAATTGTTAATCCATGGCTGCTGGTGAGAAAAGCTGGAACTACAAATATTAGAGGTAGCAGTATTAATGCAATCACATACATTACTTCTTTCAGAATTTAAACTTTCCTGGAGAACAAACATTCAGTCGACTTATGTGGGTAAATAATAGTGCACATCAGCATCATTGCATGGATAATTGCTCCACCAGCAGAGAAATTGAATAGCAAGCTAGCCCAATGGGTTACAAAACCTAGAATAGCACACATCTTCTTGGAATCTTCACTTATTCTATTGTCAGTAAATCTGCAGAATTGCGTTCACTGCGAAAGAGGCTTCTTCTATTAGAGTAGCTATTATTAGATATAGAAAAATTCTGTGGGCCACAGTTTTGTATGCTTGACTACAGAGTAATGCCAACAAGAGAAGGAGGAGGATACTGGCACATGCTGCTGCAGGAATTGTTCTGGAGAGATTGAGCCATTTTAAGTCCTCCACAGTCAATGAAAAATTGCAGGATTCATTAAACTCCACAATTCTTAAAACATTAGTACCTAATGACTAGTAACATAGACTTAATACAATTTATATAGAGTTTGTTAAAACATATTTGGTCTTAGATAATAATTATAATATAGTACTATAGTACTTCCTTATGAGTAAACCATATGTGGATACCTTCTCTATCAAATAAAAAGAATCTCAGGATGAGTACAAACAATACTGTGGCATTGTTTGTATTAATATCATTAATGATAATTCATAGAGCAACCTTAGATTAATGGAAGATATTAGTATTCTATTTATACAAAACATCCCGCCCACATAGAAAACAAACTGTGATAAGTGAATCTGAATTGATAAAAAAAAAAAAGAAGTCAATTTCAATAGTTAAATTATACTAAGAAATTATAATCTGAACTAGAAAAATTAGAAACTCACTTTCTGTTGTGCATCAGAGTGTAGTTGCTGCATTTGTTGTGACAGCTCCTTGGATTCAGCGTAATGCTGTGCCTCCATTACATGCTGGGTCAACCTTAAAGATATGCTGGCTCCTGAAGAAGCACAGAACAAACCAAATTCACACATTTTGAGTAACACAGGGTTTGTAGCACTGCAGCCATTAGCCCTACCTATAGCCTCTGTAATATCAGCTGGAATACTGTTGCCTTCTACTCTGAGTATCACTAAGCTGGTGTTCCCCTTTAGAGCAAAGAGTAGCTTCCTCCCACCCAGCACACCAATATTATTCCAGCGAAGGTCTACACATACACACAAATGTTTATACATGTATATATATATATATACACATAAACATCCAAAAGTTTCTTTTAGACTATGTATATCATTTCTCTTTACATCAATTGGCTGAATTTAGTATGTTGCCAGCTAACTAAAATCTCTCCTAGTCATTTTTTGGTTCTATGTATGTCTTGTTACTATTAAATCCAACCAACAATGGAGCATGTATTATATATATAAACTCAAAACTGTCATCAATAAATAACATATATTAGCCCACCTATTTCCTGAAGTGTTGAGTTCAGCTGCAGCACAGTTGCCAAGTGAACAGCACCAATGTGGTCTATATGGTTGCTACGGAGATCCAGACATCGCAGGCTAGGATGGATAGTGAGTGCCTCACAAAATTGCTTCATGTCACTCTCTTGCACACCGACAGTGTTCCATTCCAGACTCAACCTGGACAAAGATAATATTTTTATAATGCAATCATTTAACAGTCTGAGGTGCCTTACAATAAAAGGATTATCTTTGTTTATTTCAGAACTGATAGCTATTTATTAGAGAAAATTGGAATGCTCATTTATTTAATAAGCTCTGGTAGTTTATCACTTCCATTATTGGATCCCAAGTTGAAGTGTAATTACCTTTTGATGGTACACTAGTCTTAGTCTGAGTGTAGCTATTCAGTGTTCTATCTAGAAATTTTGTTTGGGAAGAAGTTCGGCCAAGTCCACCGCCCTCTAATTATAATAAGTTTTGAGGCAAAAAATGTTGTTGTTTTTTAATCAGTGAACGCAATTAGCATGAAACTATTTTGAGCTAAATGCTCTCATTTTGGGTTGAGCCTAATGGTATACTGCACTTAGCATGCAAATATTAGGGGGAAAAAAACTGAGAATTTTCAGGGGAGCTGGGGAGTTTAGGAGAAAAGCTTACTTCTCCCTCCCCCCTCCCTTTCGTAGATAGAACCCTGCTATTATGCTCAGTAGAAGTAGCATCATATTTTAGCTGATACTTGTAGACTGCTAGTACCTTACATAGCTATGACAGATGAAAGGTGCATAAAGGTCAAACATGTAGGTTAGCCCTAATGCTAGCTAATTTGAAAAAGGCTTGAATAGTCAGACTTTAATGCAATTACATAAACTGTATAATTATACTTACTTTACCAATGTAGTATTCCTCTTCAAAGCACTGGCCAAGGCAACTGTTCCTTGAGATTTAATAGAATTACCCTTTTTAGAAAATAAATAAATAAACAAAAACATTATTTCCATATATTAATATGATTACCTTCAAATTCAAACAAGTTAATTGTACATCTTGTGCAAGAAAAGTTGTCATCTTCATCAAACCTAGACACAGAAGAAAGAAAAAGCGAATTAGCCAAAATCAACCCTCACCAACAACTCAATTCTCTAACTATTTCTTGCAGTGAACCCAGTTACCTTCATCTCCAACAAGACAGTCTGTCATGTCAATTTCGTTGAATGGATGGCCGCCTTGTAGTGTTCTAAACAGAACCTTACAGACGTCCACAGATAAACAGTTACCAGACAAATTCAGAACCTCACTACCAGATTCACAAGCACTTATAACATTCGCTAAGGGATCAAGCTTTTTCTTCGCGCAGGCTCTCCGGTATCGCTCTTTCACGTCCATATCCACAGTCAAGAGCCTCACCTATCCTTCCGTTGTCTTGTTTACTAAAATTCCGTAGTTAGGGTGCTTTAATAAAGCACACCAACTCATTGTTGGTGCGCTTTATCTCAAGCACTGCATGTTTCGTGACAATGTCGTTGGCAGACGAGCTCTTGGCTGATTTAGAAGAGGTTGGGGATGGAGCTGACGAAGAAGGAGAGGATGCTCAGGTAGTTTAGTAGCTGTAGCTTTTTTCAAGTGATAAATTCATGTTGATATCACAGAACGAGGCAGGAATCATGGAGGCCATGGAGGGCCTGGAAGAAATGGGTGATCTGTCCAGTCAGTCTGTGAAAGCTGTAGCTAAGTTAGCAGACAGTGATCAGGTGAGAGCATTGGGTATATACTCACAGCATACACTGCCCTGTTAATTGAGAGGCCAAACTTTTTAGAATTTTATGATGGTTTGGTAAAGGGTTTAATCGATTCCTTTCCTAAACTAACTTTTGCAGTAATGTGGCTATTAATGGAACAAAAACCAAGCCAATCGTGTGTGTAGGGTTGGAATGGATCACTTAAGTATTTTACTAGTGCAATTCAAGTTTCTAAATACTATTGTACATTTGTATTGTGATAAACTTTTATTAATCACTCTCTCTAGTCACTCACCTAAATAGTGCTTTGTTTCAGAACTACTTGCCACATTTTAAAGCGTATGGCCTAATTACAATTAGTATCTACTTAATTATTAAATTATTTATTTTTGAATTAGCTGAAAGAAGTCATTAAAAATATAGGATATTACATGGAGACTGATAGAACCAAAGAAGGTATGTGGTGTGTGAGATGTGATGGTCAACAATGCGTTAGGAAGAGTGTGTTGTATGTAGTGGTGGGTCCTGTGGAGGCGGACCCAGAATACCAGTTGATCGTGGAATCCAACAACCTCGTGGTGGAGATAGACAACGAGATCAGTGAGTAGAGGGAGGGGGCTTTGTGGGTGTGGGTCAGTGGGTGGAGTGTTTGAAGAGTTGAGTAAGTATAAAGGGGGAGTGGGAAGATAGGGGAAGCAAATTTACTTTTGGGAGGATGAAAAGAAAGCAATTCTCTGTAGTGGTATCTTTCCATTCACTGTATAATCACCCTCCCTCCATCTGCTAATATTTTCAGATGTGGTGCACAAGTTTTGTCGTGATATCTACTCCAAGAGGTTCCCTGAGTTGGAGTCTCTCCTACACACATCCCTTGAATACATCCGCACGGTGCAGCTGCTTCAGAACGACCTGGAGGTCACCAAGGTCGACATAGGGGAGATCCTTCCTGCTGCTACCATCATGGTAGTCTCTGTGACAGCTTCTACTACACAGGGGTAAGGGAGGAGAGGGAAATGGGTGCAGGGGTAAGGGAGGAGAGGGACATGGGTGCAGGGGTAAGGGAGGAGAGGGACATGGGTTCAGGGGTAAGGGAGGAGAGGGACATGGGTTCAGGGGTAAGGGAGGAGAGGGACATGGGTTCAGGGGTAAGGGAGGAGAGGGACATGGGTTCAGG